>Ga0335071_10007693_pt1 | contig 11084 bp, 9 predicted proteins | sample Lox_Sample_15_FD_206724 | JGI IMG/M metagenome (GOLD analysis project Ga0335071, IMG submission 206724) | Soil microbial communities from Loxahatchee National Wildlife Refuge, Florida, United States - Lox_Sample_1.5 | ecosystem: Environmental > Terrestrial > Soil > Wetlands | place: USA: Florida...
CGAGCATCCTGCGCAACACGGCCCCCCGGCCCGAAAAGGTCCGGTCCGCGGGAGCCCAGGACCAGAGAACGCAGACCGCCCGCCCCTCGAGGTTCGCGGCCGGGGCAGGCCCCCAGAACCGCGAGTCCAGCGAGTCGTCCCGGTTGTCGCCCATCGCGAAAAAGGCTCCCGCGGGCACGGCGACCGGCCCGAACGAGTCGCGCAGGGCGAGGGCCGGCGGCGCGTCCTTCCCGTATGCCGTCGGGTCGCGGTGGACGATGAAGGGTTCCTCCCGCGCGAACCCGTTTACGCGCAGCTCCTTCGCGCGCTGCTCCACGGAGTCGCCGCCGGTCGCGACGGCACGCTTCAGGAGGTCGCGCGAGGGGTCCCGCGGGTCGCGGAAGACGACGATGTCGCCGCGCGTGAGCGTCCGGTACGGGAGGAGGCGCGCCCACGGTCCGGCGTGCGGGGCGTACGCGAACTTGTCGACGACGATGCGGTCGCCCGCGAGAACGGTGTCTTCCATCGACGAGGTCGGGACGTGGAAGATCTGGAAGACGAAGGCCTTGACGAAGAGCGCGAGCGCCGCGGCGACGAGGACGGCCTCGGCCGTCTCCGCGAAGCGCCCGGGCCGCATCACGAATCGACCTTGAGGACGGCGAGGAATGCCTCCTGCGGGAGGTCCACGCGGCCGACCTTCTTCATCCGGCGCTTGCCCTCTTTCTGCTTTTCGAGGAGCTTCTTCTTGCGCGTGATGTCGCCGCCGTAGCACTTCGCGAGGACGTTCTTCCGCATCGCCTTGACCGTCGAGCGCGCGAGGATCTTCGACCCGATCGCGGCCTGGATCACGACCTCGAACATCTGCTGCGGGATCATCTCCTTCATCTTCTCGACGAGCGACCGGCCTTTCGCCGTCGCCTTGTCGCGGTGGACGATGAACGCGAGGGCGTCGATCGGCTCGCCGTTGATCAGGATGTCGAGCTTCACGAGGTCGCCCGGACGGTAGTCGACGAGCGTGTAGTCGAACGACGCGTACCCGCGCGAGAGCGACTTGAGCTTGTCGTAGAAGTCGAGGATGACCTCGTTGAGCGGGAGCTCGTACTTCAGGACCGCGCGCTGCGTGCCCGCGTACTCGAGCGAGACCTGCGTCCCGCGCCGCTCCTGGCAGAGCGCGAGGATCCCGCCGAGGAACTCGTCCTTCGTGATGATCGTCGCGAGGATGTACGGCTCGCGCATCTCCTCGATGAGCTGCGGCTCCGGGAGCTTCACGGGGTTCGAGATCTCGAGCTGGTCGCCGCGCGTCGTCGTGACCCGGTACGGGACCGACGGCGCCGTCGTGATGAGCGAGAGGTTGAACTCGCGCTCGAGGCGCTCCTGGACGATCTCCATGTGGAGGAGGCCCAGGTATCCGCAGCGGAAGCCGAAGCCGAGCGCGGTCGACGACTCGGGCTCGAACGTGAACGACGCGTCGTTCAGGCGGAGCTTCTCCATCGCGTCGCGCAGGTCCTCGTACGCCTCGGTTTCCGTCGGGAAGATCGACGCGAAGACCATCGCCTTGACGTCCTGGAATCCGGGCAGCGCCTCGGCCGTCGGCCGGTCGGCCTCGGTCACGGTGTCGCCGATCTTCGCGGCGTGGAGGTCCTTGATGCCGGCGATGACGTACCCGACCTCGCCGACGGAGAGCTCGGGCACGATCTGCTGCTTCGGGTTGAAGATCCCGACTTCCTGCACCTCGCCACCGAGGCCCGTTCCCATCATCCGGATCTTCGTCCCCGGCTTGATCGTCCCCTCGTGGACGCGCACGAGGCACGTCACGCCGCGGTACACGTCGAACCACGAGTCGAAGAGAAGCGCCTTCAGCGGCGCCGCGGGATCGCCCTTCGGCGCGGGGACGTCGTGGACGATCTGCTCGAGGAGATCGCGCACGCCCGTCCCGACCTTGCCGGACGTCAGGACCGCGTGGCGGGCCGGGATCCCGATGACGTCCTCGATCTGCTCGCGCGCCATCTCGGGCACGGCGGACGGGAGGTCGACCTTGTTGATGCACGGGACGATCGTGAGGTCGTTGTGGATCGCGAGGTACGCGTTCGCGAGCGTCTGGGCCTCGACGCCCTGCGTCGCGTCCACGACGAGGACGGCGCCCTCGCATGCGGCGAGAGACCGCGACACCTCGTACGTGAAGTCGACGTGGCCCGGCGTATCGATGAGGTTCAGGACGTAGTCCTGTCCGTCCTCGGCCCGGTACTTGAGCGTGACCGAGCGCGCCTTGATCGTGATCCCGCGTTCCTTCTCGATCGGGTTGTCGTCGAGGACCTGCTCCGTCATCTCGCGCGCCGTCAGCGCGCCCGTGATCTCGAGGATCCGGTCGGAGAGCGTCGTCTTCCCGTGGTCGATGTGGGCGACGATCGAGAAGTTGCGGATGCGCGAGGGATCGGTCATGAGGGGGGCGCGGCGCCAGAGAGGCGCGGCGGAGCGCGGATTCTAGCGGAGCAGGGCCTTTTATGCCCCCGCCGGGCCGTGCCTCAGACGAGCGTCTCGAGAGGCCAGCGCGACCGCGCGACGGCTCCGAAGCCCTCGCCGAGGCGGCCCGCGGCTAGCCGGCGGAGCCCCGCGAACGCGACCATGACCGCGTTGTCGCCCGTGAGCGCCTTCGGGGCGACGCGGACGTCCACGCCGCGTGTCCGCCCCCAGGCGGGGAGGCGTTCCCTCACGAGCGTGTTCGCCGCGACGCCGCCGGAGACGGTGAGAACCTCGAAGCGCTCGGGCCGGACGATCCGGTCCATCCGGTCCACGAGCTGCGCGACGATCGCGGCCTCGACGTCCGCCATGAGGTCGCAGAGCTCCTGCGGCGCGTCGGCGTCCGCGAGCGCCGGCCCGGAGGGCAGGCCCGAGACGGGGGCACGGCCCATCTCGGTGAGGCGCTCCCTCACGGACGTCTTCAAGCCTGAAAAGCTGAAGTCGGTCGACCGGTCCTTGAACTGCGGCACGGCGAACGGGCGCGCGGCCCGTCCGCGGCGCGCGAGCCGGTCCACCGCGGGGCCGCCGGGGTAGCCGAGGCCGGCCATCTTCGCGACCTTGTCGAATGCCTCGCCCGCCGCGTCGTCGCGCGTCCGCGCGAGGCGGTCGATGCGCGGCCCGCTGAAGCGATAGAGGTGCGTGTGTCCGCCCGAGACGACGAGGGCGCCGAAGCGCCCGGGAACTGCCGCCGCCAGCGCGCCCGCGGGGTCGACGAACGCCGAGAGCGCGTGAGCCTCGATGTGGTGGACGGGGATGAAGGGGACGCCGAGACCGAGCGCGAGGCCTTTCCCCTCGGACAGGCCGACGAGAAGCGCGCCGACGAGGCCCGGGCCCGCGGTGGCGGCGACCGCCGACACGTCTGCGAGGGACGCGCCCGCGTCGGAGAGCGACCCGTCGAGGAGCGGGGGGAGGTTCGTCAGATGCGCCCGCGCCGCGATCTCGGGCACGACGCCGCCGAAGGCGCGGTGCGCGTCCTCCTGCGAGGCGACGCGCGAGGCGAGCGCGCGGCCGGCGGCGTCCACTAGGGCGACGGCCGTTTCGTCGCAGGACGTTTCGAACGCGAGGACGAGGCCGCTCATCGCACGCCGGAGAACCGTGCGAGGCCGGCCTCGTGCGGGCGCTCGGAGATCCCCCTCTCCGTCACGATCGCGTCGACGAGGGCCGCGGGAGTCACGTCGAAGGCCGGGTAGAGGGCCCGGACGCCCGCCGGCGCGAGCGACGCCGTGCGCCCTCCGGGCAGCGGAAGATCGACGACTTCGGCGCCGTCGCGCTCCTCGATCGGGATCGCGGCGCCCTGGGGCGTTGCGAGGTCGAGCGTCGTCGTCGGCGCCGCGACGACGAACGGCACGCCGTGCGCATGCGCCGCGAGCGCGAGACCGTAGGTCCCGACCTTGTTCGCGACGTCGCCGTTCGCGGCGATCCGGTCGGCGCCCACGATCACGGCCTGGACGCGTCCCCGCGCGATGAGAGACGCCGCCGCGACGTCCGGGAGGAGCGTCACGGGCAGGCCGTCTTTCGCGAGCTCCCACGCGGTGAGGCGCGCACCCTGGAGGAACGGCCGTGTCTCGTCCGCGAGGATCGCGAGCGGGCCTCCGGCCGCGAGCGCTCGCACGATCCCGAGGGCCGTGCCGATGCCGGCCGTGGCGAGGGCGCCCGCGTTGCAGTGCGTGAGGACGGCCGGAACGCCTGCCGCCATGCGGGAGCGCAGCCACGCGGCGCCGAGACGTCCGATCTCCGCGCAGGCGGCGCGGTCTTCCGCCGCGATGCGGTCCGCCTCGGCCTCGAGCTCGAGGACGCGGCCGGCCGGGTCGCCGCCGGCCGTCGCGAGCCCGACGGCGCGCATGCGGGCGACGGCCCAGGCGAGGTTCACGGCCGTCGGGCGGGCGGACGCGAGCCGGTCCGCGGCAATCTCGAGCGCCGCGTCGAGGTCGGCCGGCACACGGGACAGAACCCGCCTGGCCTCGACGCACATTCCGTACGCAGCCGCGACGCCGATGAGCGGGGCACCCCGGACCGCGAGGCGCCGGATCGCCTCGGCCGTCTCGAGCGCCGTGCCGCACTCGAGGATCGTCTCCTCGTGCGGAAGGAGCCGCTGGTCGAGAAGCGAGAGGACGCCGTCCCGGTAGACATACGGCACGACGGACGTCGCGGCGGCGGGACCCTTCACGTCCCGACTATAAGCGCCGGGTGAGGTTAGGATCGGACGACCCCCGCCTTGAGGAGGCCCCATGGCCACGCTCCCCCCTTCGATCACCGGACTCGATCTCGACGGCAAGCGCGTCTTCATTCGAGTGGACTTCAACGTCCCGATGAAGGACGGCGTCGTCCGTGACGACACGCGCATCGTCGAGGCGCTCCCGACGATCCTCCTCGCGAAGAAGCGCGGCGCGCGCCGCCTCGTCCTCGCCTCGCACCTCGGCAAGGCCAAGGGCGCCCCGGACCCGAAGTACTCGCTCGCGCCCGTCGCGAGGACGCTCGAGCGCCGCCTCGGCGCGCCCGTCGCGTTCGCGTCCGACTGCGTCGGCCCGGAGGCCGAGAAGGCCGAAGCCGCCCTTCCGCCCGGCGGCGTTCTCCTCCTCGAGAACGTCCGCTTCCACGCGGGCGAGGAGGCGAACGATGCCGAGTTCTCGAGAAGACTCGCGTCACTGGGGGATGTCTACGTGAACGACGCGTTCGGGACCGCGCACCGCGCGCACGCCTCGACGGCCGGCATGGCCGCGTTCTTCCCCCGGGACCGCCGCGGGATCGGGCTTCTCATGGAAAAGGAGCTCACCGCCCTCGCGAAGGTCGCGACGGACATCGACCACCCGTTCGCCGCGATCCTCGGCGGCGCGAAAATCATGGGAAAGATCGCGGCCCTGAAGACGCTCGTCGAAAAAGCGGACGTCGTTCTCGTGGGCGGCGGGATGGCGAACCACTTCGTCGCGGCGCTCGGCCTGCCGGTCGGGAAGTCGCTCCTCGAGCCCGCCGGCGTCCCCGTCGCCCGCGCGATCATCGATCGCTGCAAGGAGCGCGGCGTCGCGCTCGTCCTGCCGTCGGACTTCATGGTCGCGCCGTCGCTCGAAAAGGCCTCCCTTGCGAAGGCCGTCGCGATGAACGCGATCCCGGCGGATCAGGCCGCCTTCGACGTCGGCGGCAAGACGCTCGAGATGTTCGGGAGGATGACGAAAGACGCGAAGACGATCTTCTGGAACGGCCCGATGGGCGTCTTCGAGACGAAACCCTTCGACGCCGGCACTCTCGGCGTCGCGAAGATCATGGCGGCCTCCAGAGGCTTCACGGTCGTCGGCGGAGGAGAGTCCGTCGAGGCCGTGACTCAGGCCGGCCTCGCAGGCTCGATCTCGCACGTCTCGACCGGCGGCGGTGCGTCGCTGGACCTCGTGGCCGGAGAGCTGCTCCCGGGCGTCGAAGCGCTCAGGTGAGGACGAAAACGCCGTGAGCGCGCGCCGGCTCGTCGTCGCAAACTGGAAAATGTACCTCGCGCCGTCGGCGTCGGCCGACCTCGCGGCGCGCATCGCCTCCGCTCTTCCTGCCGGCGTCGACGTAGCCCTCGCGCCTTCCTTCGGCGCGCTCGAGAGAGTCGGCCGGCTCCTCGCGGGAGGGCCCGTCGCGCTCGCCGCCCAGGACGTTTCGCCCGAACGGGAGGGCGCGTTCACGGGCGAGGTGTCCGCCGCCAGCCTGAAGGAGCTCGGCGTCGCGATCGGCATCGTCGGACACAGCGAGCGGCGCCAGCGCCACGGCGAGTCCGGGGCCCTGCTCGCGAAGAAGCTCGAGCGCCTCGTCGAGAACGGGATCGCGCCGCTTTACTGCATCGGCGAGACCCGGGCCGAGCGCGACGGCGGCCGCACGGTCGAGATCCTGACGGCCCAGCTCGCCGCTCTCGACGGCTACTCGGTTCCCCCGCCCGGGTTCGCGCTCGCCTACGAGCCCGTCTGGGCGATCGGGACCGGCCTCGCGGCGACGCCGGAGATGGCCGCCGAGACCCACGCCGCCCTCCGGCGCGCGCTCGGGACGCGCTGGGGCGCGGAGGCCGCCGGCTCCATCCGCATCCTCTACGGCGGATCGGTCACGGCGGCGAACGCCTCGGCTCTCTTCGCCCAGCCGGGCCTGGACGGCGGGCTCGTCGGCGGGGCCTCGCTCGACGCGGACGCCTTCGTCGCGATCCTCCGGGCCGCCGCCTGAGCCCGCGGAGCCTCGCAGGACCCTGAGGTCGCGTCCGGCCGGCGTTTCCGCTATCATCTGCGGCCCCGCCGTCTCGATCCGCGAGCGCTGTGGCGGGTCCGGAGTTCACCGCATGTGGCTGTACGTCCTCATCCCGATCTACGTGATCGTCTGCGTGTTCCTGATCCTCGTCGTCCTGCTTCAGCAGGGCAAGGGCGCCGACGTGTCGGCGGCCTTCGGAGCCTCGTCCTCGCAGACGACGTTCGGCGCCCGCGGCGCCACGACGCTCCTCGAGAAGATCACGACGTGGTCTTTCGTGGCGTTTTCGGTCCTCGCGGTGACGATCTCGCTGATCCAGGCCCGGCGGCCCGGATCCGTCCTCTCGAGAACCAAGGCCGCGGCCACGAAGTCGGCCGTACCGGCCGCCCCGGTGAACGCGCTGCCCTCGGCGCCCGTCGCCCCGGCCCCCGCGTCCGGACCCGCGTCTCCCGCAACGAAGTAGAGATCGGTTAAGATCCCCCTCCCTCGGCGCGAGGGTGCCCTGGTGGCGGAATTGGTAGACGCGCACGTTTGAGGGGCGTGTGGAGCAATCCGTGCCAGTTCGAGTCTGGCCCAGGGCACCAGTCCTTCCCCTCTTCTATTTGGGCGCGGTCGCGGCCTCCGCGACGAAGAGGCGGACGTCGCCGTTCACGGTCTCGACCGCGAGGCTCTCCTTGCCCCCGTTGATCGACCCGCGGGCCTCCTTCGGGCCCCACTTGCCCTCGATCGTCACGGGAAACTCGGACTGGATCCGGCCGTTCGTCGTCTGGAGCGCGCAACGGATCGAAGAGTCCTTGCCGCACGTCACGGTCACCGAGCCGTTGACGGTCTCGAGGCTGGCCTGGCGCATCGCGCTCGCGAACGAGACTTCGACGGACCCGTTCACGGTGTTGACCTTGAGCGGACCATCCTGCCCCTCGACCTTCACGGCGCCGTTCACGGTCGAGAGGACGAGGTCGCCGGTGCGCTTCGACGCGCCGATCCGGCCGTTCACGGTCTCGGCCTCGACGGAGACGCCCGGCGGCAGCGTGATCTGGTAGGCGACGTCCGCCGAGCTCGACCGCCCGAAGAACGACCACTGGAAGAAATGCCCCCTCTTCGGGAGGATCGTCTCGATCTCGATCGAGGAGCCTGTCTTCGTGACCCGGATCTCGGTCTCCTTCAGGACGTCTGCATCGGAGCCGTGCCGGACCGATTTGACGGCCAGGACCTTCAAGTGCTCGCCGCCCGAGTCGATGTTCACGGCGCCGTTCACGTTCTGGAGGCGGACCTTGCGTACACCCGTCAGCTCGTATGTCTTCTCGAAGCGCTCTTCCCTCGGGTTCGCGGCCTCGTCGGCACGCGCACCGGCGGCGGCGAGCGCGGCGAGCGCGAGCGCCCCTCCGATGCGGACGAGGCGGGCCGGGCGGGCTTTCGGCGTGGCGATCATTTCAGCACCCTGTAAAGAGAACGGGCAAACGGGTCGAAAGGTTTCGGCGGTCTCACTGGTCAGTCCTCCACGACGGTCGTTCCCGCCAGCTTGTCGCCCGGCCTTCGGCCGTTCCGGCGGCGCACAACCGATGCGATTTCAACGAGATTCCAGCCCGGGATGAGGAGGGGGAGGTTGCGGGCCAAAGAGGCGGACCATCCCGCCGGAACCCCGCCTTTCCGGATCAGGCGCAGGCCAAAGAGCTTCTTTCCCGGGCTCGCGCCCGCGGCGTCCCGGAAGAGGAACAGGAGGGCAGCGAGAAGCTGCGCCGCCCGGAACCCGTCGTCGAGTCCGACGGGCGCCTCCTCGGTCACCGCGGCGATTCCGAAAACGATCGCCGACGCGACGAGGAGCGGGCCGCCCGCGACGAGCAGAAGGTCGACCCCGAACGCGGCCGCGCGCATCCAGAGCCGCCCGCGCGGCGGCGCGCCGAGCGGCACGGGGCCGGTCTCGAAGACGCCGTAGGATGCGTCCGCGTGGAGATCGCCCCGTCCGCCGCCCGTTTTCTCCGCCGTTTCGCCACGGCGTCCGGAGTCGAGCTCCACGTGCACCTCGAGGGCGCGGTCTCCGCGGCGGCGCTCGTGCGCCTGTCCTCCCGCTCGCCCGCTCCCATTTTCCCGGATCTCGCGTCCGTGCGCGCGCGGCGGCGCGCTCTCGGTTCTCCCGACGCGTTCTTCTCCTTTTACCGCGACATCTGCCGGCAGATCCGTTCCGCCGCCGACTACGCGCTCGTCGCGCGCGCCCTGACGGCGCGCCTCGCCCGCGAGCGGATTCGCCACGCCGAAGTCTACGTCTCCCCCGCCGTCGCCGAGAAGCTCGGCCTCGACTGGCTCGAGGTCCGCGCGGCGCTCGAGCCGGTCTTTGCCGCGCACGAGGCCGCCCGGCGCGGGCGGATCGTCGTCCTCCTCGACGTCGTCCGCCACTGGGGGGCGGCGTCCGCCGCCCGCGTCCTCGACCTGCACGAGAGGGATCCCTGGCGGCGCGTCCGGGGCTTCGGCCTCGGCGGCGACGAGGCCGCGTTCCCGGCGCGCGACTTCGCCGGCGCTTTCCGGCGCGCTCGCCGCCTCGGCCTCATGCCCGTCGCGCACGCGGGGGAATGGGCGGGCCCCGACTCCGTCGCCGAGACGCTGGACCAACTTTCTCCCGTGAGGATCGCGCACGGCATCCGCGCCGCCGAGGACGCCGCGCTCCTGCGCCTCCTCGCGAGGCGCGGCGTCGTCTGCGACGTCTGCCCGACGTCGAACATCGCGACGGGCGCCGTGCCGGAAGGCGCCGCGCACCCGGTGCGCGCGCTCCTCGCCGCCGGCGTTCCGGTCACGCTTTCGACGGACGACCCCGGGATCTTCGGGACGACGCTCCGGAAGGAATACCGGCGCGTCGCGGCCTGGGGGGCGACGGGCGCCGAGCTCGCGCTCTGCGCCCGCACGGCGCGTCAGGCGGCCGAAAGGACGCTCTCGTACAGCGCGAGGTAACGCGACACGATCGCGTCCGCGTTGAAGAGCTTGACCGCGCGGGCGCGTGCCGCCTGCGACATCGCCTTGTAGCGCCCGGCGTCGAGAAGCAGCGCCGCTCCGTCGTCCGCGAGGCCCGCGACATCGCCGACGGCGCGGAGGAAGCCCGTCTCCCGGGACGACACGACCTCCGGCAGGCCGCCGACGGCGTAGCCGAGGACGGGCACGCCGCAGGCCTGCGCCTCGAGGGCCGACAGGCCGAAGGACTCCGAGTCCGTCGGGAGGAGGTAGAGGTCCGCGGACGGCATGAGCGCCTCGACCGCGGGCATGTTCCCGAGGAACGAAACCTGGCCCTGGAGCCCTTTCTCGCGGCAGAGCGCTTCCGCCGCGGGCCGGTCGGGGCCGTCGCCGACCATGACGAGGGACGCCGGGACGCGGCGCTGCACGCGGTCGAAGATTTCGACGACGTCGCGGACGCGCTTGACGGGCCGGAAGTTCGAGACGTGCATGAGGACCCTGCGGCCCGCGGGGACGAACCGGCAGGAGAGCTGCGGCGACTCCGGCGAGAAGCGGTCCGGGTCGATGAAGTTCGGAACGACGACGATCTCCTTCCTCGGCTGGAAGACGTCGATCGTGACCTGCCGGAGGTGCTCGGACACCGCGGTCACGACGTCCGATCTCTCGATTCCGAAGCGCGTGATCGGCAGATACGAGCGGTCCTGCCCGACGATCGTGACGTCCGTCCCGTGGAGCGTCGTGACGAGCCCGAGGCGCGCCGGCGCGAGCATCTCCCGCGCGAGATGTGCCGAGATCGCGTGCGGGAGCGCGTAGTGGACGTGGATGAGATCGAGCTTCTCGTGCGTCGCGACGTCGCCCATCCGCGTCGCGAGCGCGAGGTCGTAGGGCGCGTACTGGAAGAGCGGGTACGACGGGACCGTGACCTCGTGGTACGTCACGCGGTCCGCGAAGACGTTCAGGCGCGAGGGCATCGCGTACGTGATGAAGTGGACCTCGTGGCCGCGGCGCGCGAGCTCGTGCCCGAGCTCGGTCGCGACGACGCCGGAGCCTCCGAACGTCGGATAGCACGTGATCCCGATCTTCACGGCCTCGCTCCCTCGTAGCCGAGAAACGCCGCGGCGGGGTCCGCGAGCGTCGGCGGGTTCTTCGAGACGAATCCCTCGGCGTATGCGATGTTCGCGACGCGTCCGTAGGCGCGCGCGCGGGCCTCGACGCCGGCCCAGAACGACTTCGACGAGACGTACGTTTCCGGCTCGCCGGAAGTTGCGGCCGCGGCGTCGTGGAACTGGCTCCGATACGCGCGGAGCGCCGCGAGCTTCGTTTCGAAGCTGGCCGACACGTCCACGAGGAACGTCGGCTGGAGAAGCGCGTACGCCGCGTAGAAAACGACCTGGTCGGGGCGGTAGGCAGGCAGGCCGGTCTCGAGCTTCCCGAGGCCCGCGTACCACGCG
>Ga0335071_10007694_pt1 | contig 11083 bp, 8 predicted proteins | sample Lox_Sample_15_FD_206724 | JGI IMG/M metagenome (GOLD analysis project Ga0335071, IMG submission 206724) | Soil microbial communities from Loxahatchee National Wildlife Refuge, Florida, United States - Lox_Sample_1.5 | ecosystem: Environmental > Terrestrial > Soil > Wetlands | place: USA: Florida...
CTCCTTCGTGCGCGCGACCTGGATGCCCTCCAGGTACTCGAGCACGATCACGTTGTCGCCGCACAGCTCCGGATGGACGCGCGGAACGACCACGAAGGGGATGTCGGCGAGGTTCTTCGCGAGCCGCTCGGTCGAGCGCGCCTCGCGCGCGAAGTCGAGCTCGAGCTCGATGAAGCGCGTCACCTCGGTGACGAGCGCTCGCAAGTCGATGCGCCGCTGCACGAGCATGACGATCCCAACGACGCGGCGCAGCATGCCAAGGTCGAGCGGGATGATCCTCGGGATCTCGGGATAGCGGATCTTCAGGACGACCTGACTGCCGTCGCGCAGCGTCGCGCGGTGCACCTGCGCCAACGAAGCGGCGGCGAGGGCCCGGCGGTCGATCGTCGCGAAGACCTCGTCGAGCGGGCGGCCGAGGTCGCGCTCGACGAGCGGCCGCAGCGTCTCGAAGGGCCGCGGCGGCACCGCGTCATGGAACTGGCTCAGCTCCTCGACGAAGGGCGCCGGGAAGAAGTCGGCCCGTGCGCCCAGGAGCTGGGCGGCCTTCGTGAAGGCGCCGGCTAGCGAGAGCGCGACGCGCTTGATCTCGCGGGCCGCCGCGTGGTGCGCGCGCTGCCAGTCGGCGTCGGTCGTCGACCAGCGAGCGGTGCGATCGCGTGCCAGGAGCAGCAGGTAGCAGGGTAGGACGCGCACGACCGCGAGCGCCACGCGCAGGACTCGGACGACTCGGATGTGCCGGATCACGAAGCAGCAGCGCGCCTTTGCAGGCGATCGTCTCGACCGAGGTCTGGGCGAAGTCCCGCCGGGCCCAGAGCTTGCGGGCGACGCGCGGCCAGGTCGGACTGGCGGGCCTCGTAGAACGCGTCGCGCGCGCTTGAGGCGATCGTGGGCACGATGCTATTGTGGCCGGTCAGTCGGTCATTCTCAACACTGCGCTCGCCCAGAGGATCCCGCCATGACGTCTCCTGCCTGGCAGCGCTCCGCGCCCTCTCCCGACCGGTCATCACCCCATCCTTCTTCTAACGGCTCCGGCGACTTCGACCTGCTCCTGCCGCTGCGCAGCGCCGGCTCGCTCGAGAACCCCTACCCGATCTACTCCGTGATCCGCACCGTGCGGCCCGTGCTCGAGGTGCCGGTCCCGAACTACACCGGCCCCGGCATGTGGATGCTCACGCGCTACCGCGACGTCCACTCGGTGTTGCGCGACCCGCGCTTCTCGGTCGAGCGCCTGCGCGCGCCGCTCATGCGCGACAACCTCGACCGCATGCCGGAGTTCCTGCGCCAGAGCGCGACGGGCATGCGCTCGATGCTGATCATGGACCCGCCCGACCACACGCGCGTCCGCAAGCTCGTCAACAAGGCCTTCACGCCCAAGCGCATCGCCGCGCTGCGCGGCCACATCGAGGCGATCGTCCGCGAGCTCGCCGACGAGGCGCAGGCCAAGGGCACCTTCGACCTGATTCACGACGTCGCCGAGCCGCTCCCGGCGATCGTGATCGCTGAGCTGCTCGGCGTCCCGGTCGAGGACCACCGTCAGTTCCGTCAGTGGTCGAGCGCGATGATCAACGGCTTCGCGTCGCCGAGCGCCGAGGCGCGCGCGACCGGCACCGACGCGGCGCGCCAGATCTTCGACTACCTTGCCGACATCATCGCCGCCCGCCGCCGCGCCCCACGCGAGGACCTGATCAGCGCAATGATCGCGGCCCAGGAGGAGCGCGACGCGCTCACCGACGCCGAGCTGCTCGCGACCGGCAACCTGCTGCTGCTCGCCGGCCACGAGACGACGACGAACCTGATCGGCAACGGCACGCTCGCCCTGTTGCGCGAGCCCGATCAGTGGAAGCGGCTCTGCAACGAGCGCGCGCTGCTCCCGACCGCGATCGAAGAGCTGCTGCGCTACGACGGGCCCGTGCAGGCGACGGTGCGCGTCGCGCTTGAAGACGTCGCGATCGACGACCAGGTGATCCCGGAGGGCTCGCTCGTGCTGGTGAGCATCGGCTCGGCGAACCACGACCCCGATACGTTCGAGGACCCCGACCAGCTCGACCTCGCGCGCGACCCGAACCCGCACCTCGCGTTCGGGTTCGGCACGCACTTCTGCCTCGGGGCGCCGCTCGCGCGGCTCGAGGCGCAGCTCGCGTTCGACGCGCTGAGGAAGCGGTTCCCGGGGCTCTCGCTCGTGGAGGACCGGCCGGTGTACCGGGCGAATCCGGTGCTGCGCGGGCTCACGAGCCTGGACGTGGCGGCGTAGGCGCGACGCTGCTCGCGATCAGGTGTCTCGAAGCCCCCTTCGATGCGCTCACAGCTCGGTCGTGACCGGTGGCGGTCCCTTCGTATTCGTGCTTTACGCAGTGAACTCATCACACAGCGATGGCACGGCGATTCCACCGCCGTCATCGCAGTCATGGCGCTGCGGCTCGGCGGCGCAGTAGGGCATCTTGGCTAGCAGCTCGATCGCGGCGGTGGCATCGGAAGTTGCGGTGCGCGTCACGCTGTATTACCGAAGCCATTCCCTGCCTTGCAGCGCTTAGCAACGGCTGAATTGGGGTGGGGATGCCCCCTCTAGCCACTTCGGCTTCGCGCGCGCAGCGCACTCGCGCAGGTTGGCGACGTATCTGGGGATTTCGCGCCAAAACGCAATCAGAAGTGGAAAGGCTGCACGTCGATTTCGCAAATGATCGGGCGGTCCCGAGACGACCAGACGTGCAAACGTTGTGCGTTATGCAAATCACACAATGTGCGTTACGCTCGGCCGGTGGCGCAACTAACATTCCAGCGCGCTCGCACCGAGGAAGAGAAGCGCCAACGTGCGGAGGCCCTCGTGGAAGCCGCACGCTCGCTGGCAATGGAAACGGGCGTCGCGTCGGTCACCCTGACCGCGGTCGCCAGCCGCGCCGGAATTCACTATTCGGCGGTACGGCGCTACTTCACCTCGTACAAGGAAGTCCTGCTGCATCTGTCCGCCGAGGGCTGGGTGCGGTGGTCCAATACCGTGTCGGAGAAGCTGGCCGAGCCCGGCGCGAAGTCGCCCTCGCGCATCGCCGAGACATTGGCCGAAGCCTTGGCCGAGGACCCGTTGTTCTGCGACCTGCTTGCCAACCTGCATCTGCACCTGGAACACGAGGTGGACGCGGAGCGGGTCATCGAGGTCAGGCGGATCAGTACCGCGGCCACACTCTCGCTGGCCGATTCGATCGGATGCGCGCTGCCCGAACTCGGACGATCGGGCTCGCTGGACATCCTGCTGGCCGCCTACTCGCTGGCGGCGACGCTGTGGCAAGTCGCGAACCCGCCGGAGCACCTGACCCACGTCTACGCCGAGGAGCCCGAAGTGGTTCCGCCCGAGTGGAATCTGGACTTCGCAACCGCCCTCACCCGCCTGCTGACGGCCACCTGCATCGGCCTGATCTCGGGATCCTCATGAACTCAGAAAGGAGGCCGGAGCGCTGTGGCTTGGCGAACTGCAACCGGTGAAGACGGTCCCGGACTCTTCGAGCGCTCGGGGCCTGAGCCGACCGCGCAACCCTCCGCCGCAACCGGTATGGCGCCCGAGGCTACGCTGCGGCCGTCGGACACCAAGCGCCGCAGCGACGCCCGGATGAAGGACGGCCGTCGAAGGAAAAAGGGGCTTCTGGCGCGTTTCTGGCTGGTGCTTACGATCGCAGCTGTCGTCGCGCTCTCAGGGTTCGTGGTGTACCGGTTGCACGGCGTCTTCGGCGTTCACAAGGGTTCGTTCGGTGGTGGCACCTCGGGCGAGGTCCTCGACCAGTTCAACGCCAAGACGATCACGCTCGAGGTCTGGGGCTCACCGGGCAGCACGGCAACCATCAACTACCTCGACGAAAACTCCCATCCGCAGCAGGCCCTCAACGTGCCCTTGCCCTGGAGCATGGTGTTGAGTTCAACGAAGCCCGGCATCCCGGCAAACTTGATGGCGCAAGGAGACGGTAGTTGGATCGCCTGCCAATTCGTCGTGAACAACCACGACGGGCACGGTGACGTCATCAAGACTCCGAATCGCTCAGATTCCAACGAAACCGTGAACCCCTTCGTCTACTGCCTGGACAAGTCCGCATGAGCGAGCCAGGCGAGGCTCCGCCGCGCGTCGATCAGCCGCTGATCCCACCGTTCCTGCCGCGGATGATCCATCGGCTTGCCCTGCCGGTCGTCCTGGTGTGGTTGGCCATCGTGTTCGTCACCAACACCGCGGCCCCGCAGCTGGAGGTCGTCGCCAAAACCCACTCGGTGTCGATGAGTCCGACTGACGCGGCATCCTTTCAGTCGATGATGAAGGTCGGATCGACGTTCAAAGAGTTCAACTCCGACAGCTCGGCCATGATCTTGCTAGAGGGTGACAAGCCGCTCGGGGCAGAAGCCCATCGCTATTACGACGAGATCGTCAGGCGCCTTGAGCAAGACAAGAAACACGTTCAGCACGTCCAGGATTTCTGGAGCGATCCGCTGACCGCCGCGGGTTCCCAGAGCCACGACCAGAAGGCCGCTTACGTCCAGGTCTACCTCGCCGGCAACATGGGCGGCGGCCTATCCGCTGAGTCCGCCGACGCCGTCCGCAAGATCGTCAACTCGGTGCCCGCCCCGCAGGGGATCAAGGCGTACGTCACCGGCGCGGGTCCGTTGTTTGCCGACCAGTCCCACGCGGGCGAGAAAGGCGTCGCAATAGTCACCCTGGTCACGATCCTGGTGATTTTTGTCATGCTGCTCTTCGTCTATCGCTCGCTCGTCACCGTCCTGGCCGTGTTGTTCATGGTCTTCGTCGAATTGTTGGCAGCCCGAGGCGTCGTTGCCTTGCTGGCCAACTACGAGGTCATCGGACTCTCCACGTTCGCCAACAATTTGTTGGTGTTGATGGCGATCGCCGCCGGAACGGACTACGCGATTTTCGTGGTCGGCCGCTACCACGAGGCCCGCGGTCTGGGCGAGACCCGCGAAGAAGCCTTCTACACCATGTTCCATAGCACCGCGCATGTCGTGCTCGGGTCGGGCCTGACCATCGCCGGCGCGATGTACTGCCTGAGCTTCTGCCGATTGCCGTATTTCCAGTCATTGGGCGCACCGTGCGCCATCGGCATGTTGGTAGCGGTGCTCGCGGCGTTGACGCTGGGCCCCGCAGTGCTGACCGTGGCGTCATTCTTCAAGCTCATGGATCCGAAGCGCAAGCTGCAGACCCGGGGCTGGCGTCGCATCGGCACCGCGGTCGTCCGCTGGCCCGCACCGGTTCTCGCGGTGACCATCGGGGTCGCATTGGTTGGTCTGCTCGCCCTGCCCGGTTACAAGACGGACTACGACAACCGCCACTTCCTGCCGGCAGACACCCCGGCCAATGTCGGTTATGCCGCCGCGGACCGGCACTTCGACCAGGCTCGGCTCAATCCTGAGCTGTTGATGATCGAGACCGATCACGACCTGCGTAACCCGGCCGATTTCCTGGTCCTGGACAAGGTTGCCAAGGCGGTGTTCCGCATCCCCGGTATCGGCCGGGTGCAGACCATCACCAGGCCGTTGGGCACGCCGCTCGACCACAGCACCCTCGGTTTTCAGATGAGTGCACAAGCCGCAGGGCGGATCCAGACCCAGCACTATCAGGAAGAGCAGGCGGCAAACCTGCTCAAGCAGGCGGCCGAGCTGCGCAAGACGATGGCAACACTACATGAGCAGATGCAGGTGACCCAGGACCTCAGCAACACGACGCACGAAACCACCAGGCTCACCAAAGAAACCGTGAAGATCACCGAGGCATTGCGCGACGACATCGCCAACTTCGACGACTTCTTCCGGCCGATCCGCAGCTTCTTCTACTGGGAGCGGCACTGCTACGACATTCCGGTCTGCTGGGCGCTACGGTCGGTCTTCAACGCGCTCGACGGCATCGACCAGGTAGCTCAGAACATCGTGGAGCTCAGCGCGAACCTGGACAAGTTGGATCAGATCCAGCCGAAGCTGGTGGCGCTGATACCGCCGCAGATCGAGAGTCAGCAGCACAACCTCGACACCATCATGTCGAACTACGCGACCACGATGGGGCTTAATGAACAGTCGAAAGCGCAGTCCGACAACGCCACCGCCCAAGGCGATGCCTTCGATAAAGCAAAAAATGACGACACGTTCTACCTCCCGCCAGAGGCGTTTAAGAGCCCGGATTTCGCACGGGGTCTCAAACAGTTCATCTCGCCGGATGGGCACGCCGTCCGGTTGATCATCTCCCATGAAGGCGACCCGGCGAGTCCTGAAGGCATCAGCCACATCGAACCGATCAAGCAGGCCGTGCACGAGGCGATCAAGGGCACGCCCTGGGAGGGCGCCAAGGTCTACCTCGGCGGTACCGCCGCGACGTACAAGGACATGCACGACGGCTCTAACATCGACCTGCTGATCGCCGGAATTGCCGCAGCCACACTGATTTTCATCATCATGCTGGTGATCACCCGAAGCGTCGTGGCGGCATTTGTGATCGTCGGTACGGTGTTGCTATCACTAGGCGCCTCATTCGGACTCTCCGTGCTCGTATGGCAGTACATCCTGGGCATGAAGTTGCACTGGATGGTGCTGGCGATGGCGATCATCCTGCTGCTGGCGGTCGGCTCGGACTACAACCTGCTGCTGATATCGCGGTTCAAGGAGGAAATCCGTGCCGGGCTAAAGACAGGGACGATCCGCGCGATGGCCGGTTCGGGCTCGGTGGTCACCTCCGCCGGTCTGGTGTTTGCCGCCACCATGGCCACGTTCATGTTCAGCCCGCTGCTGGTGATGGCCCAGGTAGGTACGACGATTGCGCTGGGTTTGTTGTTCGACACCTTGATCGTGCGGTCGTTCATGACACCGTCGGTGGCCACCCTCCTCGGGCGCTGGTTCTGGTGGCCGCAGCACGTGCGTCCACGGCCGGCCAGCACCATGCTGCGGCCGTACGGACCGCGTCCCGCCGTGCGCGAGCTGATTCTCAACGACGTCGAGGAGCACCCGGCGGGCGGATTGGTGCAACCGCGCTGATCTTACGTGGCGCGTGAGTGGGCCGGATCGCCTTATTGCCAGACGGCGCGGCTACGAACTACCGCCAGTTCGTCTTTTATTCGTCGTTTATGGCCGAGATGCAGCGAGAATTAGCGGCAACCATGACTGCCTAACGAGCAACGTAATCGTTCGGCGGACAAAGAAATAGAGGACTTATCCGGCAACCACCGCGAACGGCGGGGCGTTAATCCGTTGGTCGCGGGTTCGCCCCCCGCCCACCCCACGTCAGGCGTATGACGCCGGCTGATGGTTGACCGTCGCTTCGGCTGATCCGTGACACTCCCTCGATGAGGGAGTTAACCGTGACCGAGCGGCAGTATCAGGCCGTGTTGGCGGTGATCGACGCCGTCGGCTATCAATTTGACGAGCACGTCACCGCGAGTGCTCGCACAACCCGGTCGCCAGCACCGCCCCGAATGCGGAAGCGGTTGCCCGTCTTGATGTCCGTCTTCATAATCCGCCGAGTCTCTCGTTGCGTGCGTGAGTCGAGAGCGATACGCGTGAAATGCGTTGCTGCGGTGCCGTCCCACGGCGCAGGGGTCCGTTCGTGAGCTTCGTCGGCATGCCAGTGTGACGCCCGAGCAGATCAATAGATAGCCACGTCTTGCCGCGAAACGGCCGGTGCTCTCGCTGCCGAAGGAGAAGCCGTGTCGCGAACGACGGATTTCCTGTCCGCTTCGGCGGTTTACCGCGCCAGTTATGGCGAGCGCTTCCCGGCTCCGTCCTCGATCCGCTTCAACCGGTTTTGAATATCGGCAACCTGTGATCCCAGTTCTTCGGCTGCTTGCAGCGCTCGATCGATTTCGCCGAGCCTTGAAGTGAGTTTCTCGGTTACATGCACAAGTTTGTCGAGGGTGTTGTGTGTTTCCTCAGCGGTCAGCGCACCCTTCTGAGCGAGCGTCGACCGCATCTCCTCGATCTGCTGTCGAAGGTCCGATCTGTCATCCACCCGTTCATTATCTTCATTCGTCTCGACGATGGGTTGATTTCGCCGCCGATCTGGTCTGGCGATCACCCATATCCTGGGCGGCCGATCGGGGCCGCGGCGGCCACCGGGTCGGCGATCGCTGAAACGGTGGTGCGGTCGATCATCAACCCGCGCAGGGCATACGGGCAGGCCAATGGGTTGTGAAGGATCGCGGAGCCGCGAGCTTGCCAGGATCGTCGCAGAGCACGACCCACCTGCCAGCAACGGTTAGCATCGGGACCTTCGACCCTACGGACGGCGGCCCACAGCGCTTTATCCTGCACGAGAAGGTGCTGGGTTTGCCAGCATCAACTCGGTGAGGAGGCCAAATGGCGGATCAAGATAGTGCGTTGTGTGTTGCGGTTTACGACAGCGTCGAAGCCGCCGAGGCTGATCTCAACGCTATCCAACAGCTTCACGAGGAAGACTTGGTCGGCAAATTCGACGCGGCGGTCGTCGATAAGGAGGATGGGAAGCCCCATATCGTCAAGCGGATGGACAGGCCCCGGGCCCGCATCATCCCAGAAGAACTCGGCTTCGGGCCGCTGTCTCGCAAAGAGCTCAAAGAAGCGGCTGCCGAGTTGGATGCCAACCAAGCCGCGCTGATCATGGTTGGCGAGCCGACACTTGACAAAGCGTTCGACAAGGCCGTCACCCGTGCAGCCAAGACCGTGAAGCGGACCATCGACACAACAACGGACGAGCTAGCTGAGGAGCTAAAGGGCGCTGTCGGAAGCTGAAAGTTTCCTCGCGACTTACGCTTTAGCTGTACGGCGCATCGCCGCACGTTTTTGGCGGCGTCACGCCAGTCGACTGAGATTGCGTCGACGAACGCTTGGTCGTTACGCTGCCGATCGCCGGCGGCGCGTAGTCGTTCACCGGGTGATCCAACGCGATTGCGACGGTCCGGAACGCGCGCGAGCTGCAAACGGCACGCCGTCTATCGGGGCAGTACGGCCTCGATGGCGCTGATGACCTCGGGCGCGTCTGGTTCGGTCCGAGGCCGAAACCGATTGACCACCTCACCGTCGGGAGCAAGCAGAAATTTTTCGAAGTTCCACTGAATGTCGCCTGCCTTGCCAGCGGAATCGATGGCCTTGGTCAGCTCGGCGTAGAGCGGGTGGCGGTCGTCACCGTTGACATCGGTCTTTTCCAGCAACGGGAACGTCACCCCGTAGGTCGTCGAGCAGAACGCCTGGATCTCATCGGCGGTGCCCGGTTCCTGGCCCATGAACTGATTGCACGGGACGCCCACGACCGTCAGGCCACGGTCACGGTAGTCGTTGGCCAGCTTTTCCAAAGCCGCGTACTGCGGAGTCAGTCCGCACTTGGAGGCTACGTTCACGATCAGCGTTGCGCCGTCGGATAATTCGGCCAGTGTGGCCGGCTTGCCGTCGAGGGTTCTCAGGGCGATGTCTTTGAGGGTCACGCCGATGACGCTAACACTGCTCGCGTCATTCGAGCGCGCGTCGCCGCGATGTTCTCATCTGGCGAGATGGCTTGCGGTTGGACGGCCTCAGAGCTGTTCGCCAACCTAACACTCACGTCGAGTCGAGCAGCCGCGCAGACCACCCGCGTTTACCCGGCCGCGTTGGGAAGGAGCGCCGGGCAGTTCCCCATCGCGTCCGTCGCCAGTTCGAAGTGCCACAGCTCGTTAGCGTAGATCCGGCACAGCCCGAAGCGGGACCCGTTGGAAATGAGCCATTGGTCGGCGCCCGCACCGCCGACGTCGACTGCCTCGCCGGTGACGTGCTTGGACATCGCCGGGGTCTGCACGTATCGCCGCGCCGCGGCGAGGCTGCCGTAGGTCCGCACAGCGTCGTCCAGCAACCGCTGCTGAAACTCCGTCGACCGCCACCCCGAGGTGATGGTCATCGTTATGCCGTCCGCGGCGGCGGCGGTAGCTGCGCCCTGAATCGCTCTCAACAGCGCCGGGTCGAGGCGCGCGATTGCTGAGTGTTGGACGTCGAACGGCGTCAGCTGGCCCCCGTCTGGCAGGGAACCGTCGCCGGGGTCAGCAGGAGGACTCAAGGGGACGGTGTGATCGGCAAGCCTGGTCGGCGGCCCCGGCGGATCAGACGGCCCGAGGAAGCTGAATGCCACTGCAATGGCGCCGGCCACCGCTACTGATCGCATGCTCCATCTCCCGGCTAATTCCTGACAATCTACGGATGGGAGAGTCGAGCATAGCTGCGTATTAGCTTCGTGGCGACCGTGCCCGAGCACTGCCACGCAAACGACGCAACTGAATCAAGTTCTGTGACAACGAGTAACACGATTGCCGCAAGCGCGAGCACATCGGCGATGCCGTGGACTTGAGACGTCATGGATGCTGCTATTCCCGTGCATCGTCAAACCTGGCTGGTGACGAATGGTGCCGTCTCTTGGCCCGCCAAGGCTATGAAGTTGTAAATCGGCGTCGTGTCGTAGGTGTAGTGCGATGCATTGGGACCGGCCGCCAAGAACATTCCGCCGTTGTAGATCGCTTCTGTTATGGAAATGATTTCCTCAACCGATGTGGTTGGGTTCACAAGCTTCAATGCATCACGGAGGATCGCGAAAATGTTTGGACTAGTTGCATTTTGGACGATGTTGTAGATCTGTGTCTCGATCACCCCTGGGCCCGCCTCGGCGGTCCATGGGTTGGGACCGACAGGCGCATCCGTGTAAATGTCGTTGCCGACTCCTATTGTGTTGACGAAATCTCCCCAGAAATGCGTGACCGGCGTGAGTAGGTGTGGCGCGACGTCGGCCGGCGTCATGCAGGCCGGACCTGAAACGCCGCCGGTGACAACGCCGTCTAAGTCGGCTGGTAACGGCCATCCTGCGAACTGGTTGCCTGAAGCGAATCCGGGTAGCCTCAGAGGATTTCCCCAAACACCCACCGCGACAATCCGATTCGCGATCTGCGGATTCAGCCAGGCGATCGCGTGCAGGAATTGGCAAACGACGATAGCGCCCTGTGAATACCCGAGCAGGATAATTGAATTTTCCGGATATGACGGTGCACCGCCTGGCGGATTGATCTGAGTGCAAAGCCTATTCAGCTCGGCGACACCAGCGTTCACGCTTGGACCCATAGGGAACACG
>Ga0335071_10007695_pt1 | contig 11083 bp, 7 predicted proteins | sample Lox_Sample_15_FD_206724 | JGI IMG/M metagenome (GOLD analysis project Ga0335071, IMG submission 206724) | Soil microbial communities from Loxahatchee National Wildlife Refuge, Florida, United States - Lox_Sample_1.5 | ecosystem: Environmental > Terrestrial > Soil > Wetlands | place: USA: Florida...
CTTTCTTTGTGGTCGCCACCGTTCTCGCGCTGCTGGGCTGGAGTTTCTACATCGCACTCGCAGGACAGAAACTCCTCAAGACCAGCTTCTTGGATTGAGCCCGACGGCTCAAGTTCGTTGGATTAGCGACGGCACTGCTGCGATAATCGCTCCATGCAAGTTCTTCGTTTCCTGATGTTGTTATCCATGGTGATTTGGATCGGCGGCATTGTCTTCTTCGCCTTCGTCGTCGCACCCGCCGTGTTCTCCGTTCTTCCTACGCATGATCTCGCCGGCAAAGTGGTTGGGCGCTCGCTGACCGCACTGCACTGGATCGGGCTCATTTCCGGTCTCGTGTACCTCATCTGCTCATTGCTCTATGCACGGATGGCGAGCGGCTTTGTTCATCCATTTGCGGTCCGCAATGTCCTGATCGTGCTGATGCTTGTGCTGACGATCATCTCCCTATTTGCGATCACCCCGAAGATGAACGCGCTCAAAGCCGACATGGGTGTCATCGACGACGTTCCGAAGACCGACTCTCGGCGTGTCGAATTCAACCAGCTTCACGTCTGGTCAACACGGCTGGAAGGCGGAGTTTTGCTGATGGGACTGGTGGTCGTTTGGCTGACCGGGAAAACTCTTGCTTCTTAGCTTCGGCTTTTAGCTTTTGGCTCATGTATCCTTGAGAAGAAGTCTTCATCATCTCCGCTCGGAAGCCTGCTAAAAGCCAAGAGCTAACTAATTTAGAGCTGAAAATGAAATCTGGAATCATCGGCCTGCCGCAGGTGGGCAAAACTTCGCTGTTCAAAATCCTCACCAAGGTTGACGTCTCGACAGGCCACGGCGGCTCGCGCGAAGCGCATCTTGGAGTCGCCCAAGTCCCCGACGAACGTCTCGACAAGCTTGCCGCCCTCTACAACCCGAAGAAGACCACGCATGCCACGGTGCAGTACGTCGATGTTGCCGCAATCGGCCAGGAAGCATTGAAGGAAGCAAACTTCCTCAACAACCTGCGCCAGGTCGATTCCCTCACCCACGTCGTGCGGGCATTCGACGAGCCATCGATCCCGCATCCCAAGGGCGACATCAATCCGCTGCGCGATATCAAAGACGTCGAGTTCGACATGATGGTCAGCGATCTCGGCCAGATCGAAAAGCGCCTCGAGCGCCTGGAAAAAGACCTGAAAAAGATGAAGTCTCCCGACCTGGTGAAGGAAGACGAAATCCTCAAGCAGTGCAAGGCATGGCTGGAGAGCGAAAAGCCCCTGCGCGAACTCGAGATGTCGCCGGAAGACAAGAAGCGGCTCAAGGGTTTCATGTTCCTCAGCGAGAAGCCGATCCTGTATGTGCTGAACATCGGCGAGAGCACCATGCTCGGTAAAGACCTCGATGCGGCCGTTGAGAAATTTGGAATCAAGGAAGCATCGTCGCGTCCGAACACCAGTGCAACCGCCATCTGCGGAAGAGTAGAAGCCGAGTTGGCCGAGATGTCCGACGAAGACGCCGCAGAATTCCTGTCGAGCTATGGCCTGTATGAGAGCGGACTCACTCGCCTCATCAAGAAGACCTACGAACTGCTCGGACTGATTTCCTTCCTAACTGCCGGCGAAGACGAATGCCGTGCATGGACGATCACGCGCGGTATGCGCGCCGTCGAGGCCGCCGGCGTGATCCATACCGACCTGGAAAAGCATTTTATCCGCGCCGAGACCATTCATTGGGACCAACTGCTCGATGCGGGATCAGAAGCCGCCGCCCGTCAAAAAGGCACGCTGCGCCTGGAAGGCAAGGACTATATCGTAAAAGACGGCGACGTAATGCATATCCGGCACAGCGGGTAAGAACGCCACCGACGCGTTTCTTCCCGAAACACTGTGACCCGAATCACAGCCCGGGCGCACCAAAGTCTCCTACAGTGCCGCACATGAGTTCCACGGCGAATGATCGCGCTGCCTGGCTACAGGGACCCTCCGCAAGCTGTGCGCGAGTCCCCGAAATTGAGAACCCCTTCCGCCTGGTTCTGTTGGGCGCGCCTGGTGTCGGCAAAGGCACTCAGGCCGACCTTCTGAAACAGAAACTGCGCGCCTGCCATCTCTCCACCGGCGATGTCTTCCGTGCAGCCAGCAAGACTCAGTGCGAGCTGAGCCCTGCGATGAAAGTCGCCCTGGACTACATGAAGCGCGGCGATCTGGTTCCTGACACGACTGTTTGGGAGATGGTGCGCGAGCGTAGCGGATGCCTCCACTGCGGCGGCGGATTTATTCTCGACGGATTTCCTCGAACCGTCGGCCAGGCCGAATCGCTGCGCCGGTTGATGCTCGACGAGGGGCTGTCGCTTTCGGCGGTGGTGAACTACGAGCTCCCGGTTAGCGAAATCGTGGCGCGACTCAGTGGCCGGCGCACCTGCGAGAAGTGCAAAGCGGTCTATCACGTTACCGAACTGCCCCCGAAAGACGAAGGCAAATGCGATCGCTGCAATGGCAATCTGTTCCAGCGCGAAGACGACCGGACAGAATCGATCAAAGTGCGACTGGAAGCGTATGAGCGCAGCACCGCCCCACTCATCGACTTCTATCAAAACCTGGGAGCCTTGTTGCCAGTCTCGGCCGCAGGATCTCCGGAGCTGATCTGCCAACGCACGCTGTCAGCCCTCGCGGCTCGGCACGTTAAACAGCCGTAATTCAACCTAATTCCCGTTTTGGGAAAATTTTGTCAAGAGCAGATTTTTGGCAAAACCCCCGTAACTCGCTCAATCCAAAGCAAATTTAGCTGCTCGCGATTTGGCACTACTTTGGGCTAAAAACAGTATTCTGGAAGTAGAAGCTTTTTCAGAATACTTCTTCAGGGCTGAACAATCATGCAATTGAATTTTTTTTCCTGCTCCGCGCGGAGCAGACGCAGAAACTGGTGTATCTGGGCCGGCATCATCGCCGGCCTTTTTTGTTTGGTGCCAACTTGCTGGGCCGCGCCAAACACAACCACCGTCACCGATGTGGTCTACCGGGCAGACGGAACTCCCGCAGCCGGCACGCTGCTGATCTCCTGGCCTGCCTTCGGTACCGCAGACGGCAAACCGGTTGCTGCCGGCAGTATGAGCGTTCCCATCGGAGCGAACGGCAACGTTAGTGTGAGCCTCGCGCCAAACGAGGGCGCCAATCCGGCAGGAACCTACTACAAGGTGGTGCTGAAGTTAAGCGATGGAACGACTAGCACCGAGTACTGGACTGTCCCTGCGCAAGGTCCGGTGACCATCGCGCAGATTCGTTCGCAACTTGTGCCGCAGCCAGTGGCCGTGCAGATGGCAACGCGGCAATATGTCGATTCCGCCGTTGCGGCGAAAGCGAACGACACCACGGTTCTTCACGTCAACGGGGCGGAGCAGGTGACCGGGGTAAAAACGTTTACGGTTTCTCCTTCGGTACCCACCCCGACTCTCGCCGCCGACGCGGCTCCGAAGAACTACGTCGATGCCGCCGTCTCGGGTATTGCTACGGGATCGTTTCTGCTGAAGGCCGGGGACACGATGACAGGGCCGCTGACGCTGGCCGCCGATCCGACAACCAGCAGTCAGGCGGCCAACCGGCACTATGTCGATACCCAGGTATCGACGGTCAATAGCTCGCTGGCGCAAAAGCTGGCTCGGCAGGGCGACACCCCAATCACCATGGGCGCAATGCGCTTTGCGTCGCAGTTTTCAAATATTCAGGCGGCGATCACCGATGCCGGCACGAACGGCACCGTCGTAATCCCTGCGGATTACCCCGGCACAGATAGCTTCACTAATCCCAACGGCGTTCAGATCCTTGACATGCGCGGCGATGCTTCGGCATATCGAGGCTTCTATAACGTTCGCGACTTCGGCGCCACGCCAGACGACACCACCGACGACTGGGCGGCGATCCAGGCGGCAATCAACGCAGCAAGTGCCGGGTATGGTCCGTATGGAACCGTTTACATTCCACGCGGAACCTACTACGTGAGCAAACCGCTCCACATCACCAAGGGTATCAAGTTTTACGGCGCCGGGCGCGGTGCAACGACCATCACCGGCTACTCGGCCGACCAGGGTCCGGTGCTGGTGGTCTCACCACCCACGGCGCTGGGTTACAACGGAATTCCCACCGGACCTTCGCTGGCACCCGGTGGCGGCAACTCGATGTACCTCGATGGAACCTACGGCTACGAACTCAATTTGCGCGAAGCCGGCGCGGTGGAACTGGACGGCCGCAACGCGGTAACGCTGGAGTTCTTCTACAAGCCGAACTTCTCTGTTTCGGCTGGAGCTTACAACATCGTCTCTTCCTCTGGAAGCGTGACGGGGGCGGACGGTGCTAGCGCGATTTCGATTCAGCACACCGACGGCGATTCCATCACCGCAACCTTATGCGTTGGGGGAGCCATGCAGATCCTGCGCTCTCCTAATAATTCGGTAAGTAACGGGACCGTGTCTCACATCGCGCTTACCTACGACGGCAGTATGGTGCGTTTGTTCGTCAATGGTGTGCTAAAGGCCAGCCAGGCTGTCACAGGAACCATCACGCAAAAAATGTATGAAGATTTCGTGATCGGTTCCAAGGTCGCCGGCTTCATGGAGACGACGTTCCTTAACCAAATGACCAACGGCTGGATCGATTCCTTACGAATTTCCGCGACGCCACGCTACACGGCCAACTTCATGGCACCGACAGCGAAAGCAACGTACGACGGCAATACGCTTTTCCTTCTGAACTTCGACAACAATTACGACGAATTTACCGTCGCCACAACCGTGTATGGGCAGCAGCATTTGTTCATCCATCGCTTCGGTGGCGGATTTGGCCAGGTCGGCAACTTTCAGATGAGTGACTTGTCGTTCATCGGCACCGGCCCGGAATTCATTTACATGATCAGCAGCATGATCGATAACGTTCAGGTGACCGCCTCGCGCCGGGGCTTCCAGTTCGTTAACAACTGTTATTTGAACCGGCTGAACAGCATCAATGTTATCGGTTCCTCAACCACGCAATTCGGATTCGGAGCCGGCGCGGCAAGCGGCGTGCTCTCCATCCAGGACCTAAGCGTTTCTGCGTCTCACTTCCCTTTCTACGCGGATACCTCCAGCGTCGTGGTCAGCGGACTGTGGCTTGAAGCGAGTACCGGAACCGAAATCTCCGCCGTGCTCAAGGGGGACATCAATACATCGTTTGTGATCAACCAACCAGAGCTGAGTGCCGAGACGAGTCCCACCGGAATGCGGAATGCCGTTGCAGTAATCGGCGCTGGCACCGTCGTGATGAACGGCGGGACCATCGAGACTGCGAACGGGGCGCCGCACGTGTACGTCCAAGGCGGAGGCCAGGTAACCCATGTCGGCGGCGACTACGCCGTAATGGGAAGCGTGCCGGCAACGGTGTACCAGATCCCGACAGCACCCATCAATGGCGTGCAACTGGTGTCGCCCGTACAGCAAGGAACGAATATTCCTTGGGCAGATAACCTGGGCGCAATCCAAACCGCGCAGGTAAAGCCAAACCAGAATTGCACGAGCACGAACAAAGTCGCCGGCATTGCCGCGAACGGAACGGTGGTTTGTTCGCCAGACCTCGGCAGCGGCTACGCTCTCACGTTGATGAATGTGAGCGCGAACTCGCCGGGCAACGGCAATTCGTACTATTTCGGCGGCGACTTGATCGATAGCAACAACCTAAACTTCAGCTCGGCGGCCATCCATGTGCCAAAGGCGGGGTCGATCAAGAGCATCTTCGTGCAGCAGAACACGCTTTCGGGGAACACCGGATCGGCAGAGAGTGTCATCCACAGCGTGTGCATCAACTCGAACACCAACTGCTTTGGTGCGGCAACATTCGCGTACAACGCAACCTCGTCGTCGGGATCGGATGCAACCTTGAACCAGCCGGTGAATGCCGGCGACGCGATCGCGATCAGGGTCCAGGCGCCCAGTTGGGCGACCAAGCCGACCAACGTGCGCTGGTATGCGGTGGTTTACATCGAGTAGCTCGAAGTGAGTCGTCCCACCCAATCGCGAATCCCGGTTGGGTGGGGCGGTTCTATATCTGGCTGCTGGCTCTTGAGAGTGGGCCATTCCCAAAACGGGCACTGGCATCCCGGGGGAAAACGGCGGTTCTAACTCTTTGTTATCAACATCAATTCTAAGTGATGCGTAGGAAAACATTTGGCAGAAAATGTTCCGTAACCCTTGCGTTATCAAACACACTAGGGGCGGGGGTGGGATTCGCAAACCGTTCCGTTTCGGGAACCGATCGGGATTAGAGCGGCGATCCGCTCGATTTTGTTCCACTTTGAGCGTCGATCTCGATGGGCATGGCGACAGTGGGAACCTGGTTTGGCAATCGAAAACATCGGTTCCAAATGGGGATTAACTACTGAGCGACGGCCCCGTCCAAAGCACCTAAATCGCGTCTGCAGCGTGCTAGACTCCGATTCAATGCGTGAATCTTCGATGCTGCGGAAGCTTCCTGGTGCGGTTTGCCTAGTTATTTTGTCGTCTTGTCTTGCGTTCTCTCAGGCCACAGTTCAGCCGGTGGAACCTGCACCGGACCTCGGCGCCAGCGCCGACCCCGCCGCTCAAACCAGGCAGCCCCACGGAACGACAACCGCGAGCGCGCCGGCAACCACGGCTGGCGCCACGGTAATGAATCGAGCCAAACTCCGCATCGGAGTGGGCGATCTGCTCGACGTCAGCATCTATGGTGTCAACGATTACCACCCGGAAGCCCGGGTTAACGAATCGGGCGATATCGATCTGCCCCTAATCGGCACCCTCCGGGTGGGTGGAGCAACGGTAGAAGAAGCACAGAACCTTGTCTCGAAATCGCTGGTCGAAGGGGGATATTTCCGCGATCCCCACGTGACGTTGCTTATCAAGGAATTCTCTTCGGAGCGCGTCTCGATATTAGGAGAGGTCGCGAAACCCGGCGTGTATTCGATGGTGGGCACGCGAAGGTTATTCGACTTGATTTCCGAGGCCGGTGGATTTTCGGCGAAGGCTGGTGACGAGGTAACCATCACGCATCGCGATCAGCCGAATGATCCTGCCACGATCAAGCTCAGCGACCAGCCCGGCAAATCGATGCTCGGCAACGTTGAGATCGATCCAGGCGACACCATCGTGGTATCCAAGGCGGGAATCGTCTACGTCGTCGGTGATGTGGGACGGCCGGGCGGCTTTATCATGGAGAACAACCAGCCAATGACCGTGCTGCAGGCCATCGCCATGGCAGCGGGTACAAATCGCACGGCTGCCTTGAATTCGGCACGAATCGTCCGCCGTACGCCTGCGGGGCTGACCGAAGTGAAGATCCCGCTCAAGCAGATCATGGCAGCGAAGACGAACGACATGCCTATGTATGCCGATGACATTCTCTTCATCCCGGGCAGTGCCGCTAGAAGCGTGATGACACGCAGCATGGAAAGCGTGTTTCAGATCGCAACCAGCGCCGCAATTTACGGCGCGCACTTCTAATCGTGCGCGGCCGCGAGCACATGCTGGCGGCTGCCGGCTCTCTCCTGCAGAACATCTTCATATAACTGAAGGGTGCGGCTCGCCATGGTCTCCAGGCTGAAGTGGTGACGTACCCGCCCCCTTGCCGCCTGGCTGAACCGTTGGTGCAGGGCATCATCGCGAAGCAGCCGCTGGATCGAAGCCCGCAATGACGCCACATCTCCCGGTGGCACCGTCATGCCGGTGACGGTATCGAGTGAAACGAAGGGAACTCCTGATTCCAGCTGCGTATTGATCACGGGGCAGCCGCAGGCCATGGCTTCCAGTTGAACAATCCCGAAAGCCTCGCTGCGGGCGGTAGAAGGCAGGGCAAAGATGCGCGCGGCGTGGTAGTACGGAGTCACATCGGGGACGTCGCCGAGGAAGTGGATGCGGTCCGCGGCTCCCACACTCTTCGCGAGCGCCTGCAAATGCGACTGAAGCGGGCCGGTCCCGATGATCAGCAGAGTCGCGTTCGTGCCAGATACGGCGCGGATGAGATATTCGAATCCTTTGTAGTAAACAAGGCGTCCCACGCCGAGCACGATGCGGCATCCGTAGCGAGCGTTGATCTCGCCCACCGCTTGCGGATCGGGACTTTCAAAACGCCGGGCATCGATGCCATGTGGGATGACATAGCACTTGTCGCGATGTCGCCTCAGCACGGTTGAACTCTCGATGTAGTTCGGGGAGAAACTGATGATGCCGTCGGCACGCGACATCAGTTGGCGCAACCAGGGCTCGTAAGCGAACTTCAACAGCCGCTGCCGGATGATGTCGCTATGGTGCGTAACGACCAGCCGTCCGCCGTGTCCGCTGAGCAGGTACGAGAGCACCGCCGTCGGATTCGGGGAGTGCAAATGCACAACATTGGCGGGCGTGTTTCGAATCGCGCTGACCATCGTAGGGCAAATCGACGCGGAGGCCAGCGTCGCCAGCGTGCCGATGCGATGCACCCTGATAGCGCCATCCTGATCGTGCTCGGTTCTATGTCGTGTGTGTCCAACCACGACATCGACATCCACAAACGGCACGGTCGCACGGCACAGGCTTTGAAGATGGGTTTCCATGCCCCCGCGAACCGGCGGATAGAATTTCCCGATGTGAAGGACGCGAACTCGGGAAGCGGATTGTCCTCGCCCGGTCACGCGGACAGCACCTGTCTGTAAATAGCCAACATCTGATCTGCGTAGTTGACCCAAGTGAAGCGCGAAGCTTGTTTTACCGCGGACGAGTAACGCGCCGGTTCCTTTTTATCGAACGACAGGACTCCTAGAACTGTATTGGTCCACTCGCCTACATTGCCCACGGAACAATAGTCAGCCGCATCTCCACCGACTTCTCGCAGGGAAGCTATGTTGCTGGCAATCACCGAAGTCCCGCACGCAAGCGCTTCGATGACTGGCAGTCCGAATCCTTCCGAATCCGAGGTTTGCAGAAGGACGGAAGCGCGGCGGTAGCAAGCCGCGAGCAAACGAGTGTCCAGACGCTCGAGGCAATCGATGTATTTACGAACTCCCAGACTCGCGGCGAGCGATTCCTGCTGGGAGGTGAGCGGCGTGCCCACCCGAATCAACCTCAGGCCAGGCATTCGGTCGCGTACTTCGGCGAACACGCGAAGCAACACATCGATCCGTTTTCGCGGGATCGTACTGCCGACGTGAAGCAACTCCGGGCAGGAACCCGGGGCGCGGCCAATCTTGGCCGCAATCTCCCGGTCCGCGAAGGGGTCGGGATGCGACGACAGGGACGGATGCACGCCGTTGTGAACAACACTGAGGCGTTCGGCAGGGAGCAGTTGGTGCTCAAGAATGTTGTCGCGCGTGGCGGCTGTGTCGCAGGTCACGTGGACGGCAGCCTGCAAACCGGAAAGCACGCGCCTCGTCATCGCGCGGAATGCAAACGAACGTGGCTCGCGTTCGGGTTGGAGCAGGCAGTTGAACGCGTCGAGATCGTGACAGGTGACGATCACACGCTCGCGCGGAAGCGAGTGCACGAGATGGGCGTAGCTGTGATCGACAATGTGAAACAGGTCGAAATTCGAGACGATTTTGCTCAGCAGGCGCGGATACTGGACGAATCGTCCAAGCAGGCGTGCCGACTTGCGAGGGCAGACACCGGAGAATCCCATGGCCGGGCGAACGCGCTCCGTGACAATAGTCGTGTGCTGACGGAGTTGGTCGAAGAGCATGTTTCCGACCAGATCCATGCTGTGCCAGTTCTCTTCGGGGAAATCGCAGACGACAGCAACTCGAAACGGCCTCGTCTTTGGCACTGGGAATGGAAGCACCGTCGCGGATTGTGCCTGTGCGCTCACTACTTCGTTGCCCCTTAAACTGGCCAATCCGAGCCAGGGGATCGGGCGGCTCGGAAGGTAGAGCCAGTTTGCTTCCATCGGACGCCGCCGGGGAATGGGAAAGTAGATACCCTGCGTGTCTCCGGCTTCATCGCCTCTCCCGGGCACTCGCCACCGGCATGCGATCACCGGCTTCGCTCTCACGCTCAGTAAGCTGGTTCAGACTCACCAAGTAACCTCGCCAAACTAGTTGAGGACGATACTTCTCCGCAGCTCGTTGCGCGTTGCACCCAAGTTCCCTTCGGCGAGCGCGATCATCGATGAGTTCATCAACCAGGCTCGCCAGTGCCTGCGCGTCGTGCGGAGGGCAGAATACGACACTGTGCCGATCCTGAAGAATGTCAATGGAGGCACCAATTGGAGTGGCGACGATGGGCAGCCCCGATGCCATTGCCTCGATCAGTGCCAGACTGAAGCCCTCCGACAAAGTGGGGCAAACAAACAGGTCACATTCCTGATGGAGTTCCAGCAGTTCCGATTTGGTGACTCGCGGGAAAACCTTCACTCGTTCTCGGATGGCAGGCGGGAACGAATTACGAACTGTTTCTACGCCAGCGAGCGTTCCTGCGCACATCAGCTCCAGTTCGGGATGAACGCGATGCAGGCGAACGAACGCGTCGGCCAGGTAGCGCGTACCCTTCATGCTGAGCCACTGGCCCACAAATAGCAACCTGGTGGCACGAGGACGATGCTCACGTGAGATGAAGAAACTTTCGGGCGCAGGATTCGCTAGCAGGCGAACCTGCCCTGGCGCGGTCCAACGATGATCAACCAGGAAACGAAGCTCTTGCGTGTTCAGGCACCAAACCATCTCTGCCAGGCGACAAGTGCAGCCCAGCAAGGCTAGCATCACGTTTCCGCTGACGAGTCGATATCGCCAGGAAAGCCGCCGATTTTGGCGGTCCGACTCTTCCTTCAGGCGCGCGTAGTATAGCGATTCGAGTCCGTGAAATTGGATCACGGAACGCAGGTTCCGGAAGCGACCAATGATTCCGGAGAGAGCAAGCACCATCCATCCTGCGTAACTATGAAAGATCGCGACGTCATATGCCTTTGCTCGGCGGAAGAGCCACCACGCAAGCGCGAGCGGGTATAGAAGAGGCGTAAAGCGCGCGCCGAGACGTTGAATCCAAGGGAAGTCGGCGGGCGACACGATGGTACATGAACAACCTTGCTCTTCCAGATAGCCTGCGTTCTCGCGCGTATTTTTGTACACCGCGGTGTCGGTGTCGCGTGGCACATGG
>Ga0335071_10007696_pt1 | contig 11083 bp, 7 predicted proteins | sample Lox_Sample_15_FD_206724 | JGI IMG/M metagenome (GOLD analysis project Ga0335071, IMG submission 206724) | Soil microbial communities from Loxahatchee National Wildlife Refuge, Florida, United States - Lox_Sample_1.5 | ecosystem: Environmental > Terrestrial > Soil > Wetlands | place: USA: Florida...
CGTCCAGCAGGATCTCGTACTTCGCCACCGGCAGCAGGCCGTCCGTCACGCCGGTCCAGGTGAGCGCGAGCGCGCCGTTGCGCCAGCTTGCGACGGGGGCGTCCGGCGCGGTCGGCGCCAGCGGCGAGACGACGCCGAAGTACGTCGCGTGCATGGTGTAGATGTCGATCGACCCGTCGGCGTTCACGTAGTAGCCGTCGGACTGCCCGGCCGGCAGCGCCGGCGAGGCGAGCTGCGGGATCGTGCTCCACGTCGTGCCGTCGGCGGAGAACGCGGGAACCGACCCGGATCCGGCCGGGAAGTGCAGGACGAGCGGCGCGGCGAACGAGTCGAGCGTCGACCCGTCCATCTCCGTCACGGACAGCTGCACGACCGAGCTGCCGCTGTCGAACAGCGTCCCGCTTGCGGAGAGCGCCGTCCGCGGCAGGGTCAACGCCACGCTCACGTCCTGCGTGAACGCGTCCGAGGGGACCGTCACCGACGGGGACGTGCTCGAGGTCGAGCCGCCGGAGAGGGCGACCGTGCCGGCGCAGCCTGCCGCGCCCACCGTGCACGGGGCCGGCGAGCTCGAGCCGCCCGACGAGCTCGGGGTGGCCGCGGCGTCGAAGAAGGCGAGCCGGTCGCCCGGCGCAGTGAAGCTGCCGCCCGCCAGCAGCTGGTTCGTGCCCGGGATCGCAAGCGCAGAGACCGACTGGTTGAAGCTGGGGCTCCACGACCCGGCCGACCCCGTCGTCGCGTCGAGCGCCACGCCGTACGAGTCGGAGGCACCGCCGATCGTGGTGAAGCTGCCGCCGGCGTAGACCGTCGAGGCCGTCGCGGCCAGGGCCGTGACGTTGTTGTTCGCCGCGGCATGCCCGTCCCAGGTCGTGTCGGCCGCGCCCGTCGAGGCGTCGAGCTTGGCGATCCTCACCGCGCCGCTGTCGTTCACGAGCGAGGTGAAGGAGCCGCCTGCGTACAGCGTCGAGCCGTCCGGGGAAAGCGCAAGCGAGAGCACGCTCCCGTTCGATGCGCCCGCGGCGGCGTCGAAGGTCGTGTTCGCGGCCGCGGTCGTCGTGCTGATCGCCGCAATTCGCTTGGCCGCCGCGTCGCCGCCGGTCGAGCCGTTGAACGCCCCGCCCGCGTAGAGCGTCGAGCCGTCGCTGGAGAGCACGAGCGCGTTCACCGTGCTCTGCGCCGAGGGGTTCCACGACGTCGGGGCTCCGGTCGAGGTGCTGAGAGCGACGAGATTGGCCCGGCTGGTGGTGGTCGGGGCCGTCCCGATGACGGTGAACGCGCCGCCCAGATAGAGCGTCGAGCCGTCGGGCGAGAGCGCGAGCGCGTTCGCGGCGCTGCCGGTCGCCACCTTGGCCGCGCTGTCCCACGTGGCGTCGGCCGTGCCGGTCGACGTGGAGATCTTGGCGATCTTCCCGGTGAAGGAGCCTGCGGCATACAGCGTCGAGCCGTCGGACGAGACCGCCAGCGCGTTCACGGTGCTGTTCGCAACGGAGGTCGTCCAGCTCGTCGGCTGGCCGGTCGAGAGGTCGATGGCGGCGATGCGGTTCCGGGTGACCGCATTGGGGATGGTGAACGAGCCGCCGACGTAGAGGGTGGAGCCCGAGGCGAGGACCACGTTCACGCCGCTGTCGAGCGTCGGCGCGGTCCAGCTCGAGGTCGAGCCGCTCGTGGTGTCGACGCCGAGCAGGTACGAGCGCGGGCTGGTGAACGTGCCGCCGACGAACAGCGTCGAGCCGGACACGGTGAGCGACGACGGAGCGTAGGGGTACACGGAGCCGTTGCCGTCGGCCTGCGCATCCCAGGCGGTGTCCGCCGCGCCCGTCGTCGCGTTCAGCTTGGCGAGATAGGCGTCGGCGCCGTCACCGCCGATCGTGTCGGGGAAGGTCCCGCTGACGAAGAGGTTCGAGCTGGCGAGCGCGAGCGCGGTGACGGTTCCACCGCCCGGGGCGCCGTTCGAGTCGACCCATCCGCTGTGGAGCGCGCCGGTCGTCGCGTCGAGCGCCGCGAGGCCGCCCGTGCCGGAGTCGCCGGCGATCGTCGTGAACGAGCCGCCGACGTACAGCGTCGAGCCCGACACCACGAGCGCCGCGACCGAGGCGTCGGGGCTGTTCGAGTCGAGCCAGCCGGTCTGGAGCGCGCCGGTCGCCGTGCTCAGCGCCGCGAGATGCTTCGCGCTGCTGTCGCCGCCGACCGAGGTGAACGCGCCGCCGACATAGACCGTCGAGCCGGAGACCGCCAGGGCGCTGACGTTGTTGTTCGGAAGGTTGCTGTCGCTCCAGCCGGACTTCAGCGCGCCCGTCGTCGCGTCGACCGCAGCGAGGAAGCCCGCGCTGCTGTCGCCGTCGATCTTGTTGAACTGGCCGCCGACGAAGACCGTCGAGCCCGAGACGGCGAGCGCATCGACCTCTCCGGTCGGCGCGGGGTTCCACGAGCTGTCCACCGTCCCATTCGAGAGGATGTGCGCGAGGTTCGAACGCGCGACGCCGCCGACGTTCGTGAACACCCCGCCGACGTACACACCGCCCGAGCCGTCAGGGGCGACCGCGTGGACGGTGCCGACGACGGGCGGCAGCGTGGTCCCGACCGCCGCGCTCGACGCGTCGACCGAGGCGAGCCCGCCGGTGTACTGGCCGACCGAGGTGAACGACCCGCCGATGTAGGCGGTCGAGCCCGAGACGGCGATCGCGTTGATCGAGCCGCTCTTGACACCCCAGACCTTCCAGCTCGCCGTCGACGACGGGCCGGCGAAGGCGAACGTCGCAGTGCCGAGCGCGACCGCCACGACGGCCAGGAAGCACGCGAAGCCCGCCGCATGGCGAGAGCGACTCCGGGACGTGCCAGGCCGATGACGTGCGCCGCAGTGCACGAGGTCTCTATCGGCGCGCGTTCCGAAGACGGCATACCCCTTCCGGGTGACGCCTTTCTCCTCCACTTCGGGCCTTCCGCGCGCCTGCCGGCGCCGTGCGGGTAGGCTCGTCGCCACAACGCGGAAGAGGAGGTCACGTGCTGTCCGAAGGGGATGCCGCCCCCGCATTCGAGCTCGAGAGCGACGACGGCACGACGATCCGTCTGTCGGACCTGCGTGGGAAGCAGGTCGTCCTCTACTTCTATCCCAAGGACGACACGCCCGGCTGCACGACGCAGGCGTGCGGCATCCGCGACGCCTGGGGCGAGTTCGAGCGCGCCGGCGCGGTGGTGCTCGGCATCTCGCCGGACAGCGTCGAGTCGCACGTGAAGTTCAAGGAGCGGTACGGGCTGCCGTTTCCGCTGCTCGCAGACACCGATCACGCGGTCGCCGACGAGTACGGCGTGTGGGGCGAGAAGAAGTTCATGGGACGTACCTACCTGGGTGTCAGCCGCTCGACGTTCGTGATCGCCGAGGACGGCACGCTCAAGCGCGTGCTGCCCGACGTCAAGCCGGACACGCACGCCGACCAGGTGCTCGAGATCCTCCGCGCCTGAAGGCTCAGGCGGTTGCCGGAGCGAGCCGCTCCAGCAGGCCGTCCGCGTCGTCGATCGAGACGAGGACCGTGATCCGGTCGCCGGCCTGGAGCACGACGCCGGCGCCCGGCTCGATGCGCCCGCCGTCGCGGCCGATGCCGAGCAGCACGGCGGAGCGCGGCCAGGGCACCTCCTCGAGCGTGTGACCGACGAGCTCGGCCGCCTCGGCGAGCTCGACGTCGACGAGCCGCACGCCGCGCGCGACTGCCGGCCCGCGGCGGTCGGACCTGCCGGCCGGCCGGTCGACCGCAGCCTCGACCTCGTGCTGCAGGCCTTCGAGCCGGCTGCGGTAGGCGTGCAGCAGGTCGCCCTGAGTCACCCATCCGACCACGCGCTCCTGTTCCTCGTCGACGACCGGCAGGCCGGAGCGCGAACGAAGCAGCGCCGACAGGGCGTGCTCGAGCGACTCGGTCGCCCGCAGCGGCGTCGAGGCGCGCGCGAGATCGCCGGCGGTCGCATCGAGAACGTTGTCGCGGATCGCCTCGTCCACCTGCGTCGCGTCGACGATCCCGCGGTAGACGCCGTCGGAGTCCACGACCGGCAGCCCTTCGCCGGGCGCCGCCTCGAGCCGGCTCGCCACGTGGAGGATCGGCAGGTCGGCCGGCAGGCTCTCCGGCAGCGGCTTCATCGCGTCGGACACGCGCAGCAGCCGCATCAGGTTCGAGCGACGGCCGCCGAGCAGCTCGATCCCGCGGCGGCGCAGCTTCAGCGTGTAGATCGTGTCGCGGCTGAGCAGGCTCGAGCCGCCGACGGCGACGGCGACGGCGAGCAGCAGCGGCAGGATGATCGTGTAGTCGCCGGTGAGCTCGAAGATGATCGTGACCGCGGTGATCGGGGCGCGGGCGGCGGCGGCGAAGACCGCTCCCATGCCGACGATCCCGTAGGCGCCCGCGGCCGCTGTCGAGAACGGCGCGACGTGCCCCGCGATCGCGCCGAACGCCGAGCCGAGCATCGCGCCCATGAAGAGCGACGGCGCGAACACGCCGCCCGAGCCGCCGATCGCGATCGTCGTGCTCGTGGCCGCGAGCTTGCCTACGAGCAGCAGGAGCAGGAACCAGACGGCGTACTGCCCGGTGATCGCCTTCGCAAGCGGCGGGTAGCCGACGCCGTACAGCTCCGGCAGCGCGAACAGCATCAGGCCGAGGACGATCCCGCCGGCGGCGGGGCGCAGCCACTCGGGCCCCCGCCACAGCCGGTCGGCGAAGTCCTCCGTCCCGTAGAGGATGCGGATGAACGCGACGCCTGCGACGGCGGCGAGCAGACCGAGCAGCGCGTAGAGCGGGTACTCCCACGTCGAGCGGATTGCGAACTCCGGCAGGTGCAGGAAGTAGCTCGAGCCGAAGAACGCACGACCGATCACGTCGGCGACGAACGACGAGAGCACGACGACGCCGAACGACTCGGCCTCGAAGTCGCGCAGGATCAACTCGAGGGCGAAGAACGTGCCGGCGACCGGCGCGTTGAACGTGGCGCTGATGCCGCCCGCCGCGCCGCAGGCGACGAGGATGCGCAGCCGCGACTCGTTGATGCGGACGATCTGGCCGAGCGTCGAGCCGAGCGCTGAGCCGATCTGGACGATCGGGCCTTCGCGGCCGACCGAACCGCCGGAGCCGATGGTCAGCGCGGACGCGAGCGACTTCACGATCGCGACCTGCGGCCGGATCCGCCCGCCTTTCTCGGAGACGGCGAGCATCACCTCCGGCACCCCGTGGCCGCGCGCCTCGCGCGCCCACCGGTAGATCATCGGCCCGTAGAGGAGGCCGCCGATCACCGGCGTGAAGAGCACGAACCACGGCCCGAACGGCCCGTACCCGACCCGCCCGGCGGCGCTGTAGTCGCGCGCGCCGGTGAAGACCCACGTGAAGAAGTGGATCAGGTAGCGGAAGAAGACCGCGCCGAGCCCCGCGCCGACCCCCACCGTGAGCGCGAGCACGACGAGGCCGCCGACCGACTGGGCGAGCCAGTCGGAGGTCCGGGTGAGCGGCGATGCCCGAAGGTAGAGCGGCGCCTCGCCGCGTTTTACATCGGTCACCGATGCAAGGTAGCGGGCCGGCGGCCTGCTAGGCGAGCGCGACCGTCGTCTCCTCGCGCGACCCGGCGAAGCCCTCGCCGAGCGCGGCGCGGAGCTTCTCCTCCAGCTCGCCCGTCTGCTCGAGCTCCTCGACGATGTCCGCGCCGCCGACGAGCTCACCCTTGACGAACACCTGCGGGATCGTCGGCCAGCCCGAGATCGCGGACAGGTCCTGGCGGATCTTCGGGTCGGGAAGGACGTCGACCGCGGTGACCGGCGCTCCCGCGCGGCGCAGCGCCTGCAGCGCACGGTCGGAGTTCCCGCACATGACGAACGCCGGCGTGCCCTTCATGAAGAGCGCCACGTCCGAGCCTTCGATGACGTCCTTGATCTGGTCGCTGTAGCTCACGGTTCTATGTCCCCTTCGTCTTGATGCGCAGCTCGTGGATGGTGCCGTCGGCGAGCGGCGTCGCCAGCGCCTCGTAGACGCGCCGGTGCTGCTCGACCAGCGAGAGCCCACCGAGCGACGGCGCCGCGACGACCACCTGAAAATGGTCGCCGCCCCCGGTGCGGTCGACGACGTCGAGCTCGGTCGCGTCGGGAAACGCCTGCTCCAGCAGCTCGCGCAGCGGTTGCGTGCTCACAAGAGACGATGGTATCCGGCGGCTACACTTCCGCGGCCAGCGGATGTGGCGGAATTGGTAGACGCGCACGGTTCAGGTCCGTGTGCCCTTAGGGGCGTGGAGGTTCAAGTCCTCTCATCCGCATCGAACAGATGCGCTTAACGCGCGCCAAAGGGCCGTGCGCTACGTTGCGCCGGACCATGGAGCCGGCGCGCTGAGACGGATTGCGTTCCCTCTTCTGGCGGCGGCGGTGGCCGCCGTCGCGCTGTCCGGCGCGTCGTTCGGGAGCCGCGGCGGCGTCCCGATGACCGAGGTCGTCGTCACGTTGAAGGCGCCGCCGCTCGCCCATTTCGGGCGCTCGCTTCTCTCCAGCTCGCACGAGAACTACCTGCGGCAGGTCGAGTCGGCCCAGGCGGTCGTCCAGTCCCGGATCGAGCAGTCGCTGCCCGGCTCGTCCGTCCGGTGGCACTACAAGCTCGTTGCGGACGGCATGGCGATCGTGCTGCCGAAGACCGACGTGGCGAAGCTCGCGGACGTGCCCGGCGTCGCCGAGGTCTGGCCGAACGTCACCTACCACTCGCTCTCCGTCGGCTGGAACGTGAGCGAGATCGGCGCCGACCAGCTCTGGGGCCCGACGTTCGCGAGCGCCGGGAACGGGATCAAGATCGGGATCATCGACGACGGCCTCGACGCCGACCATTCGTACTTCAACCCGAGCGGGTTCCAGTACCCGGCCGGCTTCCCGAAGGGCCAGACGCAGTACACGACTCCGAAGGTGATCGTGCAGCGCACGTTCGCGCCGGCCGGCTCGACGTACAAGTACGCGAACGTCCCGTTCGACCCGACGCAGTCGTTCCACGCGACGCACGTCGCCGGGATCGCGGCGGGCGACTACGGCGCCTCCGCCGGCGGCACCCCGGTCTCCGGGGTCGCACCGAACGCGTACCTCGGCAACTACAAGGCGCTGACCACCCCCACGCCCGGCTTCGGCCTCGACGGGAACAGCGCCGAGATCGCAGCGGCGATCGAGGCCGCCGTCGCGGACGGGATGAACGTGATCAACCTGTCCCTCGGCGAGCCCGAGGTGGATCCGGCGCGCGACCTCGTCGTCAAGGCGATCGACGCCGCCGCCGAGGCGGGCGTCGTGCCCGTGATCGCGGCCGGGAACGACTTCGACGACTTCGGCTACGGCTCGGTCGACTCGCCGGGCACGGCGCCCGACGCGATCACCGTCGCAGCCGCCGACGCGGGCGACCAGATCGCCGACTTCTCCTCCGGCGGGCCGACCCCGGTCTCGCTGCAGTTCAAGCCGGACGTCACGGCGCCGGGCGTCAACGTCCTCTCCTCGCTGCCGCCGAGCCAGGGGAACTGGGGACTTCTGAGCGGCACGAGCATGGCGACGCCGGAGGTCAGCGGGGCGGTCGCCGTCCTCAAGCAGCGGCATCCGGACTGGACGGTCGAGCAGATCAAGTCCGCGCTCGAGCAGACGGGCGACCCGGTGGCGAACGGCAGCGGCTCCGAGGTGCTCGCAATGCGCGAGGGCGGCGGGATGATCGACCTGCCGAAGGCCGACAACCCGCTGCTCTTCGCCTCCCCGACCGGGCTCTCGTTCGGCCAGCTCGCGCCCGGGGCGAGCTCGTCGCAGATCGTCACCCTCACCGACGCCGGCGGAGGCGCGGGCACCTGGACGGCGCGCGCCGACGTGCAGGCGGGGACCGGCGCCGTGACCGTGCCGCCCACCGTCACCGTGCCCGGGACCCTCCAGGTGACGGCGTCGGCCGGCTCCGTCTCGCAGGACGAGACCGGGTTCGTCGTGCTCTCGAACGGCACCGCCGTGCGGCGCATCCCGTTCTGGTTCGCAACCTCGGCGCCGCAGCTCGGCTCCGAGCCGCGAACGGCGCTGACGAAGCCGGGCGTCTACCACGGCACCACCAGCGGCGGGAAGTCGCTCGTCTCGCGCTACCGCTACCCGACCGGCGGCGACACCTCCTACCCCGGCCCCGAGCGCGTCTACCGCATCCGCGTCAGCGGATCGCCCGCGAACGCCGGAGTCGCGGTGCTCTCCGGGACGGCGGTGCCGCACATCGTCTTCGCCGGCTCGGAGAACCACCTCGCCGGCTACACCGCGCTCCCGCTCGACGTCAACCCGTACCGGAAGCAGTACGGCGTGAAGCGGCAGGTCTCCGCGGTCGTCCTGCCGTCGGCGGGGCTCTACGACATCGTCTTCGACAGCCGGACGAAGACCGGCGGCCCGTTCACGTTCCGCTACTGGGTAAACGACGTCACGCCGCCCGCGCTGAAGGTCGCGTCGTCGAAGGGCGCGATCGTCGTCTCGGCGACCGACGCCGGGTCAGGCGTCGACCCGAGCTCGATCGTGGCAACCGTCGACGGCGCGAAGGCTGGGGCGAGATACGACTCCGCTGCGGGAACGATCACGGTCAGGGCGGCTGCGGGCCGCCACCGGCTCGTGCTCACCGTCTCCGACTACGAGGAGACGAAGAACATGGAGGACGTCCCGCCGATCCTCCCGAACACCTCGACGCTTCGCGCGTCCGTGCTCGTCCGCTAGTTGCTAGTCGCGCTTCGCGCGCGGGTCGTACGTCGGCAGATTCGCCAGATCACGCTCGACGGCGCGCTGGAACTCGTCCGGGTCGGACTCCGGGTCGACCACCCGGAGATGCCGCTTGCGGGCGGGCTTTGCGCGCTGCGCGCGCCGCTCTTGCGGCCTCCGACGGGCGATCCGGGGCCATTCGGCGTAGGCCAGGAGAACGACTGCGGCGGCGAGCAGGACCAGTCCGATCACGCTCATGTCCCCAAGGATAGTCGCCGCGATCCGAGAATCGGGGCCACGTGAGGACCTTCATCGCGGTGATCGCGATCGCGCTGGCCGTGGCCGCGGCGGGCTGCGGCTCGCGCTCGGGCGCGCCGGCCGGCACCGGGACGGGGGCGACGACGAACCCGCACATGGCGGTGCCGCCGCTCACGCTCACGATCTACGTCACCTCGAGCGGGACGCTCGCGCCGAAGGTCGTCCACGTGCCGCAGACGCGCGCGGTCGCCGCCGCCGCACTGCGGGCGCTCGGCGTGGACGCTCCGGTCACGATCGCCTCGGGAACCGCCACGGTCGCGCTCGACAACGCGCCGGACGACCAGGTCGCCGAGATCGTCTACACACTGACGCAGTTCCCGACGGTGCAGCGCGTGAACGTCGCGGGCCGCACCGGTCTCACCCGCGACGACTTCGCCCACTACGTCCCGCCCATCCTCGTGGACGCTCCCGCAGCCGGGTCCACCGTCGCCCGGACGTTCACCGTCTCGGGCACCGCGAGCGTCTTCGAGGCGACGGTCGTGGTCCAGCTCGTCCGTGACGGCGAGGTGCTCTCGAAGCAGACGGTCACCGCTTCGGAAGGCGCGCCGGCGCGCGGCACCTACTCGACGAGCGTCCACGCGACGCCCGGCGCGCTGACCGTGGAGGTGTTCGCGCCCTCCGCCGAGGACGGCTCCCAGCAGCACGAGGTCGACGTGCCCGTCACCGTCGCGCCCTGAGGCGCCCCGCTACAATGCCGCGCGCCGAGCGCGGTCCCCGGTAGCTCAATTGGCAGAGCATCCGGCTGTTAACCGGAGGGTTGTTGGTTCGAGTCCAACCCGGGGAGCTGTTCCCTAGCGGACCGTCAGGATGCGGTTCGCCGTGACGTTGCGGAGCACCTTCACGGTGCCGTTCGGGTAGCGGATCGTCAGCCTCGCAACCGTCGAAGCCCTGCCGAGCCCGAAGTGCGCGCGGGGATCCTCCGACGAGAGGTAGCTGCTGCCGGCATGCAGCTCGTCGACGAGCTTCGTGCCGTCCGGGAGCTCGGCGGTGAGGACGGCGCCCGGGTGGAAGCCCTTCAGCGACACCTCGAGCCAGTTGCCGGCGGCGCTCTCGTTGCGGAGCAGGACGAGCGGGCCGTCGATCGAGTTGACCGCGACGTCCTCGCGGCCGTCGTTGTCGAAGTCGGCGGCGGCGAGCCCGCGGCCGATGATCTTCGGCATCCCCGCCTGATCGATGACGCCGCTCGCGTTGGTGAACCGCGCGCCGCCGAGATCCTGGAGCACCTGCATCGGCTGCCGGTCCGTGGTCAGGTTCAGGATCGGGATCGAGCCGTTCGCGAGCACCAGGTCGAGCTTCGAGTCGTTGGTGAGGTCGATCCACGCGTCGCCCCAGCCGACCGTCTGGTGGCGGTCGAGCGCCTTCGCGAACTTCGCCTTCTCCGGCGTGTAGGTCGTCTCGCCGTCCTTCGCGCTTCCGCTTTGAAAGGCCGCGTGCGGCTGGCCGCGCGAGTTCGTGATGAACAGGTCGGGGCGGCCGTCGTCGTTGTAGTCGCCTTCGGCGACGCCCATGCCCGCGTTGCGGTCGGCGACGCCGAAGCTCGCTGCGGCGCTCACGAAGTGGAAGCCGAGCGGCCCGCCGGGCTCGTTCAGGTAGAGCATGTTCGGGTCGGAGTCGTTCGCGACGTACAGGTCGGGCCGCCCGTCGCCGTTCACGTCCGTGAACACGGAGCCGAGCGCGTGGCTGAGGTTCGACGACTCGAGGCCCGCCTGCACGCCGACTTCCTTGAAGCGGGCGCGCCCGTTCGGGCCGTTGCCCTCGTTCAGGTAGAGCAGGTCGCGGACGCCTTCGTAGTTGGTCGGGAAGCCGGCGATCGACGTCTGGATCCGGTCGAGCAAGTTCGTGTAACCGCCGACGAAGACATCCGGCCGGCCGTCGCCGTTGACGTCGGCGACGGAGATGCTCGAGTACCACGCGTACGGCGGATCGATGCCCGACGAGGACGCGGCCTGCGTGAACGTGCCGTTCCCGTTGTTCCAGAGAAGGTCGATGCCGGTCGCGGTGGTGACGAGGAGGTCGTCGTAGCCGTCGCCGTTCAAGTCGGCGGCGGCGCACCCGGTGCCCTTGACGCGAAGACCGGCGTGCGAG
>Ga0335071_10007697_pt1 | contig 11083 bp, 11 predicted proteins | sample Lox_Sample_15_FD_206724 | JGI IMG/M metagenome (GOLD analysis project Ga0335071, IMG submission 206724) | Soil microbial communities from Loxahatchee National Wildlife Refuge, Florida, United States - Lox_Sample_1.5 | ecosystem: Environmental > Terrestrial > Soil > Wetlands | place: USA...
TGCCTTTGCGGTTCACGAGCGCCCCCGGTCTCGACCAGGCAGGGGCGGCGGGGGGTCCACTCGCGGGGCAGGCGGTTCCGGCCGGTCCCAGCCCAAGCGCGGCTCGGCCTTCGAGAAGCGGTGCGATACACTGCGCGAGAAGGAGATCGGCTCGTGCGAAACCGCCGGCTCTTGCCTGCAGTCACCTGTGCCCTGTCGTCGCAGATCGCCGGCTGCTCCTGGATCTTCGTCCAGAAGGCGCCCGACGGGCCCGTAGAGCGAGCGCCGCCTGCGACCTGCACGTCCTCGGCGGCAGCACCGATCGCCGACACGGTCCTTGCGTCTGTCCTTGCCGCTGGAGGCTTGGCTCTCGTCATCGGAGCGGCCACGAAACCGGGCCCCTCCGATCCGTACGCTGCGACGGTGAACGCCGCGTACACAGTGACAGTGGCCGCTGCAGGTGGCGTCCTCGCCGCGAGTGCCATCCCGTGGGCCTTCTCCGCCGCCTACGGCTATTCCCACACCGCCGACTGCCGCGAGGTGAAGCAGAGCCAGCTCGACTGCCTCAGCGGAGTCGAGGACTCCTGCCGCTTGCTGAGAGAGCGCGCTCACTGAAGCCGTCTTGCGAGCAGAGGGTCCCCGAGCCGGGACGCGAACCGCCACAGGAGTCGCGGGCAAACCGTTCCGAAGAGCGTGTCGGCGAAGACCGGCTACAGGAGGGCGAAGCCGCCGGAGCGTCGCGACCTCGCCCGGCCGCACGCCGGCGAGTGCGCGGAGAGGCTCGTGGATCTCGTGCGGAATGGCCACCCGGCGCGCGCCGCCGCCGTCTGCCTGCTCGCCTCCGACGGAGGCGGGCCGTCGTGGCCACGGCGGGGCGCCGGCGGGCATGACGTTCAGCGACCGGTCAACGCAGCAGCCGACGGCGCCGATGCCGGGCGGTAGACCTTCGGTAGATCTGCATGTCCCCACACTGCCCGCGCGCGGATACAACTGCCGCTCGGGTGAGCGGTGCGATCAAGAATGATCGCGCAGCGCCTCGAGCGAGGCGGGGTTCGCCGCCTTCCGGGGGCCGCTCATCCCTCCTGTCTCCCCAGCGACCCCCATGTTGCTCGCGTCAACTGGTCCCTCATCCGCTACGCTCGCGGCACATGCGTGGCCTCTCATGAACGCGAGATTGGCGCTCCCGGTCGTGTTGTCGGGGATGCTCGTCGTTTGCTGCGGGAAGAGCGCGCGGGAATCCGTGGAATACACTGCGAGACTCGCTGACGGCGCGTATCGGACCGCATATGCGCAGGGCTACGATCCCGCCGACGAGGCCAGCATCCTGGCCGTGACAGCCCACCTGAACACGACCGCACAGGAGCTCGTGCTCTACCTTGCTGATGGGTCACAGCATGCGGTGACGTTCCTTCCCCGTCCGAGGAGCCAGTGGCAGAAAGCCTGCGCCACGATGGCGAGTCACTTCCTCAACGAGGTCGGCGACCTTTCGCCCGCGCCGCTTCAACTTGCGAAGTCGCTGACCTTCAACACTCCCCTCGCTTATTCATATTGCTCGTCGAACCGGATGATTATTGCGGACGACTACAACGATCAGATCAGGTTCATCGCGTTCGACTGGTACGCACCGTAGGGAACCACCGGATTGTCGTTGGAACGCAGAAGGACCTGCCGGGCCATGACCGCGCGCGGCTGACAGAAGCGCCTCCACGGACCGACGAGGAACGCCGCGAGGGGGCGCGAAGGCTGTATGGCAGGAGCAGCCCGCATGCCTCACGCGGGCGCGCGGCTCCCGCGCAGTCCGGGGCGTCAGGAACAGGCCTTCGAGCCGCTGTCGAGCCCGTCCACGGGTCGTTGACGCCCGGCGGCGGCGCGGCTGCGTAGACCTTGCACAGCGGCCCGGCTGATCGCTCATTCGTAACTGTATGGCGCTATGCGGCACGTGGACCGGCCCCAGGCCAGACGACGCGGACGACCGAATCTCAGGTAGGGCGACTGGCGCGGACCGGACCTCCGCAGTCCGTATTGGGACCGTGGGCCTCTCCCGTTCCTTCACTGCATCAGGGGACGCGCGACGGGGCTTTCGGCAGAAGCAGGCACGCTGGAGACCGGAAAAGCAACAGGGGAAGCCGGTTAGCCCGGTTTCCCCTGTCTTTTCACCTGCGATTTGGTGGACCCGACCGGGATCGAACCGGTGACCTTCTGAATGCCATTCAGACGCGCTCCCAGCTGCGCCACGGGCCCAATGTTCTCAAGATGGTGTCGCCGCTTCGTCCTCCAGACGCCTCAGCTGGTCTCGGTGCGCCGCGAGGCGTTCCGCGAGCCCCTCGACCTCCCGCATCAGTTCCCGCAATCCCTCAGGTACCGCCGCCCGGCCGTCGTGCGCGAGTTCGTAGAACTTCTCGCCGAGGTCGAGGAACCTCCGATCGAGCTCGCGACGAGCGAAGGCGGCGTCCAGCTTCTCCTTCCCCATTTGGGAACGGTGGACGATCCGGTCGCGGAGCTCGATCAGGAATCCTCGGATGGTCACTGTCTCCCCCGAGCAGTCCAAGTCCGCGACGGGAGGGGCTTTCTAACGCGGCGCGCCGCCCCTCGTCAAGACCGTTGTCGGCCGGGTCGGCCGCTTTGCGCCGCCTTGCCGGCCCGGCGGCCCCCGCCCGGCCTCTCATTGTGAAGGAGACGCGCCAGGAAGAACCCGGCGCCCGGGTCGCGGTGAGGCCAGCGCCTCGCCCGGGCCTCCAGCGAGAACCCCGGGTGGCGCGCGAGGAACCTCTCGACCACGTCCTCCCCCTCCTCGCGAAAGAGGGAGCAGGTCGCATAGACGAGAGCCCCGCCGGGCCTGACCCGACCGGCCGCACGGGCCAGGATCTCCTCCTGCGCCGCGGCAAAGCGGGCGACCGACTCGTCGGAGGCGCGCCAGCGGGCGTCCGGCTCCCGCGCCAGCGCGCCCGAGCCGCTGCAGGGCGCGTCCACGAGGACTCCGTCGAAGGCGCCGTCGGGCTCGGCGCGGGCCACGGCAATCCTGACCCCGGCCCTCACCGCCCGACGGGGCAGCGCCGCGAGCCTCCGCGGGCTCGCGTCCCAGGCGGTGACGCGGGCTCCCGCCGCCGCGAGCCCGATGGCCTTTCCGCCGCTGCCCGCGCAGAAGTCGAGCCATCGCTCGCCCACGCGAGCGCCGCACAGGTCCACGACCGCCTGGCTGCCCTCGTCCTGCACCTCGGCGAGGCCCGCGCGGAGCGGGGGCGCGTCGAAGAGGCCGTGCCGGTCCTCCACCACGACCGAGAGTCCCCCGGCACCCTCCCGCGCCCGGATCCCCGCCTCGCGGAGCTGCGCGACGAGCTGCGTGCGGGAGGCGCGCGCGGCGTTCACGCGGAGCGTCAGGGGTGGGTCCCGGTTGAGGGCCGCGAGGCAGGCGTCGGCCTCCTCGAGACCCAGCGCGGCGATGAGGCGGGCCGCGAAGCGATCCGGCACGCTGCGGCGCAGCCCGAGCGCCGTCGCCGGATCGGACGGGGCGACGAGCGGACGCCCGTTCGCGTCGGCGGCGAGCGGGCCCTCCGGCCCCGGGCGAGGCAGCGATCGGGCGACGCGAGAGAGCTCCGGGTCCGTGATCGCCCGGGGCCGCCTCGGTCCCGGGAGCCGGAGCTCCCGGGCGACGGCCGCGGGCGGGTCGCCGAGGACGGCGACGCGCCAGGCGAGGTAGCGCAGGAGGGCGCGGTCCGCCGCGATCGAAGGCGTCGCCCCCGCGCGCACGAGCGCAGCGTCGCAGACGCGCAGCCAGCGCGCCACGCCGCGAGCGGCCGCCGCGGCGTGGCGGCGCTCCTTGGGTCCGAGCCCGGGGTGGTCGCCCAGCGAAGCGGCAAGGGCCGGCCCGAGCGGCCGGCCCTCTCCGACCGCCTCGACCGCGGCGAGCGCCGCGGTGAGGGCAGGGCGCGACCGCAGCTCCCGCGGCCGCCGCCCGGCTACTTCTTGGGCGCCGCCTTCTTGGCGGCCTTCTTCGTCTTGAGCCGCCTCTTCCAGCGCTGGCGACGCGTGGACTTCATGCGCATGTGCTTGCTCTTCGAGCGTGCCATCCCTCTGACCTCGTCGGTTCGGGTCCGGAAGCGGCCCAGCTATAGCATGGCCGCGCCGTCGCGCCACGACTTCTCCGCTCCGCGTGCGGCGGCGCACGGGCAGGTGCGGCGTGCGGGGGTCACTCCTCGACCTCCGGAGCACCCTCCCCGCCGTGCGGCTCGCGGCGCACGCCGTTTCCGCCCTCGCGCACCGCCGCGCGGCGCGCGCGCTCCCGCTCCCGTTCCCGCTCCTGGTGCCTGCGGATCCCGAACGAGAGGATCTCCCCGATGAGGTCCCGGTACGGCAGCCCGGCGGCCTTCGCGATGAGCACGAGGTCGCTCCAGCCCGGGGTCAGGCCAGGGAGCGGGTTCGACTCGATGAAGAACACCCTGCCCTGCGCGTCCATGCGGAAGTCCAGGCGGGCCACGTCGCGGCAGCCGAGCGCGGCGAAGCACTCCCGCGCCGCGCGCTCGAGCCTCTCCGACTCCCGCTGCGACAGCCTCGCCGGCACCTCGTACCGGATCCGGCGGCTCCACTCCTGCTTCATGTCGAACGAGTAGACGGGAGTGGGGTCGCCGGCGTCGAGGAAGACGATCTCCATCGGCGGGAGCACCCGCGGCCGGCGCTCCCCGAGGAGGCCGACGGTGAATTCCCGCCCGGCGATGTACTGCTCGACCAGGGCGGGCTGGCGGTACTTCCCGACGAGCTCGCGGGCCACCTCGCGGAGCTCGCCCTCGTCGCGGACGACGGACTTGGCGGTCACGCCCTTGGAGGTCCCCTCGGCGACGGGCTTCACGATGAGCGGGAAGCGCTGCATCTCGCGGGGGAGCCGCTCCTTGCCGGTCGACATGACGAAGTAGTCCGGCGTGAGCACCCCGTGGGTGCGCACCATGCGCTTCGCGAGCGCCTTGTCGAGGGAGACCGACAGTGCGGCCGGGTCGGAGCCGGTGTAGGGGATGTCGAGGAGCTCGAGCAGGGCCGGGACCTGCGACTCGCGGCTCCGCCCGCGGAAGCCCTCGGCGATGTTGAACACGACGTCCACCGGGGTGGATGCGAGCACGAGCGGGAGGTCGCTCGTCGCCTCGAGGTCGACGACCTCGTGGCCGTAGCTCGCGATGGCCTCCCGGATGGCCTGCAGTGTCTCCGGCGCGTCGTACTCGGCCTCCTCGTCCTGGTCCCCGGCCAGGTCCGGGTGGATGCGCTTCACGTTGAAGGCGAACCCGACCTTGAGGCGCTCGGTGCGCCGGGGACGGCCGCGACGCGTGCGCGGAACGTCCAGGTTCCAGCGCCGCTCCGCGCTCCGGATGACCGCACCGAGGACGCCGTCCACGTGGAGCCCCTCGAGCGCCGCGGAGGCGTAGATGCCCGCCCCGGGCTGGAGCGAGGGCAGCGCGTTCACCTCGAGGAAGTAGAACTGTCCGTCCTCCCCCAGGCGGAAATCGATGCGGCCCAGGTCCCGGATCCCGAGCACCCGGAAGACCGTGGCGGCGCTCGCCCGGAGCCGCGCGAACTCGTCGCCCTCGAGCCGGGCCGGGGCGCGCACGGAGACGTACTCGTCGAGCGCGGTCTTCAGCTCGTAGTCGTAGATGGCGTGCCGGCGCCCCTCGCGGGCCCGCTCGTCGATCTGGTATTCCACCGGCTGCAGCACGCCGGCCCGCTCCTCCGCCGCGGCCTCGAGGAACGGGACCGTGATGTCCCGGCCGCGGATGAACTCCTCGACGAGGACGCCGGCCGGGTAGCGCTGCAGCGCCTCGCGGACCGCCTCGTGCAGGCGCCCCGCCTCCTCCACCACCGACTCCTGCGTGATCCCCTTCGAGCTCCCCTCGAAGTTCGGCTTCACGATGACCGGGAAGCGAAGCGCCGTGGGCACGAGCCGGGCCGCGTCCTCCGCGTACTGCCAGCGCGGCGTCAGGACCCCGTGCTGCTGCAGGAGGAGCTTCGTGAGCTGCTTGTCGAGCGTGATGGCGAGGACCCACGCATCCGAGCCCGTGTAGGGCATCCCGAGCTCGTCGAAGAGGGCCGGGAAGAAGGCCTCGCGGAAGCGCCCGCGTCGGCCCTCGGCGGTGTTGAAGATGAGGTCGGGTCCGAAGGCCTCGAGCCGGGTGGCGGTGCGCGACGCGGGCCCCGAGACCTCGATGCGCTCGACGCGGTGGCCGAGCCGTTCGAGGGCGCCGGCGATGAGGTCCACGGTCTCGCCCGTGTCGAACTCGGCCTCCTCCTCCGAATCGGAGATGCGGAGGTTGTGGGTGAAGGCGATGCGCATGGGGCGGCGAGTTGCGTGCCCGCATCCTAGGCGGCGCGGGTCGCGGGGACCCCGGCGGCGCGCCCGGCCCCGTGCCCCGGGGGAGCCGGCGACATGGGGAAGGAGTGCGTGGCGATCACCTCGATCTTGGTCACCACCTTGGCGTCCACGACCTGCGTGTCGGCGAAGATGTCGCCGATCCGGATCCCGAGCCGGTCGGTCCAGACCATCCACGCCTCGAACCCCACCACCGGCAGCCCGACCAGCACGAGGAGGATCCAGCCGAGGGGCACGACGTAGAAGAGCGCCACCAGCGCGAAGTCGGCGTTGCGCAGCATCGACTCGCGGTAGCCGGCCGGAGAGCGGTGGGGGATCTGCATCGCCCGCACCCCGAAGATGCGCTTCCCCGGCGACTGCCCGTGCATGAAGCCGTCCGCGAGGAGCAGGTAGACGACCGCCAGGACGGCGCCGAGCTCGTGACCGAGCTGGGCGAGCGCGATGGCGATGAGAAAGTCGACCCCTCGGGCCAGCCCCCGCAGCATCAGGTCGGCCTTCGGGTAAGGCGAGCCCTCTCGCCGCGCGTCGCGCATCTAGCGGCCGGAGCGCTTCCGCTCCGCCCCCCCGGCGGTGAAGAAGAGGTACGCCATGGCCGGGCGGTGCGAGCCCTCGCGCACGACGAAGTGGATGGATTCGAAGCTGTAGCCGTCTCCGGCGCGCTCGTTCAGCGCCTGCTCGAGGGTCTCCGCGGTCACGGGCGACACCTCCGCCACGCGGTAGCGGGTCTCGCCGCTCAACGCTTGCCCCCGGTGAGGAGCCGGGCCGCGTCCTTCGCGTGGTAGGTGAGGACGAAATCCGCCCCGGCTCGCCGGATGCACAGAAGCGTCTCCAGCACGACGCGGTCCTCGTCGATCCAGCCTGCCTGAGCCGCGGCCTTGATCATCGCGTACTCGCCCGACTCGTGGTAGGCAGCCACCGGCACCTGGAACGACTCGCGCACCATCCGCACGATGTCCAGGTAGGGCACCGCCGGCTTCACCATCACCATGTCCGCGCCCTCGGCGAGGTCGAGCGCGACCTCGCGCATCGCCTCGCGCGCGTTGGCCGGGTCCATCTGGTAGCCCTTGCGGTCCTTGGGGATGCCCGGCCCCTCGCGCGGCGCGCTCTCGGCGGCGTCGCGGAACGGTCCGTAGAAGGCTCCGGCGTACTTCGCCGCGTAGGACAGGATGGGGACGTCCGGGAAGCCGGCGACGTCGAGCCCTTCCCGGATGGCGGCGACCCGGCCATCCATCATGTCGGAGGGCGCGACGATGTCCGCGCCAGCCCGGGCGTGGGCCACGGCCTCCTTGGCCAGGATGGGGAGGGTGAGGTCGTTGTCGACGCCCAGGTCCTGGCGGCTTCCCCCGGCCTTGGGCGGCCGCAGGATCCCGCAGTGGCCGTGGTCGGTGTACTCGCACAGGCAGACGTCGGTGGCGATGACCAGGCCGGGCACCTTCTCCCGGAGCGCCCGGATGGCCCTCGGGACCACGCCGTCGTCGGCGTACGCCGAGCTCCCGCTCTCGTCCTTGTGCTCCGGCACGCCGAAGAGGATCACGGAGCGGACGCCGGCCGCGAACCCGGCCTGCGCCTCGGCGACGAGCTCGTCCACGGAGAGCTGGAAGACGCCGGGCATGCTCTTCACCGGGTTGCGAACCTTCGCGCCCGGGACGACGAAGAGGGGCCACATGAGGTCGTCCGGGGACAGGGTGGTCTCGCGGACGAGGGCGCGCAGGCTCTCGGTACGGCGCAGCCGGCGGGGGCGTTCCTGGGGAAACGGCATGGGCGCGTTCTAGCGCAAACCGTGGGCGCGGGAAAGCCCGCGCCTGCGCCGGCTCGCACGGCCGGCTCAGGGCGGCCCGTGCGGATCCGCCTCCCGGATGACGAGACCGCTCGGGATCTTGGGGTGGAACCAGGTGCTCTTCACGGGCATGGTGAGCCCGGCGTCCGCCACCGCCTGGACCTGCCACATGGGCGTCGGGTTCAGGAGGAAGGCGGCCTGGCAGTCCCCGCTGAGCGTGCGCGCCACCGCCTCTCCCGCGTCGCGGACGTACACGAGGTTCTCCTCGCGATCCTGCGACTCCTTCGAAAGGCCGAGGAGTCCCTCGAGCACCACGCCATGGAGCACGCTCACGTCGAGGTCGCGCAGCGTCTGGTCCGGGGGCAGGGGCAGCCCGGAAAGATCCGCGTCCGGCTGCAGCGTGAGCAGACGGGCGCGCCGGTCCTCCGCGGTGACGAGCAGGAAGGCGGGCGACTTGCCGGCGTGCTCCGCCAGCCGGGAGATCGCCCAGGCCCGCCCGGTCGGACGCCGCATGTCCTCGGCGATCTCGTCCACCCTAAACCAGCGCGCGAGGCCCGAGGCGAGCGCCTCGGCCCGCAGCCCGGGGATATTCCGGAGGAGCCTGTGGGTCGGGTAGACGACGAGCCCCGGGTCGCTCGCGGCGAGCAGGTACATGAGCACCCAGCGGTGGCCCGCATCCGCCGGCAGGCCGGGCTCGGCCCGGTCGACCTCGTCGCGGAAGCGCAGCGCCGCGGCGTAGCGGTGGTGCCCGTCCGCGATGATCACGCGCCGGTCGGCGAGCAGCCGCTGCAGCGTCGCCACGGCGGCGGGGTCTTCGAGGCGCCACAGCCGGTGGCGCGTGCCGTCGTCGGTGGTGCCCTGGGCGACCGGGTCCGGGACGAACGCGCCGGCGAGCGACTGGGCCACCTCGGCGCGCGGGTCGTCGAAGATGCCGAACACGGGGGAGAGGTTCGCGCGAACGTGGCGCAGGACCTCCAGGCGGTCGGTCAGCGGGCCGGCGAGCGTGTTCTCGTGGGGGCGGACGACGCCGTCTCCGAAGTCATGAAGGCGCACCGCCGCGATGATCCCCCGCCGGGTGCGATCGCGGCCGTCCGGCGTGGGAAAGGTCTGCTCGAGCGGGTAGAGCGCCGGCCGGGGGTCCCGGCGAAGGATCCCGCCGGCGACCCAGTCCTGGAAGGCGGCCGCCGACCGGTCGTAGCGGTCGGCCCCGGGCCGGTCCCCGGGCCGCCCGGGCTCCAGGATGAGGCGCACGACGTTGTTTGGCGACCGGCCCGCGAGGGTCTCCCTCTGGGCCGGGGAGATGACGTCGTAGGGCGGGGCGATGTCGCTCGTCACGTCGCTGCCGGAGACGGCATAGCGAAGACCGCGGAAGGGCGCGACGGCGGGCATGGAACGCGGGACCCTAGATCAGTCGTCACCGGAGGGCAAGGCAGGCCCGCCCGCGGCGGCGAGCACCTCCGGCCAGGGGACGGCGCCGGCGCGCACGAGCGCGAGCCCCCCGGACCCGACCTCCACCACGGTGCTCGGCAGGCCGCCCGGAACCGGGCCGCCGTCCAGGACCGCGTCGACCGCCGCCAGGATCGCGGGGGCGAGGTCCGCGACGCGTGTCACCGGCGGGCCGCCCGAGAGGTTCGCCGACGTCGAGACGAGCGGCCCGCCCGCCAGCCGGGAGAGTTCACGGGCCGCCGCGCTTCCCGGCACGCGCACTCCGACGGTCCCGCCGCCCGCGACCTCCGGCGGCAGGTTCGGCGCCGCCGCACACACGATGGTGAGCGGCCCGGGCCAGAAGCGGGCCGCGAGCGCCCCCGCAGCCGGCAGCACCTCCGCCCATGTCGCGAACGCCATCGCCGAGTCCGCCGCGACGAGCGGCAACGGCTTGCCCGGAGGGCGCAGCTTCGAGGCGGCCAGGCGCTCGATGGCCCGCGCGTCGAAGGCGAGCGCCCCGAGCCCGTAGAAGGTCTCGGTGGGGTAGACGGCCACGCCCCCGCGGCGCAGGACCGCCGCCACCTCGGACACCTCGCGGGTCACGATCGGCATCCGCCCGCCCCCTGCCCTACCGCCAGCGGCGGAGCGTCCACAGCCCGCCCGCGAGGAGGATCGCGTCCGGGATCCAGGCGGCGGCCGCCGGCCCGACGCGTCCCGAGCGGCCCAGCGACCAGGCGAGGCCCTGCAGGCCCCAGAAGGCGACGGACACGCCCACCGACTCGACGAGCGAGGCGGTCACGTTCCCGCGGCGGTCGCGCCGCAGAGCCAGGGCGAGCGCGACGAGCGCCGCGGGCACCGCCGCGAGCGGATAGGCGAGCTTGCGCTGCCACTCGAGCTCGTAGTCCGTCGTGGCGAGCCCCAAGCGGCGGCGCACCTCGATCTGGGCGGCGATGACGGCCCGCCGCATCTGCGCGGGCGCCCCGGGGCGCACCGCGAAGGCCTCCGGGTCCTCGTCGAACCGGACGGACCTCCTGTCGAAGCGCTCCATCCGGAACGAGCCGGCCGGCCCGAAGGAGCGCTCCTCGCCGCCCTCGAGGAGCCAGTCCCCCGAGGTCCCGGGCAACATGCGGGCGGCGTCGATGCGGCGCTCGAGGCGGAAGTCGCCGGAGAGCTCGAGGATGGTGACGCGCTCGAAGCCCCCTCCCTCCACGGCCCCCCGGAGGTCGTAGAGGCGGCGACCGCCGCGCCCCCGGAACCACCGCTTCGGCTCCTGCAGACGGCGCCAGCCCGATCCGCCCTGGAATCGGGTGGCGACGATCTCGTCGGCGCGCGCCGCGGCCCCCGCCGCGACGAGGTCGTCGAAGGCCACCATGCCGACGGCCACGAGCCCGGCCACCGCCAGGATCGGGACCGCGACCCGCCAGGGCCCGAGTCCCAGCGCCCGCATGGCGTCGTACTCGCGCGTGGTCCGAAGCCCGGACGCGGCGAGCGAGGCACCGAGGAGCATCGCCGCCGGGGCGGTCTGCCAGGCCACCGCGGCGGCCCGGTTCAGGTAG
>Ga0335071_10007698_pt1 | contig 11083 bp, 10 predicted proteins | sample Lox_Sample_15_FD_206724 | JGI IMG/M metagenome (GOLD analysis project Ga0335071, IMG submission 206724) | Soil microbial communities from Loxahatchee National Wildlife Refuge, Florida, United States - Lox_Sample_1.5 | ecosystem: Environmental > Terrestrial > Soil > Wetlands | place: USA...
CCAAAGGCTCTACGGCCCTTGGGGATTTTGTTAATAGCGGCTTATTCCTTCACTTCACCATCGATCACTTCACCGTCTGTGGGCGACGAAGGCGAGCCTCCACCCTGCGGCCCTTGCGCTTGTCCCTGCGGCTGGCCTTGGGCATACAACTGCTGGCTCAGCGCGTGGAAGGCGTTCTGTGCATCATCGGTGGCTTTCTTGATGCGGTTCAAGTCATCGCCTTGTGAGGCTTGCTTGAGATCGTTGATCTTGCCCTCGATATTCCCGCGGTCACCGGACGAGACTTTATCGCCCAGGTCACGCAACGTCTTTTCCAATTGATAGGCGAGATTATCGGCGTTGTTCTTGGCCTCGATCAACTCGCGGCGCTTCTTGTCATCGGCCTCATGCTGGCGGCCTTCCTGCACCATGCGATCGATATCGTTCTTGTTTAGATTCGTCGAGGCCGTGATGGTCACCTTCTGCTCTTTGCCGGTGGCTTTATCCTTCGCAGTCACATGCAGGATGCCATTGGCATCGATGTCGAAGGTCACTTCCACTTGCGGGATGCCGCGCGGCGCAGGTGGAATCCCATCGAGCCGGAATCGTCCGAGCGACATGTTATCCGCTGCCATCGGCCGTTCACCCTGCAGGACGTGAATGTCCACCGCAGTTTGGCTGTCCGCCGCCGTCGAATAGACCTCGGTCTTGCGAATCGGGATCGTCGTGTTGCGTTCGATCATCTTGGTCATCACGCCGCCCAACGTCTCGACTCCGAGCGAGAGGGGAGTCACATCGAGCAGCAAAATGTCTTTGACTTCGCCGCCGAGCACACCGCCCTGGATCGCCGCGCCGACCGCCACAACTTCATCCGGGTTGACACTTTTGTTCGGCTCTTTACCACTCGTTAACTTGCGGACCAGTTCCTGTGCCATCGGCATGCGGCTCGAACCACCGACTAAAACAACCTCATTCAAATCAGACGGCTTCAGACCCGCATCACTCAAGGCGTTCTCAAACGGTTTGCGGCAACGATTGATCAAATCTTCGGTCATCTGCTCGAATTTGGCACGGCTCAGCTTCAACTGCATATGTTTCGGTCCGTTGGCATCCGCTGTGATATACGGCAGGTTGATCTCGGTCTCCATCACAGACGAGAGTTCGATTTTGGCTTTCTCGGCCGCCTCGCGCAGACGTTGTAATGCCTGGCGGTCACCACGAATATCGATGCCCTGCTCGCGTTTAAATTCATCGGCTGCCCAATTGACGATGCGTTGATCCCAATCGTCGCCGCCGAGATGCGTGTCGCCGTTCGTGGCTTTGACTTCGATTACGCCTTCGCCCACTTCCAGCACCGACACATCGAATGTTCCGCCGCCGAGATCGAATACCAGAATCCTTTCATTCTTCTTCTTGTCGAGGCCATAGGCCAAAGCAGACGCTGTCGGTTCATTGATGATTCGCAGCACATCGAGGCCTGCGATCCGGCCAGCGTCCTTTGTTGCCTGACGCTGGCTGTCATTGAAATAAGCAGGAACGGTGATGACAGCTTGCGTCACCGATTCGCCAAGATACGCCTCCGCATCCGCCTTGAGTTTTGCCAAAATCATGGCACTGATCTCCTGCGGGCTGTATTCACGTCCGGTCACCGGAATCTTGACCTTCACATCATCCGCAGAACCCTGGACCACCTCGAATGACACCATCTTGCGCTCCATTTCGGTCTCCTCATAATGGCGGCCCATGAAGCGTTTGATGGAATAAATCGTGTTCTCTGAATTTACAACAGCTTGCCGTTTCGCGGTTTGGCCGACAAGACGTTCACCGTTTTTATTGAACGCCACGACAGACGGGCATAACCGTCCGCCCTCTGCAGTTGAGATCACGGTCGGTGATCCGCCTTCCATCACAGAGACAACGCTGTTGGTCGTCCCCAAGTCAATCCCAATAATTTTTCCCATGTCACACACTCCTTTGTCGCTAATATCTTATTGCACTACGCTGTGATTCCTTAGCGGAGTGCAAACGATAAGACAATGCAATCGATTTTCACCTAGCATACTCGAAGTGTGAAAGAAAAACGTTAACGCTTTGTAGATATTTGGTCAAAAAGGGCCGCCTTATCTTAAGGCGGCCCAGAGTCAGAGTTCGTTGCCAATCTTATGGCTTCGACACCTGTACCCAGTCATAATCGACGACCGCGGGAACAGTCTTCCCGGCGGTCGCTCCCACACCCACCTGACCCTCCTGTGGTCCCAACTCGGCTCCCACCGTCTTCACGAGCAAATTATTGATGTAGAGTGACAGGCTGTTTCCGCTGCACACAATGCCAAAGCGATTTATTCCTTCATGAAATATTCAGCCGGGTGCGCTCTCAAATCGATTGATACACTATATTTGTAAAAATAACCACTGACAAAACGCACCTTTAAGGAAAAGGGATAATCTTTTACATCCGGTAACAGCCTAAGAATTGGGCGGCTTGTCCCCTCCGGGCACGATGTGCTTCGCAAGTACCGCCTTGGCCATGGATTTACGAAGGGTGTGTATAGGATCTGTATAGGATGTGTAAAGGATGCGTATAGGATGAATACAGGATCAGTACAGGATAGGCCTGTCAAATGCTTATTTGGCGCTTATGAAAAACCCGTCTCCAAGGGACGCATATCCATAAAAACTCCTTGACGCCCCATTTTAGGGCTCGCTCACCTTTACCCAATCGAATGCGGCAACGAAGGGCACATCGGCAAAGGACGAGGCCGTCAGGCCGATACTGCCCTCCTTCAGTCCGATTTTGTTGTCTTCATAGACGATCATCCGTACATTGTTGATATAGGGGGTTAATGTATTTTCCCGGCATACCAACCCGATATGATTTGTCCCTTCCTTGATTTTTTCCGATCCGGTATGGCGAAGCGGTATGTAACGCACAACCCCCGGCGCCAGCCACTGACCGTACATGAGCATATACGTCTGGTCCGCATAGATATTAAATTCGTACCAGCCGTTCGTTTTGCTGTACCGGCAGACGATCCCCACCGTGCCGTCACTTCCCGAGCGCACTTCGACCTGAGCATCCACGCGCACATCCTGATAACTCTGCGCGGTGTAAACGGCATCCGCCCAATCATTGGTCCTGGCTAGATTAAAAACCATAAACCCGTTTTGAAATTGAATATCAGGCTCGATCGTATTCGTCCCGAAGGTGGACCAGTACGGTGAAGACATGTCAAATTCTTCAGTGAAATCCCGCGGCGAGGGGATTGAGGTCGAGGTCACCTCGAGGGTTGAGGTCGCTTCAGGCAAAGGCGTGACCGTCTGGGTCGGAGGTGGAGGGGTGCTCTTCACCGGCTTGCAGCCGGACAAAAAAACGAACAGGAGGGGCAGCAAGAGGCTTGAATTTCGGAAGGTCATCCCTTGATTGTACTCAGAAGCCGGTAGAGCTGCCAGATGAGCCAGGTCAAAACCAGGATCCAAATGAGGATAACCACAACCATTCCAATCCTTCCAAGCACAGTGGATTTGGCCTGATTCTGCGCCGCTTTATTTCGAGCTTCATACATCACCTCAGCGGGAATCATTTTCATTGCCAACGCCACTCCAAGCGGGACGATCAGGACGTCATCGAGATACCCGAACACGGGAATAAAATCCGGAATGAGATCGATCGGGCTGAGGGCATAGGCAAGCACCAAGGTGGTCAATGCCTTTGCATACCATGGTGTACGCGGATCGTGCAGGGCAATGGAAAGTGCGCAAGTTTCCCGCCTTAACATTTGTGCATGGGACTTCAGGTCTTGCAGCGAACGCTTCATCCATCAAGAGCATGACAGTCACGCCTTTGAAAGGCGTGACTGTCATGTCATCAATTGTTCAGGCAAACGTTCCGGACCAGGCTTCAAAACCCTTGCCGCCGCGCTCCCCGTCTTTGTAGAAGGCCAGATATGTCATGGATTGATAGGGGACAAACTCGTCCGGCTGGTGAATCTTGAGATGGTTTTTCGCTGCGATGGCATAATAGGAATGCCATGTGCCGGAGTTGATATAGATCTGGCTTTCGGGGTCGGAGAGGTAATCATAAACGTCCAACGGGACGATTTCGTGAAAATGCGTATGGCCGTAGACGACAAACCGCACCTGTTCCTTTTGTACGGCCTGTTCGTTCAGAGCATGGGCAGCAAAAGAAATTTCGCCGCTTCCCATCTTATTCCGCAGCCAGTTGACCAGTTCATTGATTGTGGTAAAGGAAGTGCGATCGGTAATCTTGATTGCCAGCCTGAGCGCATCGACCGTGTCGAACTTAAAGGCCTTATTCGCCTGGCGGACAAAATCATTGTCAAGGAATTCATCGCAGACGCGATCCCAAATTCTCTTCAACTCCACTTCAAGGGCCGGCGATCCGGCGTGTGCCTCGATTTGGCTTTCGATCCACAGGGAAGTGGCCAGCACGGGTCGCACATTGACAATCCGTCGCAAGCCATCCAGGAGCCCCTCCGGCAATTGGTCCCCCAACTGCTTTTGCACCTCGACCGGAAAACGATTCAACACCTCCATGGCGAAGACGTCGCCCAGGGTGCCGACATCGCGGCCTCTCTCTGGATTGAAATTGAAATGATCGTAATAATCGCCGTGGCGCATCAGGATTTTATAACGCCCCTCCAGTTCTTTGAGCGGCGTATATTCATCCATCTCGTAGGGGAATATATTCGGCGGATTACTCAGTCCGAGAGAATCAATGATATCCTGCCGTATGACGTCAAATCGTTCATCCGGGAGGTGGTAATACCAGTCATGGTTGCCAATGGTGTAATGGACACGCACGGGGATGGCAACCGGTGAGCGCGACTTTAAAGCCGGCTTCCCATTGCGCTTTACGGGTGGAAGCGTCAACGCTCCGGGCTGTGTGAGATTCCTTAAGACATCCAGGCTTTCGGCATTTGCAGCGATGATGGCCCGCGTCACCTCATGGAGTCTGGAATCATATCCGGGTTTGAGCGGATCCACCCAGGGTCGAATGTAATCGCTGTCGCCCGGCTGTGTAACCAGCCAGCGTGTGGAATGAAGGGGGTCGAGAATATCCCCCAGCAGGACAAGATCGATGCCATCGATTGGCCGATAGGTGTTGTCCGTGCGCCAGGAAGCTTGATACGCCGTCTCGCGCAGGCGATCTGCAAACAAATAAAATGCACTGGGGGAAATGGACCTGGCGCAGGTTCCATCTGTGAGATGGATGTCGCTGGCAATGACAAGCATGATTACTCTTTGTTAATCCTTCGTCGGTTTATTAAAGAGGGAAAAGGACGGGAGGGATCTAATCGGTAAAAAGCGGCAGATGTCCCAGCGAAAGGATGTTCTCCCATTTAGAGCGCTCCCCTTCTGTTAAAATCGCTGCTTCTTTGACAATTTTCGCCCCGGCTTTTTCGGCAATCATCTGCATGCCCTGCAAGGTCGAGCCGGTACTGATCACATCGTCCACCAAAACGATCTTCCTTCCCTTCATCAGTTTGCGATCCTTCTCATCCAGGATCAATATTTGCGGTTTGCCGGTGGTGATGGAAAGCGTTTCAGCCGTTAATGCATCACCCATGTACGGCTTGTAGGTTTTGCGCAGGATCACGTAGGGCTTCTTCGTCGCGACCGAGAGCGCATAGGCCAGCGGAATGGATTTCGCTTCGGCGGTGACAAGCAGGTCGAACTTAACGCTTTTGAGCTGTTTGCTTAATTCACGCGCACAGGCCTGGACCAGTTCAGTATCGCCAAGAATGTTGAGGATCGCGATGCTCAAGCCGGGCTTGATCTGAAACAAACGGAGTTTGCGGTTCAAACCCGCGATTTTGATGGAATAGGTTTTGCGATCAGACATATCTTCCCTCCAGCAGGAAATTACAAACGCCCAAAGTTTATCACAGATTGCCGTGACACCGATAAAACCCGGCGCGGTATAATCTTCTGGTCACCGCCTGTTGATGACTGACGAATTCCATGCTTCCCGAACTTCAGCTCAACGATCTCCTGCGTTTACGCAAGCCGCATCCCTGCGGTTCCTACGATTGGAAAGTTGTCCGCCTTGGAGCGGATATCGGCCTCGAATGCCAGGGCTGTGGTCACCGCGTCCTGCTCACGCGCAGGGAACTCGTGAAGCGAATGAAAGTTAATCTGACAAAAAAAGATGAACCCCAAAAACAATCATAAAAAGCCCCACATCGTCATTTATTTTTCCGATACCGGCGGCGGGCATCGCTCCGCGGCCGAAGCCATTATCGAAGCCCTGCAAACCGAATATGGCGATTCGTTCACCGTCGAAATGGTGGATTTCTTCAAGGATTATGCGCCGCCGCCATTCAACCGTGCGCCCGACCTTTATCCTGAGATGGTGAAGGCGCCGCGCTTGTGGCAGGCCTCCTTTCGGGCAACAGACGGTCGCGCTCAAGCACGCTTCCTGACCACCACCTTCTGGCCCGTGGTGCGTCGTGAGTTTCGCCGCCTGGTTCGCGATCATCCCGCCGATCTGATCGTCTCCGTTCATCCGATCGCCACGAGTTTTGCATTGAGGGCCCTCGGGCGAAATCATCCTCCGTTCTTCACCGTTGTTACGGATCTGGTCACGACCCATGCCCTGTGGTTTGATACACGCGCCGATCGGATTTTTGTGCCAACCGAGATGGCCCGCCAACGGGCGCTGTTCAACAAGGTCCCCGCGGAAAAACTCAATGTGGTGGGTCTGCCGGTTGCGGCCCGCTATTGCGCTCCTGCCGGCAATCAGCGCACCCTGCGGAAAAAACTGGGATGGCCTCTGGATAAACCCATTGTGACCCTGGTCGGCGGCGGTGACGGGATGGGCCCGCTCCATACGACCGCCCTGGCGATCGACGAATCAGGCCTCGACCTGGGCATGGTCATCGTCTGCGGACGCAATGAAAAGCTGAAAGCCCATCTCGAATCGGAGACCTGGGAAAACCCGACCTTCATTTACGGCTTCACGCGCGATCTGCCCGATTTCATGCGTGCCACGGATATCATCGTCACCAAGGCTGGGCCGGGGACGATTGCCGAAGCGCTCAATGCAAACCTGCCGATCATCCTGTACGCCAAACTGCCGGGGCAGGAAGATGGCAACGTGACCTACGTTGAATCGGAAAATGCGGGGGTCTGGGCACCGAGCTCCGAATTGGTTGTCCGCGCCCTGACGCGCTGGATATGCCGGCCGTCGGAACGCCAGGCCGTCATCGAGAACGCCCGCCGTGTCGCCTGCCCTGATTCATCTCAACGCATCGCACGTGCAATCGGCCAGACGCTTGCACTTCATAAGAAACGCAGTGGAAAATCCGGGAAGGCTGTATCGAAACGGGCAAGGCGGGCATGATGAATGCCGGGTCCGCCGGTTGTCCGTATTAGGTAAATCGGGGGAAAGGTTTATTTTCTCTTGCGGGATTCAATGCGCGGCTGTGTCTTGCCGCTGCGGGGCATCCGCACGGTAAATGCGGTTCCCGCTCCGACCTTGCTTTTCACTTCCATGCGTCCCCCATGCCCCTGCACGATCTGTTTGCATATGGAAAGCCCCAGGCCCGTTCCGGTCGCTTTCTTTTCATTCTCGTGCACCCGATAGAATTTCTGGAAAAGGTGGGGTAACGCCTCTTCCGGGATGCCAATGCCGGTATCCTGGACGGTGATCTGGGATTCGGATGTACTGAAACTGCTGCTTAATGTAATCGTGCCGCTCGGACGGTTATATTTAATGGCATTGCTGAGCAGGTTCAGCACCACTTGTTTGATTTTGTCGCGGTCTGCTTCAAGGGCCGGCATTCCATCCGGTGTCTCAATCTGGATCTGGAGCTTTTCCTCCTCCGCCTTTGAGTTCATCACATCCTTGCATTCGTACAGCAAATCTGCAACATTAAAACTGGTCTTGTGAAACTGCACCCGGCCCGATTCCAGGCGGGCCAAATCGAGGAAGGAGGATGCCAGTGAATTAAGGCGCAGGGTCTCGCTGTGAATGTTGCGGATGATCTGTTCCTGTTGTTCGCGGGACATTTCGGGGCGGAGCAGGAGATAGGTTGCCGTGCTGAGCGATGCGAGCGGGGTGCGCAATTCGTGAACGAACTCCGAGATCAGGTCGGATTGTTGGAACAAGCGCGCATTCTCGATCGCAACCGCAGCCTGTGCACCCAGCACCGAGAGCATGCTTTCGTCCCCGTCGCTGAATTTTCCCTCTTCCTTATTGAGCGCCTCCAAAACGCCCACCACCTTGTTCTTTGTGACCAGCGGCACCCCCAGCAGGGACTTGGTGGATTGTCCGGTGATCCGGTCTACGTTCGCAAAAAGGCGCGGATCTTCCTGGGCATTGACGATGCGAATGGGCTTGCGGTTGGTGACGATCCAGCCGGCAATGCTGCCTTCCAACGGGATGACCAGACCGCGCATGGTCGGTTCGTCCAGGTTGGTGGCGACTTGGAAATAAAGTTGTTGCGTCATATCGTCGTATAACAGGATCGAGGCGGCTTCAGAGCCGCTGACTTCCGCTGCGGCCTGCACGATTCGTTCGAGCAGCACATCCAAATCGAGGGTGGAGGCAAGGTCGCGGGCAATCTCGATCAGACGACGATAACCGCCGAGGCGTTCAGTTTTGATCTCAGCCATAGAGGACCTGTTCTGCAATAGCAGGGATTATATCCGATACATCTTCCTGAATCGCCGCATCGGCGCGGATATTCAGGTAAGTGGGTGAATTATTGATGATTAACAGGTGTGCACCGCGTTCAAGGGCCTGCATGGGCAGGCTCGCCACCGGCATCACTTCGAGCGAGGAACCCGCCACCAGCATCAGGTCGCAGGCGCGGCTCTCGCGTTGCGCTTCCAGCCAGGCTTTCTGCGGCAGTTGCTCGCCGAAGAGAATCACATCCGGTTTGAGCAGTGCACCGCAATGGGGGCAGCGAGGCAGGATGCCCCGCTCGATGAATGGTTTTAAATAGGGGAGCGATTCGACTTTCTGAAAACATTGGGTGCAGGAGAGGGTCTTCAATGTGCCGTGTAATTCAACCGCGTGCATGGTTCCAGCTTTTTGATGAAGTATGTCGATATTTTGGGTGAGGACCGAATGGATATATCCCGCTTTTTCAAGTTCGGCCAGCGCACGGTGGGCACCGTTTGGGAGTGCCCCGAAGATTTGTTGGACCAGGGGGCGGAACCAGGCGTAAAACTTTTCGGGCTGGGTGCGAAAGGTAAGCAGGGAGGCCACCTCCAGCGGCTCATCACGCGACCACAGCCCGCTGCCTTCGGAACGAAAATCAGGAATGCCGGAGGGGGTGGAGATTCCAGCACCGGTCAGGACAATCGCTCGCTTCGCCTTGCGGAGCAACTCGGCAGAAAATCTGATCCCCGCTTTCACCGAGTCCGGGAACGATTTCATTTCGCTTTCTCGTGTTCGATGAGGAGATCGGCTATCTTCAAGAACTGTTGGGCGGTGACGTTCGTGGGTTGTGACGTCACGGCGGGAGTATGAACGCGGGCGGCGCTGAGGAACATCTCTGGAGCAGGCGTGAGCGTGGTGGCAATCGAATGCTCCAGTTTTTGTTGAACTTCCGTCCACGCCATTTGGGCCTCGGAGCGGACACGGTTATTAAGAACAACCAGAATGCCCATCCGGTCGATGCCGAGATTGACAATTTCATCGATCATGATTTTGGTTCGATTGATCGTATTGGGAGCACCCTCAATCACAACAACGCGTTCATGACACAAAGGCAGGACCTTCTGTACAAAGGGCGGCAGGCCCGTGCCTAAATCCAATACAACGAAGCGGGCCAGGTTCGAAAGACGGGAAACAAGGATCTCATAATTGTTGACCTGGCCGGAAAGGGACACATCCCGTGGATTTTCAGATGCCAGCAAGAGCTTTAATCCGGACCCATGCGATACCAGCACAGATTGAACTTTTTCCTTCGTGATCTCGACCGCACTGCCGGATAAAATCTCGTTCAACCCCTTCTGACTCGGGACACCCAACTCCATCCCAATTGTGCCCTGCCCCGGAATTAATTCGGCCAGAATCACATCCGATTGGGTCCGGTTGAAAAGCGCAGCAGCCACATTGGTCGCCACCGCTGAGACGCCCAATCCCCCTCGCGCAGCCAGGATGCCGATTACATGACCGTTATGCTCATGTAGGGCCGTCGTCGCGGCTTCCTCCCCGCGTTGTTTGGTTCCCGCACGCCCAAGCAAAGCCCGTACATGAGCCTGCAGTTCGGTGGGATGGGTGGGTTTCGTCAGATAATCATCAGCGCCCACTTCAAACCCGGCCACCTTGTCATCCAGCTGGGTCTTGGCGGTAAACATCAGGATCGGAGTATATTGGGTGGTCGGATTCTTCCGTAAACGCCGCGTGACTTCATACCCATCCATATCGGGCATCATCACATCCAGCAGGATGATGTCAGGCCTTTCCTCAAATGCCTTGGCAAGACCCTGTTCTCCGCTTGTGGCAGCGCTGATTTGATAGCCTTGCCGCTGCAACATCAACCCCACCAACCTCAGAGTATCTACATCATCATCAATAATCAGGATTTTTTCGGCCATGCTTGAATTCCTGAATCAAGTCTAGCATAAAGCTGATTTTCGGGCAAGCGCAAATTCGCTTGTCATGAGTTTAATATTTTGCCTGATTGGCTGTGCTATAATCCGCCTATACGGGTACCTCCGTCCAGCCGGGGATGACAGGCTTCGACGGGAGAGGCTGGTCCCGGAATGCGAGCCGAGAGGCGCCGATCTCGTAAACTCAGCGCAAAAAATCAAGTGCCAATAACACTTCCTATGCTGCTATGCCCCTCGCCGCTTAAGGCAGGATCGTAACAGCCGGTCTCCCTTGAGGAGGCCGCGTCCACCAGCTCCGTCCTTCGCCCGGTGCCGGATTGGGCGAAACAATGGCGAAGTGCTGCGCATCACTCTGCTAAATGCGCCTAAGATCAGCAGATGGCCGCAGGGTTACTGGCCCGCCGGGATCTCTGCGGTGACCAACTTCGGCAGGCTACGCTCGTAGAGTTCCGAGGGTCGAATCTTTCGGACGCGGGTTCGATTCCCGCCATCTCCACCATTCATGACGAAACCTTCC
>Ga0335071_10007699_pt1 | contig 11082 bp, 8 predicted proteins | sample Lox_Sample_15_FD_206724 | JGI IMG/M metagenome (GOLD analysis project Ga0335071, IMG submission 206724) | Soil microbial communities from Loxahatchee National Wildlife Refuge, Florida, United States - Lox_Sample_1.5 | ecosystem: Environmental > Terrestrial > Soil > Wetlands | place: USA: Florida...
GACGCGGTTGCGGATCTGGTAGAATCCGCCGTACTGGCCATCCCACATATGATCCCTGAGAAATTCATACCCGTGCGTTGCCATAGGCAGAAACTTCTCATTCGTCTTCATGAAGGCAGAGAGTTTGGAGAGGGTCCAGATATGCCTCGCCTGCGTTACGATCATCTTCTCCTGCTCGGGGGGAAGCGACCAGTCGAAGTTCACATTCGTGAAATATCCGCCGCACTCCTTGTCGATGACGAGAGGGTACCACCTCCGCACGATGCCGTCGGCAAGCGCCTCGGAAAACTGGGTTACAAGCTCTCTCTCTGCCATGATGATTTCCTCTTTTAGAAAGCGTCCCCGGACAGATCAGTCCATCCAAACGGGCTTCGAAAATTCGTGCAATTGACGTGCCGCAAATCCTCTTCCAGACAAAGAACGTTCGGCCTCACTCCGCCCTTGGCCGGCACGCAGCCGGTATTATTTTGATAATATTTACCATATTAATAAGAAAGCGGAGCACAAGATTTCCAATAGTTGACACAATGACGCCCATTTTGGGTTCATCTGTGGCATCACATTTGCCCTTTCTCTCGGGATCCATTTCCCCAACAATTTCATTCAATCCGATGCGACGATGTCTTTGGATAGCACTTTTCCTGCTTCTCGGCCGGCTCATTTCCGACGCCCAGTTCAAGAACTTCATCACGACGCAGGGGGACAAGCTGATGGACGGCGAGAAGGAGCTCCGCTTCATCTCCTGCAACATCCCGAACCTTCACTACATCGAAGACTACCTCCCCTTCGATGGTACGAATCCGTGGCGGCTTCCCGATGAATTTGAGATCAGGGATGCCTTGACGGCGATTAAACAGATGGGCGGGAAGGTCGTACGCATCTATGTCTTTTCGGTTCGGAAGGAGACCGACACAACCGCACTGTCCTACGTCGAGGGTCCGGGGAAGTTCAACGAAGAAGCCTTCAGGGCATTCGACAAGGTCCTCCAGGTCGCGGACGAAGTCGGCATCCGGATCATCGTTCCTTTCGGAGATAACTGGTTCTGGTGGGGAGGACCGAAAGAGTATGCAGGCTTCTCCGGGAAATCGCGCAACGCATTCTGGACGGACCCGCAGGTCATCGCCGATTTCGAAAAGACGATCTCCTTCGTCTTGAAACGGACGAACACTTTCACCGGCGTCCCGTACTCCGAGGAAAAGGCGATCCTCGCATGGGAAACGGGAAACGAGATCGAGGGTCCCTTCAGCTGGACGAAGGAGATCGCCCACTTTGTCAAGAGCATCGACAAGAACCATCTTGTCATGGAGGGAACCCTCCGGCGCGATGTCACGGAGGAAGCGCTGGACGACCCCGACCTCGACATCATGTCGACTCATTATTATCACGATGCGAAGGCCGCCGTCGAGTATATCGTCAAGAACCGCGCATTGACCCGTGGGAAGAAACCGTTCATCGTGGGAGAGTTCGGCATCGTGCCGACGGAAGATATCCGGATGATCGCCGACACAGTCATCAACCAGGGGGTCTCCGGCGCGATGATCTGGTCTCTTCGTTTCCGATCCAGGGACGGCGGATTCTACCATCATTATGAGTACGACAATTTCGAAGCGTACCGGTGGCCCGGCTTTCCGAGCGGCGACTTCTACGACGAACGGGGCGTCCTTCAACTCCTCCGGGAGAAAGCGCACGAGATCGACGGGACTCCCGTTGATCGCCTTCCGACTCCGGCGGCTCCGAGCCTCCTCCCCATCAACGACGTCTCGGCCATCTCCTGGCAGGGGTCGACGGGAGCGGAATCGTATGTCGTCGAGCGACTCCGGGCGGGTGATACTGCGTGGACCGTCGTTGGAAATGCCGTCGACGATTCGAGATATCAATACCGCCCCCTCTTCTCGGATACCTCTGCACAAATCGGGATGGAGTACTCCTATCGCGTGAGCGCGAAGAACGAGACTGGCATCTCAGGATACTCGAAGATTGTCGGGCCGGTGGGAGTCCCATCAAAAGTCGTGGTCGACGAGATGGAGAATTTCGATTTCGTCTATCAGAAGGACGGAGCTCTCAGGCTTCTCACGACAGAGGACCTTCGACGGGCGAAGGAGGACCGAAGCCGGCTCGCGGGGGATGAGGGAAGTTACGTGGTCTACAAACTTTCCGGCCGGGGTGAAGAAATCACCGTTGACTATTTCGTGTCCGATACAGCGCGGCATGCAACGATATCGACCTCCTCCGACCTTGGAGGGTTTGCTCCCCTTCCCGCGACGAAGCGGGTCTTTTCATTCGGCTCGAACGAGTATGGCTATTTTACCTCGGTGGCTCTGGACGGAACCGCAATCCCGGAAAAGGCACGGTTCGTCAAGATAGATCTCGAGCCCGGGATTCAAATCAGCCGCATTGAGATAAGAACCCGGTGATGGTCTCGTCGACCGCGCTGCAGCGGCTGTGGATGTGCTCGCCGGATCCGAAATGTGAATCCACGTCGTGGGACACTCTTCATCTTCATCTCCTCCGCGGATCTCCTCCGAACCAGTTTGTGCAAACGGCGATCTCATACCGCAAACGGAAAAAAGGAAGAGTAAAAGAAACGCCGGCTGCCGGCGGAGAAGGTTGAAATCGAGATGAAAATCAGTTATCGTGTAGCGTCGCACCAGCCTCAGATCAGCCCCCTTTTGCAAGGATGGCATTCCGTTTCCATCCTCATGCCTTGAGGGAACGAGCCCGGGAGCCGCAACACTCGCAGGTCATAGGACGCAAGCACGATCCATTCACGAAGGAACTGTCATGCAAGCCATAGGCCTCTCGTTTATCGATTGGGTGATCATTGCCATCTATTTTGGGTTTGTGTTGGGGATCGGTCTCTATCTTCGCCGGTATACGCTCAGCCATAACGATTTCTTCCTTGCCGGAAGAAAGAATTCCTCCTGGGTCGCGGGTCTTGCCTTCCTCTCGGCCAACCTCGGCGCCCTCGAGCTTCTCGGGATGACCGGCAACACCTTCAAGTATGGAATGTATGTCGCGCATTTCTACTGGATCGGCGCGATCCCGGCGATGCTCTTCCTCGGGATTTACATGATGCCGTTCTATTACAGCAGCAAGATCAACTCCGTGCCGGGATACCTGAAGCTCCGATTCGACGAGCGGACAAGGGTGCTCAACGGCATCGCCTTCGCCATCATGACGCTGCTCGTCTCCGGGATCAACCTTTACGCGATGGCACTCGTCCTCCATACGTTTCTCGGATGGAACTGGGACCTCAGCATGTGGGCCTCCGCGATCACCGTCGCAGTCTACGTCTCCATGAGCGGCCTTATGTCGGCAATCTTCACGGAGATCGTGCAATTCTTCCTCATCTGGTTCGGGCTGTTTCTCGTCTCCATTCTCGGCGTCATGGAGTTCGGCAGTCTCGGGGCGATCATCGCGCGGATCAATGAATTCAGCTCGCAGGTTTCCTTCACGACCCTCTGGTCGACTTCCTCCGACCCGATGAAGAACGGGATGGTCGTCCATTGGGGAGGGATCGTCCTTGGGCTCGGCTTCGTCCTCTCGTTCGGTTACTGGACGACGGACTTCCTGGTGGTTCAGAGGGCGTTCTCAGCGAAAGACCTTCGCGCCGCGAGAATGACCCCCATCCTCGCCTCCTTCTTCAAGATGGCTCTCCCCTTCCTCGTGATTCTCGCCGGGCTCATCGCGATCGCCCTTTCCAGCGACCCGCACAGCGGATTCAAGCTCCTCCAGGACGGAGGGCAGACAAACTACGATTCGGCCCTTCCGCTCCTCATCGCGCGGTACTATCCGGCGGGGCTCGTCGGACTCGGGGTGACGGCTCTCCTTGCCGGCTTCATGGCCGGCCAGGCAGGAAACGTGAGCGCATTCAACACGGTCTGGACGTACGACATCTACAAGTCGGTCCTCAACAAGAATGCTTCAGATGCTCATCTCTTGTGGATGGGGCGCGTCTCGACGATTGTCGGGGTCATTCTGTCGCTTGTCACCGCGTACTGGGCGAAAAGCTTCCCGAGCATCATGGATTACATGCAGGCGATCTTCTCGTGGGTCAACGCCCCCCTCTTCGCGACGATGCTCCTCGGGATGTTCTTCTGGTGGATCACGCCGGCGGGTGCCTTCTGGGGGTTGATCTCCGGCATGCTTTCGTCATTCTTCCTCTACCTCGCCGTCAAGTTTCACTGGTTCTCCGAGAGCATCATCACCCTCTCCAGCGCTCAGAGCGACATGGCCGCGAATTTCTGGCGCGCATGGTGGGCCTGGCTGATCTGCGCGGTCGTCACTCTCCTCATCAGCCTTGTCTCGAAGCGGCGCCCCAAAGAGGAGCTTGTCGGTCTTGTCAAAGGACTGACGGAAGAAAACTATGATAAGCACCTTCCCTTCGTCAAGCGACCGGAATTCTACGCTCTCATTTCGCTTGCGGTGCTCGTCCTTCTCAACATTATCTTCTGGTAATCACGGAGGTCTTGAATGTCGGAACACGGAATGAAACCGATCTGGTATTTTGTCGGACTCATCCTTCTCGTCATCGGCGTTCTCATCCTGCTGACGGGAATCTATCAGCTCTTCAATCCGCCTGAGACAAAAACGGTCCTCGGAGAGACACACCCCGATATCTGGTGGGGAGCGTTGATGAGCCTTTTCGGTCTCGGCATGTTTCTGAAAACGCGAAAAACGTCGACGTGAGGTCATCCATCTCCATACGAGCGGTGGATCCGGCCGGTGTCCGGGAATCGACGCTTCTTGGATCGGACTCCCTTACAGGCGAATCTCACCGGCGACCATACCGATCATATTCCCGGAGACGTTCTCCGCTGCACGATCGTCAGAGTGATCAATGAAAAAAAGACTCAGTATCATAACGGCGGCCATTGGACTCATTGTGTCGGCCGGCCTGGCTCAGAAATTCGAGGGACTGGCGCTGACACCACCGATGGGGTGGAACAGCTGGAATAGGTTCGGGTGCGATGTTGATGAGCGAATGATCAGAGGAATCGCCGACGGCATGGTCTCGAGCGGGATGAAGGAGGCCGGGTACCAGTACATTGTCATCGACGATTGCTGGCAGGGAGGGCGGGACAGCCTCGGCTTCGTCTACCCCGACTCCGCACGGTTCCCCTCAGGGATGAAGGCCCTGGCGGACTATGTTCACTCCAAAGGGCTGAAGTTCGGCATCTACTCCTGCGCGGGGGACAAAACATGCGGCGGCAGAACCGGCAGCCGCGGGCACGAATTTCAGGATGCGCTCGTCTACGCGAAGTGGGGAGTTGATTACCTGAAGTACGACTGGTGCAATACCGCGGGGTTGAGCTCCGTCGGCGCGTACACGACGATGAGGGATGCACTCCACGCGGCGGGGAGGCCGGTCGTCTTCAGCCTTTGCGAATGGGGGGACACAAAATCATGGGAGTGGGCCCGGGACGTCGGCCATCTCTGGAGGACGACGGGAGACATCACCGCCTGCTTCGACTGCGAGCTCAAGCACGACACCTGGTCGCAGTGGGGAGTGATGCGGATCGCCGAGATGAGAAAGGATATCCGGAAGTATGCGGGGCCGGGACATTGGAACGACCCCGACATGCTCGAGGTGGGAAACGGAATGAGCCCGAACGAAGATCACGCTCACTTCTCCCTCTGGTGCATGATGGCGGCGCCCCTCATCGCCGGAAACGACCTCCGGTCGATGGACAAGCCGACCGTCGACATCCTCACAAATCACGAGGTCATCGCGGTCGATCAGGATTCGCTCGGTGTCCAGGGGTACCGCTACGACGTTAACGACAGCATCGAAGTTTGGGTGAAGCCCCTCGTGAAGGGAGACTGGGCGGTCTGTTTCCTCAATCGTTCCTCGGCGCCCCGGAGACTCGACTTCGACTGGTCGCGGAATGTCGTCACCGATGACCTGTCGAAGAGAACTCTGAACACCAACGAGACGCGGTACACGGTCCGTGACCTCTGGGCTCACAAAAACCTCGGGGATACGAAGAAGAAGCTTGTGGCAGAGCTCGACACCCATAATATCCTGATGCTGAGGTTGTACAACGACAACTGAAACAATCGAATCATCTTTCGAAATAGACCGATCATGAAACTCCTTTCGTTCATTCTGCTGATCATCACGCCGGCGTTGTCCCTGTGCCAACCCGCTCCCTCCCAGGCGGAGAGCCACCGATGGTGGAACGACGTCATCTACCTTCGGCCCTATGAAAGCCCCAACGCCAAAAAGCTCCCGCGCATCACGGTGAAGGGAAATAAATTCGTCAACACGCTGGGAGACACGATCCTCTTCCGCGGTCTCGCGATCTCCGACCCCGACAACATCGAGCGCCACGGCCACTGGAACAGGACTCATTTCGAGAAAGTGAAGGAAATGGGAGCGATGCTCGTACGGATCCCGGTTCATCCAGCCGCGTGGAGAAACCGGACCCCCCAGAAGTACCTCGCCATGCTCGATCAGGCGGTCGATTGGTGCACCGACCTCGGGATGTATGTCATCATCGACTGGCATTCCATCGGCAACCTGAGGATGGAGCTGTTCCAGGACCCCGACTACGACACATCCCTGAAAGAGACCTACGAATTCTGGAGGACGATCGCGCGTCATTACCGGGGGAATAACACCGTCGCCTTCTACGAAATCTTCAACGAGCCGACCACGTTCAACGGCCGCTTCGGCCGGATGAGCTGGAGCGAGTGGAAAAAGATCAACGAGGACATCATCGACCTCATCAGGGCCTACGACGCCGAACCGATCCCGCTTGTCGCGGGGCTCGATTGGGCATACGATCTCACCCCTCTTCGCATCGAGCCGATCGAAGCCGCGGGAGTCGCGTACGTCACGCATCCCTATCCGCACAAACGCACGCCGCCGTGGCCCGACAAGTGGGAGGAGGATTTCGGTTTTGCGGCATCGACGTATCCTGTCATCGCCACAGAGTTCGGCTTCACCGGCGGGACTGGTGGGATGGCTGACAACGGCGACTACGGAAAAACCATCGTCCACTTCCTCGAGAGCCACGGGATCAGCTGGACAGCCTGGGTATTCGACCCGATCTGGCTGCCGCCGATGATGAAATCATGGGACAACTACGACCTTACCGAATCGGGAGAGTTTTTCAAACAGGCGCTGCACGGGAATCTTGCGAAGTAGAAATCCTGGGCAGCCCGGCCCGAATAATCAAGGATGGAGTCACGCATGACGACTGATGCATACACACGAAAGGAGTTTTTGAAGCTCCTTGGGGTCAGCGCCGCGTCGATGGCATTCACGCGATTCAAGCTTCCCGATCAGACGGGGTATGTTCCGGAGATTGGCTTCCAGCTCTACACCGTGCGGCACCAGATAGAAAAAGACTTCGACGGAACGATAAAGAGGATCGCCGCAATGGGCTATCTTGGCGTCGAAATGTATCCTCTGCCTGCTCACGTCGCGGACGAGCATGCCGCGAAGGTTTTGAAAGAGGCGGGGCTGAAGATCTTCAGCATGCACACCGACCTGCCTGTGAGGGATGATCGGGATAAAATCCTGAAGCTCGCGGAGATCTTCCACTGTAACCGCATCGTCTACCCCGGCTGGCCCAAGGACCTCTCGACGGGGGATCCGGACCTTTATAAAAAGGCTGACGATATCTTCGGCACTCTCGATAAGATAAAGAAGAGGAACGAAACGTACCACGACATCGCGGAGTTCTTATCAAAGAAAGGACTCCATTTCGGCCTTCACAATCATTGGTGGGACTTTGAGACTTTCAACGGGGTGATCCCCTTCTATTATTTCAAGGATCACGCTAAGGCCCCGATCTTCTTCGAGATCGACACCTATTGGGCAAAGGTTGCTGGGCTCGACCCGGCCAAGGCGGTGAAGGATTTCGGCAAGCACGCGCCTCTGCTTCACATCAAGGACGGTCCGGCGAAGAAAGGGCCGACGATGTACGCCTGTCTCCCAGCCGGAGAAGGCTCGATGGATTTTCCGTCGATCGTGAAGGCCGGCGGGAGAAACATCCAATGGATGATCGTTGAGTTCGACGAATACGGCGGCGACATTTTTCAGGGACTCCAGGCGAGCTACACGTACCTCACGAAGAACAAGCTGGCAAAAGGGAGCGTGTAGTTCCGCAAGCCATAGCAAAAGACACGATCTGCCCATGACATTTGCAGGAAGGTGAGTATGAAAGCCCTCTTTATCGGCGGGACAGGAAACATCAGCACCAGCGTCAGCAAGCTTGCTCTTGAGCGCGGTATCGACCTTTACCATCTGAACCGGGGAAAACGCGGAACGAGGATTCCCGGCGTCAAAACAATCACCGCGGACATCACGCAGCCGGCGCAGGTGGCGGCAGCGCTCAAGGATCATTCGTGGGATGCCGTCGTCGACTGGATTGCCTTCCTTGAAAGCGACGTCGAGCGAGACTTTCAGCTCTTCAGGGGGAAGACAAAGCAGTTCGTCTTCATCAGCTCCGCTTCCGCATATCAGCGCCCGGCTTCTTCCCCCTTCGTCACGGAGTCGACCCCCCTCGCAAACCCCTTCTGGGAATACTCGAGAAACAAGATCGCCTGCGAGGAGAGGCTCATGTCGATGTACCGGATGGAAGGATTTCCTGTGACGATCGTACGCCCGTCGCTGACGTACGACACGGTTATTCCGGTTCCCATCGGCGGATGGCTGGAATATACGACCGTCGACAGGATCAAGAGAGATGAAAAGATCATCGTCCATGGAGACGGCTCGTCCCTCTGGACGATCACCCACGCCGACGATTTCGCGAAAGGGTTCGTCGGGCTCCTCGGGCACCAGCAGGCGATCGGGCAACCCTTTCATATCACCTCGGACGAAGTGCTCACCTGGGATCAGATTCACATCGCGGTCGGCGAAGCGCTCGGGAAGGAAGTGCGGATCGTCCACATCGCCTCCGATTTTCTCGTCGCCTTCAACGAGGAGTTGCGAGGAGGCCTTATCGGCGACAAGTCGACGAGCGTTGTATTCGATAACTCCAAGATCAAAAGGTTCGTCCCCGGCTTCACGGCGACGATACCGTTCAACCAGGGGATCAAGCGGACGATCGACTGGTTTGAGGCCGATCCTTCGAGGCGGATCGTAAAGCCAGAGACGAATGCGTGGATCGACAATGTCATTTCCCGCTACGAAGCCGCGATGAGGTAGGCGGCTTCGCGCGTCCTTCCCGGGCGGGGAGCTTCGGGACATGACGAGTTCACCAGTGAGTCATCTTATTCATGGAGCATCCGATGCGCAAGATCCTGTTCATATCACTCCTCATCTCCATCACAGCTTTCGCCCAGTCTCCTATTCCTCCCGGTGCAAAGCTTGAGAAAATTGCCGTCGGCCTTCTGCAGCCGGAGGGACCGATCTGGGTCGACAGCCTCGGGCTCCTTTTCAGCGACATCCAGGCGAACAAGATCTACTGCTGGTCCCCCGCGGATAGCGCATTGAAGACCTTCCTCGGCCACTCCGACAGCTCCAATGGACTCACCCTCGACCTTCAAGGTCGCCTCATCCTGACACAGATGGAGCTCCGTCGTGTCTCGCGGCGCGAAACGGACGGAACTATCATTCCGCTCGTTTCGACCTACCTCGGCAAGCGGTTCAACAGCCCCAACGACGTCGTCGTGAAGTCGGACAGTTCGATTTATTTCACCGACCCCGACTTCAACATCCCAAACGGACAAAAAGCCGAAATGACGATCCATGGGATCTACAGGATCTCTCCCTCGGGCGATCTGAAGCTCCTCGACTCCGCCTTCGACAAACCGAACGGCATCTGCTTCTCCCCTGATGAAAGGAAGTTCTACGTCAACGAGTCTCATGCGTGCAAGATCTATGTATGGGACGCTGCCGGGGATTCGGTCTACAACAAGCGGCTCTTTTACGCAATCCCATCCAACATCACCGGATATATGGACGGCATGAAAGCCGACACGGGTGGAAACATCTATTGCACCGGACCGACAGGCGTCTGGGTGATATCGCCGGATGGTGTCCTTCTGGACCGGATCCTTTTCCCCTCTCCCGACAACAGTCCATCCAACTGTAACTGGGGAGATGCGGATCGGAAGACCCTCTACATCACTTCGGGAAAGAGTCTCTACCGGATTCGTCTCGCGGCAACGACGGGAGTGCACGACCACGGAATGCTCCTTCCCGCCACGTTCAAGCTCTACGCAAATTACCCGAATCCCTTCAACCCTTCTACGATGATAAGGTATCAGTTGAGCGGGAGTGGACCGGTGGAGCTGAAAATTTTCGACACTGTGGGGAGAGTCGTGGCTAGGCTGGTGGATGCGGATAAGCCGGCCGGAACGTACGAAAAAGTGTGGGACGCCGGAGATTTTGCGAGCGGAACGTATTATTGTCAACTGCGGTCAGGCGACCTCGTCCAAACGAGAAGAATGATGCTCCTGAAGTAGCAGGTCGGGGTTCGGTAGACGCCTTGTTGCTTCACCCGGTTTGCGTGCGTACTCTACCACGGCCTGTCATTCCCGCGTGCTTTCGGCGGTCCCAAAGGGATCCTCCGAAGGAGTCCTTCGTACCTTCGGGAGAATCCGTAGAGTTTCCCAGCGCTCGTGGATTTTATTGCAGCAGCCTCACCGGATGCACGCTTGATCTCAATACGATACTCATTGGAACACCCGGACTTCTTCCGCACTACACCGAGGCTCGTCATTCCCGCGTGTTTTTGGCGGGTCGAAGACTCGACTCGTTGAGAATCCATAGACTGCCTGAGCATTTATAGATCTTCTTACAACATTCTCCCACCACGAGTTCGCCGCGTACGAGTGATTTTTTGAGGCTTGCTTCTCCACACTGCCTCCCGTGACAACGGTATCCTGGATACCCGCCAAAAATCCGCGGGCATGACGAACGGGGTACGGGATGAAGAGTGTGCTACGGATGCGCAACACTCTCGTTTAATACCGCCAATGATCCGGCGATACTCCCCCCCTTACTTCATCAACACCATCTTCTTCACATCGCGGAAATTTCCGGCATTGATCTCGTAGATGTAGACCCCGCTCGCAAAGCCGGAGGCGTTCCAACGAATCGTGTGCGCCCCCGCCCCTTGG
>Ga0335071_10007701_pt1 | contig 11081 bp, 10 predicted proteins | sample Lox_Sample_15_FD_206724 | JGI IMG/M metagenome (GOLD analysis project Ga0335071, IMG submission 206724) | Soil microbial communities from Loxahatchee National Wildlife Refuge, Florida, United States - Lox_Sample_1.5 | ecosystem: Environmental > Terrestrial > Soil > Wetlands | place: USA...
GCCGGCCGCCACCACCTTGCCGCCGTGGATGCCGGCCCCGGGGCCGAGATCGATCAGGTAGTCGGCCTCGCGGATCGCTTCCTCGTCGTGCTCGACCACGATGACGGTGTTGCCGAGGTCGCGCAGGCGCTTCAGCGTCTCCAGCAGGCGCGCGTTGTCCCGCTGGTGCAGGCCGATCGACGGCTCATCGAGCACGTACAAGACCCCGGTGAGGCCGGAGCCGATCTGCGAGGCAAGCCGGATGCGCTGGCTTTCGCCGCCCGACAACGTGCCCGAAGCGCGCGAGAGCGTGAGGTACTCCAGGCCGACATTGACGAGGAATCCCAGCCGCGCGTTGATCTCCTTGAGGATCCGCGCCGCGATCTCGCGCTGCTTCGGCGTCAGCGAGGCCGGCAGCCCGTTGAACCACGCGGCGGCCTCGTCGATCGACATGCGCGTGACTTCGCTGATGTGCAGCTTCTTGATCTTGACCGCGAGTGCCTCGGGCTTCAGGCGATCGCCGTGGCAGGCCTCGCACGGCTTGGCGGACTGATAGCGGCTTAGATCGTCCTTGATCCAGTCGCTGTCGGTCTCGCGCCAGCGCCGTTCGAGATTGGGGATCACGCCCTCGAACGGCTTCTCGGTCGTGTACGACCGCAGCCCGTCGGAGTAGGCGACCTTGACCGGCGTCGCTCCGGTGCCGTGAAGGATGCCCTCGCGGGCCTCCTTCTTCAGCTCCTTGAACGGTGTGTCGAGGGAGATGCGGAAGTGCTTGGCAAGGCCCTCGAGCGTCTGGTCGTAGTACTGCGAGGGCGTGGATGACCAGGGGGCGATGGCGCCCTCGCGCAGGCTGAGGCGCGGATCGGGGACCACGAGGTCCGGATCCATGTACAGCTTCTCGCCCAGGCCGTCGCAGGACGGGCAGGCGCCGAACGGATTGTTGAACGAGAACAGCCGCGGCTCGATCTCGTCGATCGTGAAGCCGGACACGGGGCAGGCGAATTTCGCGGAAAAGGTCAGCCGCTCGCCGCTGTCGGCGTTCTCGGCGAACAGAAGGCCGTCGGCGAGCGCCAGCGCCGTCTCGACCGAGTCCGCGAGACGGTTGCCGAGATCGGGGCGGATGACGATGCGGTCGACCACCACTTCGATGTCGTGCTTGAGCTTCTTGTTGAGCGCCGGGACCGCGTCGATCTCGTAGAGCTTGCCGTCCACTTTCACGCGCTGGAAGCCGCGCTTCTGCAGGTCCTGCAGCTCCTTGCGGTACTCGCCTTTGCGGCCGCGGATGATCGGCGCGAGGAGGTAGAGCCGCGTGCCCTCCTTGAGGGCGAGCAGGCGGTCGACCATCTGGCTGACCGTCTGGCTTTCGATCGGCAGGCCGGTCGCCGGCGAGTAGGGGATGCCGATGCGCGCATAGAGCAGGCGCAGATAGTCGTAGATCTCGGTGACGGTGCCGACGGTCGAGCGCGGGTTGCGCGAGGTGGTCTTCTGCTCGATCGAGATCGCTGGCGACAGGCCGTCGATGGAATCGACGTCGGGCTTTTCCATGAGCTCCAGGAACTGGCGCGCATAGGCCGACAGGCTCTCGACGTAGCGGCGCTGGCCCTCCGCATAGACCGTGTCGAAGGCGAGCGAGGACTTGCCGGAGCCGGACAGGCCGGTGATCACCACCAGGCTGTCCCGCGGCATGTCGACATCGACGTTCTTGAGATTGTGCTCGCGAGCGCCGCGAACGCTGATTTTGGACTGCATGAAGGCTCGAGTTTGACCGTCCTGAATATAGGATGCTGCGGCGCGGAAAGCGATTCTCCGCAGCACCGCCCAACCGGCTGATTTTGCAACATCCGTGCTAATCTGGGGCCCGGAGTCGCATGCATGAACGAGATGGCTGTCACGCTTCTGGGCGCGGCCGGGACCACGCTCTCGGTCGTGTCGCTGATACCGCAGGTCCTGAAGACCTGGCGGACGCGGCATGCGGACGATATTTCAGCTGGTTGGCTGGTTCTGGCGCTGGTCTCGATGGTGGTGTGGGTCGCCTATGGCAGCCTCGCCGGAGCTCCGGCGATCGCCTGGGCCAACGGGCTGACCTTCGTGCAGATCGCCTACATCCTGGCCGTCAAATGCGGCTACGGCCGTAAGCTCGCGTCGGGCCCCGGGCATCAGGAAAGCTGAGGAAAACTGGCGCGCCGCCATTGGCGCGGCACAGGCGACGGGCTAGAGTCCGCGCATCTTTTTCTGACATCGAAGCAGGGGACGGATCATGGCCGGCAGCGTCAATAAGGTCATTCTGGTGGGCAATCTCGGGCGCGATCCCGAAATCCGGAGCTTCCAGAACGGCGGCCGTGTGGCCAATCTGTCGATCGCCACCTCCGAGAACTGGCGCGACAAGGCCACCGGCGAGCGCAAGGAGAGGACCGAGTGGCACCGGGTCGCCATCTTCAACGACCGCCTGGTCGAGGTCGTGGAGAAGTATCTGAAGAAGGGCGCCAAGGTCTATATCGAGGGCCAGCTCGAGACGCGGAAGTGGACGGACCAGAGCGGCCAGGAGAAATACACGACCGAGGTCGTGCTGCGGCAGTTCCGAGGCGAGCTCACCATGCTCGATGGGCGTGGCGGCGGGGGCGGCGGCGGCGGTCCGGACGACGATATGGGCGGTTCGGCGCCGCCGAGCGGCGGGGGCAGCGGCGGGGCGCGCGGCGGCGGGCGGAAATCGGACGTTCTCGACGACGATATCCCGTTCTGAGACGGGCGTTTCGGCGCGGTTTCGCAGGCTAGGTTTTGCCCTGGCGGGGCGCTCGAATCGATCAGCTATCCTCTTGGATTGGAAAGCGTATTTCGCTTGCTGATCGCGCTTTGGGCGTTGCTCGCACGTGCGATAATCGCTAGATTTTGAACCGCAACGGACTCGACTGGCGCCGCGCTCAGGCCGCGCCCTTTCTGCCGCGTCCTTCCGAGAGAAAAACATCCCTGTGAGCCAGCCGACCTCGCCTGCCGCGTTGCCGCCCAAGCCCTTCGACGTGACCCCGATCACGATCGAAGAGGAGATGAAGAGCTCGTACCTCGATTACGCGATGAGCGTGATCGTGTCGCGGGCCCTGCCGGATGTGCGCGACGGCTTGAAGCCCGTGCACCGCCGCATCCTCTACGGCATGAACGAGGCCGGCTACGACTGGAACCGCGCCTACCGCAAATCGGCCCGCATCGTCGGCGATGTGATGGGTAAGTACCATCCGCACGGCGACGCTGCGATCTACGATTCGATGGTCCGCATGGCGCAGGAGTTCTCGATGCGCCTCGAGCTCATCGACGGCCAGGGCAATTTCGGCTCGATGGACGGCGATCCGCCGGCGGCGATGCGCTACACCGAGGCGCGGCTGCACAAGGCCGCGGCGGCCCTGCTCGCCGACATCGACAAGGAGACGGTCGAGTTCGGCCCCAACTACGACGACACGACGGTCGAGCCGAGCGTCCTGCCCGCGCAGTTCCCGAACCTGCTGGTCAACGGCGGTGCGGGCATCGCGGTGGGCATGGCGACCAATATCCCGACGCACAATCTGGGCGAGGTCATCGACGCCTGCTGCGCCTATATCGACAACCCCGAGGTCACGCTCGAAGACCTGATGGCGCACGTGCCCGGACCCGACTTCCCGACCGGCGGCATCGTGCTCGGCAAGCAGGGGATCCTCGAGGCCTACCGCACCGGCCGCGGCTCGATCGTCGTGCGCAGCCGCTGCGCGATCGAGGAGATCCGGAAGGATCGCCAGGCGATCGTGGTCTCCGAGATTCCGTACCAGGTGAACAAGGCGCGCCTGGTCGAGCGCATCGCCGAGGTGTCGCAACAGAAGCTGGTCGAGGGCATCAGCGACCTGCGCGACGAGAGCGACCGCGACGGCGTGCGCATCGTGATCGAGCTCAGCCGTACCGTGAATCCCGAGGTGGTGCTCAACCAGCTCTACCGCCACACCCCGCTGCAGACGAGCTTCGGCATCAACATGCTGGCGCTCAACGGCGGCCGGCCGGAGCTCCTGGGCCTGCGCGAGGTCATCCAGGCCTTCATCGCGTTCCGCGAGGAGGTCATCACCAAGCGCACCCGCTTCGAGCTGCGCAAGGCACGCGAGCGGGCGCACATCTTGATCGGCCTTGCGATCGCGGTGGTCAATCTCGACCCGGTCATCAAGCTGATCCGCGAAGCGCCGGATCCGGGCGTGGCACGGCAGAAACTGATCGAGACCGAGTGGCCGGTGAAGGACCTGCAGCCGCTGATCGAACTCGTGAACGAGCCCGGCCGCGGGATCGTCGACGGGAAGTACCGCCTCTCCGAAGAACAGGCCAAGGCGATCCTCGACCTCCGGCTGCACCGCCTGACCGGGCTCGAGCGCGACAAGATCGCCGACGACCTGAAGGCGCTGGTGAAGGAGATCGAGGATTACCTCGACATCCTGGCCTCCAGGAAGCGCCTCTATTCGATCATGCGCGGCGAGCTCACGAAGATCAAAGAGGAGTTCCCGGACAAGCGGAAGACCGAGCTCGCCGAGGGCGAGGTCGAGACCGACATCGAGGACCTCATCCAGCCCGAGGACATGGTCGTCACCGTGACGCACGGCGGCTACATCAAGCGCGTGCCGCTGTCGACGTACCGCGCGCAGCGGCGCGGCGGCCGCGGGCGGGCGGGCATGGCGACGCGCGACGAGGATTTCCTCTCGCAGGTGTTCGTCGCCAACACGCACACGCCGATGCTCTTCTTCTCTTCGCGCGGCATGGTCTACCAGCTCAAGGTGTTCCGCCTGCCGCTCGGCACCCCGCAGGCGCGTGGCAAGGCGATGATCAACATCCTGCCGCTGGCGGAGGGCGAGACGATCTCGACCCTCATGCCGCTGCCGGCCGATGAGAGCAAATGGGCGAGCATGCACGTGATGTTCGCGACCTCGACCGGCAACGTCCGCCGCAACGCGCTCTCGGACTTCCTCAACATCAAGGCCAACGGCAAGATCGCGATGAAGCTCGAGGAGGGCGAGCGGCTGATCGGCGTCGCCACCTGCGGCGAGGACCAGGACGTGTTGCTGTCGGCGCGCAGTGGGAAGTGCATCCGCTTCCATATCGGCGACGTGCGCGTCTTCGCCGGCCGCACCTCGACCGGCGTCCGCGGCATCAAGCTCGAGAACGACGACGTGATCTCGATGACGATGCTGCGCCACACCGAGTACGACCCGGCCGAGCGGGCGGCTTATCTGCGCATGGCCAAGGCCAGGCGCGGAGGCGACGACGCCGAGGCCCCCGCCGAGGCGACGACCCCCGAGGAAGGCGAGGAGGCCGCGGTGCCGGCCATCACGCTGTCCGAGGAGCGCTTCGCCGAAATGGCGGCGCGCGAGGACTTCATCCTGACCGTGACGGCCAACGGCTTCGGCAAGCGCAGCTCCGCCTACGAGTATCGGGTCGCCGGCCGCGGCGGCAAGGGCATCGCCAATATCGAAGTCACCAAGAAGAACGGCGAGGTCGTGGCGTCGTTCCCGGTGCGTGACACCGACCAGATCATGCTGGTCACCAACGGCGGCCAGCTCATTCGCACGCGGGTCAACGACATCCGCATCGCCGGCCGCAAGACGCAGGGAGTCACGGTGTTCAAGGTCGCCGACGGCGAGCGCGTGATGTCCGTCACGCGTCTGAGCGAGGACGATGCGGCCGACGGTAACGGGAGCGGGAACGGCCACGGGGCCGCACCCGATGCGGGCGGTGCGGACAACGGCGCGCCGCCGGAAGCGGAGGGTGAGCCCGATGCCTGACGGACGCGTCGGCGTCTACCCGGGCACGTTCGACCCGGTCACCAACGGCCATCTCGACATCATCCTCCGGGCCGCCGGGATGGTCGACAAGCTGGTCGTCGGCGTCGCCGTCAATGCCGGCAAGGGACCGCTGTTCACGCTCGCCGAGCGCGTCGCCATGGTGCGCGAGGAGATGCAGCATTTCGGCCCCGACGTGGCGGCGCGCATCGAGGTGCAGCCGTTCCAGACGCTGCTGATGCACTTCGCGCAATCGGTGGGGGCCAGGCTGATCGTCCGCGGCCTGCGCGCCGTGTCGGACTTCGAATACGAGTTCCAGATGGCCGGCATGAACCGCCGCCTCAATCAGAACGTCGACACGGTGTTCCTGATGGCGTCGGAATCGCAGCAATTCATCTCCTCCCGATTCGTGAAGGAGATCGCGCGCCTTGGCGGCGATATCTCCCCGTTCGTCAGCCCCCGCGTCGTGACCCGTATCAAGGCGGCGATCGCGCAGGGCGGCCCCGCCGCCAAACCGCAGGACGACGGCGTGGGCACGACCGTGCCGAACCCGACCGCCCGCACACCCATCTGATACCCGATGGGTGGACAGGGGGGGCGCGCCCCTTTAGAAGAGCGCCGGGAGAAGACCTGACTTCCTGGCGAGCCCGTAGCTCAGCGGTAGAGCATTTGACTTTTAATCAAAGGGTCGTGGGTTCGATCCCCACCGGGCTCACCACCTACCGCCTCGGACGGCCGATGTAAGGCTGCCGTTCCGATGGATCCCCTCGTCATCGGCGCGGTTCTCGCGGCCTCTCTCCTGCACGCGTCCTGGCACGCGCTGGTCAAGTCCACCGCCGACCGCCTGACGGCGCTTGCGGGCATGAACCTGGTCGCGGGCGTCGTCGCCCTCGGCCTCATCCCCTTCGTCCGCGTGCCGTCCGGGTTCGTATTCCTGGTCATCGCCGCCTCGGTCGTGCTGCATGTCGGCTACAAGGTGGGCCTCGCGGCGTTGTACGTCCGCGCCGATCTCGGCCAGGCCTATCCGATGGCGCGCGGATTGACGCCCGTGATGGCGACGCTCCTCGGGTTCCTGACCCTGGGCGAGCTGCCGCGGCCGTCCGTGCTGGTGGGCGTGGCGCTTGTATCCGCAGGCCTCCTCGCTCTCACGCGCGAGAATGTGGCGCGCCGGGTCACCGCGCGCATGCTGGCCGTGGCGGCGGTGACCGGGCTTTGCGTGGCCGCCTATTCGGTTCTCGACGCCTACGGCATCCGGGTCAGCGGCGACTGGTTCGGCTTTACCGTGTGGCTGGTGCTGTGCGACTGCGCCACGTTCCTTGCGTATACGTTCGCGGCGCAAGGCATTCGTCCGGTCGTGTCCGCGTGGCACGAGCGATGGGGCCGGGTGATCGTGAGCGGCCTCTTCGGAATCGTGTCGTTCGGGGTGTTCCTGTGGGCGCTCGGGCGGGCGCCCGTCGGCGGCGTCACGGCCCTGCGCGAAACAAGCGTCCTGTTTGCGGCCATCCTCGGCACTGCCTTCCTGAAAGAGGCGGCGACCTGGATGCGCTATGCTGCCGCCGTGTCCGTTATGGCGGGGATCGTCGCCATTGCCGTGTTTCGCTGATGCACATGTGAGGTCGGATGCCGGATCGGTCCGCTGAAGCCCGTATTGCCGAATATCTGGAGTTCGCCCGCCGGCGCCCGGAGCTGTTCGGACCTGCCGATGCGGCCGTGAAGATCCTGCTCGACCCGGCGGACATCCGCCGGGTCGAGGAAGACACGGCCGCGAAGCTCCGCCGTCGCGGGCTGCCGGAGAGCGGGGCTGAGATCGGCATCGTGACGCATGACCCCTACCTGTGGTTCCTGCGTGACGCGGTCGAATTTCCGGACGGCGATCGCCGCCCGCACACGCGGGCCATCAACCGCCAGGGAAACGGTGCTGCGGCCTTGCCGGTACTCGACGGCAGAATCGTCCTGACGCGCCAGTTCCGGCATGCGGTTCGCCGCTGGTCGCTGGAGGTGCCCCGCGGCGCGCTCGAGGAAGGCGAGACCCCGGCGCAGGCGGCGGCGGCCGAAGTCGAAGAGGAGATTGGCGGCAACGTGGGCGAGCTGATCGAGCTCGGTTTCATGAACGGCTCCACGAATCTCTACGCCAACGGCGCGCACCTGTTCTTCGCGCGCCTGAACGGCGTCGGTGCGCCGCAGATCAGCGAAGCGATCACGAGCGTGGAGCAGGTGACGGTAGCCGAATTCGAGCGCATGGTCCTGGCGAGCGAGATCACGGATTCGTTCACGATCGGTACGTTCGCGCACGCCCGCCTGCGCGGTCTCATTTGAGGAGGAGACGCCCGTGAAGTTCGGACTTTTCGATCACGTGGACCGGTCCGAGGACCGGTCCCTGGCGCGGCAATTCGACGAGCGGCTCGAATATGTGGCGGCGGCGGATGCGGCCGGCTTCTACTGCTATCACGTCGCCGAGCATCACGCGACGCCGCTCAACATGGTGCCTTCGCCCAGCGTCTTCCTGGCCGCGGTGGCGCGTGCGACCAGGCGCCTGCGCTTCGGGCCGCTCGTCTACCTGTTGCCGCTCTACACGCCGTTCCGGCTGATCGAAGAGATCTGCATGCTCGACCACCTGTCGGGCGGCCGGCTGGACGTGGGCGTCGGGCGCGGCGTATCCCCGTTCGAGCTGAACTACGCGAAGGTCGATCCTGAGACCTCGCGCGAGGTGTTCATCGACGCGTTCGACGCGATCATGCACGGCCTGACGCATGATCGTCTTTCATATGCGGGCAAGCATTTCTCGTACACGAACGTGCCGATGGAGCTGCGGCCGCTGCAGAAGCCGTATCCGCCGATCTGGTACGCCTCCTCGAACGAGGTCGGCTCGCGCTGGGCCGGCGAGCGCGGGACGAATTTCTGCACGCTGGGCGCGGTGGAGCGCGCGAGAGACGATATCCGGGTGTTCCGCGAGACGCTCGCCAAGCGCCCGGGTGGTCCGGCGGTCCCCAATCCCGACTTTTCCGGCGGCTGCGCCGTCGGCATCATGCGGCACGCGGTCATCGCGGACAGTGTCGAGGAGGCGCAGCGGATCGCGCTGCCGGCCTACGAGTATTGGTTCCAAAGCCTGACCAAGCTCGAGCGCATCAACATGGGGGCGCCCCGGGTGAGCCGCAGCATGCAGAACAGCGTCGACGAGGCGATCGAGAAGGGCTCGGCCTTCATCGGCACGCCCGACATGGTCCGGGCCGGGATCGAGCGGCAGGCGCGGGAGCTCGGCCTCAACTACATGATGTTCAGCTTCTTTTTCGGCTCGATGGCGCTCAAGGATGCGCTGCGCTCGCTCGGGCTGTTCGGGCGCGAGGTCATGCCCAAGCTGCAGGCGCTGTGATGCGGGCCGTCTCTGCGGTGTTGATCGCGATCGTGCTGACGGTCGCGTTGCCGGCTTGGGCGTTCGATCCGCACGCGACAGGGGTGGTCCTGATCCACGGGAAATGGGGCCGCCCCGGCGATCCCAACACCGTCGGAGCCCTGGCAGCGTCCCTGAAGACGGCCGGCTTCGTGGTCGACCAGCCCGAGATGCCGTGGTCCGGGGCGCGTCTTTACGACCGCACGTTCGACCAGGCGATGGACGAGATCGATGCGGCTGTGGCCCGGCTGCGCGCAGGCGGGGCGCAAAAAATCGTCATCGCAGGTCACAGCCAGGGGGGCTCTGCCGCCTTACGGTACGCCGCACTCGGCCGGCCGGTCGACGCGCTGGTGCTCATAGCACCGGCGCCGCTTCCCGAAGCGGGCCGCTATCGCACCCTCGTCGCGGAGGACGTTGCTAAGGCCCAGGCGATGGTCGCCGCCGGACACGGGGACGACACCGCGCAATTCACCGACCCCAATTCGGACAACCGGTCGCGGTCGATCCGCTTCAAGGCCGCCGTCTATCTTTCCTATAATGCGCCGGACGGCCCGGCTGCGATGTCGGTCAACATCCAGCGCCTTGGTACGGCGCCGGTCCTATGGCTGGCCCCGCGCTTCGATCCGCTCACCGCGGGCCTCGACCGGGCGATGTGGCCGAAGCTTCCGGCTTCGACACCCGGGACCCGCATCGAGGTGATCTCCGACCACATGGGCGGGCCGGCGGCGGGGCGGGATGCCGCCGTCGACTGGCTGCGCAAGCTCAACTGAAGAGAAACACGAGCAGGTAGACGGCCGCACCGCCGCACAGCAGCAGGAACGGGTTCAGAGGCCGCCACAGGAGGATGGCCGCGGAGACGCCGGCGGTGGCAAACGCCGCGATCGTGCCGCCCACCGCGTTCAGCACCGCGTAGACGCCGGCGAAGATCAGGCCGGTGGCGATCGGCGACAGGCCGCGCTCGATCTTCTCGCGCCACGCCGTATTGCGATAGCGCCGCCAGACGATCGCGCCGGCGCCCACCATGATGCTCGTCGGCACGTAGAAGGCGAGCGAGGCGACGAGGGCGCCCATCCAGCCGGCGACATGCCAGCCGACCAGGGTCACCATGAGCGTGCCCGGACCCGGCGCCGCCCGGGCGATCGCGAAGATGTCGATGAAGTCGCGGTCGGTGATCCAGCCATGCACCGCGATGGTCTGATGCTGGATCTCGGCGATCGTCGTCAGGAGGCCGCCGAACGACACGAGCGAGATCGGCACGAAGACGCGCACGAGCGCCCAGAGCGTATCCTCATCCATAGGATTCGGTCCTCCAGGCGAGTGCCACGCTGGCCGGGGCGGCCACCATCACGACCCACAGCATCGGCCAGTGCAGGATGCCGACCGCCACGAACACAACGATCGCGACGGTGGCGGCGAGCAGGTTCCTGCTGCGCCGCAGCGCCTTGACGGCGGTGGCGACGTTGAGGCCCGCGGCGGTCGCGGCGACCCCGTCGAGGACGAACTGTGCGGCGCCGATGCCGTGATAGCGCTCGTAGATCTGAAAGAGGATGATTCCGATGATCGCGGGCGGCACCACGAGGCTGAGAAGTGCCGTGGTTGCGCCGATCAGTCCCCGCAGATGCACCCCGAGATAGACGGCGAAGTTGATGATGTTGGCGCCCGGCAGGATGCGGCAGAGCGCATAGCCGCTGAGAAATTCCGCGTCGTTCATCCAGGGGCGGCGCTCGACGGCGTCGCGGTGGATCCACGCGATCAGCCCGCCGCCGAAGCTGCCGAGCCCGATGCGGCCGAACACGCCGGCGAGCTCGGACAGCCGGACGGCGGGATGCTGCGGCTCGGCGGTCGTCACTGATGTGTCGTCATGCATGGGAAACATCGCACTGTGGCAGGCCTGCTGCCGATATTATGCGCGCCGAGGGTCCGCCACCAAAGCCGGCTTT
>Ga0335071_10007702_pt1 | contig 11081 bp, 7 predicted proteins | sample Lox_Sample_15_FD_206724 | JGI IMG/M metagenome (GOLD analysis project Ga0335071, IMG submission 206724) | Soil microbial communities from Loxahatchee National Wildlife Refuge, Florida, United States - Lox_Sample_1.5 | ecosystem: Environmental > Terrestrial > Soil > Wetlands | place: USA: Florida...
GACCGGAATCGGCGGGACTCACTGCAACTGCTGCGCATCCAGAACAACTTGAACTCGGTCGCATTGGCGATGCGCGACATGCTCGACAGCAGAGACGAGCCATATCCGTTGACCGCGTGGTCGGCCCAATTCGACCGCCTGCGTGAGGATCTGAACGACGCCATCAAGAAGGAAGCGGACTTGAACGTGGCGCAGAAGACGCCAGAGCAGCGGCAGTATCTCGACAATTCGATGCGGCAGTTTTGGGATGCTGTGGATCGTATGTTCGCCCTCGCCGGCGACGGCAAGGACAAGGAGGCTCGTAGCCAAATCCAGTTGACGCTTCAGCCACGTCAGGCGGCGCTCAGTACGTGGGTAGCGCGAATGCTGGTAGCGAACAACGAGAGCGAAGAAGCGGCGGCGGCAACCATTCAAGGAATCTACAACCAGGTTCAGACGCAGGTGTACGTATTCTTCGCCGCAACCCTGATCGCGATCGCACTCACGTCGGCCTACCTTATTCATACCAATCGAAAACTGTTTGCGCGGCTGGAATTCCTGTCAGGACAGCGATCCGAACTGGCGCAGAAACTGATCGCCACCCAGGAATCGACGCTGCGGCATGTGTCACGTGAATTACACGACGAATTTGGGCAAATCCTGACCGCCGTGGGCATGATGCTTACCCGCGCGGCCAAGCATGCGCCGGAAAATTCACCAATGCGGACGGAATTACGCGAGGTGAATGAAGTCGTCCAGAACACGCTTCAGAAGACGCGGATGCTGTCGCAATCGCTGCATCCGGTGCTGCTTGAGGAGGGTGGGCTGGAAGGAACTCTGGACTGGTACATTCCCACTATGGAGCGGCAGACGGGTATTTCGATATCCTACGAGAAGGCGGGTACGCCGATCGAGATGCCGAACGACTACGCGATCAACGTGTATCGTGTGGTGCAGGAGTCGCTGAACAACATCGCGCGGCATTCCGGCGCGAAGAAGGCCTGGGTGCGGTTGCGGTATCTGGAACAAGGTTTGGAAGTGGAGATCGAAGATCATGGCACGGGATTTCCGCTCGACCAGGCAAGGAAGGGAATCGGCTTGGTGGCAATGCGGGAACGTGCGGAGTTGATGGGTGGGTCGCTGATGCTGTCGCAACCTGCTGGAGGTGGGACTCTGGTGAAGCTGAGCATTCCCCTGGAGAGACTGGAAGCGCATGCCGGATAAACTGACGGTTCTTTTGGTGGACGATCACAGCCTGGTTCGTCGTGGCTTTCGCAGAATGCTGGAGGACGACGAAGACATCAGCGTGATCGGCGAGGCCAGCGACGGTAGCGAGGCTGTCCAGATGGCGCTCGCCCTCAAGCCGAAGGTCGTGGTGATGGACTGCGCTTTGCCAGGTGTAAGCGGATTGATCGCCACCAAGCAGATCCTGGAAAAGGCGCCGCAGACGGCCGTCCTCATGCTCAGCATGCATTCGGAAGAGACGCTGGTCCGTCAGGCGCTCGATGCTGGCGCGCGCGGCTACATGCTGAAGAACGCGATGGATCTCGATCTGGCGGGCGTGGTCAAGAGAATCGCTGCCGGCGAGAAGGTGCTCGATCCGCAGGTGGAGCGCACGGCTTCGCTCAAGGGCGAGCGCGACACGGGACTGACACCCCGCGAGTTGGAGATTCTGCAGCTCATTGTCGAGGGGAAATCGAACAAAGAGATCGCTACCCAGCTTAACCTTAGCGTGAACACCGTATCGGTCCACCGGGCCAATATCATGGACGCGCTCGGCATTCATAAGACGGCCGAGTTAGTGGTGTACGCCATCCGAAATGGGTTGGTGAACCTCCCTTGAACCGGCGCTCCTTTCTGCAAGGCTTGCTGGCCTCGGCTGCAATTCCTGCCATTCCCACATTTGCCGCTACCAATCCTGGTTTTCGACTGACCGATGTAACCGGTGGGGCAGGGATTCACTTCAAACACAACAGTGGCGCATACGGAGGAAAGTTCCTGCCAGAGACGATGGGCTCCGGCTGTGCCTTTTTGGACTACGACGGCGATGGCTGGCAGGACATCCTGCTGATCAATGGAATGGATTGGCCGGGGCACAAGCGGCAGCGCTCCACGTTGAGGCTGTATCGCAATAACCGTAACGGCACATTTACAGATGTAACCAGCGCAGCCGGGCTCGACATCGAGATGTACGGCATGGGCGTTGCGGTTGGCGATTACAACAACGACGGCTTCCCCGATCTCTACATCACCTGCGTCGGGCAGAGCCGGTTGTTCCGCAACACGGGCACCGGCAAATTTATAGAGGTGACGGGTCTGAGCGGCCTTGGCAAACGGCAGGCTTTCAGTACGTCCGCGCTTTGGTTCGATTACGATCGCGACGGCCACCTCGATCTGTTCGTCTGCAATTACGTGAAGTGGTCGCCGGAAACCGACGTGTTCTGCTCGGTCGATGGCAAGCACAAAGCCTACTGCACGCCTGAAGCTTATCGTGGTGAGACCTGCTGGCTGTTTCACAATCGCGGCAACGGCACGTTTGAGGACGTGACGGCCCAGAGCGGAATCTTCGATACGAGTTCGAAATCCCTCGGCGTCGCGATGTTCGACTACGATCACGACGGTTGGCCCGACTTGCTGGTCGCGAATGACACGCAGCCCAACAAGCTCTACAAGAATTTGCAAAATGGGAAGTTCCGCGATGTGGCGCTCGATGCTGGGCTCGCCTTCAGCACCGAAGGCAAGGCTCGTGCAGGCATGGGCGTCGACGTGGCCGATTTCGAAAACAGCGGCAATCCTGGGGTGGCGATCACCAACTTCGACAACGAGATGATCGGCTTCTATAGGCAACAGGGTACCGGCAATTTTGTGGACGTGGCGTCCGCGAACGGGATCGGTAAGGTATCGCGCAATACTCTGGGTTTCGGCTGTGTATTTGCGGACATGGAGTTGGACGGAGCGCTGGACCTGGTCGCCGTAAACGGTCATATCGACGAAACTGTGCGGAACGTCCGCAATGTGGGATATGCGCAGCCTCCGGAGTTGTTTCTGAACCAAGGACGCGGATCGTTTGTCGATGTCGCTTCCGATGTTGGCCGCGCCTTTTCAACGCCCAAGGTCGGCCGAGGCGTGGCGTACGGCGACTTCGACCGTGATGGCGACGTGGACATCCTGATGACCACCAACAATGGTCCGGCGTACCTGTTTCGCAACGATCAGTTGGCAGGAAACAAGAGCATACGATTCAAACTGACAGGAACCAAGTCGAACCGGGACGCCATCGGCGCAGTCGTGCGAATTCACTACAACGGTGTCTCGCAGATGAGAGCGGTGAAAAGCGGATCGAGCTACCTGTCGCAGTCAGAGCTTCCGGTGACCTTTGGGTTAGGGAAGCACGACCAAGTGGAGCGGGCTACGATCGAGTGGCCAAGTGGGCACACGGAAGAATTCAAGAAACTGACCGCCGGAAAGCAGTATGACTGTGTTGAGGGGAAGGGAATCTCGCCCGGGAAGTGAACGGGCGGTGTAGTGCGATGTGACATCGTTCGGCTTCCATCGCGCTCAGAGCAGGGAAACGATAAAAACCCGCGCCACCGCCATTCCCTGAGTCAGATGCCGCTCACGCGAACGGTGCCGCTTACTGAACTTTCTGTAAACGTGAGATTAACTTCTGTGCCAGGTTCTCTTCCGACTCCGACCAGAGCACCCGGCCGGTGAGCCCGCAGTTCTTCTCTAATACGTTTGTGAACGAGATGAGCTTCTGCACGTTGGAGCGGACCCGCGCCTCGTCCATCTCGTCGAGTTCGATGTCTTCGTAGAGGAAAGGGGTATCGAGACCGAAATCGACCTGTACGTGCCCGTTCTGCTGGTAGGTTCCGCGGTCGAACTTCGTTCCGTTGGCGATGATGCGCGCCGGCGTAGGCTCGATCTTCCAGTTGTCGGTTTCTTCGCTGCGCTGCCACAGGTCCCACATCACTTCGAAGACGTAAGCATAGTCGTCGTGCAGCAGGTCGCCGGCGAGCGCAATCGCCTGGTCGGAGTCGAGACCGGGACGGAAGCGGCGCTCGAGCACAGTAGGTTCGTCCCACGAAATCGGCTGCACCGAGACGTACTCGATGCCAGGGCGAGAGTTCGAGAACGGAAACAGCTTCAGCACCGAGGCAGCCCGGGGCATCATCTCGATGGGCGAGAAACTCGGGAACCACAAGCTTAGGTAAAGTGGATCAGCCATTGCAGCGTCTGATGCTCTAATGCGAAGATTCGCAGCCGTCGAACGTGAGAAACCACGTCACCCCGGATGTTTTAATTCTAAATGGCGAACGGCTTTTCGGGAATGTAAGCTTGCGAAGGAGAAATCTGTGAAAATCGCTGTTACCGGTGCTGCCGGATTGTTTGGCAAAGGCCTCGCGCAAGTCTTTCGCGAGAAGCACGATGTTTTTCCGCTTACGCGGGACGATGGCGACATTGCTGACCACGCACGCATGCGTGCGCTACTCAGCGAAATTAAGCCGGAGGTCATCGTCCATCCCGCAGGAATCGCTGACGTAGATGAGTGCGAGACCAATCCGGGACTTGCGTTTCTTGTCAATGCGGAAGCCACCAAGAATCTGGTCGAGATTGCGCGTGGTCTCGGGGCCAGGTTCGCGTTCATTTCCACCGACGCGGTGTTTGACGGCAAGTCGGATCGGCCATATGTCGAGACCGATCCTGTGAATCCGCCGAGCGTTTATGGTCGCACCAAGGTTGCGGCCGAGGAAGCGGTGCGCAAATATGATCGACACTGTATCTTTCGCGTGTCCGTATTGTTTGGGCCGGGCAAAGCAAACCTTATCAACAAGGGGCTGTGCAAGGCGTGGGGCAGGGAACCGTACGTGGTTGCGTCCGATCAATTCGGCTCAGCGACATACACACTGGACGCGGCACAAACGATATTGCAAGTGTTGGAAGCAGGCGCAAACGGGACTTTTCACCTGTGCAACCAGGGAGAGTGCACGCGTTACGAGATCGTCAAGCGCGCGCTCGAACTAGCTGGATTGGGTGCCTCGTTTGTGGTTGGCAAGCCGATCGCGGAAATGAACCGTCCGGGACCGCGATTGACATATCAGACCATGGAGATGCGAGCGCTGCGCGAGCAGGGGGTTCCACTACCGCGAGCGTGGGAGGAGGCGCTGCGAGAGTATTTGGAGACACTGCGAACGTCGGCGTAAGGAAAAAAGTTAGCGATTCCCATTCTGGGAATTTGGCTATTTGGAGTTGTGATCTTTGACGGATGCCTCTGAGCTTTGACACTGCTTTGTGAGGCTGTTACCATCGAGTTTCTGCAGTTTTTGTCCAACCTAGCACGCGTCCCCGTCGTCTAGCCCGGCCTAGGACATCGCCCTTTCACGGCGGTAACACGGGTTCAAATCCCGTCGGGGACGCCAAGACTAATCTGTAACATTTCGAAAATATTCATGGAAAAAACTAGGCGCTTGCGTAATCCTTGGTTCATATTAATCGTCCTACGATAGGAAGGTGAGTCGCCGAGTTGACCGAACGCAAAGCGTGGTTCGTCTGTTGGGAGCAATCTTTTAAGTTATCTACCCTTGGGATCGGGATTATCGCCGCAACGATGCTATTACTCGCAGGCTGTGGTGGGGCCGCCGATCCGCCCGAAAAAGCCTCCAGTCTCGTTTCTTTCGACTCCTATAAGCAAGGCCCGAATCCATTCTCCGGCCAGATTCAGTTCCAAGGCTACGGCCTTTCGAGTTTGAGTGGCTATAGTTTTACTGTTGAGGCTAAGCCTGGTTCGGTGTCTGCCCCGGTTCATGTAACCTACGACAGTTTGGCGCTGGGCAATCGCGGCTATCTTGATATTGATCCTGGGTCGCAATCTCCCACCACTGCGAGCCTCCCAATTTATGGGCTTTATAGCGGTTTCACGAACACGGTGGATATCGATCTCCAGTTTTATGACGGATCGTCAACCACGATGTCGTTGCCGGTCGCGACCCAGTCCTATACCGATCCCGCCGGCGTTTTCACGAACCCCGTCGTTTTGAAGCAGCGCGCACCCGGATCTCAGCTTGGCTTCAACTACTTCGCCATCAAATCGTTGATTGGAACCCCGGTGATCATCGACACCGATGGGGAAGTTCGATGGGTTGGTTCTGGCGTTACGAATTCTATGTCCACCGCGTTTGTGGGAGATGAATTTGTCATTGGCGACAACACCAAGCCTGAGGTTTATCAACTGGGCTTGGGGGGCAACGGTATGACACAAGGCGCACTTCAATCCGCGACCACTCCCTACTTTCATCACAATATCGACCCCGGGAAGCAGGGATTGCTGGCTTGCGTGGCTACCAACTCCAATTATGGGACTACGGTCGAGGAAATCACCCCTGGTGGCGCCGTGCTCAATACCTGGGATATGGGTGCAATCTTGAGCGCGTATATGCAGCAAAATGGAGATGACCCCACCACTTTTGTGCGTCCCTTAGCGGACTGGTTTCACATAAACGCGAACACGTACGATTCACGAGATGACAGCGTGATCGTCTCCAGCCGTGAAAATTTTCTTATCAAGGTGGATTACAAAACGGGAACCATCCGCTGGATTCTCGGCGATCCAACGAAGTACTGGTACACTTTTCCGTCACTTCGAGCCAAAGCAATCACGCTGGGCCCCGGCGGCCTTTATCCGATTGGCCAGCATGGAGTGTCGATCACGCCTGATGGCCTGATAATGGTCTTCAACGACGGCTATGGCAGCCTGAATCAGCCAGCGGGCGCACCTGCCGGGGAGACACGAACCTATAGCACCGTGTCAGCGTATTCCATCGATGAGGCTTCGCTCACCGGCCAGGAGGTTTGGAACTTCGATTACGGCCAAAGCATCTACTCACCGATCTGCTCGAGTGTCTATGAGGCAGGCGGTGATTCTTATCTAGTCGATTACGCTACTGCCGATTATTACACTCACGCGCGGCTTCTCGGTCTCGACTCAAATCACGATGTGGTCTTTGATTTTCAGTACCCTTCGCCCGCCGTCTGCACCAGTTGGAACGCTATCCCGATTCCCCTGGAGAATCTTAACGTCACGCAATGAGCATTAGATACACTCGAAGGTACTCGGTCTTCATTTCACTCGATGCCTGTACTCGCCGATCTTTAACGGAACCACCTTGCCCGATCTCGAGGAATTTACTGCTTCTTTGAGCGCTGGTTCCACCATCGAAATTGGTTTCCACTCCTCCGCTTGCTCCCGGTTGGCACTGAGCAGGAATCGGTCTGTCGATTCAATCAGGTGATTAGACATCTTCGACATCTGTTCGGCTGACGCCGCCAACTCCGCCGATGCGCTGCTTTGCATTTGGACCATGTCGCGCATGCTCTCCATCGCTCTCGCCACAGCCTTCGCGCCCGTCGACTGCTCCTGAACGGCGCAGTTGATCTCCTCGGTGATTTCGTTCAGCCTTGTCGTTGCCGACGCGATCTGCTCCGAACCGCGAGCCTGTTCGCTGGTGGCTCCGCCGATTTCCTGGGCGAACCGGTTCACCTCGGCGACCACGCTGGAGATGCGTTTCAGAGCCGCACTCAGTTCGTTGCCCATCGCGAGTCCGTCGTTAACTACAGCGGTACTTTTCTGCATGTTGTCGACGGCGCGCCGCGCTTCTTTCTGGATATTCTGGATCAGGTCGGAAATCTCCTTGGTGGACTGCGCCGATTTTTCCGCGAGTTTGCGCACTTCATCGGCAACCACTGCGAAGCCCTGGCCGTGTTCGCCGGCGCGTGCCGCCTCGATGGCGGCGTTCAATGCCAATAGGTTCGTCTGCTCCGAGATGTCATCGATCACTTCTACGATTTTGCCGATGTCATCCACCCGCTGCCCGAGAGCCGCGATAATTCCAGCCGATGAGTCGATCGAATCGTTGATCCGCGTCAAGCCGTTCGTGGCTTTTTCCATCGTTACCAGTCCGGACTGCACCTCTTCCTGGGAACGATTGGAGATGTTCATCAGCGCCGTAGCGGTGTCGGTAACGCGATTGATACTGGCGACCATCTGCTGGATTGAAGATGAAGTCTCGCTCACGCTCGACGCCTGGATCTGCGTATTCGACGCCACGTGCTGCACGTTGACGTTCATCTCTTCGATGGTACCGGTCACATCATTAATCGCCGAAGAAGCCGTGACGCTGGCTTTCGCCGAATCGTTGGAAGACTTCGCCACCATTCCCGAGCCATCCGCCACCTGCGCCGCCGCGCTGCGCACGGCCACCACGATTTCACGTAACCCGCCGAGCATATTGGCGAACGCCTTCCCCAGCACATCGGACGAAGAGCGAGGCTCAACCTCGACCGTCAGGTCGCCCTGGGCAATGGCCTCGCTGACGAGCGCCATTTCCTTCAGGTAGACCACCATCTTCTCGAAGGTGCGTGCCAGTTCGCCGAGTTCGTCATTCTGGCGAATCTGGATTTCCTGGTCGAGGTCCCCCGATTCGCCGATGTCTCGCGCCACCCGGATCAACTCCGTTAAAGGTCCGCTGATGGTTCGGTGCAAGCGCGAAGCGGCAATCAGGGCCGCCATCCACGATAGCGCCATCACGATCGCGAGAATTCCCGCGTAACGCCAGAAACGGCTCATGATTTCCGAGGTATCCGACTCGATATAGACCGCGCCCAGGTCTTCCGAGTCGAGCGTCATGCGCCGGCAGAGAATCAGGTGGTCACCCTCGAAATAGGTTCCCGGCATTCGCAGCGTAGGTGTGTAGGCGTCGTTCGCCCCCTGTGCGTGATAGCTCGCGAAGACCTGTCCCTGTTTGTCGAAGATGAACGCCGCGCGGACGTGGCTTTCAGCTTTCAACGCCGAAAGCACCTCGGCCGCCGCTTTGGGATCGCCGAAACTCAGTGCCGCTTTGCTGTTATCCGCGATGATCTGCGACAGGGTCGAAAGGTGTGACGCGGATGACTGCCGTGCCGTCACCAGGTCATATCCCATCAGGACAATACAGGCCAGCAGCAGGGCCGCCGTGCTTGCCGCCAACATCAGCACCATCAGTTTGCGGCGAACGGAAAAGTTGCGGAAAGTCATGAGTCCTCCTCAGCCGCCGTTTACGATGGTTGCCAGTGAAAGCAGTCGCGAGCTGATCTGCAGATGCGCCTTTTCCGCCGCATGAGGGTTCACCTCGAACTTAATGCGCCCCTCGCTGACCAGTAGGTTGACCATTCCGCCACGTTGATCAAATCCATCCGTTTCTCCGATCGTTAGTACGTTGCCGCCGCGAGCACGCTCGAACAGGGAAGCGAGATTCTTCGCTTGCGACGACCCGATGTACAGAACGTCAATGCCTTTGAGATCGGCATCGGGAGCAAGCCGCCGCACGACTACCGCTTTGCCGTTAACTGACTTGCCATTGGCCAGTCTCGTCAAGGCATCAGCCGTTTCATCGGCGCCCACGGTGCCGATCGTTAGCGAATTCTGTCCCCCCGCGGGCCACTCCACGAAGTTGACCAACTTCAGCACGAATGCTGCCTTGGCCTCGTGCTCTTCCATCTGTGCCTGTGTGCCCGCCTGATGGCAGAGCGCGAGCACTAGCAATACAAGAGAGAACGCGCCGAACAGCGCCCGTCGAACGTTCGCCTTAGCGATGTGTCCTTTCATGGCTATCGTCCTTCCTGCGTCGGGGCAGAATGATTGTTGTCCGCCGCTTGCTGGCTTCCGTCAGTTGAAGGTTGGGCCTGTGCGCTCTTCGTTGCCTCGCCCTTCTGGTGCCAGGTGATCTTGAAGCGGAAACTGCGCCGGTCTTCCGGAAGCAGTGACGAAGAGGCCACGGTGTGGGTCTGCTCGTCATAGGGGTTGAGTGGATCGCTCAGCGAGCGGCCCACCAGGTTATATCCCGTCGCGGAGAACGAGAATCCCCACTTCAACTCCCGCGTGGAGAGCGTCGCGTTCAGTGCGACCGGCGTCGACGCATAACCAGTCGCGGACAGCGCACTCACAGCCTGCGTCATATACTGCGCTTCCAATCCGGCATTCAGCATCTTCCGGAAAAATGGCGCGTCAATGTTGGCCTGGATGATGTTATGCGGTGAATCCGGGAGCCACGCTCCGGTGGAACTGTTGGTCGCATGCTGATAGCTATAACTCGCTCTGCCTTGGACGGCAGAGAACAGGCGACCGCGCAGTTCAGTTTCGAAACCGACCGCGTTCGCCGAAGAATTGTTGAGCACCGTTTCGCTCAGCCCTTTCACGACGGCGGTATTTTCTTCGATGTAGCTGTTGATCTGGTTGTAGTAGAACGCCGAGGCCAGCGTCATCCGTTTGCCGATTTGCTGCTCCCAATCGCCTTCGTACGACCAGATCTTCTCGGGCTTCAGGGTTGGAGCCGCAAGGCTGTCCATCCCGGCGTAATACAACTCCGAGAAACTCGGCGCGCGGAATGCTGACCCGGCGATGAGTTTCAGGGTCGTGGTTTTCTTTGGCGTGTAGATAAGGGCAATACGCGGATTGGTGCTGTCTCCCCAGACGTTGTATATGTCGCTTCTGATGCCCGCGTTCAGCAGCAGCTTGTTGGTGAGTTGCAATTCCGTCTGTCCATAGATTCCCCAGAAATGAGAACTGACGCCGTAGTTGACGTATTTCATCGAAGCCGGCACGGGGCTCGCGGGCGGCTGGAACCATAGGTAATTCAGTTGCGACTGATTGAAGTTGTCGCGGTACTCGGTGCCGATCGTCACGCGGTCCTTGTCATGGAAGCGCTTGGTGAACTTCAACTCGCCGCCGCCCCATTGTCCCTGCGCGTTATCGAGATCCAGTGCGTCTCCGTGACACTGGGCGTCATTGCAGGAATGGAGCTGAGCATAACTCCCGTGATAGGTCGTGTCATCGTAGTAGCCGCGCGCGGTCATCTCGATGTCATGAGGCAGCACGTGCTGGTATTGCAGATCGGCAAAGCCGCGGTAATTCGTTGACGATGTCTGCGTCTGGTGACAACTGCCGCACCATTGCGACGATGAAGGAACATGCTGTTCCAGACTTGAAACGGCAGTCTGGAAGGTGAAGCCGTGACTGGAAACCAGCGCGAACAAACGTCGTGCCTGGTCGCGATCCGCTCCGTCACTCG
>Ga0335071_10007703_pt1 | contig 11081 bp, 12 predicted proteins | sample Lox_Sample_15_FD_206724 | JGI IMG/M metagenome (GOLD analysis project Ga0335071, IMG submission 206724) | Soil microbial communities from Loxahatchee National Wildlife Refuge, Florida, United States - Lox_Sample_1.5 | ecosystem: Environmental > Terrestrial > Soil > Wetlands | place: USA...
AGCCCGACGTTGACTTTTTTCATCACTTACCCCTTTTTCAAATAATATTTGACCGTTTCGGTAATGACCTTCTGGTGGCTCGCATCGACCTCGATGAACTGCAGCCGGGTATCGTAGATCAGGTCCTTGGTGACCTCCAGAGAAGCGATAACCTTGGCGATGAGCATGATCGGGTGCGGGTCGAAAGGAAGCCTGATCTCAAGCGCCAGCTTCGTGCCGGGACGAAACGCGCGGTTGGTGGTCAGCAGCATCCCGCCCAGGCTTAAATTCTTTGTCTGGGTCACGTCGATGTTGCTTTCATTGAGCACGCGGTATGAGACGATAAAACGGCCGCTTATGCGCGGATGCTTCCTTCTCTCCGGACCAAGGTATCTCATCTCTTACGTCCTCCTTTTATGCGCACCGTTATAAATTTGGTCGGGGCGACAGGACTTGAACCTGTGACCTCTTGAACCCCATTCAAGCGCTCTAGCCAAACTGAGCCACGCCCCGGACAAAACTACACGGCGGCATGGCTTGGGCTAAAATGCAGCCCAATCTCAGCCACGCCCCGGACAAAACTATATAAAGACTATTCCTCTTTTTTGGCGCGCGTCATCAAGTCCCGCACCGCCTTCAGAGGAGATTTATTTTTATAAAGAACGGAATAGACTTCCCTGGTGATCGGCATTTCGATCTTGTACCTGCGGCTCAGCGCGTAGGCCGATTTTGCGGTCGGCACGCCTTCGGCGATCATGCGCATGTGCGAGCTTATCTGCCGCAAGGACCTTCCCTTGCCGATCTGGTCGCCGACAAAACGGTTGCGGCTGTGCAGGCTGATACAGGTGGTCACCAGGTCCCCTAAGCCGCTTATGCCGCTAAAGGTCGAAACCTTAGCGCCCATTGCCTGCCCCAGGCGGGCGATCTCAACCAGCCCCCGCGACAAAAGCGCCGCCTTGGTGTTGGTCCCGAATTTCAGGCCGTCCGATATACCGCAGGCGATGGCGATCACGTTCTTAAGGCTGCCTCCCAGCTCTACCCCGATGACGTCATCGTTGGTATACATGCGGAACCGCTCGGTCATGAACATGCCTTGCAGGCATTTGCGGGCCGCCTCGTCATGGGAGGCGATCACCGCGGTAGTGGGGACCCGCATGGCGACTTCATAGGCGATGGTCGGGCCGGAAAGCACCGCCAGCTTTACGTTGCCCAGCTCATCGTGGATAACTTCCGACATCCGTTTCAAAGAACCGATCTCGATACCCTTGGTGACGCTTACGAAATACGCCTGGCGGCAATACCCTGACCGAGATGCCTTACGCAGCACTTGGCGCATGAATTGCGAAGGTATTGCCAGTACCACGAGCTCCTTGCCGGCTAGGGCCTCTGTAAGATCGGCGGTAATATGGACCTGCGCCGGGATCCGGGCCTGCGGCAGGAAGCGGGAATTTATCCTTTTTGCCTTCAGGTATGCAACATACTCCGGAAAAGCGCCCCACAGCGTAACCCGGTGCCCTTTTGCATTGAGCAACAGCGCCAGGGTCGTACCCCAGCCCCCGTCGCCCAAGACCGCGACTCTAGCGCTCTCGGTTATCTTCATCAAGGCCTTCTTCGGCTTCCGGCTCTATCTCTTTGACCAGCTCGTCTTCGTCGAGCTGCTCCTCCGGATCGCCCGTCAAATGCAGTTCCTTCAAGAAGTGGACCTTCGGGTAAATGTGGGTAGAGTTCTCCTCTTCCCGCGTGATGAACTGAATACCGACATGATAGCTGCCGTCGGGGTTATGGTCGACCCTGACCACTTTGCCGACGATGCCGCCTTGATAGATAAGGCTGCGGCGCTCGAGCTCTTCGCAAATGACCAGCGTCGCCCGGTCGAAGGAAAGCCACAGTATATCGTCGGGGTGCACCTTGTCCTTGATGGTGCACAGAAGCCCTGCCGTACTGATGTTGGAAGTATATCCGGTCAACAGCTTACGCAGGGTTTCCTCTTTACAGACCTTATAGGCGACCGGCGTCACATAGTCAAGCCGGACAAATTGCCTTCGTTCCTTAGGGTGTTCGTGAGGGTGCTCGCTTTTCATACTTTGGTCTCCGTGGTTGATTTATTAGTCCGCATCTTTGCCAGGTCCCAGCTATAATCGTACAGGTGCAAGCCTTTGCTTACCGCCACTATCTCGCCGTCATCAACGCCTATCTCTTCGGCCATGTACTGCTTTACCAGCTGCAAGCCGCCCAGGTTCGAGGGGAACCCGCCCCACAGGTCCCAGGAGCGAAAATATAAAATGAAGTGCAGTTTTCCGTAACGCACGCGGGTATCGATGATACGCAGGCAGGGCGGATCAACCAGTTTGATGTCCGAAGGCATACCGATCTCCATGGTGGCCTGGTTGGTGCCGAACCCTTTTTCTTTATACAGCTTGATGACCTCTTCGATCTGATTGACCTGCAGGGGCATCTCCTTGCTCATCACTTTGACCTTGGGGTCAACCAGGCGCTCTCCGTAGGTGTAGTCTTCGGTCGCCGTCTTCGTGCCGGTGAGCAGATAGCTTAAATACCCCTGGATATAATCCATGTCGGTCGGCGCGGGTATGCTCATGCCTTCAGGGATGATCGGGATGATCTGGTGCGAAGGCTTCCTGACCCGGACCACCGCAAAGTCGAATTCCAGCCGCTTCTGGCCTTCGTAGCTGCCTTTGGTAATGGTGTAGACGTGCCCCTTTTCCAGGATCTGCGACAGGCACTGGAACCAGGCATCATCGAGGTCGAATGCGTCGATGAAAACAGGTTCTAAGAATTCTCGCGTCAGGTCTTGCGGGTCCATTTTTTCCTTTGGAGCGGGTGAACGGAATCGAACCGTCATATATAGCTTGGAAGGCTATTGTTCTACCATTGAACTACACCCGCATTAAATGGGCAGGAGAGGATTCGAACCTCTGAAGCACAGGTGCAGCAGATTTCAAGTGCCCTTGAGTTACCTCAAGGCTTGGACTATCTCATCATCCTTGTACAGGACGGTGGGCGCTTAGTCTCTGCGCCTTCTCTCATACCGTATGCGAGAGCTTGGCTCAGGATTGCCCTTTTACTTAAAAGGGGTTCCCTGAATTCACCCACTTTTCCATCTGGCATTACTACCAGACGCTGCTTTTGACAGTCTGCCCCCTTTGGCCACTTGGGTACCTGCCCAAATTATATACTCATTGATCCAATGAGCTATTGTTGCCAACAGCTTCTTATCGTTATACCGAATGTGCACCACTCCATACGGCAATTTTCTATGTGAAGAACTCGAAGAGCTAACCCTTATATGCGGCTTTGTAAATTGGTTTAAGGGAATACCCGTCAATTTAGACCAGAATTTCTTTATTCCAGCTATGTTTTGACCGGGATACGCGTAGAGATAGACCCGCAACCGCTGTTCATTAATACCACAAATCTGCCGCAAAAACATCAAAAACATTTTAACCATATCGGGATTGCTGTTGGCGAAATCGACCGTATTGCCGCGCAAAGTACCCTCTGCCCAATAGAGCATCACACCGGCAATTTTCAGCTCTTCCTCTGTTGTCGTTAAATTCGTTTTGGTCTGGAATTGCGGCTTTAACCTATGCGCAATATACGCGGCTTCTGAGCGATTGCGGCGCATAATCCCGTATTTTTCCATAAAATAATACAGGCTCCAAAAAGGGATATGTAATTTATCGGAAATTCCCGCGATGGTACGCCCTTCTCCCCAGTACAAAGCTTTGACTTTCTCCGGATTCATCATGTGTGGTCTAAAAGCTGGCGAGAGGAATCGAACCTCCAACCCGCGGTTTACAAAACCGCTGCGCTGCCGTTGCGCCACGCCAGCATAGCTAACTGCTCTTTTTGACCGCCTGCGGAATATGCGCGATGATGTCCGAGGCGATCAAAGAAACCTGGGTCTTTTCGCGCGCGGCCAGATCGCCGGCTAGGCCGTGAAGATACACGGCATACTTGGCGGCGCTGAACTTATCCAGGCCCTGGCCGAGGAACGCCGCGATCATCCCCGTTAAGACATCGCCGCTTCCTGCGGTGGCCATGCCGGGGTTTCCGGTAGTATTGACGTATACCCTTCCCTGGCCATCGGCCACTACGCTGCGATGCCCCTTCAGTACAATCGTCACATTATAATATCTTGCGAATTGTTTGGCAACTTTTTTTCTGCCGGCATCTCCGCTGGCTACGCGCACGCCGGTAAGCCTGTACATCTCCCCCGCATGCGGGGTGATCACCGCATGCTTCAGGGCCGCGGGGCATCCGGCAAACGCATTCAATCCGTCCGCATCGATAACCACCGGGCCCGCAAGGGACGGCAGGAGCCGACGCACCAGCCGCTGCACCGAAGGGTCCGCCGATAATCCCGGGCCGATGGCAACGACGCCGGCCTTGCGGATGAAAGCGGTTATTTTCGCATACCCTGCCATGCTCAAGGCGCCTGCGCTTGTTTCCGGCAGGGGCAGCGTCATCACCTCTTTTGGTTTTATCTTGATGACGGCGCTGTTGATGCTTTTCGGTATCCCCAGCGTGACCAGTCCCGCGCCGGCGCGCATTGCCGCTTCGGCACAGAGCACCGCGGCTCCGGAAAAACGCCGCGAACCGGCAAGTATGAAGATGTGCCCGAAGTCGCCTTTATGGGCATCTGCTTTTCGCTTAAGAAGCTTTGCGGGCAATCGTAACCGCATCAACGCTATGTTTTTTGCGCCACTATGGCGCTGGCTACCGCGTAGCTTTTCACGTGCGAGATCGAAATGTGGATATCGTAGCTGGCCCGGGTGCGCTTCAATATCTGGCAATAGGGCCGGCCGTCCGGGTGGTTAAGGATCTGGACTTCTTTCCAGTTCAGGTTCTTGTCCCCCAGCGCCTTGAACACCGCTTCCTTTGCCGCGAACCTTCCGGCAAGATGCTGATAACGGCTGACCCGCGTGCGGGCGTTTTCCAGCTCCTGGGCGGTGAAGATACGGTTGAGGAACGCCTCCCCCCATTTATCCACTGCCTGGCGCAAGCGCCGCACTTCCGTTATATCCACACCCGTGCCCACGATCATCTCATTCACAGAGTTTTTTCATTTCCTTGACCGCCTGGGCCAGGCCGACCAGGGCCGCCCGGCAGATTATGGCATAACCGATATTCAGCTCTTCGATGCCCGGTATCCCGGCTATCCGGGAAACGTTATAATAATCCAGGCCGTGCCCCGCATACACATGCATGCCTTTTGCCCGGGCATATGCCGTTGCCCCTGCCAATTGCTTGAAATACTTTTCCTGGGCCTGAGGAGTTTTGGCCTGCGCATACCGGCCGGTATGCAATTCGACATCTAAGACATTCAGGCGCCTGGCCGCATCGATCTGTAGCCGCTCGGGGTCGATAAAAAGGCTGACCACGATGCCTGCCTTCTTTAACGCGAGGCTAACCCTTTTGACTTTGGCGAAATGAGCCGCCACATCCAGGCCGCCCTCGGTGGTAAGCTCCTGCCTTCTTTCCGGCACCAGGGTTGCCTGGTCGGGTTTTAGCTTGCAGGCAAAACGCACGATATCATCCGCGCAGGACATCTCAAGGTTTAGCTTCGTCTTGACCGCCTTGCGCAGGAATATGACGTCTTTTTCCTTGATGTGGCGGCGGTCTTCCCGCAGGTGCGCCACCACGCTGTCTGCGCCGGCAACCTGACAGATCAGGGCCGCGAACAGCGGCTCCGGCTCCAGGCCATGCCGTATTTCCCTGATGCTGGCGATATGATCGATATTGACACCGAGTGCGGGCATGGGCTAATAATTGAAACGGTTTATCTCGCCGCGGACATAAAACCATACCAGCACTGCCAGGAACAAAGCGATAAGCTTAAGCCAGGGATGGCTGGTGACCAAGTGCGTGATCCGCTCCAGAAAAGTGGGTTTTTGTTTAGGCATTGTCGTTGGGGCGCATCATGATCTCCTTGACGCGCGAAATCAGTTCTTCCTGGCTTAAGTCTTTATGCAGCCTGCCGCGATACACCAGGGAGATATCCTGCCGTTCTTCGGAAACCACGATAATGACCGCGTCGGTCTCTTCGCTTAAGCCTAAGGCGGCGCGGTGGCGCGTGCCGAAAAGGCGGCTGAGCTCCTGGTTGTTGGTCAGCTGAAAAAGGCATCCTGCGGCGCTGATGCGCCCGTGCTGAATGATCAGGCCTCCGTCATGCAAGAGGCTGGCCGGAGTGAAAATGTTCTCGATGATCTCGGAGGATATGCGGGCGTCAACAAGCACTCCGGTTTCAAGGTATGCGGTCAGCGGGTCGTGCCTTTCGATCGCCACAAGCGCGCCGATCTTGGCCCGGGATAAATTTTCCACGGCCTTGCCGATCTCGCGCAGCATAATATCGACTTCCTCTTCGCGCAAGGCGGTCCCGAAAAGATGGCGCTGCCCCAGCCGGGCCAGGCCCTGGCGTATCTCCGGATGGAATATGATCAGCACCGCCATGACCGAGACGGCAAAGAGCTTGGTGACGATCCAGTCCAGGATCTCGAACCTCAGGCTCTGGAACAGGAAGAAAGCGATCAGAATAATGATGATGCCCCGCAGCACCTGGACCGCCCGGGTGCCCTCGAAAAACAGCAGGACATGATAGATCAGAAACCAGAGTATCGCGATCTCGACGACCGGCTTCCAGAAAAGGACGATGTCTCCTGCGCTCATGTGTTTTGTACCCTGTCTAAAACTCTCAGTCCCTGCCGCACCGCCTTGACGTCGTGGACCCTGACGATCCTGGCGCCGTTGCGGGATGCCGCCACGCAGGCGGCAACCGTGCCGAAAAGCCTCTCCTGAGGGTCTTTGATATCCAGTATCTTGCCGATAAACGACTTTCGCGAAGGCCCGACCATGATGGGCCGGCCGAGGACCTTGAATTCTTCGAGCCTGCGCAACAGCTCTATGTTGTGCTCGACGGTCTTGCCGAAACCGATGCCGGGGTCAACGATGATCTTTTCGCGGTCAACCCCCTGCGACACCGCCTGCGCGATCGCTTTCTCCAGGTACCCGATGATCTCGCCGATAAGGCATTCATATGTGGGATTATCCTGCATGGTCCGCGGGCTGCCTTTCATGTGCATGATGACCACGCCGGCCTTGTACCGCGCGGCTATGCGCGGCATGGCGGGGTTGCGCAATCCCGTGATATCGTTTATCAGCGAAGCGCCGTGCGCAAGGGCCAGGCGCGCAACCTCGGGTTTTGCGGTATCGATGGACAGCGGCAGATCCACCGTGCGGGCAAGCTTATCAACGACGGGGATGACGCGCTTTATCTCTTCCTTGAGACTCACGGCCTTAGCGCCCGGCCGACTTGACTGGCCGCCGATATCGATGATGTCCGCGCCGTCGGCTACCAAAGACCGGGCGTGCGCAATGATCGCCGAAAGCGGCTGCTGATACAGGCCGTCGCCGCTGAAGGAGTCGGGCGTAACGTTGACCACTCCCATGATATGTGTCCGGGTGCGCAGGTTCAGCTTGTGGCGTCCCAGCGCCAGAACGAACGTATCGCGTTGATACTGTTTCAGGTTATGCGCCAGCGTCTTGACAAGCCCGTCCAGGCCGAACGGCTGTGCGCTTAATTTTGTGTTGAGCCGGTTGAATTGCGAAAGGTTGCCGATAAGAAGGCAGTCGGTTTTACGGGCCTTGCCGGTGAGGGCGTCCCGGCCCACCGCAGCATCTCCGCCGAGGGAAAGCATTTCCTGTTTCAGGATGTTGGCGGCGATATTGGAGATGGACCTGAGCCTGACCAGATGGCTGACCGCTTTAGGCACCATGATCTTGATGCCGTAAGGGTCGACCTTGATATCCCGCATGAGCTGTGTGAGGCTTCGCGGATGATTAACTTGGAATATCTGCATCAGAGGAGGCCTTGTCCTGGAAACCGAGCAGGAGCTTAAGCTCTTCGCCATCCATGACCTCTTTTTCAAGAAGCACCTTGGAAAGCGTCTTTAGCTTTTCCTGGTTGTCGTTCAAAAGCATCTTTGCTTTGACGTAAGAGGAATCTACGATCTTCTTGACCTCTTCGTCGATGATGCGGGCGGTCTCTTCGCTGTAGTTGCGCTCTTCCATCAGGTCGCGCCCCAGGAAAACCAACCCTTCCCTTTTTCCCAGCGTCATATTGCCGAGCTTATCGGACATGCCGAACTGGCAGACCATGCGCCTGGCCATCTGGGTAGCGGTCTCAAGGTCGTTCTGGGCGCCGGTGGTGACCTCGCGCAAGTTCAGCTCTTCCGATGCCCTGCCGCCCAGGGCGACCACGATCTCGGCAAGAAGCTCATTCCTGGTCCAGTAATGCCTGTCTTCGATGGGAGGGGTAAAGGTGTAGCCGCCGGCCAGGCCCCTGGGGATAATGGAAACCTTCTTGACGGGATTGACCTCGGGCAGAAGCAGGGTCAACAACGCATGCCCCGATTCGTGGACAGCGGTGATCTCTTTTTCTTTCTTGGAGATGATCCGGCTCTTCTTTTCCGGGCCCATCATGACGCGTTCGATGGACTTCTCGAAATCCGTCAATTCCACTACCTCTTTATTGGAGCGGGCGGCTAAAAGCGCGGCTTCATTGCACAGGTTCGCAAGGTCGGCTCCCGAAAAACCCGGGGTCTGCGTGGCAACGGAGCGCAAGTCCACCGACGGCCCAAGCTTTATCTTGCGGGTATGGACCTTAAGGATCTCTTCGCGGCCCTTGATGTCGGGCAGGTGCACGATGATATGCCGGTCGAACCTGCCCGGCCGCAGGAGCGCCGGGTCAAGCGTATCCGGCCGGTTGGTCGCCGCGATCAGGATCAGGCCCTGGACGGTATCGAAACCGTCCATCTCTACCAATAGCTGATTCAGGGTTTGCTCGCGTTCGTCATGGCCTCCGCCGATGCCGGAAAAACGCAGGCGGCCTACCGCATCGATCTCATCGATGAAGATGATCGCCCCCTTGCCGGAGGTTTTGGCCGCGCGCCTGCCCTGTTCAAACAGGTCGCGCACGCGACTGGCCCCGACGCCGACGAACATCTCGACGAAATCGGAACCGGAAATGCTGAAGAACGGGACTCCTGCTTCGCCCGCGACCGCTTTGGCGATAAGCGTCTTGCCGCAGCCGGGCGGCCCGACCAACAGGACTCCCTTGGGAATCTTGCCGCCCAGGCGCTGGAATTTTTTAGGGTCTTTCAGGAATTCGATGACCTCTTTGAGCTCTTCCTTGGATTCATCCACCCCGGCGACATCGTTGAAGGTAACCTGAGCCGCATCTTTCTCGCTGTGCAGCCGAGGCCGGATCTTTCCGAATGACATCACCCGGTTCCCCAGCTGTTCGCCGCGGGAAGCCATCATCCACCAGAAAAGAATGAGCAGGAACACCGGGCCCAGGGAATAAAACAGGCTTGCCCAGAACGTCCGCGGAGGCTTCACTTCGAAATGCGCAAGGTTCTGGCGCATCAGCTGCAACAACACCTGATCGTTATCGGGGATATTCACGAAGAACTTGGTGTTGTCTGACCGCTCGCCCTGCAGGACGCTTTCGATCTTGGTGACGGATTTGATCTGGTCGGGGTTGGTGGTCAGGATCTTGTAGAAATCGCTATAGGCCATCTCTTTGGGGACCCCGCTGACGGAAATATTGACGGAGCTGATCAAAAGGTAAAATATGACTATGGCAAGGATCCAGCCAAAGGGGAATTTCTTCCAAAACGTATTTTTTCGGTGTTTCTTTTCGCCGTTCATATGCACACTCCTCTATTTTAGAATTTTTATTATATACATAACTATCAGCAAAATCAAGGATTTATTAAAGAGATTTACCGTGCGGTTTCCTGCGGTAAAAACGGATGGCTAGCCGTTTTTTCGTTGCGGAAATCCCTTGCGGCAGGTCCACTATGGAATTGACCGGCCGCAGGAAAACAAGGTCGTCAATCTCGCGGGTGTGCGTAAACGTAATGCGGCGCAAGTCCCCTTGCAGGCGGGCGATGGTCAGCCGGTACAACAGCCGGCGCAGGCTGGGATGCAGCGCCAGGAGTTTTTTCAATGCCAACCGGCTGCCCATTGTGTCGCTGAGCCTGCGGGCTGCTTTCAGGAGGTAATCATAATCGTAACCGGCGCTTTGGGCCAGGTTGCACAAGACTTCCTTTATATTCTTATTGTATTTCTTTTCGAGCAACGGGATGAGCTGGCGGCGGACCTTGTTGCGGAAATAGATATCTTCCAGGTTTGAAGCATCCAGGCGCGGCCGCACGCGCTTCGTTTTTAAAAAGCGCAGGATCTCGGTGCGCCGGCAGCCGATCAGCGGCCGGATGATCCGAAAACCGCACATCTGCCGCTGAGGAAGTATACCGGTAAGGCCGTAAAGGCCGGAACCCCTGAGTATGCGCATAAGCACGGTTTCTGCCTGGTCGTCAAAATTATGCCCCAAGGCGATCGTGCGGGCCTTCAGCTGCCGGGCGAGGCGGAAGAAAAAAGCAAACCGGGCGTTGCGCGCCACCTCTTCCAGGGACCCCTTGCGCGCGATAGCTTTCACATTCACCTGGGCGCTGGTACAGGGTATGCCCAATTTCAAGGCCAGGCCCTGGACGAAAATGCGGTCTTTCTCGGAATCCGGCCGCAACATATGGTCAAGGTGCGCAACGTGCAGGTTTAGCCGCAGGTCTTTCTTGAGGCTATTGAGCGCATACAGCAGGGCGACCGAATCCGGGCCTCCGGAAACGCCGATAATGACCGTTTCGCCGCAGCGGAGGAGGCGATGCGTCCTGATGCCCTGTCTTACATGTTCCAGCAACATGCAGGTATTATACCTCAAAAACCAATCCGGCTCGCCATAAATTTTCGCGTATTTTGTTGCACCAGGCGACTCTGGCATGATGCCTGACGGGGGTATCGAAAAAATAGGAAGGCGGGATGAAAATTTGGACGGTATCGTTTTGGGTAAGAGGGTAATCGGTATATACGCCGGCCCCTTTCCAGGAGACATCCATCAGCCGCGACGGCCTCTCTCCTGCCGTATCAAAAAACAAAGTGGCAGCCGCATCCACGAGGTAACGGTCGTGGCACCTGCGATATGTCGCCTGGGTTTGGGTTCCTAACATGCCATACCACTCTCCCGC
>Ga0335071_10007705_pt1 | contig 11080 bp, 11 predicted proteins | sample Lox_Sample_15_FD_206724 | JGI IMG/M metagenome (GOLD analysis project Ga0335071, IMG submission 206724) | Soil microbial communities from Loxahatchee National Wildlife Refuge, Florida, United States - Lox_Sample_1.5 | ecosystem: Environmental > Terrestrial > Soil > Wetlands | place: USA...
GGTGTAAGTAAACGATGCTGCCAGGGCGGACGCGAGAGGCACGACGCGGGAGTGTGCGGCTCCATTGACGCCAGCGCTTGCGGTCGAACTGCTGGAGATCTTTCCAGGCTAGATGCTTGCTCTCGGACTCGCGGGCGTGGATGTGGTCGAGGAGCTTTACGACTACGGGGTCATTTTTGTCTTTGTCGTCTTTGTCCTGGGCTAGCTTTTCGATCCACTCTTCGAGGACCTGCATATCTCGGAGGTCGCCTAGCGCCCGGAAGAGCTTGCGGCCAGCTTTTTTCATTTCTTTCCAGGCGGGATCGGAGTCAAGGGCGATGAGGCCGTCGGCGAGGGAGCGACAGCGGCGGATGGCGACGCGGAGGTCGTGAACGGGGTCGGCCTCGAACCCAGCGGCGGCGCGGTCGCACTCGACCAGGACGCGCTCCATCCAGGCGCGGAGGCCGACTTTGGGCTTGCGCGCCGCAGGCGCAGTGGGCCTCGGAACGATCGCTAGTGTTGTCGCACGCGCGGCCAATGGGGCTCCCAGGCAACCGGACTAGTTTACAGCTTAACCGCCGATAGGACTATGCGCGGGGTAGCGGTCGTTGAGCTAGCAGCAGAGTTTGTAGGAGATAGCGACCAGTTGCTGCTTCGGCCTCGGTTAGGTGCTCAGAACTTTTTCGCGCTCCTCGGCGTCCTGGCGCTCTTCGTGGGGACTGGAGGGCATGGCGAATTCGAGCACCTCTTCGATGGTTTTGACGAAGTGCGTGTTAAGTCCTTGAAGTTGCTCGGGAGTGAGGTCTTCGACCACGTTCGTCTTGTTATCGGCTGGCAGGATCACGTCATGCACGCCGGCACGTTTTGCCGCGAGGACCTTCTCTTTAATTCCGCCTACTGGAAGCACGTTACCGCTTAGTGTGATCTCGCCGGTCATTGCCGTCAGCGGACGTACTTGTTTGCCCGTCAGCAGTGAGACTAAGGCGGTCACGATTGTGACGCCAGCCGAAGGACCATCTTTCGGGATGGCGCCAGCGGGGACGTGAATATGGATATCGTGGTTGGCGAAGAATTCTTCATCAATGCCGAGTTCGCGCGCGTTGGAGCGGACCCAACTGAGCGCGGCTTGCATGGACTCGCGCATCACGTCCTGAATCTGCCCGGTGATGGTGAAACCTCCTTTGCCTTTCATCTGATTGGCTTCCACGAAAAGAACGTCACCACCAGCAGGGGTCCAGGCGAGACCGACGACCACGCCAGGACGCTTGGTGCGCTCAGCGATTTCGCCTTCGCTGCGAATCTTGATGCCGCCGAGAAATTCCTGAACAATTTCTTTCGTGACCGTCAGCTTCTCGCTCTTCCCTTCCGCTAGCCGGCGGGCCTGCTTGCGGCAGATTGTGCCGAGGGTGCGCTCGAGGTTGCGGACGCCGGCTTCACGCGTGTAGTGACGAATGACGTAGCTTACCGTCTCTTCGGGAAACTCGATCTGGTCCTTGATGATTCCGTTCTCGTCGATCTGACGCGGGATCAGGTACTGGAACGCGATATGTATTTTCTCTTCTTCGGTGTAACCCTGGAGTTCGATGATCTCCATACGGTCGCGAAGCGGCTCGGCGATGGGATCTAGCATATTGGCCGTCGTGATGAAGAGGACCTTCGAGAGGTCGAAAGTTACATCGAGATAATTGTCGCGGAACGAGGAGTTCTGCTCGGGATCCAGGGCCTCGAGCAGAGCCGAAGCGGGATCGCCACGGAAGTCGCGGCCGACCTTGTCGATTTCGTCGAGCATAAAGACCGGGTCTTTGGTCTCGGCGCGGCGTATACCCTGAATGATCTGGCCAGGCAAAGCGCCGATGTAGGTGCGGCGATGACCGCGGATTTCGGCCTCGTCGTGCACGCCTCCGAGAGAGAGGCGAACGAACTTGCGACCGAGAGCACGGGCGATCGACTTGCCGAGCGAGGTTTTGCCGACGCCAGGAGGTCCGACAAAACAGAGGATCGGGCCCTTCATGTTCGGCTTGAGCCGACGAACGGAGAGGTAGTCGAGGATGCGGTCCTTGACCTTCTGCAGATCGTAGTGATCGGCATCAAGGATCTCCTTCGCCTTGGGAATTTCAATTTCCTGGCCGGAGGTTTTTTGCCATGGCAGTACGGCGAGCCACTCGATGTAATTACGCGTGACGGAGTAGTCAGCGGCCATGGGCGACATACGCGAGAGGCGACCCAGTTCTTTGAGGGCTTCTTTCTTTACGTCGTCGGGCATGCCGGCGGACTCGATCTTTTGTTTGAGATCTTCGGTCTCGCGGGCGCCTTCGTCTTGTTCGCCGAGTTCCTTCTGGATCGCCTTCATCTGCTCGCGCAGGTAGTACTCGCGCTGCGTCTGCTGGACGCGGTCCTGAACTTCGGACTGGATCTTGTTCCGAAGCTGCTGGACTTCGAGTTCCTTCGCGAGGTGCTGGTTGATTTTCTCCAGGCGAATGCGGACATCGGTGGTCTCGAGGGTGTCCTGCTTGTCGGCCGTGGAGAGCGACGGCAGCGACGAGGCGATGAAATCGACGAGGCGCCCAGGCTCTTCGATGTTCATGGCGACCGTCGAGAGCTCGTCAGAGAGTGTGGGCGAACCGGCGACGATCTGCTGGAAAAGGGTGAGGACGTTGCGCTGCAACGCTTCGATCTCGGAGTCCTTCGGCGGAATTGTCTCGGGAACCGTGACGACCTGCGCTCGCATGAAGGGAGAGAGTTGGGCGAAGTCGGTAAGACGGACCCGTTCCAAGCCTTCAGCAAAAACGAAGAGGCTCTGGTTGGGCATCTTGACAACTTTATGCACGACGGCGAGCGTACCGATCGAATAAAGATCAGTGGGCTGCGGCGTATCGACGCGGGCTTCGCGCTGGGCTACGACGACAATAGTTTTGTCGTCACCCAGGGAGTTGATGAGTTGCACGGAACTTTCGCGGCCGACCGTGAGGGGCAAAACTGCGTGCGGGAAAAGAACCGTGTCCCGGACCGGCAGAATGGGCAGCGAACGCCCACTCGATTCGTAAGAATTAGGGATAATTTCGCTCATACCTTTGTCTTGAGTCACTTTTACTCAACCTTTGATGAAGCGAGCCGTCCAAAAGATGCAGAGCAGAGGCTAGGCTGTTGAATTCTAGACCTTTTTTGGGTTTTTGCAAGACACAGAAAGACAGCGCTCCTCCGCTGGTAACGGGGCATGGCACGCCTCCGGGGGACGGTCTCCGAAGAAAAATTCGTTCATGTGGTTGGTGGGGAGCAATTCCGCAAGGAACTAGCCTTCGAATCTCAAAAAATTGGGTGGGTGCTGTTGTCAGGCAACCGCACCCTACCGAGAGATGGGTCAGAAAACGTGTTTTGCGAGGTCGCCCTTGAAGGTCAGTTCTTTCAAGACACGCTCTTTGTCGGCATTGATTACGAAGATCTTTTGGCTCTGTTCGGCTTTGCGTGCCAAGGTAACCAGGTTGCACTTGGCACGAACTTCGACCGGATTGTGGACGCCAACCTGGCGGAACACCATGATGTGGTCAGGGCCTTCCATGAGGTGCCGAATCTCGTAACTCCCGGCCGGGAGCAGATGATCAGCAACCCGAACTTGCTCGCTGAAACTGATCATGTAGCGATCGGCAACGCCCATTGAATTCTGGCTGGCCGAACAAATAGCAACCAGAAACATGCAAACAGCGATGGTGAATACAGTTTTTGGACGCATACGCCTCCTCTTTCAGTTCTAGGCTATGCCTGGGACCCAACGCAGGCTGTGTACTCGCTCACATCGACGGGTGACGGCAAACACGCAAGGAAGCGGCCAATATCACTTTGTGTTCCGGCAACGTTTCATGGCAACGGGCGCTACCGACTGGCGATCCAAAGATGGGCGACTTTGAAGAGTCAACACGAGTTTTTGCCAGCAGGGCGACGCCTGGCTGAAGAGCAATCTCTCTGGTTACGTCAGTTGGGCAATGAAAAACAACAGCATCCTGATCATCACATGGGACGAAGACGATGGATCGCAGGGAAACCATATCCCGACCATTTTTTATGGGGCTTCGGTCAAGCCAGGACAATATTCGGAGAAGATCACGCACTACAGCGTGCTGCGCGCGATTGAGCAGATGTACCAGCTGAAGCATTTGGGCAGCGCGGCGAACGCTAAGCCGATCAGGGATCTGTGGAAGAAACCGTAGTCGGTCAACGTCCTTTCGGCCGATGGGACGGATTTCGCAGATTTGTACAAGCATTATTTTGCCTGTTGGTAGATACCGAGGACCTTAACCAAATCGGTGATCTCGGCTAGATGGCGTAGTGCGTTGCGCGAGTTTGAATCGTCGCCCCGCAGGAAATCGACGAAGAAAACATATTCCCAAGGGCGTCCACGGAGAGGACGCGACTCGATCTTGCTTAGGCTGATGTCGCGGAGGGCGAAGACGCTGAGCGACTTGAAGAGCGAGCCGGGAATGTTCTTCGTGCTGAACGCGAGCGAGGTTTTGTCAGCAGCGGAGGACGCGCGTGCCTTACCGCGGCGAATGAGAAAGAAGCGGGTGAAGTTTCGCTTATCATCCTCAACGCCGGCCTTGAGAATGTTGCCGCCATAGACTTCGGCGGCTCGGCGACTGGCGATCCCGGCCGCATCGGTCAGGCGTTCAGTGACCACATGCTTCACACTTCCGGCAGTATCGTAAAAAGGCTCCGATTGGAAATTTCGATTGTGGGCAAACAGATCGCGGCATTGATCGAGCGCAACGGGATGAGAGAAGACCTTTCGCACATCGCGCAGCTTCGTGCCGGGAGGGGCAATGAGGTTGTGTACGATGCGCAAACGGAACTCGCGGACGATATGCACGTCGCGGCTAAGGAGCAGGTCAAAGTGCTCGGCCACGGACCCGGCCAGTGAGTTCTCGATGGGAATCACGGCACCATCGACGCGGCCGCGCTGGACGCGGTCGAAGACGTCGAGCGAGCGAGCACAAGGCACCACCTTGGCGGACGGCAGCATAGCCTGTGCCGCCTCGTGGCTGAAGGAACCTAACTCCCCCTGAATCGCAATTTTCATCGGGCTCCTTGTTTGGCCAGAGGTTCTGACAAAAGCTTCACCATTTCGAGGGCGTCGAGCTGGCCGGAATAATATCCACGGATTGTCTTTTCCACGAAGTATCCGTGCTCCTTATAGAAGCGGATAGCCGATTCATTATTGACTGCAGTCTCGAGGCCAACGTTTTCCACGCCTGTCTCGCATAGCTGCCTTTCGGCGGCAGTGAGCAAGGCTGACCCGACTCCGGTCCGCCGCGCCCTCTCGACTACATCAATGGTGATAATGTGGCCGCTGCGACGGTGAGACTCGGCTGTGATGAAACCAATGATCGCAGTTTTTCCGGCCTCGGATTCTTCTTCCGCCACAAGCGTAAACGACCCTGGCCGACGCATGTAGAACGCCAGTTCGGGGCGTGAGTAAGCCATCCGGGAGTCAAAGCAGCACTGGTCGATCTGCCAGAGAGTCTCAAAATCTGCTTTTTGGAATTTGCGAATGCAAAAAGGCACGCCGCCATTTTACCGGGAGAAAAGCTTTGCAGCCGGGTTGGCCGTTGCTGGAATTTTTTCTGTTCCTCCTCTTGCGCGCACGCATCTCAGAGACGTACGATTTTCCCAGAGAGGCAGCACGTGGGGCGCTGGATTGCTATCGACCTCAGCTTGGCGGTAATGCTGGTCCTTGTCTGGTATGGCTGGTTCGTTCGCTATAACCGCCGACGAGCCGCCAGCGTGCTCGAATGGGTACAGGCTGCCTGCCTGGGCAAGGGACGACTGGAAGGCCTGCAATGGCAGTCTTGCAGTTCCCGGCTCAAAGCCACCCTGCATCTCTCCTCGCGATGGTTCGACCAAGTTCATCTCACGATCAGATTGTTGCCGCGACCGCTTCCGGTGCAATGGGCGGTTAGCCGTTGGAAAGAGCAGCAGGAAACGCTCACCTTCGAAGCCGACATGGGCTTCCCACCGGGCTTCCATCTGGATATTGTCCGGCATCGGTGGTCAGGCCAGACGGGTACGAAAAACGCCCACCGGAAGTGGACGATCACGCGTCCCGGACCGGTGATTCTGACTACTAAGGAAGACTGGCCGCTCGAATTAACGCCGGTGGTAAATGCTTTGGCTACATGGCGGGAAAAGGATTTCGTGAGCGTGAGATTTAACCAGAGGTCGCCTCATTTTACGGCGACGGTGGCCTTAGCTAATCTGTCGGATCAGCAATCGGCGGCTTCGCTGCTGGGACTGTTCCGGGAGTTGGCGGCTAGTTCGTCGGCACGGCAGCATTAGAGTCGGCACTCGGCTTTGGCAAGCACGCCTCGCCTTACCAATCGGCAATCTCCTCCAGCTTTTGTTTGTTTTTCCCATCCGTCTTTTGAGGGAGCTCGACGTTTTCGCGGGCGAGGGAGCCTACGCTACATGGGCTACACCGGTTCGGCGATGAAACGGTAGCCTACGCCACGAACTGTCTGAAGATGTTTCGGGCGGGAGGGATCTTCTTCGATATAGCGGCGGAGGCGCACGATGAAATTGTCGATGGCACGGGTGTCGGTGTCCTCGTGCAGGCCCCAGACATCTTCGAGCAGGGCTTTGCGCGAAACTATGCGGCCAGCGCTATGCACGAGATAGCGGAGAAGGTCGGCCTCCATGACGGTGAGGTGGATGGTATTGCCGAGAGAACGGAGTTCGAGTTCGGCGAAGTCGATGGACTTGCCGGCGAATGCAAAGATGTCGTTTTCGGGTGCTGACGCGATTGCTGGAGTTGGGGATTGGTCGGCGCTCGATGTCTTCTGGCTGTCCGACTGAGCGCCATTGCGCGACTCCGACTTTGTGCGGCCTGGCTCGACCGCCACACTTTGCCGCATCCAGGCGCTGCGGCGAAGCAGGCCATCCAGACGGGCGATCAGGATCGACAACTCAAAGGGCTTGGGCAGGTAATCGTCGGCTCCAGAGGCGAACCCTTTGAGAACGTCTTCGGCGCGACCGCGCGCGGTCAGCATGAGAATGGGAATGTAATTCTGTTTCGCCCGCAGCAGCGAGGCGACCTTAAAGCCGCTTTTTCCGGGGAGCATCACGTCGAGAAGGACGGCGTCGAAATGCTCGGCGCGATCGATGAGGCGGACAAGGGCTTCTTCACCGTCGCCTGCAACTTCGGCATCGTGACCCTCTTCCTGGAGATTGAAACGCAGGCCTTGGGCGAGATGAGCTTCGTCTTCGACAATGAGGATGCGGCTCATGCGGTCCCTGTGCCGGGGTGTTGAGATTCAGAGGGCGCCTCGGCCGGCGCGGCTATGAGAGACTCGGCCGAGGTTTCCGCAGGAAGGCGCGGCAACTCGAGAGTCACGGTGGTTCCCTTGCCCGCGCCCTCGCTTTCAGCGAAGACGCGGCCGCCGTGGTTGCGGGCGATGGATCGCACGATGAACAAGCCAAGACCGGTTCCCTTTACGCGAGCGAGCCCACGCTGGCGCACGCGGTAAAAGCGCTTGAAGATGCGCTTCAGCTCGTTCTGTGGAATACCTACGCCACGATCGCGCACGCGCAACACGATGCGCTGGTCGTCTGAGGTCGTGAGTTCGACGTTGATTTGGACACCGTCGGGAGAATATTTCACCGCGTTATCGAGAAGATTGGTGACAGCTATGTGGAGGTCCTCAGGATCTCCAAATACCGGTGCGACCGCCTGCGTCTGGTCAGGTGCGGCTCCGCGATAGACTAGCGTTTCCTCCGACAAATGATGGCGGGCCCGTGCGAGCTGGACACACTCTGCGACGACCGAACTCATATCCACAGGTACGCGTTGCGCTTTGGCTTTCTTCTGTGCGAGGGCACCTGCCTTGAGCACCTGCTCGACCGTGCCCATGAGGCGTTCGGTATCGACGAGCATTAGCTCATAGAACTCGCGGCGGCGGGCCTCATCGACCTCTCGGCGCAGCAGGGTTTCGAGATAGAGGCGGATGGAGGCGATGGGCGTTTTGAGCTCATGCGTGACGGCGTTGATGAAGCTGTCGTGCTGCTCATTGCGACGAATTTCCCGCACCAGAAAGATGGTATTGAGGACGAATCCGGTGACGATGGCGCCGAAGAAGACGATGCCGAGAAAAACCTTGACGCCTTCCTGCCAGTTAAGGATGATCCAGCCGCTGCCGACGGCAAAGGCGATGGCGGCAAGAATGACGCCGAAACTGAGGAAGAACGCGATCGCCTTGCGCCGGCTGGAGATTCTCACAGGACGCAGAGAGAATGGGAAATCTGGCGCGCTCTCACTTGCTGTCTCCCGAATGCAAAAGGCTCTGCGCCGGGTACGGGCAGAGCCTTGGTTTCAAAGAGAGAAAATGCAGATCTTAGTCGTTGCCGGCGGCGGGTGAAGTGAGCAAATCAGCTGCCTTCAGGTCGCGTGTCAAGGCGGGCTTCGGCGGCAGGTTATTCACCGTCAGCTTGTAGACATGACGCGCCAGGCCTAGCTTCTTGAGCAGCCAGATGCCGTACCAGTTCAGGTCGATTTCATACCACGCCATCCCGTGGCGTGCGGAAACCGGATGTGCGTGGTGATTGTTGTGCCATCCTTCGCCGAAGGTGAAGAGCGCAACCAACCAGTTGTTGGTTGAGAGATCTTTCGTGGCAAAACGCCGCGAGCCCCAAACGTGCGTGACTGAATTCACTGCCCAGGTTGCGTGCAGACCGACGACTACGCGGGCGAATACTCCCCACATCAGCCACGGCAGGCCGCCAATCGCCAGCAGAATCACGCCGACGACCACGTTGCTGGTCCAGTGCCACTTAGTCAGCCAGACGTGGAATTTATCTTTGGTCAGGTCGGGAACGTAGCGGGCGAGAGTTGTGGTGTCGTGGTGCATCGACTTGCCGACGAGAATCCAGCCCATGTGTGCCCACCATTTGCCATCGATCGGCGAATGCGGGTCGCCTTCTTCGTCGGAATATTGATGATGAATGCGATGCGTCGCCACCCAGAAGATTGGACCACCCTCGAGGGCGAGGGTGGCGCACCAGGTAAGGAAGTATTCGACCCACTTGGGAGTTTTATAACCGCGATGCGTAAGCAGGCGGTGATAGGCCATACCGATTCCGAGACTGCCCGAAACCCACCACAGGAAACACGCTACAAAAAATGCCTGCCACGTAAAAAAGAACAGCGCCGCGACCGCGCCGAGGTGAAACAGAATCATGGCCGACGCGGTCACCCAATTCAGGCCGTCGTCGTTGCTGCGTCCGTAGTCGGTGCGGTTCTTGGCTGTGCCGGCCCGCAGGCTGGAGCCGTCAATAGTAGACTGCTGCTGCAATTCAGCAGTTTCGCTCATTCCGTTGTTCTCCCCACATCATCCGCGAAATGCGGTGTTGTGATGTGCCCATGTGACTCTACCAAGGGAGTCGGTGGGGCTTTGTAATACTTCTGTAATGCTTGCTATCGAAAGGGTTACGAGGGTACAAGTCCGGGAGTTGTACGTACATCGGCTCCGCTTACGCGCCGCGAGTGGCGGCTCTCCATTCCCGTGACCATCGTGATTCCGCATACGTCCGCGCGTGATTTCAGCCCTTTTCCTCGGGAACGTGCCGGGACTAGAATCCTCCGTAGCATTGCAGACTGTGATTGTTAGAAGCGTGACCGGATCGAAGGAGGTCCCGTGTCGACCAAGTCATTTCTATGGAAGTCTTTCGTACCAGCTTCGTGGCTGCAACAATTGGCGCTGATTGCCGTCTTTGTATTTGTGGGCGCGCTGGGAGCGCAGCAGACGCCTCCGCCACCCGAAACCAAGGTTCCACCTGAGGAAGCGCAGAAGGCGAACCCAGTGAAGCCGACTCAGGAGTCGCTCAATAAAGGCAAGAAGCTGTACGCCATCGACTGCGCGATGTGCCACGGCGAAAATGGGGATGGCAAGAACGATATGGACATGAAGAATGCCACTGATTTCACAAACCCCGACGTGCAGAAGAAGGCGACCGATGGCGAGTGGTTCTACATCATCAGCAAGGGCAAAGGCGACATGCCACCCGAGGGTCCGCGAGTCAAGGGGAACGATGACATCTGGAACCTGGTGAACTACATCCGATCGTTCGGGAAAAAATAGGTTGTATGGCGCGGACTCCCGTCCGCGCCTACCTTGCCGGGAATTGCCGAGTCCGGACAGCCGACGCGGCTGTCCCTACATGAGCATCTACGCTCCGCCCTTTACCTCCACGCCTGCCCATTTCTCGAGTAGCGTTAGCGTCGCGGCGTAATCGAGATCGCGCTGCCCTTCTTCCGCGGCTACGTCGTAGACCTCTTCAACTGCTTCCAGACCGGGCAATCGCACGCGTTTTTCGCGCGCGGCTTCGAGCGCAAGGTGAATGTCCTTAAACATCAGGCGAAGCGGGAAATTCGGAGAGAAATCGCGCTTCAGAATGAATGGGGCTTTGTACTCGACTACTCCAGAGCGCACCATTGAAGCCTGCACCAGCGGAATCAGTTTGTCGACATCGACACCCAGTTTAGTTGCCAGCGTGAGCGCCTCGGCGAAACCCTCGTAGATGAGCGCGATCTGGAGGTTCATGACGAGCTTGGTGGCCTGGCCCTTGCCTGTCTCTCCCATGCGGAAGACTTGCTTGCCCATGGCGTCGAAGAGCGGTTTCAGGCGCTCGATGACAACTTCGCTGCCTCCGACCATGAAGATGAGGCTGCCACTGGCAGCAGCGATTTTCGAGCCGGTCATGGGCGCGTCGACGTAGTCGACGCCGCGTGCTTTTACGCGCTCGGCAAATTTCTGCGTGGCTGAAGGGGAGATGGTGCTGGAGTCGGCGATGATCATGCCTTGCGCAAGCGAAGACTCGGCGCCACCTTCGCCGAACAGAACGCTCTCGACGGCCTTGGTGTCGGAGACGCACATCCAAATTGCCTCGACGCCTTGCACTGCATCCGCAGGCGTCGCCGCTGTTCGCGCGCCTTCCGCATCTTTGCCGGGCGTGCGATTCCACACCGCGACTTCATGGCCAGCCTTGACCAGATTGGCGGCCATCGAGCGGCCCATGATTCCGAGTCCCAAAAAAGCTACGCGCATCGAACTCTCCCTTTCGT
>Ga0335071_10007706_pt1 | contig 11080 bp, 12 predicted proteins | sample Lox_Sample_15_FD_206724 | JGI IMG/M metagenome (GOLD analysis project Ga0335071, IMG submission 206724) | Soil microbial communities from Loxahatchee National Wildlife Refuge, Florida, United States - Lox_Sample_1.5 | ecosystem: Environmental > Terrestrial > Soil > Wetlands | place: USA...
AACGCTCAGCGCGCTATCGATCTGTATAACAATCATTATGTTCTCAGTGTGCGAAATGAACCTCCCCCGCTACCGACGGAATATCGCCTGGACCAGAATCATCCCAATCCCTTCAATCCCTCCACAGAGGTTACATATTCACTCGAAAAAGCGGGCAATGTCATTCTGAAGGTCTATGACCTTCTCGGGAGAGAAGTGGCGACTCTGGTGAAGGGGGGGAACCAGCCGGGAGAACACTCCGTAACCTGGAATGCCCAGAACGTTCCGAGTGGAGTCTACTTTTACCGATTGAGTGCTGGGACGTTTGTTGAGACAAAGAAGATGGTGGTGATGAAATGATGTAGATTTTTGGGTTGGTACATAAAACGAGAACTGCGTATTAGGTGAGATCGTTTTCCAATATGTTTTCGGAACTTTGTCTGACGGATTACTATGAAAATGATTTATTTTCTTTTGATCCTGTTCTCCTCAACCTGTTATTCTCAAACGAGCATATCATCGTATGTCGGTGTCAATCCGCATTCCAACCTCCTACGATCTGATAATTTGGATTCGTACTGGAAACCCGGAGTGACATTTGGCGTATCTGGTGAAATGTTTCTTTCTAATGCTGTTTCGATCTCGCCTTCATTCGAATATGGCAGCTATCAATTTGACAGTTATTGGGCTTGGGTAAGTTTTCCGGAAATCCGTTTGATATCCTCCTCGGGTAGTGTGTCAACGATGTGGCGAACATTTGCAGAGGTAAGATTTTTCACCGAAAAGGGTGGAATGAGCAGATTTTATTTGTTGACAGGTGTCGGATTTATTGTCGAGCACATAGGAACGATCAACGCAACATATTCAGCTCTTAATGGTCCCGATTATATTGAAGTGATTCATCCGGAGAGTCGGGACTTTTTTGTTCATACGCTGGGAGCTGGAGTGCGTTGGAATATCGTATCACAGATTGCGATCGATCTGAAAGCACAGTATTTCACCAACTATAACGATCGCATGTATACGACAGTTAGAATGGGAGTGTTGTATACATTATCAGATTAGTGGGCCGAAAGATCCCATTCATATCCTCAGCACATTTGAATCATTCCGGGGCCCTTAGCGACGGAATACGGTTATAAAAAAAACAGCCAAAACTTCTGGCTGTTCCCACCTCTAGTTAATCCTCGTCCTCGCAATAAACAAACACGAGCTTATCGACCGTATATCCTCATTCTGAAATGGAACATCCTGAAAGGATTGCACGATTGCCACAGCATCCTGCATGCAGTGAGCCATGATTTCCTTGAAATGGTCGTTGCCGTTCGTCGGTTCGGGTGCCACTGTTTGTTCCACGGCTTCAAATGCCTGCACGCCGACCAGTTTCTTTCCGTTCTGACCTGCCACCTTTTTCAGAATAAATTCTGATCCAGTTTTGAGCCCATGCGCGACAATCTGTTGGTGATTATCGGCAGGTGTGAAAGAATCTAAGGGCCTCGGACGTAATCGTAGTTCCGGTACTGATTTTTCTCTTGTTGCCCGTGGCAGTGAAATACCAGAGGTGGTAGATCCCATTCCTTTTGGATAAAAACACAAATACCTCCTTCATGGGGAGGTATTTGGCAACCACGTTGGCAACCACCTTGAGGGTAAGAAGATAAAATCCTCAACTTTAGAGCGGGAGACGGGGATCGAACCCGCGACGTTCAGCTTGGGAAGCTGACATTCTACCACTGAATTACTCCCGCAACTATAACTGTGTTATTATTCAATAAGTTAATGTAATCTATGGGTTATCATGCAACATATATGTAACAAATATTCGTCCTTTCATTATCCTTTTCCAGTTAAATATACATTTTACATGAGCTTTTTCAAAGCTGCACGATCATCTTCTTTTCTTTGCCGATTGTTTTTCCCCGACATACTGTTCCGCCTGTTCAGCCATTTCCTCATCAGTCAGAATACGATGATTTTTAAGGTAATCGTCCAGCTCAGTTTTCACGAATACAAGTTTTTTCCCAACCTTATGATGCGGGAGCGTTTTTCTGGCCGTCCCTTTATATAGGGTTGAGACGGACATATTTAAATAAGCGGCTGCCTCGGTAACCGACATATTTTCTGAATTTTGTGGGGATGTAATCCCGGGCACATTCTTGGTTGTGAGTAACTGATTGATAGCCTCTATCCAGTAGCCCGCAGCCAAACGTTTTCGTTGGCTAATATCGTCCAACCTTTTAAATTTCTTCTGTTCGCTCTCCCAATAATATTTTAAATTGATCAAATCTGTAGTCGACTTGTTTTTCAAGGCCTTGAGGCATAGTGAAATGCCTTCCGCTTGCGATTTTGCTTCTTCAGCGAGTGCCTGATTAAGTTTCGATATTTCTTCAATTGTGGCCATATTGCCTGCTATATCGTTTCTCGTCCAGTACATCAAAAAAATGCATGATTTTAGAACTAATGCTTTACCACGACACCACGACATCGCGACATCGCGACATACGGTTTATTTTGGTAGAGACCAAGAACCCTTCGGGTTCGCTTTGGATGTAGCATCCAATGCACGTAAATCACGCTCAATCGTCCGATTGGAGTATGTTCCTTCCATGTGTTTTGATAAGTGATCTTGCACCTGAGTGATCGTGAATGTCTTTCCCTTGAATTCATTATTGATCATTTCACGTCGCTTCGTGCCATCCTCGATGCCTGATTTTTCTATGGACCGATTTATATCCTGAGGGTCGATTCTGCAAATAAAATTAACTTTATCCTGAACAAATGTTAACGCATAATCGACATGTTCTCTCGTAGCAATTCGTGTCGCGTTTGCGGTCGCGACTGCTTTGGTAATCTTGAAAACTGATCGCACGAGCCGAAGACGCATGTCTTCCACGAGTATCTGCAATTGGGCAGGAACGGCTTGAAGAATCGCCCCTATTCTTTCGTCAATATACTCCTGGACTCCTGTAAATGATGTTATATTATATTCGGATTTTAAATATGCAGTGAGGTATCTCAGGCGTAATTTCCAAGGTTCGGTTTCTGTTGGTATTGCCCCACCCAATGAATCGATGCTACTGGCCATCTGAGACGCTGTAATTCTCGATCTTTGCTCATCCCGCGGAATTTCGATAATAAAGTCGAAACGTGCAAGCATATTGACGGGAATATTAATGTCAGTGAAGGTATTATACTCGCCGGGCTTAATTTGACTATACCGATTCATATCAATCAGGAGAGATGTTTCTGCGGGATGCACCGTTGCAGCTGACGTGCTTTCAATAACCTGTCCTTCTTCCATCATTCTGACGAATCGCGCGCAAATTGAATCCCTTCCTTTGCCGGTTATATCATGAAATTCTTGTATACATACAACGCCGCCATGATTTAACGGGAGGATCCCCGGCTCGCTGACATTTTTATTCTTACCTGTTTTTACCGTTCCGACAAGGCCAGCATCGGTGATCTTTTGTCTATTGGAACTGATCTCTTGTCCGACAGTATTCAAAATTAACGCGGCTTTGGTAAGATAGGCTTTCCCTACGTTTGGGGGGCCAATAATCATCGCGTGCAATTTCTCCAAGAATTGACCGCGTCCTTGCGAACAAGCTTGAAGGATTATAAATTCGAGGGACCTTTCGAGCTCTGGCGCCGCATTTAATGCCTGGATGCCTAGCTCCGCGGCGAGTTCGCCTTTGATATAGCTAATAATTCCATTCAACTTGTTATGCTTTTTGAGAACAGAGATTGGGTGGTCTTGAAGTAATCCGTGACGTTTGCCATCGATCATGATGCCGAAACCTGTTTCTTTTTCTTCCGACGGGGCCCAAGGGATCATGTCTACTGGTGAAGCTTCGGTTAACATGTCGTGCAAATAAAAACGGAACTCACCCTCCTTTGATTTCCCGTATAGTGGTACGACCGCTCCAAAGAAGGTACACCGAGTACGATTTTTGTGAATCTTCGTAAGATCAATGTGTATGCAATCATATTGAATGTCGAGAGTTTGAATTTTTGTATCTGTAACATCCGTAATAGTTAGATTAACAAACGATTTTGTGCCATGACCTGTAATTTCATGCGGAGTGATGGATGATAACTGGGATATTCTTCCGATAATCTTAACGGGAGTATAAAATTGCTCATTCGATTGTACGTCTATTATGGTACTACTATGTTCAACACTCCATCCATCGTCCAAAGAACAGCCGGCAAATTCATTGGAAATTTCATCACGATGGATTTTGATAACCGCCATGTTGCGTAGTATATCAACTGCTTCTGCGAATTTCTCGAGTGGGACCAGGTCATCTTTTTTTCCAAGAATTGCCTCAACCATAGAAGTATCTTGTGGCGCAATGCAAAACCAGTGCGGCATATTATCGGCGATCCGAGGAGCTCCGGAATTGCGATTATTCGATTCTACATTCTTCTTTTTCAAAGGTTCTTTATTTGCAGCAACTATTTTCTGTTTTTGGCTTTTAGGCTCGCCGACTTCATCTATCTGCGTTTGTGCCGGAGTTTTGGATGTTGGTAATCCCGCATCATCATTTACAGGTTCAAAGACAGTATCTTTGAGTTCTTGATCAACATTCATATTTAGGTCCTTCCACATTTCGGGTAGTTCAGTACCCAATCCGATTGGTATATTGTGTATGGATTTGATTTTGTTGATGACTGTTGAGTAAAGCAATTTGCGAACATCTGGTAGATATCGGTTCTTCGTATCGGGATCTACCGGAGGACAATAATGTTGATCCTCATTGAATAGCTTTGTACTCGGAAAGTGGCTCAGTGCCAAGCTCCGCAGCTCAGGAGTAAACCGCATACTGCCAATATATATATTAAATATACGCGCAGGATCAAGCTCCCTTAACGCCTTCTCGATCAAGAATTGGTATTCTTCAAGGTAGTTGTCGTATGTCAACATTGGTTCGAAAACCAGACTTAATCTATATCCCCTCGCTTCCTGGATCTTTCTGGCCGCATGAATTCGATCATCGAGCATTGCTGTCCCGTGTTCATGTTCTTTGATTACATAATCGGTATTAAGTGCGATTTGGAATTCTGCACGGCCGAGCCCATCATATGGGAGGAATCCATCTACATAACTTGACTTCGAGCGAATTGAAAACGTGAAAGGGGGATATTTCTCCAGCATGTGCATTAAAAAAGTGCTGTTGTTTGTCAAGTGATCGACAGCAAGGAAATCGTTGAATTCAGAGGCAGTTAATCTGAGTGGGTGAATTTGATTTTTATTGTACCACTCTTTTATTGTTGTCTTATCTCTTTTAAATTTCCCGATCTCTACCTTATAAGATTTATTCTCTTTGTTCAATTGTTTGACTAATTTGTCCTGCATTAAATAATATCGATCAATGGCGGTAGATTCTGTCGTGATTCGTGCGTTGACAAAAAATTCTCGCATCCAGTCAGATGTTTCCTTAAACCGGTCGGGCAGTTTCAAAAGACGCTGGCCAAAGTACTCTGACAGATGAGTCCAGAGAGTGAGGATGGCTGTATGTGCCGTTTGAGATGAAGCGATTTCGTGTTCAGCGTCCCTGAGGTTAGTGTAAAAATAATGTTCCGGAGTCTGATTAGTTTGAAGGTAACAATATTCGCACTGGTTCGCGCACATCCAAGTTAGGTTGAGCACAGTAATAAGCGATTCGACAATATTCCCTGGAGAATCAAAAGTACGAATGAAAGACTCAGACCGTTCGCTGACGATTGCCGACTCCTTCATATAGTGGAACATATCATGGGACCCGCTGACTGGATATTTGAAATCTTTAGTGTTAAGATATTCGATTTCTACCCTGGGATTATATGTTTGCGTGCGGGTGATGATATCTCTTGTTATTTGAGAGTGCTTTGACTGAGGTTTGATGATTAAACGTTTTGGGATGAAAAGACTCATGGCAAATTCCGAATGATGTATTCAGGTGATCAATTCTGAAATGGAAAATATAGTTTAGTTCCCACCGAACCAGCGGTGGGCTGCAAAGAACAACTTCGGATTATCTTTCTCCCGAAAGAGGTGATGGTTTAATCTACTAAAACGCGAGAAGAATATCAAAGAAGTTTTTCAATTGGATTGGTTGAAGTTGTTATTTACATTCGGGGAATTAATAAATATACATTTTGCGATTTCCTTGAGGCATATATGAAACGGCGCAGGGTTGAGGATATTGAAGAAAAGATAGCATACGTAGAATTGGAGATCCTCGATATAAATTAAAACAATCCAAGAAGATGAACCCTTGGAGTTGGTTGTAAATTGACACGGGACAAAAGGCAGTACATTTTCATCAAGGATCGCCAGCACAAAAAATATTTAATGTTATTCAATGTCACGAGTCCGGGGAAATATTCATGCTATGTCAAGATATTGATGGGGCAATACATGGCTCTCTCGTTTCACTAGGAAATGACACCAATGCAACAACCGCATCTATTTTAGGAGTTGTTAAAGAATTAACAAAACTAACCCATCAGATAGAGCAGTCTAATGTAATGCGGAAGTGATAGCATGGGAAAGAATTATACGCCAGGAACACAGCCCTATTTTATTAACCGATAAATCTCAATTATAGCAATTATAAATGTTGCTAGGTTTATAGCCCTTAAACCGTTTCTTATCATATCGTATAAATTATCCAACCTTTGAATAATTTGTTCATCTGATGGCTGTTGCTCGTCATAGATAGGCATAATTGATCCTTTGTTAATTCAGGTTGTTGCTGATCTTAGGATTGTTTCGGCAAACCACGGTGAGACCCTACCTGGCGATGTTGTTATACAAGCATCACGGGGTGGACTTGCAGTTGCGGCCATTAATCTCTATAACCATGCGGTGGAGAGCGGAACGGATCCACAGGAACTCATCGAGGGTATATGGAGTCTTCCGGCCGTCATAACCGTCCAGGATCCTTCACGGGCAAGCGTGGACTAATCTGCTCTGATCCCCTCCGAGTTAGGTTGTCAGGAGGGGCTGTATTATTCAGCATACCAATGCTTTAACGACGCGAACTATTCTATCCCGTTCTTCTTTCGTCATCGACCTTCGACTGGCTGCGATCCAACTGCCGATCTCCGATAACAGTAAACTAATCTCTTTCGCCCGAGTCTTGGGAAGTTCAAACTTCTGGACAAGGGCAAACCGGTTCTTCTTCCCGTCATAAATTACCTCTGCGCCAACAGCTGATGCTATTGCGGTAATCGATGAACGTCGGGGTGGCCTCGTAACTTCATTTTCAGACTTATTGAGGATTTGGAATATCGTCGCTGGACTTAGCCCGGATCGCTTTGATAACTCGAATTGGCCTATACCCTGGCTATCCATAATCCATTGAATAAGGCGTTGGACTCCAGAATGGGTGTAGGGGGCAGAAAATATGGGTTTTCTGACAGTATTGATTATTATTGCGGATTTCATTTGGGGCATAATTTTATTACTATAATACTCATTTTATTTGATTTTGTCAAGAATATTTCGTATAATAAAGGTTCCGCCGAATACGGCGAGCGCAGATGTGGTAAGCGGAGGAATGTAAAAGTTAGTCTGTTATTCCCACCTGCGGTAAATTAATCTACGATCATGTGTATAGTTACAAAAGCGAGGAGCAATTGGATTATTAATTGTTGCTCCCGCACGATCGGTATTTAAATTTGGATAATATAATTATGGGTAAAGGTTTACACTTATTTGAACACAATTGGAATCCGATTACTGGCTGTACGAAGTATTCCGCTGGATGTAAAAACTGTTATGCCCTGGATCGAGTCATTCCTCAGTTGACTACGGAAAAATATAAAAACGGGGCACTGGTCACATGTCACAATGATTTATTGGATGTTCCGCGAAGGATGAAGAAACCCAAATCGATCATCGTGAATAATATGGGGGATCTCTTCCACGACGATGTCCCGCTGAGTTTTTTGAAGGAATTATTTAAAACGATGAATGAGTGTCCACGCCACACCTTTTATCCTTTGACGAAACGGACACCCCGGATGTTGGAATTATCTCCTCACCTGAACTGGAGTAGTAATATTGTTATGGGAGTCACCGTCGAGGATGCGGAATATAAATTTAGGATTGACGATTTGAGGAAGGTTCCGGTCAAACGCCGGTTCATCATGTTTGAGCCATTGATCGGTTCTATTGGTAAAATCGATCTCGTTGGATTCGAGCTCGTTCTCGTTGGTGGGGAATCCGGAATAGGCTTTCGGAAAATGGACATCGATTGGGCAAGAGAAATTCGGGATCAAGTCGTTGCCGCCGGAGTGAAATTCAACTTTATGCAGTACGCGGCGGTTGATCCGTGCAAACTCGGTAGAGAATTGGATGGAAAAATATGGAATGAGCTTCCGAACGACGATCACCAGCTAGAATTATTTTAAGGCAGGAATCAAGAAACCCATTGAATCGATAATGGAATTTTAGTATAACAGTATATAATGGAGATATGAATATGTACACAACATCAGATTTATACCTGACGGCGTACTTGCTTTCGCGAGGGAACCAGTTGGCTTCCTTCGAGAGAGTCAATGGAAAGACGACGTTCAGGGTAATAGAAAAAGATGATCTCGATGAGATCATACGTGAGTATTACGCCGACTGTGGCCTGGTATCAGGTCTGCGGATGGGCAATACGCTTAAGAACTTGAAGAACTTACTACATTCGAATATGGATTACCATGGAAACTACAACCTCAATCACAATCTCAGGTCAGCACAATGAATTAACCGTTTGTTCGACCTTCGAAAATACCGAGCATGCCGCGTTAGCATATGCTGAAGCCGGTCTGTCGGTCCTTCCCGTAAAACAGGATAAATCCCCCGCAGTATCTTCTTGGAAAGAGTTTACCCAGACTATTCCATCTTCAAAGTCAATATCAGATTGGTACTCGACCGGTACTAATGGTGTCGGCATCATCTGTGGCGCAATCTCAGGTAATCTGGAATGCCTCGACATAGATGAGAAGTACAATGTCGATTCACCACCTCTGATTGATCATTTCGAATCCCTTAGTGACATTCAACTCTCCGGCCTTCTTTCTCGCCTTGTTCATGAGACGAGCCAGAATGGTGGGCATCATTTGGTGTACAGATGTTCTACGATCGAGGGAAGTAAAAAACTCGCTATTCGACCGGCGACTGAGAGTGAACTCAAAGAAAAGCCGAAAGAGAAAGCGAAAGTTTTGATCGAAACTCGGGGAGAGGGGGCGTATTTTGCCTGCTATCCGACACCTGGGTATAAACTTGTATCGGGATCGTTTACAGATATCCCGGAAATCACTGAACAGGAACGAAAGATACTTCTGGAGTGTGCCCGGGCGATGAACCAGTATACTAAAGAAGAAAAGACGATTACGGGCTATCCCACAAAGAGGAACGCCTCAATTGTCAGACCTGGAGACGATTTCAATCTGCGTGGTGACATTGCGACGGTATTACGTGAGGCGGGTTGGCAATATTCGTATACCCTAGGACAGACCCAGTATTGGAGACGACCTGGGAAGACGAGCGGTATCAGCGCTTCTTTTAACAATCATCCAAATATGTTTTATGTGTTTACCAGTAATGGGGATCCGTTAGAGCCCCTCACCTGGTATACGAAATTTGCGCTTCTAGCATGTTTAAAATATAACGGAGATTTCTTTGCGGCAGCACAGGATCTAGCCGAGGAAGGATATGGTGACACTACGGTATCAAAAGCCGAATCATTTTTAAATCACCGGTATGAGTTCCGGTATAATGTCGTTACAGGACGGATAGAGTATCGGGATAAGACCTGCGGTAATTATGCCGTTCTTCAAGATTACGATCTGAACAGCATCTGCCGCGAACTTGAATACAGTCATATTAAAGTGAGCCCGGACAGGTTAGCGGGACTCTTGAGATCAAATTATTCCATGCCTTTCGATCCGTTTAAGGAGTATTACGAGGGTCTTCCGGTCTGGGATGGCAAGATTGATTATATAGCGCACCTTGCGCAGACAGTTCAGTTGAAGAACACAGCCGAGCAACCGTTGTTCGAAGAGTACCTCAGGAAATGGCTCGTTGGGGCGGTGGGATGTGCGATCGATCCGGATATTGCGAATCACAATTGCCTTATCCTTGTTGGCCCACAGGGGTATTATAAAACGACCTGGTTGAATAAATTGGTACCGGAAAGTCTTTTGAAATACCTTCACGTTGGGACAATTGATCCAGCCGACAAAGACACCCTTATTCATCTTTCAGAATGCTTTATGATCAATCTGGACGAACTGGAGACATTGAATAAACACGAGCTTGGATCATTGAAATCCATCATGACGATGAAGGAGAGTCGGATTCGAAGGCCCTATGGACATTTTGCTGATCAATTAATACGACGGGCGTCCTTTGTCGGATCAATAAATAAGGACAGTTTTTTGAATGACGAGACAGGGTCTCGAAGGTTTCTTGTCTTTGAAATAGCCTCAATCGATGCCAATCATACGGTTGATATCGATAAGGTACACTCTCAGGCCTATTCGCTCTTCAAATCGGGATTCCGGCATTGGTTTGATAAGGGTGAAATAACAACCGTCAATGATCGTAATAAGGAGTTTGCGGTTCAAACAACAGAAGATGAGCTGGTAGCCCAGTATTGTATGACGAGTCAACACAAATGGATGACCGCGACACAGGTAGCTCAGGAGATCTCCGAAAATACGAGTTACCTATTCGGTAAGTCGAGCGCCCGGGACTTCGGATTTGCCTTAAAAAAGGCCGGGTATGCATCGAAGAAACTTGACGGCATCACGCGTTACGGAACATTGGTAGGTTGTGGGTTTCAACTTCACCCCCCTTCAAGTGGAGTCAAAAGGGGGGTGGGAAGTGGAGAGGATGTCCCTGAAAATGTTGAATCTGATTCATTTTAAAGAAAGGGGAGTGAAGTGGAGTCAAAAGTAATAGAAAGACTAAAATAAGTAATGGGTGGTAGATCAGAAATTATACTTTTATAAACTCACTCCTACCACCCCACTTGACCCCACTTCCCCACTTGGAAAACATGGGAAGAGGGCTTTGGGCTTTTTTATTTTTGGATCCCACCTCATCGAC
>Ga0335071_10007707_pt1 | contig 11080 bp, 8 predicted proteins | sample Lox_Sample_15_FD_206724 | JGI IMG/M metagenome (GOLD analysis project Ga0335071, IMG submission 206724) | Soil microbial communities from Loxahatchee National Wildlife Refuge, Florida, United States - Lox_Sample_1.5 | ecosystem: Environmental > Terrestrial > Soil > Wetlands | place: USA: Florida...
TACAACTCCATACAGAATACTGGCCTTTTACGGTTCCCGGCCAGTGCTCATAATATCGTTACTCTCACTGTGAGCCACCGCCGGAAATGCCGCCTGTTTCTTCCTCCGCCTCAAGTCTCGCGGAAGTTCTGATCTCAGCAGCCACAAACCTGCTGCCACCGCCGCCGCCCATGTGAGAGACACAAGGGCGAGCTGAACAATGTCAGTGACCCGTCGTCCAAGTCCCGTCGCAATCGTGATTTTTGCGATCTGAAAGCTGATAACGCCCGCTATCACAGCGGTGATAGTCGCTTTGCCCAGCTCTCCCCACCGCAATCCGCCGAGCAACACCAGCTTCCGGCGATGCAGCAAGCCCGCCAGCACCACCAAATTCAGTCCGATACCGGTGTCCGAAGCCCAAGCCAATCCAACAACACCGAACTTGTAAAAGAGGAACGAATAAACCGGCAGCGATGCTGCTGTCACAATCGTCACAGCGAGCATCGGCGTGAGCGTGTTTCCAGCGGCGTAGAAGGCACGCGCATACAGCCCTTGTGCCGACCAGAGCACCAGAGAAACGGAGAACCAGAAAAAATAGATTGCCGTCGGCTGCGCGTCCGAAGGCAGAAACTTCCCGCGCCGGTAGACCAGGTCGATCAAGGGCAACGCAACCGCCATCATCCACGTTGTTGCCAGAATCGCTGCAGCAGAGACCCGGTAGACCGAATCGTTCACCGTATCGGCGAATTCCTTCAGCCGCTTTTCGTTGAAAAGGCGAGCGAAAAATGGCAGCGATGCCTGCCCGGTGGCTTGTCCTAAAACCGCGATCGGAACGGCGAACAATCGTTTCGCATAGTTGAGCCGGGTGATGTCTCCCACGCCTTTTGCGGCATAGTGACGCAAAATCCAATCGTCGGCTGTCACGAGCGAAACGCCAAGCATCAACGGCACCGAGAGCTTGACCCACTCGCGAAACGCGGGATTAGAAATATCAAAGGACGGACGGTAACCTGTGCCGATTCGTGCCGCTCCGATCGCACTCGCAAGGAATGGGCCCGCGAAGCTCCCGATCAAAGCGCCATAGGCGAGGGACGCAATCCCCAGGTGATGTCCCCCGATCACCCCGCCCAGGATGATGAACAGGTTGTAGATCAAAGGTCCGAACGCAGGAAAGAGAAATAGCCGGTGAGACAGCAGCACCGCCGACACGACCCCACCCACGTAAAAAAAAATCTGCGCCGGCAGCAGGATCCGGGTCAGATGTACCGTGAGCTCAATTTTGTCCGGAGGAAAGTCTTTTACGTACCAGCGGATGAACTCTGGCGTGAAAATTTCCGCCACGATCGTTCCCACAATCATCACGGCGGTCATCACGGTGATGATGATGGAGAAAGTTTTTTGCGCGTCCGCTTCCCGCTTTTCCGCCAAAAATCGCGTGTAGATCGCGATGAACGTGATCGAAGCGGATCCTCCCGCGACGATATAGTTCAGGAAGTCTGGAAGAGTAAAAGCCGTAACGTAGGCGTCTGTGGACCCTGCCGCTCCATAGGCCCAGGCGATATACGCATCGCGCACGTATCCGATCACGCGCGACAGCATCACCGCTGTGATCAGCAACAGGGTCGCCGAAAATGCCGTGTGCTGGTGCGATGGCTGAAAGAAGCGCAGCAGTCTTTTCATCGAGACCCGATCAGACTGTCAATCTTATCGGAATCTCAATCGCGCAGTGTTGATCGACTTGCTGCCCACAACGCGTTAGTAATCAGCAAACTATCGTTGTTCCGGAGATACCCACACCCTTCCTGCAGAGATCAGATCGACATTGGGCACTTCGGTCATGATGCGGATCTGCTGCCAGCCTGCTTTCTTCGGCGCCTTCGCCACAAAGCTCAGCAGATACTGGTTCTGAAGCCGCCGCTCCGTTTCTTGGAAGTACGGAGCGAAGGAGACGGGCGCGCCGGTGAATCCAATGTAATAAGCCTCCCCTCCGGTCTTGTCAGCCAGTTCCGATAAATACGTCTGTCCCCAGTAGCTCTGCCAGTAGCTGTGCGCAAAGTGGCCGGCTCCGGGCGTGTAGATTGCGGAAACAATAATGCCGGCCTTTGCCGCATCATCGGCGGCGGCTTGTACGTATGGATTATCAAGATTGCCGCTGCCGTAATACCGATCAATTCCATCGCTGATCATCACGACGGCGCGACGTTCGTTGCTTGCAGGCCACTTCTTCACCAAATCACTCAAGGCGAAATATGGACTTGCATTCTCGCCGGGAACTCCCTGCGGCAACCGCAAAGACTTCGCGGCCTGGGCATGATCGTTCGTCGGATTCTGCACGACCTGTGCAACTCCATTCTGCATGTACGCAATACCAATCTTCGTTGTACTCGGCCGTGCATTGATGAAGTCTTTGATGTCTTCCAAGTGCGATCCCAAGTTGAGGCCGGATTCGTCATCGATGAGGATGAACAGCTCGATCCCCGCCTTATCGCCTTTCAGTGGGATCCAGTCGACTACCGAATCGCGGTCATGCCCCTGATACACCATCACGTCTTCTTTTTGAATCACCGGCGCATTGGCGCCATGTCTCGGCTCGGCTGTCACGACGATGTGAGCTGTTACGCCGTCGGGAGTGGCAGGCTGCTGAGCCCATACATGAGAGCTCGAGAAAGTACATCCCAGACAAACGGCGAATAAAAGAAGCAAAAAACTCTTTTTCATGGAGCCTCCTATGCATCCACAGCTGAGGCCACATGCTTGTCCAACTTTGACTTACAGGGCCCTTCTAACTCCTTAGATGTCTGAAATGGGCAGAAGGTGTTGCCCTCATGAGTGGCGCGGCCATTGCAACTGCTGTTCTTTCCTTGAGCATCAGAGTGTCATGCACTACATTCTGCTCGCGACGGATTATGATGGCACTCTTGCCCACGATGGCGTTGTAGATGACGCTACTCTTGCCGCGTTGGATCGCCTCCGAGCCTCAGGACGCCGGCTGGTTCTGGTGACCGGAAGGCACCTGCCGGACCTCAGCAAAGTATTTCCACATCTCGATTTATTTGATCGAGTGATAGTCGAGAATGGCGGCGTTCTCTACCGTACCAAGTCGCGCGAAGAAAAACTATTGTGTGAGCCACCGAATCCGCAATTTCTCGAACTCTTAAGTGAGAGAAACGTTCCGTACTCAGCCGGACGCACAGTCGTCGCTACCTGGCGGCCGCATGACGCCGCCATGCTTGCCGCCATTCGCGACCTCGGGCTCGACCTTCAAGTCATCTTCAACAAAGAGTCCGTCATGGTCTTGCCCTCAGGCGTCAGCAAACGGTCCGGACTGCAAGCGGCTCTCGATGAGCTCGGAATCTCGGCTCACAACGTGGTTGCCGTCGGAGACGCAGAAAACGACTTGCCATTTCTGCGGATGTCCGGGTGCAGTGCCGCGGTCTCGAACGCACTGCCTTCGATAAAGGCAGAAGCAGACGTGGTGCTCGATAAGGCGCGCGGCGAGGGAGTAACTGATTTGATTGGCGCCATGATCGCAGATGATCTCGCCCGCTACGACTCAAAACTGCGGCGGTATTCCGTTTCCATTGGCCAGAAACTGAGCGCTTCGAGTCACAGAGATTCCAGATGAGTTGTGGGTCAGCGCGCGGCGCAAGCATTTTGGTAGCGGGTCCTTCCGCGAGTAGAAAGTCCACTGCGGTAGCGGGCATTCTCGATCAACTCTGCGTGGTTCGAATCCATGATCAAGGATCAGGAGTTGATGCGCCAGGCCGCCGAAGTGGAACTTGACAGAAGTGTTACACCGCAAGACAGCCGCGAACGCATCAAGCAGGCTGTAGAAGCGCGCTACACCGCACCGGCGTGAGCAAACTGGCAAGCCTTGAACAGAGTTGGAAGTAGCTGGTTGCGTTATGCTCACAAAGTGCCGTCGCCCTTTCCAATATCTGCAGACCAGAAGCTGATCCAGATTGTTGATGCTGCACTCGCAGAAGCCACTCGTAAGAGTGGAGCTTGGTTGGCGTGTCGTCCCGGCTGCACCCAATGCTGCGTTGGCGTGTTTCCGATCAATCAACTGGATGCGATGCGCCTAAGACGAGGGTTGGAGGCACTCGAGAAAGAGTCGCCTCGACGTGCGGCAGCCGTCCGCGCACGCGCGCGGGATTCGGTTAGGCGCCTGTCATCCGATTATCCCGGAGATCCCAGAACGGGCGTCCTCGATGAGTCCAAGGAAGGCGCTGAGCGCTTTGACGATTTCGCAAACGACGAGCCGTGTCCAGCGCTCGATCCTAAGACTGGCCTCTGCGAGCTGTATGAGTATCGGCCTATGACTTGCCGTGTCTTTGGTCCTCCTGTTCGATCCGAAGACGGTTTGGGCGTTTGTGAATTGTGTTTCCAGGCCGCGACCGCCGAGCAGATCGCGGCTTGCGAGATGATTCCCGACCCGGACGACATGGAATCCCAACTGTTAGCAGAAGCCGAGAAGGCTTCGGGCCTTCGTGGGAATACAATCGTCGCTTTCGCCCTTTCAAAGTGATGCGGATTGCACTCGGAAGACTGACTCTTATTTTGCTCGGCACAGTCGCGGTTACGTTCGCCGCGCCCGCTTCGACCGACCTGGACGCTTGGTTGCGCTACGCGCCGCTCGTCCCTGAAACGGCAAAGCAGTACGAGCATTTGCCATCGAAGATCGTTGTGATGGGTGACTCTCCGATTCTCAGAAGCGCGGAAAGCGAACTGATCGCTGACATACCCAAAATGACGGGGCGAAATCTGACTCCCGCTGCCGAAGTGAATGAAAGTGCAATCGTGCTCGCGACTCTGAAGGACGCGCGGAGTCTTTCGCCCCGACCGTTTCACCGCAGCAAACAGATCGGAAACGGTTACTGGATCACCAAGGTCAAGCTCCGAAGATGGGACTGCCTATTGATTACTGCTTTCGACGAGCGCACCGTGCTCTATGGCGCATTCGCGTTTTTGCGGAAGATTGCTCAAGGCGAGAGCATTGCCCACATTGATGAAGTCCAACAGCCAGCGGCCCGTATCCGCTGGATCAATCAGTGGGACAATCTCGACGGCAGTGTGGAGCGCGGATACGGCGGCCGCTCTATCTTTTTTGATAATGGCAAAGTTCGCGAAGACCTGACTCGCGCCGGAGAGTACGCGCGCTTACTCGCATCAATCGGCATCACGACTTGCACGATCAATAATGTGAACGCCTCGCCGCAGGTTCTCGACCGTCATTTCATCGTGCAAGTTCGGCGGATCGCTGATGTTTTTCGCCCGTGGGCCGTGCGGCTTGCATTGTCAGTGGATCTGAGCAGCCCAAAGGTAATTGGAGGCCTCGACACATTTGATCCGCTCGACCCACGCGTCATTGATTGGTGGCGCAAAAAGGCCGATGAAATCTATGAGCAGATCCCGGACTTTGCCGGATTCGTAGTGAAAGCTGACTCCGAAGGCCGATCGGGACCGTCGGCCTACGGCCGCACTCATGCTGACGCTGCGAACGTGATCGCCCACTCGCTAAACCCGCACGGCGGCATCGTTTTTTATCGCGCCTTCGTTTATGACCACCATCTCGACTGGCGCAACCTCAAGAACGATCGCGCCAAGGCAGCATACGACAACTTCCATCCGCTCGATGGCAAGTTCGAGCACAACGTCATCGTTCAAATCAAGAACGGTCCGATCGACTTCCAGGTTCGCGAACCAGTCTCTCCACTGTTTGGCGATCTGGAACTCACAAACAAAGCCATCGAATTGCAGATCACGCAGGAGTACACGGGCCAGCAGAAGCAACTCTGTTTTCTAGTCCCGATGTGGAAGGAAGTGCTCGATTTCGATATGCGGCTGGCCGGCCAACCTTCGCGCGTAAAGCAAATCGTCTCGAACTCGAACAACAACACTCCCCTGAATGGATTTGTTGGCGTGGCTAACGTGGGTCTCGATGAAAACTGGCTCGGCAGTCCGTTAGCGATGGCGAATCTCTACGGCATTGGTCGCCTGGCATGGAATCCCGATTTGAGTTCCGAGCAAATAGTCGATGAATGGACACGCCAAACGTTCGGAAACGATCCATGGGTTGTGCGGACAATTTCGAAGCTGCAACTCGACTCGTGGCCCGTGTACGAAGGCTACACAGGTCCGCTCGGCGTTGGCACGCTGACCAACATCACTGGCAATCATTACGATCCGGCACCGCAATCATCCGAAGAGAACGGCTGGGGGCAGTGGCATCGCGCCGATCACCAAGGTATCGGTATGGATCGCACCGTCGCCACCGGCACCGGATACATTGGGCAGTATCCGCTCGAAGTGCAAAAGATGTACGAGTCACTCGCAGCTTGCCCCGACAACCTGCTCCTATTTTTCCACCACGTCCCCTGGACGTACGTCCTGCATTCGGGCAAAACGGTCATCCAACACATTTATGATTCGCACTACGAAGGCGCAGAACGAGCCCGCGAGTTCATCGCGGTCTGGAAAACGCTAAATGGGAAAATTGATGAAGATTGTTACCGCGACATTCTCTCGCGCTTTGAGTTTCAAGCAAAAGAAGCCATCAAATGGCGCGATACCATCTGCGCTTGGGCCTATGGTATGTCGGGAATCCCAGATGAGAGGGGCCGCGTAGGCGCTGCAGAGAAGCAGAAAGTGACTTCCAGTTACTGGCATCTGCGACCTTGAAACTGCGATTCAGTGCCGTCACCAGGTCGTGTCAGTGGGTTGCGCAATTCTTGAACTTCCGTTAACGTTTACGGTTCTGGGAAACATGATGGTTTAGTCCCGGACAATTCTTGCTGGCTGGATCCGGCCGGCCGTGACGCAGGCCAATGACATGGGAAAATCTCCCACGACGCTCAGTGACATCGCCAAGTCGCTGGGCACGTCTATCGGGACGGTACACCGGGCGCTCCACGACAATCCGGGCGTCAGTCCCGCAACCAAAGCTCGCGTTCTGCAAGTGGCCAGAACTCTCGGCTACAGGCCAAACCTGGCCGCGCGGTATCTGTCTTCGAAGAAGACACTTCGCATCTCGGTCAATACGCTAAAAGGGACGACTTCTTTTTGGGATGAGGTCCGCGCCGGTATTCGCGAAGAGGCCGAAGCGATCCTGCTCGAAAACGTCGAAGTCGAATTTCGAACCAGTCCAAGCCTCGGCGAGGGCGAAGAAGAAGCCTTCGAATCTGCTATTCAGGATAAAGTCGACGGCATTATCACGTTTCCCAGCCGGCCTGAGGCGCTTCGGCCATGGATCCGTCGCGCATCCCGCGCCCGGATCCCGGTTGTCTGTGTCGCGACAGATGCCCCCAACAGCGGACGCCTGGGCGTTGTCTCGGTTGACACGCTGGCCAGTGGCTCCATCGCCGCCGACTTGATGGGACGGTTCATCGGCGGCAAGGAGGGATCGGTTGCCATCACTGTCTTCGACATGGCGATCACCGAGCATTCCGAGAAATATGCCGCCTTCGAGTCCACGCTCAAGAATTTTTATCCAAACTTGAACTTGCTAAAGCCTGTAGAAGACCACGACATAGAAAAAGAGGCCTATCGCAAGTGCCGCAAGCTTTTTGAACAATTTCCGGAACTCGTCGGAATTTACGTGACGACCGAAGCCTCCGTCCCGGTCTTGAAAGCCGCCTGCGACGCGAATATTCTCGATCGGTTGACTATCATCACCACTGATTTGTTTCCCGACCTGGTGCCGTATATTCGTTCTGGCAAAGTAATCGCCACGATTTACCAACGTCCACGCGCCCAGGGCGAGATGGCTTTCCGCATGTTGCACGAGTTTCTGGCCGAAGGAAACCGGCAATCGCATCAGGTTGCCTTGGCGCCGCATCTGGTCATGCGTGGGAATCTTGACTTCTTTTTGCGGCATCAGTCACAGGAGTCTGAAAAGCATGCGGCTAAGCCTGTGGAAACTCGGCACTCGCTTCAGGATTTCGCATAGATCCCGCGATACTCAAGAGATGCAATCATGAACTATCTAGGCATTGATGTTGGCACTGGCGGAACGCGTGCCCTCGTCATGGATACGCAAGGTCAGGTTGTCGCATCAGCTTCCGCAGAGCACAAGCACTTTGCGAGCCCGCGTCCGGGATGGGCGGAGCAGGATCCCCGCGATTGGTGGCAGGCCTGTGGAGCAGCAGTGCGTCAATCTCTGCAAGCCGCCGGAATTCGCCCGGAAGAGATTGCGTGCGTCGGCTTCTCCGGTCAGATGCACGGCGCAGTGTTACTCGACGCCGCCGATGAAGTTGTGCGTCCCGCGCTGATCTGGTGCGATCAGCGCAGCGAAGCGCAATGCGCTGAACTGGAGAAGCTTTTCGGCCGTGACACGTTGATCAAGCTGACCTGCAACCCTCCCCTCACCAATTTCACGCTCACCAAGTTTTTGTGGGTACGCGAGACCGAGCCCCAGAACTGGGATCGCGTGAAGCACGTCATGTTGCCGAAAGATTACGTGCGCTTTCGGCTAACCGGAGAACGCGCCATTGATATGGCGGACGCTTCCGGAACTTTATTGCTCGATGTTGCCAATCGTCGTTGGTCAAAGGATGTGCTGGCGAAAACTGGGATCGACGAAAAACTGCTGCCTGCATTGTTCGAATCTCCGGAAGTCTGCGGCAAAGTTTCTACCGCAGGAGCCGAAGCAACCGGACTGCGCGTCGGCACACCTGTTGTGGCCGGTGCCGGCGATCAGGCGGCAGGTGCCGTCGGAATGGGAATCGCCAGAGTCGGCGCAGTCAGCGCCACGATCGGAACCTCGGGCGTGGTTTTCGCTTCCACGGATCGTCCTGCCATGGACCCTGCCGGCCGTTTACACACGTTCTGTCACGCCATCCCCGGACGCTGGCATGTCATGGGCGTAACGCAAGCCGCAGGGCTTTCGCTGCGCTGGTATCGCGACAATTTCGGTGCCGCATCGCCTGGCGTCCAACAGAAAGATGGCCGCGATCCGTACGATGTTTTTGCCGAGGAAGCTGCCGCGGCGCCCGCAGGCGCCGAAGGTGCGGTCTGGGCGCCGTATCTGATGGGCGAGCGCACTCCACATCTCGATCCCAACGCACGTGGCGCACTCGTTGGCCTCACTGCTTCACATACACGTGCACACGTGATCCGCGCAATTCTAGAAGGTGTCGCCTTCAGCCTGAAAGATACATTCACCATCTTCGAAGAGATGAAGGTACCTGTAACGGCGATTCGGCTGGGAGGAGGCGGGGCGCGCTCGCCTCTCTGGCGTCAGATCCAGGCGGACGTCTACGGACACGAAGTAGAGATCGTTGCTGCGGAAGAAGGTGCAGCGTATGGGGCCGCAATCCTGGCAGGCACGGGCGCCAAGGAATGGTCGTCCGTGGAGCAGGCCTGCGACGCCATCGTGCGTGTCGCCAAACGCGTGACGGCGAATCAGAAAGATTCAGCGACCATGCAGCAAGGATATCGGGCATACCAAAAGGTTTATCCCGCACTTCGCGCAATGATGGCTTGAGCGGTCGGCGAATTCTGAACGATTACTTCGCAGGCTCCTGCACCTCGACTACGCGGTCTCCGGCCACATCCTTCATCTGCTGCACAATTCCCGAGGGCCAGCGAATCTCAACCAGGTCCACCGTTGCCGCCGCTCCAAGCCCAAAATGCACGGGCACCGCGCTGGATGACGCATATCCCGAGCTCGTCGTCATGTGGTTGTACTGCGCTCCGTATTTCGTCACGACTTTGATTCGAGCACCAATCCCATCGCGATTGCTTTTCGTTCCTTGCAGCTTGAATTCGATCCAATGGTCGGTACCGGGACTTTGATTCATCCAGATTTCTGCCGGTGCGTTCAACGCATTCACGACAACATCGAGCTTACCGTCACCATTCAGATCGCCAACCGCCGCGCCCCGATGCCGCGAGGAAGGTTGCGATGTGAACCCTGCTTCAGCCGTCAAGGCTGCGAATTTCATTCCGCCTTGATTCCGAAAAACTGTGTTGGGCTGCTCGATCGACAGATTGGTCGACAACAGCGACTGCACGTGCCCGCGCGAGACGAAAATGTCCTTCCATCCGTCATTGTCGAAATCGGCGATGTTGGGAGAGTACCCGGCCATGGGCAAGCTCAATTTCGTCATCCCGCTCTCGCGAGTGACTTCTGTAAAACTGCCTTTCCCTGTGTTCTTGAAAACGGGAAAGGTCTCCCCATCGAGCGCAACAAGCACGATGTCGGGATAGCCGTCGTTATCCAGATCGCGGAAATCCGTCCCCATGCCCGAGATGTAGACCCCGTCTTCCCGCAGCGCAACGTTCTCTTCGAATCCGGCCTCTTCAAATTTTCCGCCGCCGAGGTTGCGGTAATACGAATTCATCAACTTGTCATTTGGAATGATCAGATCCATGCGGCCGTTCTGTTCCGCATCAGCCATCGCAACTCCCATACCCTTGCCGGGATGCTTACGGAATCCGGCTTCCACCGAGATATCGCGAAATGTTCCACCGCCGTTGTTGATGAAGAGCTGGTTCGGAGTGGGCTTGTACATCTTCGGATGGCAATAGTCGCGGTGTCCAAATCCGTTGCATTCGGGTTCGTGCGCGTAATCCCACTTCAGATAATTGATGACGACAAGGTCGAGCAACCCATCGTTATTGACGTCGATCCACGCTCCCGCGACGGCCCACAGCGGACCGTACTCTGCATCAGGCTTGTCGAGGCCTGCTTTAGTTGTGACATCTGTGAACGTTCCATTGCCATTGTTGTGATAGAGAGTGTTGCGATACACCCCCGCAACAAAGATGTCCTCATACCCGTCATTGTCGTAGTCACCGATCGCGACACCAGTGTCGAACCCCGTACCAGCTAGGCCGGCCTTGGATGTGACATCTGTGAAGTGCCCCCTTCCGTCATTCTCAAAAAGCCGGTTGTAGTACTTGGGAGAATCTTTTTTTAACGTCTTAAGATCAGCACCGTTGGTGAAAAAGATGTCGAGCTTGCCGTCATTGTTGTAATCGAAGACGGCCAAGCCTCCCGCCATGGTTTCGGGCGCATGACGTTCCGCACTTTCATTGCTGTCGAGCTTGAAGTCGATCGCCTGGAAGGCAAATCGGATGGGGCTCTGCGTCGAGTTCT
>Ga0335071_10007708_pt1 | contig 11080 bp, 7 predicted proteins | sample Lox_Sample_15_FD_206724 | JGI IMG/M metagenome (GOLD analysis project Ga0335071, IMG submission 206724) | Soil microbial communities from Loxahatchee National Wildlife Refuge, Florida, United States - Lox_Sample_1.5 | ecosystem: Environmental > Terrestrial > Soil > Wetlands | place: USA: Florida...
GCGATAGTGCGGGTTCACGATTTCCTGGTTTCTGCTCACTCCGGCAGCCGCGCCTACGACCATATCTGCGATCTGATCTCCGATCAGGGCCGGGGAAGCACTGGGGTAGTTCGGATCCCCAAAACGCGGATTCGCGATGCCCGTGTAGTAACCGTCGAAGCTGATCGTGCCCTGTGCATTGAAGCTCTGCACACGGTACACCTGGCGGCGGGCGAGGCTCAGCCCGGCCTTGACGCTGTGGGCGCCCTTGGTCCAGGTCAGTGCGGCGTTATAAGTGAACGTGCTGTTGATATCAAACAGCGGCTCAAATCCGCCGTCGCCAATCCCGGAGACCGGATAACCGCCGGAAAAGCTGATTCCCGCCATTCCAAATCCGCTGCCGCCGAGGGAGGGCTCCACATTCGAGCAGTCCGTCGTATTGCAGACGATGCCGAGCTTCGTGCCCGCGTCCTTGCCATTGTTCGTAAGGTTCTGGTTGTTGAAACGCATATAAGCGGCCTTCAACTCCAGCAGCAGGGTGGGCTTGAAGATATGCGTGTAGCCGAGGCCGAGGTGGCTGGTCAGCATATTGGAGTCGCCGTTGGAGCCAGCGCCGGCGCCTGAGATATTCCCGCCGGGATAGATGGTCTGGTCGCCGACCTTGACGCCGGGAAACGATCCCGCAAGCCAGGTGTAAACCTTGTTCCAGGAGTAGCGCGCGTAGAGCGAGTCCTTGTCGTTGAAATGCTGGTCGGCTCTCACGTCCAGCGTGTGGCTGAACTGAGTCCTGTTGGGAACAGCAAGATAGTTGTTGTCGCCGCATGTGGTGCAGTTCGGCATTGGGTACAGGCTCAACAAGGTCTTGCCCAGTGTTGAATACGTGCTCGCAGGTACCGTGACTGTATACGGAAAATGATGCACGACACCGTCTACATCCGTTTCTGTGTCGACCAGGTTGTATACCAGGTCATCCCCATTAGTGATGGCATTGCGAATATCCGCCGACGGCACAATGCTCTGCGACGTGTTGTAACCAGAGATCTGACGGAAGCCTTCGTAATCGCCGAAGATGAAGGTCTTGTTCTTCATAATCGGCCCGCCAAAGCTGCCGCCGAACTGGTTCTGGCGCAGTTCGTTCTTGTTGGCAATACCCACGGTGTCGAAATAGTCGCGGGCATCCACGAAGTCATTGCGCAGGAACTCATAAAGAGATCCGTGGATATTGTTCGTGCCGGACTTGGTGATCACGTCGACCACGCCGCCCACTGCGCGGGCGTATTCGGCACTGTAGAGGTCGGTCGAGACCTTTACTTCCTGAATGGCGTCGATGGAGGGCTTCACTCCCATGGTGCCGACAAACCGCTCGTTGTTGTCCATGCCATCGATCAGGTTGCTGTTGTAAATATCCATCTGGCCGTTGGCCGAGTAGGCGCTGGTCTGGCGGCGGTCGGCGTCGCGGCTGCCGTTGGCGATGGAGTTCTGCGCGCCGGGGGTGATGCCGGCCGAGTACTGCACCAGGTCGGTCAGGTTGCGCCCGTTCAGAGGCAGATCCTCAACCGTAGTTGGGGAGACCAGTGTTCCGACGGTCGAATCGTCGGTTTGCAGGCCCTGAATCTCAGAGGTGGAAACCTCCACTGTTTCGCTGGCTGCTCCGAGAGCCAGCTTGGCGTCCACGCGGAAACGGTCGCCCGCCGCAAGGGTAATATCCTTGGCGACGTAGGTCTTGAATCCCGCAGCTTCCACGGTCACTTTATAGGTGCCGATTTGAAGCGAGGAGATGACGAAATCGCCGTTTGCGCCTGACTGCACGGTACGGGTGATTCCCGTGGCCGTATTCAATGCCGTAATCTTTGCACTCGGGATAACGGCTGCACTGGGATCGGTGACGGTCCCGAGTACATCTGCCGTGGCGCCTTGCGCTTGTGTTGCACGCGGGACCAGAAGCGCAAAAAGTCCCGCCAGCACCGCTATTCCGAGCACAAACGCTCGAAGCGGCTGTTTGCGTTGAATCCTAAGATTCATGTTTTTCCTCCATGGAATGTGAAGCTTGCAGTTTGAGGAAGACGTGATGCCGAACAAGACACAAAAAATAGAGTCATGCTCGAAAGCACGATCTTGCCTCGCATGAGGTTCTGGGTCTTTCGCCGGTGCGTAGATCGCTCAGGACGTGATCTTGATTCTAGCCATCAATCAACGACAGTACGACCAGACACCCCAGTCTCCGAATCGTGAGCCGTTTAAAAACTCGATCTCGCGGCTCGGAAGCCTATTTCTCCGATTGTGAGCATGGTAATTAGCTATGTAACCGATCGTCAACGGGAATTTTCAGGGAATTTTTACATTCCTGTAAGCTTATTATTCCAGAAGAGTAAAGCTTTACTGTTAATTCGTAACGGTCGGTAAATCGAGGCCGCCAGCATCTTATTGTGCTATCGCTCCTGTGGGCGCAGGGTTCCGCTCCGGGCCGCCCATCTATTTCCCACGTAGTTGATATCCGCAGAACCGCTAGGCCGGAGCATTGACGGCCATTCCGATGGGGCAGTAGTGTGTCCCATAGGTCAAATACAAGCTGCGACTACTTTGACAGCTCATGCACATGTAGGTGTGCGCTCTGTTGCGGCGAGGTTCGATCTTCCGCATAAGACGGAAAAAAGCCGGTATCGCGCGCGATATCGTACCCACTTGGAGAGAGACATATGAGGATGCACGAAAACCGCAGAGCAGGCTGGATCGCTCTGTGCGCAGCGGTGGCGGCAATGGCGCTGACCTCGCAAGCAGTCAGCCAGGGGCCGGGAGGACAGGCCCCCGATCCAACTGTTGTGAAAGTCGTCGCCGGCGACGCTCTGATCGTCGATCAGACAACCAAGCTGAAGAGCCTGAAAATCGAAGAGGGCGCCAACGTGGCCGCCCCGGCCGGCAAGAGCGTGACCATGACCGTAAATGGCGTGGAGCGGGACATCAAGCCGGGCGACTACAAGGGCGATATAGTTCTCACGGTCACCGATCAGCACGTGGTGAAGTTTTCCGAATCGATGATTCACCACTTCCGCCAGGCCATCTATCTGGACAAGGACGGCATCGTTGATGCCAAGTCGGTGTTGGCCGCGGCCGGCAAGCCCAAGATTAGCAATGGCGTTCTGACCGGCGCCCACATCAAATCCGACGGCAGGAACTTCAACGGCATTCTGGTCACGGGCGGAACCTGGACCATCAAAGACCCGGTGCTTCATTTCGAAGGCAACGGCGATAACGACTTCGCCGGCTTCGGCGCGGGAATCATGTCCGACGGCAAGGGCACCACGCTGATTCTGGACGGCGCCAAGGTTTCAACCCACGGCGCGGTCCGCACCACTGTGATCGCCAACAACGGCTCCAATCTGATCGTCAAGAATTCCGAAATCTCATCCCTGACCGGCGTTCTGCCCAAGGATTACATCTCCAACGTGACCCCGGGCGAGATGAAGGACGCTCCCTGGATGCTCGGCATCAGCGGCAACGTGCGCGCCACCAACCTGCTCGGCGACAACACGACCGCTACCTACATCAACTCCAAGCTCTCCTCCGACGGCTGGGGCGTTCTTTCCATCGACTCAAGCCAGAACACCTTCCTGACGGCGATCAACAGCCAGGTCGATCTGACCGGCAAGGACGGCTACGGCTCTTACTCGATCGGCAACGCCACCAATCAGTTCTACGGCACCACGATCAATGTTCCTACCCATGGGCTGATCATCACCGGCGGCCACGGCTACTTCGGCGCCAGCACTCCGGAGCTGCTTGCCAAGCTGAACGCCGATCTGAAGCTCCATCTTTCCGCCGAGGAACTGGCGGCCATCAAGACCCAGCAGACCACGGTCAATTCCAAGCGCTTCGGCCTCATGATCTGGGGCGATTCGGTGGTTAAGGTCACCGACGGCACAGTCTTCAACACCGGTGAAGACTTCATCCTCAACAAGGCCGCGCAAATGGACCTCACGGTCGACGGCTCCAAGGGCGCAAAACTCAACACCTCGAATGGCGTGCTCTTCCAGGCCATCGACAGCGACGACCCGGGTCCAGTCACGGTAGACGGCGTCATGGAGAATCGCGGCGTTTACAACGATCCAACCGCGCCTCCGGAGAAGATCAAGGGTTGGGATCTCGCTTCCAAGCACAAAGACGATATGGTCGGCGTTTTCTCGAACATCGAGCTGAAGGGCGATTTCTATAACGCTGTCACCAAGGTGCAAAGCATGGGCGGCGGCGGTGGCGCTCCTGGTGGTCCCGGCGGCGGCGATGCGGCCGGCGCTCCCGGTGGAGCGCCCGGCGGTGCGGCTGGAGGACCCGGTGGTGCAGCAGCAGGCGGACCTGGTGGTGCACCCGGTGGCGCAGCGGCAGGCGGTCCCGGCGGCGGTGCTCCTGGTGGCGCGGCTGGCGGCCCAGGCGGCGGAGCAGGCGGCCCCGGTGGTCCCGGTGGCGGCGCTCCCAGCGCTTCCGGCAAGAACCTGGTGCTCACCTTCGATAAGTCGAAAATCGCGGGCGTGATCACGGCGTCGCAGGCCAAGCACGTGAAAACCCCGATCGACTACCAGAGCTACGAGCTGCTCGGCGAGGTAAAGAACACGCCCGGACCGGCGATCAACAACGGCGTGGTGGTTACGCTCACCGGTTCCACCTGGACGGTGACGGGCACCTCCTACCTGACCGGCCTGACCATCGACAAGACCTCCAGCGTCGTGGCGCCCGCGGGCCAGAAGCTCTCGATGACAGTAGACGGAAAGGTCAAGCCGATCAAGCCTGGCACGTACACGGGCGCGATCGTCGTTCAGGTTGCGCCCGGAGCGTAAACCAGCTTCGGTTCACATTCTGGTTTTCACACAATGCCAGGCGGCCTAAAAGGTCGCCTGGCTTTTTTCATCAGCCTCCTCGCCATTTGGCAGACGGAGGCGCAAGACAATTCTCAAAGCGGCGACCCGGGAGGAGCCAGGCGAAGTTAGCCCAGGACAGTTCCCGGGGATAAGTGCGCCAATTCATGTCCCCAGCCCCATCGGGGGTGCGCGAAACGGCTCTCGCAAGTTTGCTTTCGGCTGAGGGTGCTATTGTTCTAGCCGAATCTGCCAAAGGTGCTCTAGAATTCTCTGCATCATGAATCCGAGGATCGAAGAGATACGCCGGCTTCTCGGCCAGGTGGAGTTGGATTTGGGTGCCGGAGTTTCGCCGGCCGCCGGGAGTGGCTTCTCAGCGCTCGAACTGCCTCTCGTCATCCAGGAGATCGTCGACGACTTGCAACCTCAGCTCACCCCCTATGACGCGGCTTTCTACTGGTTTCTCTTCCGCCACTCAATCGCCGCAGGCGGCAACCCGATTTTGCGCGTCAGCACGAGCCATTTGCGCACGGCCGTGGTGAAGTCTTCCTATTCGCAGGCGGACGAGAACCCGGTTTCCTTCGGCAAGGTACAGGACACTTTGCGCGCCCTGGAAGGCATCGGAGCTATTCGTAAAGAAGGTGAGCCCAACCGCGACGGCACGCTTTATCGCGTGATGATTCCCGACCAGATCGACTCCTGCCGCCGGCTCCGCGCCGAGCGTTTGGCCTCCGAGCCGGGATTTCACTTTCCTCCATCAGAAAGCGATCACTTTACGGTCAGGGAAAACCGCCTGCGCGTCTTTGATCGCGACAGCTATTGCTGCCGCGACTGCAGTAAGCAGGTCACACGCTTCACCGCCGCGCTGGCGCACGTCATTGCCGAATCGGATGGGGGCGACAACAGCTTGGAGAACCTGGTGACCGTCTGCCTTGAGTGCTTTGCCCTGCGACAGCGTCAGGGCGAGGCGAGGATCACCGAACAGGCTTGAAGAAAGAGTTTCTGCCTGGTTTTCGGCTGCCTGCCGGGTTCGATGAATCAGGCTTTGGTTTCGCACGGGTGATCGGCCATCATCTCCCGGATCGCAGCCTCGTATTTTTCCGGCAGGTGCTTGCGCTTCATCTCGTTGTCGCAGACCACATGCACGGAGTCGCCCTCGGCCAGCAACTCGCGCTCGCCCGTGACCGGGTCAGGGTGCTTGCGAAAAACTTTGTAAGCAAATTTCAGCACCGTTCCGCGCAGCATCGCGGGAACGGTCTCAATCACGATCTCTTCGTCGTACCGCGCCGGCGCCCGGTACCGGCAGCGCGCCTCGATCACCGGCAGAATGCGGCCGTGTTCGATCTCCAACTGCTTGTAAGTCAGTCCAAGTGATCGCAGAACTTCAACGCGCCCCAGTTCGAACCAGACAAAGTAATTGGCGTAGTAGACAATCCCCATCTGGTCGGTTTCCGCGTATCGCACACGTTGTTCGAGTGTTACCGGCATCTTTCCAGTTCTCAGTTCTCAGTCCTCAGTTCACAACTCTCGGTTCTCAGGCGCCTCGGTCCCCAGTCCCTCAGTCCCTTGGTCCCTGTCTTCACGGTTTGAGGTGCGTAAACACCGGCAGCTTGGTCACATCGTTAAAGATGGTGAATGCGAAGAAGGCGATCAGCACGACGAAAGCCGCGGTCAGAATCCGCTCCTTGACCACGAGGCTGATGTCGTGACGCAGCGCGCTCTCGATTATAAGCAGAAGGATCATGCCTCCATCGAGAATGGGAAAGGGCAACAGGTTCAGGATTCCCAGATTCAGGCTGATCTCGCCGGCGAGTCCGAACTTCGACCACCAGCCCTTGGTCTGCGCTGCCTCGCCGGCCACGCGCGCGATCCCGACAGGCCCGGAGAGTTGCGAAACGGAGACCTTGCGCGTGAACAGCCGCTCCAGCACCTCGATAATCAGGAACGAGTTATCCGCGCAAAAACCCGCCGATTTCTTCACCGCTGTCACGAAAGGCAGCGGCTGGTTGCGCAGCGGCGTAGCGACGGTTGCGAATCCAAGCTTCCAGCTTGAGTCAAGTTTGGCTGGCCGTGCCGTCAATTGCAGCATGGCGCCGTTGCGCAGGACGTTGAGGTCCATCGGCTTGCCCTGCCCTGTCTGCATATAAGCCAGCAGCGCCGGAACAGTGTGGAATGCGTGCCCGTCTACAGATGCAATGGCGTCACCCGCGCGCAGCCCTGCCTGAGCGGCGGGCGTTCCCGGCTGCACTTCAGCCACGCCGATCGGCCCGGGCAGATACTGCGGCAGAATTCCCATGTCGCCGATCTCGAAATCGTCTTTCCGCGCGCTCGCCGGCACGTGCAGTTCGAGTCTCACCGGCTTGCCATCCCGGTCCACCGTGACGGCGATGTTCTGGGCCGCGTTCAGCTTCGACTGCTCGTACACCTGCTCCCAGGAAGGGTTCTCCACGCCGTCAAAGCGCTTCAAAACGTCCCCGGGGGCGAAGCCTGCCTGTGCTCCAGGCGTGTCGGGGGTCACCCATTCCACGGTCGTCGTCTTCACTTCAACTGAGGGAACCTCGTTGAGCCACCCGTAGTAGATCACCATCAGTCCCAGAGCCAGCGCGAAGTTCGCGGCCGGCCCGGCCAGACCGATCAGCATGCGCTGCCAGCGGGGATGGGAGGTGAGAGCGCCGGGGTCGGTGGATAGGTCCTTCGGGCTCTCCTTGGAGAATTCCAGGTTCTGCTCCGGGGTTTCCCCGGTCATCTTCACGTAGCCGCCTACAAGGCTGGCGGAGACGCAATAATCTGTCTCGCCGATTTTTACGCCGAAAAGGCGCGGCGGAAAGCCGATCGAGAACCGTTCCACGCGGACACCGCAAAGCTTGGCCACGATGAAGTGTCCAAACTCGTGGACAATCACCATGACGCCAACTAACACGATGAACGCAACGACCGAAATCAAAAAATCATGCATAGATGTGTGGACTTAACCCCCGGGAAATGTGCCGGGGCTCTGAAACTGCCTGCCGGACTTTATCGAAGAAGCGCCCGAGCCCTCTCCCGCGCCTCCCTGTCTGACGTGAGCACAGCCGAGATCGTCTCAGGGTGGGCCTCCGGCGTGGAAGCAAGCACTCTTTCAATTGTACGCGGGATGCCCATAAAGGAGATCCGCCGCTCCAGGAACGCCTCCACGGCCACTTCATCGGCCGCATTGAGAGCGATACAGTGCGCCCCTCCCTTCTCCGCCGCCTCGAAGGCCAGGCGCAGGCAGGGAAAGCGTTCGAAATCGGGCGGCTCGAAATCGAGATGCTTGAGAGCCGCGAGGTCGAAGGTCAGCGTCGAAGGGGGACGCTCCGGCCACGCCAGCGCGTAAAGGATCGGCAGGCGCATGTCGGTGACTGAAATCTGCGCAAGGATCGAGCCGTCCACGTATTCGACCATCGAGTGCACCGTCGATTGCGGGTGCACCGTCACACGCACCTGGCTGGGCGCGACATCGAACAACCGGCAGGCTTCGATCACTTCCAGCCCTTTGTTGAGCATTGTCGCCGAATCGATCGTGATGCGCCGTCCCATCACCCATGTTGGATGCTTGAGGGCCTGCTCGGGCGTGATGGTCTCGAACTGCTCAAGCGGCATCTGGCGAAATGGACCGCCTGAAGCCGTCAGCCAGATCGTCTTCACCTCGGCGTGGGAGCCCACGCGCAGGCACTGGTGCACGGCATTGTGCTCGCTGTCGATGGGCAGAATGGGCACGTTGCGCTCGCGTGCCGCGCGGGTCAGGATCTCGCCCGCGGCCACCATGCACTCCTTGTTGGCCAGCCCCACGGGCTTGCCTTTGAGGATCGCCGCGTGCGTCGCCTCCAGCCCCGCCACGCCCACAATCGCTGACACCACGAAATCCGCCTCAGCCAGCGTCGAGCAGGCCACGGTCCCATTGGTTCCGTGGACAATTTCGATGCCCGTCACACCGGCCTCGCACAGCTTCGTTTTGAGCTTTGCGGCCAATTCCTCGGTGGCCATTGAAACCACCTGCGGACGCCAGCGCTTCGCCTGGGCAAAAGCCTCCTCCACGTTGCGCCCCGCCGCCAGCGCGGCTACGCTGTAGCGCTCGGGAAACTGCTCGACAATGGAAAGGGTGCTCTGACCGATGGAGCCGGTAGAGCCGAGAATCGCGAGTCGTTTCAAAGCAGCTTCTAGCTCCTGGCTTCTAGCGTTCTAGCGTGTCGAGTCAAAAGTTCGCATACGAACTGCGCTGTCATCCTGAGCGAAGTCCGCCGTGGCGGACGGAGTCGAAGGATCTGCAGTTGTTGTTCGACGAACCTCAAACTCACCACTCCAGTTTTGCGTGGATCGCGAGATTAGGATTTCACATTCTGCGCCCTCTCGTCCCGATCAGGCGGCTGATGACATGTCGCCTATTTCAGCGTAGCCAACATGGACTCAGCCTCGGATTCCTCTTTCGCCGTTCCTGGCCCAAACACGAAGTTCCACCTGGCACCGGTCGGAAGACAAAAAAGAAACGAGAAATTGGGTATCGAGAGATCTTTAACGCAATAGATCCTTCCAGCGGGCGAGGCGACTATGAGTGGAAAGGCAGTCTGCTTTGACCTTCCTCTGTTCAAATCTGCCAATAATGCGTTCTGTCCGAGAATGCCGTCTGCATCTGTTACTGCTTTTACGTCCTTCAATTTAGTTAGCGTCAGTTCGCTGGTCGCAAATGCCAACCGCGAATCGATCCTGCCGCGTCGCAGCACAATCGATCCACTCCCGATGTCTTTTCCGCGCCACCATAACAGCGGCAATGTCAATTGACGATTGCCCACCATCACTTCATTGCCGTGAATGCAGTGCCAAGTTGCCGCCCTCACGGGGTACTGCAACATCATTCCACCAATGCAACCGGCTATGAGGACGACAACCGAGAAGGCCACAGCGGCAAGAACTCGGACCACGTTGCGAAACACCACAGAACCTTTCATTTGCTCTGATGTGTGAATTTTAAAACTCTGGTTGCGTGCGTGCGGCCGGGAAGCTCCTTCCACGAAGCAGATTGCGCCACCGCTTCAGAGCTAAAAGCTAATAGCTACTGGCTAAAAGCTGCTTTCAAAACTGCTGGTGAATCACCTGAGCGTACCATAGCACCGGAGCGGCGATCAGAAGTGCGTCGATGCGGTCTAGAACGCCTCCGTGGCCCGGCAGCAGGCTTCCGGAGTCCTTCACGCCAGCCGAGCGTTTCAGTCCCGACTCGGCCAGATCGCCCACCTGCGCCGCCACGTTCACGATCGCGGCCAGCCCCAGCCAATACCAAATATCTTCGGGGTAGGCCAGCAGCGCGATATCGTGGGCTTGCAGCAGTTCGGCCAGTCCCACCAAAATGGCGGCTGCCGCCAGGCTGCCTGCCATCGAGCCCAGCGCTCCCTCCCAGGTCTTATTGGGGCTCAGCGTGGGCGCCATCTTGTGCCGTCCCCAGGCCTTCCCGACGTAGAGCGCCGCGGTGTCGCCGGCCCACACCACGCACAGCAGAAATGCCACCAGCGAGTGGCCGTTCGCAAATTGCTCTCTGAGGTTCGGCAGAGAAGTGAGCGTGAAACCGACATAGAAAAGGCAAAAAACCGTGGCCGTCGCATCGGTGAGCACCTGCTCCATGGGCCTCGAAAATGTGCAGTAAACAAGAAGCGCCAGGCATAGCACGCCAAAAAACGCCGCCGTGTGGTCCGGCCATTTGTAGTTCACCGCAAACAGGCCGGCGAGCGCTACGATGATCGCGGCGCGCGGCGTTTTCGCTCCGCCTCGCTCCGCCATTCCCATGAACTCCCAGCCGGCCAGCATCGCCAGCGCCGCCGTGACCAGAGAGAACACGACAGACCCGTGCCATCCCGACCCCAGGAAGACGATCACCAACACCAATGGAATCATGATGGCGGCTGTAATGATGCGCTTCATTCCTTGTTGAGGATACACTGCCCGGGCAGGATGGCCTGCAGGCTGGAAGGTTGTTCTTGCTCAGAAACGCATTCGTGACAACTCGGGCCCCGCTCACCCAGCCGCGATGCGCAGCGGATCGTCGGCTTCTCCCGCTTCTCCGCTCTCTTCGCTCAGCCCTCCGTAGCGCCGTTCCCGGCGCTGGAAATCTTCGATCGCTTCCAGCAGGTGGAGGCCGCGGAAATCAGGCCAGTAGCGCTCCGTCACAAAGATTTCGGTATAAGCGATTTGCCAGGGCAGGAAGTTGGAGATGCGCATCTCCCCTGACGTGCGGATCAGCAGATCCGGAT
>Ga0335071_10007709_pt1 | contig 11079 bp, 6 predicted proteins | sample Lox_Sample_15_FD_206724 | JGI IMG/M metagenome (GOLD analysis project Ga0335071, IMG submission 206724) | Soil microbial communities from Loxahatchee National Wildlife Refuge, Florida, United States - Lox_Sample_1.5 | ecosystem: Environmental > Terrestrial > Soil > Wetlands | place: USA: Florida...
CCTGCAATCTCAGCAGGAACCGCGACTGGCGCAAGCGCGCCTGCTTCGACCAAGCCCGGTGCAACTGCGTTGAGCGCGCCTGGCACATCGAAGAGTGCCCCCAGCACGGCAGCGTCGAAGCCCAACAGCACTGCAGGCGGCGTGGCGGCAGGAGCCGTCAAGAGTGGGACGGGAACTCCGTCACAAAAGCCTGTAACTTCCGCAGGCGCTTCCAGCGGGGTGGGACAGACACCCAAGCCAGCCTCGCAAAATCCCGCTACTTCGAAGCCGAAGCCGGCGACGGCGCCAAACGGCGAGGTCAAGCCTGTGGCGCCGCAGTCGAAGCCGCAGGCGCAGCCGTCGATTGTGGAACAGAAGCCCGCGCCTGAGCCTGTGCAGCCCACAGAGCCACCGCCCTCACAAGACAACAGCCCACAATAGCGTGCCCATCACTTACACATCCGGAGAGCAGATTGAGGTTTACCGGTTCAGTTTTCCGGTGACGATCGGCGTGCCCCTGGCTGCGCTCGTGCTGCAGGCGTACATACCGAAGTATTTTCCGGGATTTGCCGTTTACGTGGATCTGCCGCTGCTGGTGACGATCTTTTTCGCCATGGCACGGCGGAATCCGATTGCCGGCCTATTTACGGGGGCAATCATCGGGCTGGTGCAGGACATGTTGGGGCACAACCCGATCGGCATCTATGGGATGGCGAAGACCGTAGTCGGCTACCTGGCGTCATCCCTCGGAGTGAAACTCGACGTCGAAAATCCGGGCGCACGGTTCCTGGTGACGCTCGGATTCTATGTTGTTCATTCGGCAGTGTATTTCGCTATCGCGCGGTACATGGTCAGCATGAGGCAGAGCTGGAGCTGGCCCCACGGAATTCTCGCGGGACTCGTCAACGCGTTCATCGGAGTGCTGTTGTACTTCATGCTGGACCGGTTTAAACAAAGAACGTAAAGGCAGTGGTCAGTTGTCAGGGGTCAGTAAAGCCGAACGGCCACTGACCCCTGCTCCCCGTGACTTCCGTTACCCTTCCGATTAACAGCCTGGCCGCTGAAGGCAGTAGAATGTTGATAATCCGATTTCAATCCAGCGAGGATAGTGACACGTTGCGGCCTGAAGTGCTCTCACCGGCGCTAACTGGCAAATGGCAACTGGCCACTGACAACTGATGTTTGGCCGCGACGAAAAAGTATCTGCGATCCGCCTGACGGCGGCGCAATATATCATCCTCGGGATTTTCCTGATTCTTGCCTATGGACTGTGGCGTCTGCAGGTCATGCAGAGCGATTACTACTCGCTGGCCGCTGAAAGAAACCGCATTCGCAACGTGCCAGTGCTCGCGCCGCGCGGGAAAATTCTCGATCGCGAAGGGCGCATCATCGTCGATAACTATCCGTCATTTTCTGCGCTGCTGCTGCGCGATTCGTCGCGCGATCTGAACGCGGATGCCGACCTGATCGCGCAAGGGCTGCACCTGAATCCGGATGAGGTGCGGGCGCGCATCAAGCGGTTCGCGTCGATGCCGCAATATCAGCCGATCTTTCTGAAAGAAGACATCACGCCGGATGAGTTGCAGTTTATTGAGGCGCATCGCAATGAGCTTCCTGAACTCGACACGATCATGGCGCACCGGCGGTTGTATCCGCGCAAGGGGTTCATGGCGCACGTGATTGGCTACGTGGGCGAGGTAAGCGACGACATGCTTAACCAGCCGGCATTTGAGCTGTACAACCCCGGCGATGTGGTTGGGATCTCTGGCGTTGAACGGCAGTACAACACGCTGCTGATGGGCAAGAACGGGTCGCGGCAGGCGCTGGTAGACAGTCACGGACGCGAAGTGGGAAGGCTCGGGGAAACCGAGGCTGTGCCGGGCAAGCCGCTGAAGTTGACCATCGACCTTGATCTGCAGATTGCCGCGGAAGAGCAACTGGAAAACAAGAACGGTGCAATCGTTGCGATGAATCCGCACACGGGCGAAATTCTTGCGATGGCCAGTGGACCGACATTCGATCCCAATGACTTTGCGGTGCGCGTTTCGCGCGATGAATGGGCAAAGCTGGTCAACGATCCGGACAAGCCGCTGCTGAACAAAGCGATTCAGGCGCAGCTCGCACCCGGGTCGACGTTCAAGATCATCATGTCGTTCGCAGGATGGCAGGAAGGAGTTGCGCAGAATCTGCACGTGAACTGCGGCGGCAGTGCCGATTTTTACGGTCGCAATTACAAGTGCTGGGTCTATTTCCTGCATCAGTCGCACGGCCCCGTGAATCTTGAGAAGGCCATTTATCAATCCTGCGACGTTTTCTTTTATACCCTGGCCGACCGGCTGGGGATCAGCCGCATCGCGAAATACGCCACGATGCTGGGTTTAGGCGAGAAAACCGGGATCGACTTGCCGAACGAGGTCAGCGGCGTGATGCCTTCGGAAGAGTGGAAGATCCGCAACTTCAAGCAGAAGTGGTTTGCGGGCGAGACAATTTCGGTGGGCATCGGGCAGGGTGCGATCGCGATCACGCCCGTGCAGTTGTTGCGGGCGATCAGTGCGATCTCGATGGGCGGAAAAATGGTCGTGCCGCATGTCGCGAATCCGACGGACCTGCCGCCCGGTATGGTCGATACGGCGCATTACACCGAGGTGAAGAGCGTCCCTTTCACTGCGGATGGATGGAACTACATCACAGACGCGATGGTGAAAGTGCTTCAGCCCGGTGGGACTTCACCCTTGGCAGCCATTCCCGGTATTGAGATCGCGGGCAAGACCGGGTCGGCGCAGGTTGTGTCATTGGCTTTGCGTGCGAAGGTGAAGAACAGCTCCGAGTTTGCGCAGAACGGATGGTTTGTTGGCTTCACGCCGCGACGCGATCCGGACATCGTGGTCTGCGTGCTGTTTCAGGGCGGCGAGCACGGCAAACTGGCGGCACGTCTGGCCACGCAGGTGATTAAGGCGTACGTCGAGAAACAGCGACGCACTCCGCAGAAGATGGTGGAGCAGCCGAAGAACGGCACGGTAGACGTGGGCGGGCTCTGGAGCGCTCCCGACGATGAGGGGCATCCCGATGGTTTGCAGGGCGGGCGATTTGCGGTCGACGTGGCGAAGAAGCCGCCGGTGCTGGCGACGGCCGCGCCGGGGATGAATTAGTGCCTAGTCCCGAGTCCGGAGTCGGGAGTCCCGAGCAGAACGCCAGGTCCCTCGACTGCGCATCAAGTCCGCTTTGCGAACTTGATGCTCCGCTCGGGATGACATTGTTTCGAGGTTCGATGTGACTGAGAACTGGCAACTGAGAACTGAGAACTGATCTTCGATGTCCCGCTACGTTTCATTTCGCGATTTTGACTGGCTGCTGCTGCTCTTTGTGCTTCTGATCTGCGGGTTGGGAGTCATGGAGATTCGCAGCGCGACCGTACACACAAAATTCGCAGGGGCGCAGATCAAGCAGATCTACTGGATCATGGGTGGAGTCGGGCTGATGTTTTTGATGAGCCTGGTGAACTATCAGGCCTTGCTCGATCAGATTCACTGGTTCTATATCGCGTCTATTGCTTCGCTGATGGCTGTGCTGGTATTCGGAACGAAAGCCTTGGGAGCGAAACGCTGGATCAAGATGCCCGGAGGGAATCACTTCCAGCCATCGGAATGGGTGAAGCTGGTGCTGATCCTGGCGGTGGCCAAGTTCTTCGCCGACATGCGCCAGAAAGAGCTTTCCTGGGGCGACTTCTTCAAGGCGGGGGCGATTGTCGGCGTCCCGATGCTGCTGGTTTTGAAGCAGCCGGATCTGGGGACTGCGCTCACCTATCTCCCCATCGCCGCGATGGGATTGTTTCTGGGCGGGTTGCAGTGGAGGCAGGGGTTAGCTATTTTTCTGGTGGCTGCTATCGGAATCAGCGTGGTTTTGTATGTTCCGGCAGTCAGCAAGCATGTGCTGAAGGGGTATCAGAAACAGCGGCTGACCAGCTATCAGGACCCGGATTCCGATCCGCAGGGGGCCGGGTATCAAGTTAAGCAATCGATGATCGCCGTGGGTTCCGGGGGCATATGGGGCGGTAAAGGCTCGCAAACACACGGTGCCTTTCTTCCAGTTCCGCAGACGGACTTCATTTTTGCGGCATTTTCTGAGGAACACGGGTTCGTAGGCGCTCTCGGGGTTCTGCTGCTATACTTCATAGTGCTGATGCGTTTGACCCAGAACGCGCAAACAGCGCCCGACCGCGCTGGCACGTTCGTGGTGATGGGTGTGGTGGCTGTGCTTAGCTTCCATATCCTGGTCAATGTCGGCATGGTGGTCGGATTTATGCCGGTCACTGGAATACCCCTGCCGCTTATGAGTTATGGCGGGTCTTCCGTGTTATTTATGTTCCTGGCGCTGGGGATGGTGATGAACGTTCGTATGCGCCGTTTCGTGAATTAGCGACCGAGTGAGCTGGTCGGGTAAACGCCGGGAACAGACGAGTTTCCAACAGGGAAGACGGCAGGACGCAGATGCTGCGCATGAGCCGGTGGTATCCGGAAGCGCAGCCCAAAAAATATCGATCGCCCTCGCGTGAAGAGGGCATTTCACCGGCCAGTGGAGCAGTCAAGGCCGGGCAGGATTGAGCAGTGAGCCGGGGAGGGAACGGCCCCCTGACCCAAACGGGTCTGAGAGTGCGGTCACAACTCCGGCGAACTTAAGAGCGATACGTGCAAAAGATTTCCCAGTATTTGCAGCGGACTCAGCCAGACGGAAGTTCCCCTGGCCTACGCCGTGCCCTACCCGGGGCAGCTTCGCAGTCCTCAATCCTCCCGCGCGTTCTCTGACTCTGCCCGGTGGATCCCGTCCGGTTTCCTTAATGAATCCGGCGGGACCGGAGTGTTCAATGAACAAAGAATTGTTTGTCTCCTCAACCCCTCATGAAACCAAGGTGGGGCTGGTCGAGGACGATCTGCTCGCGGAAATCTATCTTGAGCGCGAGAACGAGTACACCTTAGCGGGATCCATCTACAAAGGGCGCGTCACACGCGTGCTGCCCGGCATGCAGTCGGCATTCGTCGACATCGGCCTGGAACGCGATGCGTTCCTGTATGTCTCCGACTTCATGGATCTGGAGGAGCACGACGACGATTTGACCGAGGTGATTCCGGCGAATCGTGGCGTGCAGGACATGCGGCCTCAGGGCACGCGGCAGGAAGGTACTCCGCCAGCTCCCGAGCCCACGCAGCAGATGGCCGTGGCTGAAGGAGAAGGCCCAGTGGAAGACACCGAAGACGATAGCGAGCAGGCTGCGACGGCTGAGCCGTCAGAATCGGGCAACGGGGCAGAATCCCAGGCGCGCGATCGCTGGCGTGGGCGTCGGCGTCGTCGCGGTGGACGCCGCGACCGCGGCTTTGAGCGGGATCGCGGGCAGGAGTCGCGTTACAGCCGCCCGGCAGAAAGCGCGCCCGCGCGGCCAGCAGGTCCGCCGGCGGGATATGAACCGATCCTGTTACCGGGAGAGTCGATTTCGAAGTATCAGCGGTATTCCCATCAGGCTCCAGCGTCGGGGGCGTTACACAGCGAAGAGGCTACTCCGCAGGAGCGCACGCCTGAATCCATTTCTCTGGCGACAACCTTCCCCGAGGATGAGCCAATTTTCGCAGGCGGAGAAAGCACCGCCGAGCCATTGCACGAAGAGCACGACGACGAGCGGCCGACCGCGGAAGAGACTGTTGAGTCCGCTGCAACGAGCGTGAATTGGAATCGTGAGTTCCGCCAGAGCGAGCCGGAACGCACTGCAGCGCCGGCGTGGACCGAAGAGGTGCAGACGCCGGTGGGGTTGACTCCGGCGATTGCACCCGATCAGGAAGATCGCAGTGAGGAACGAGCCATTGAAGAGCAACGGCACGAACAAGCCTCCGCGTCGCCGGTTGCCGAAGTCGAGGAGATGCCGCGGGCTCGTGAAGAGCAGGCACCCCAATTTTCGGCTCCCGGCACGATGGAGGAAGAGACCATCGAGGAGGAAGAGGCCGATACGATTCATTACCAGTCGTCTTCGGATGAGGGATACGACGAATTCGAAGAAGAGACGCATGATCAGCACGAGCACCTCAATGGGGATGCGCGCGATGCAGTCGCTGAAATCCACGGCGACTTGCTGGCGGAGGAAGGCGTGGTAACGGCTCCTGAGGCGACCCAGGCAGAGCCCGCTGAAGAAGATAACGAGGAGCTCGAACTGGAAGAGGCGCAGGCTGAGGCCGAGGCTCTGCTCGATGCAGAAGCGCGCGGAAACGGCACGGCGGATGCACGCGCCGAAGTTCGCGCACCCGCTGCCACGGCCGGATACACGCAACGTTCGCAGCGTCCGCGGTTCGAACGGCCGGGCTACGATCGCCGTGGAGGCCGACGTGGGGGCGGAGGAGGGCGGCGTTTCCGGCGGCGTGAATCGCAGCCGGTTCCTTTGATCAGCGATCTGCTTAAGGAAGGGCAGGAGATTCTGGTGCAGATTGCCAAAGAGCCGATCGGAAAGAAAGGCGCGCGCATTACCAGTCACATCGCGCTGCCTGGACGGTTCCTGGTCTATATGCCGACCGTGAATCACACGGGCGTGTCGCGGAAGATTAACTCGGAGGAAGAGCGCCAGCGGCTGAAAAGAATCATCATGAGCGAGCGTGAGAACGGGCATGGCGGATTCATTGTTCGCACTGCCGCGCAGAGCGCAACCGAAGATGAACTGCGCGCGGATATCCGGTTCCTGAAAGGGCTGTGGCAGGACATCAAGAATCGCGCCGAGGCATCGAAGCCTCCCGCGTTGATCTATCACGATCTCAATGTCGTCGAGCGCGTGCTGCGCGACCAGGTCACTTCCGATTTCAACGTGATCTGGGTTGATACCGAGCAGGAGTACGAGCGCATTCTGCGATTCTTCAACCGCTTCCAGCCGGGCATGGTGAAGAGGGTGAAGCTCTATACGAAAGAGACGCCACTATTCGATCAATTCGGACTGACTGAAGAGATGAATAAGGCGCTCAAGTCGAAAGTGTGGCTGAAGAGCGGCGGATACATCGTGATCAATCAGACCGAGGCTCTGGTCGCGATCGACATCAATACCGGCAAGTACGTGGGCAAGACGCAGCGGCTGGAAGACACGATCGTGAAGACGAACGTCGATGCGATCAAAGAAATTGTGCGGCAGATACGGCTGCGCGATCTGGGAGGCATCATCATCATCGATTTCATCGATATGGATGAGCGCCGCAACCGGCAGCGCGTCATGCAGGCTCTGGAAGAGGAATTGCGACACGATCGGGCTCCGTCAAAGACGCTGCAGTTCAATGACTTCGGACTGGTGGCGATTACCCGCAAGCGCGTGAAGCAGTCGCTCGAGCGCACGATCGGAGCACCGTGTCCATATTGCCAGGCGACCGGATACGTGAAGTCTGTCGCGACAATTTGCAACGAGATTTACGTTGAGATGCGAAAGATCTCCAAGCATCTGGAACATCAAGACGTGATGCTGCGGGTGCATCCGGATGTTGCGAAGGAACTGAAATCGAACAATGCGAAGCTGCTGAACGAGATGGAAGAGATGACCAAGCGGACGATCATTGTGAAGAGCGATCCGGCGGTGCATCAGGAGCAGTTTGATATCAATTGAGCGTCAGGCTTCCGGCGTCAGGCGCTAGACCTCCGACTTCGGACCTCAGCCCTCGACCTTGGCTTTCTGACATGAAGACGGGCAAATCGCCCGTCTTCTTTATTTACGCTAGCAGTTGGTAATTGGAACGACCGTGAGTGTGGCTTCGAGGATTTGCGCGACGTATGGGCGGCTGCGCCTTTTGTCAGGCAAGCGGAGGTGATAGAGATCATTGACGTTCGGGCGCCATTGCAGGAGAATGCGCCCGGAAATGTTCGTCCCGCAAAACAGGACTTCATCGCGGAAACTAACACTCAGCAAGATGAGCGCCGAGTGCTCTATCAGGAAGGACTAAAATGCGGAAAATCTGGCTGATCATCGCACTTTTTCTCAGCAACAGTCTCTCGAATGCGTTGGCATTTGGCGCAGATTGGCCGTCGATCAGCGATAGCGATCGCTCCTTCAACAGCATCCCGCAACAGCCCGGGGCACCTGCCGTGATCCTTACGCGCGAAGAGACGGATGACAATATGAATAACAGTCAGATCGTCTACGAGCGCATCAAGATCTTGAGCGAAGCAGGTCGCAAGTACGCAACCGTTTTTCTTCCGTACGGTCGCTCGATCAGCGTTTCCGAACTTAAGGGACGCACTGTTCACGCAGATGGCACGGTTACTCCTTTTTCCGGAAAGGCCGTCGAGACTACACGGGAAGGGCCGGACGGGATTCCGGTTACAGTGAAGGCATTCACGCTGCCTGATCCCGAAGTGGGAAGCATCCTCGATTTCCGATACACGCTCCAGTACATGGACAACCGAGTTTTTCCTCCGGAGTGGGAGGTGCAAACCGACCTGTTCCAGCGCAATGCGTACTTCAAATTTGTTCCCATGCAAAACCGAGGTTACGCCAGCGTGCTACTGGATCACGATCAACTGGCTAGAAATCTCGCATGGACTCCCCTTCTAGGGAATGGCGCAAAGCCGGAGATGCACACCCTGCCCTCCAAAACCAACGCCACAGTACACGACGTCCTGTTGTGGGTTGACTTGAAGATGCAGGACATCCCCGCTTTGATTGAGGAACCGTTCCGTCCGTCTGCTGCTCTGCTGAGATGGAGAGTCTACTTTTACTACCAATCGACGCTGAAGCCGGAGGAATACTGGAAGAAGGAAAAGAAATTCTGGGAGAAGGACCTCGACACATTTCTAGAGAAGAATGATGGAGTGGATGCTGCAGTGAGCAAACTCGTTTCGCCCAGCGACGCTCCAGAAGTGAAGGTGCAGAAGATTTATTCCTTCGTGGCAGGTCTTAAGAACGAAAGTCGCGATCCTACGCTCACAAAGCAGAAACCCTATGCATTGGAGTACCGGTCGCCCGAGTGCATTATGGAATCGGGCATTGTGGGCATTGCAGCAATCGGGGGACCCTCGCATTGTGTGCACACGGAAAGTTCCCCTGTGGAGCAAAAGAAGCAAACGCGTGGGGTCAAGGACGTGCTGCAGGAAGGCGGTACGCATGACGAGTTGAACCGGCTATTCGTCGCCATGGTGCGGGCAGCGGGGATTCCAGCTTCGATGCTGTGGGTTACCGACCGCAGCCAGCAGGCGTTCCTGAAGGAATTCCTCAGCACAGACCAACTCGATGCTGAAATTGCGGTCGTTCAGTTCGACGGCAAGGACCTGTTTCTTGACCCGGGCACTAAGCTCTGCCCGTATGGAATGATTGATTGGCGCTACAGCGCGGCGATGGGTCTGCGCCAGAACACAAGCGGAGTGGAATTCGGTCAGACGCCGCCGCTCGACTACAAACAATCCTTGATCACGCGCAAAGCGGATCTCGTGCTCGATCCAAGTGGCGTGCTTGCTGGAACGGTGAGCCTGGTCTTCAAAGGCATACCGGCCATGATTTGGCGGCAGCGTGCGGAAGCAGCGGAAGAGAAGCTCAGGAAGACGCTTCTTGCCGAGGAACTCACCGGCTGGTTGCCCGGAACCAGTGAAGTGGAACTTCTCAACTCGCCAGATTGGAATGCCACAGATCGGCCTCTGGTAGCGCAGTTTCGAGTGAGGGTACCGGTCGCCAGTGGAGGGAACGACCAACTGTCCCTGGCACAGCACCTGTTTCAGGCGGGCCAAAAGCCCTGGTTCACAGCGCCGATGCGCTCAAATGCGATCGACTTCCATTATCCGTGGCAGGAAGCGGATGAGGTGTATGTCAGCCTTCCTGCGGGCGTTGCGGTGGAGAAATTGGCGCAGGATGACTCCCTGTCGCTTCCTTATGCGCTTTATCGCGTGCAGCATCGGCAAGAAGCTGGGAATAAGCTCTATGCGCGCCGGGATTTCATCATGGGAGCGGGGCTCGTTCTACCCGATAAGTACGGTGACTTGAAGAACTTCTTCGATAAGGTCACCGCCGATGACGCGCAGACAGCAGTCCTGAGGGTGTCTCGTAAGTAAGGCCGCAGACTGTGCAGTCCAGCGTGAACTGTGAGTCCTTTAGCTGACGTTGGCGAGGGTTTTGACGGCGAAGTCCGATTGGTCGCGCAGCTTCTTTACTGATTCGTGGATGCTGCGGGCGGCTGGGCCTGAGCCGTTCTGCTCGGCGTTTTTGGCGACGCTGCCTGCTTCTTCCGTCGTTGTGCTCGCCATGTCGAGCAGGACTACCACCGCGTCGGCATGGAGCTTCCATAACGAGGACATTTTCTGGCTACGCTTGAGTTCTTCGAGTTCAGTTCGGATGCGTGCTGAGATCGAGACCAGGCGGATGAGCGTGCGGGCGACTTCGGCACGCAGGTTCTTCTCTTCGAGGAATGATGCGCTGTAGGCGTCGGCTTCCGCGGGAGTGAGCGTCAGGTTGAAGAAGCGCATCGGCACAACCTGGCGATACTTGGGATCGGCCACGCGCACGAACACGCGAATGGATTCTTCGACTCTCCGCAGTTTGGCCTCTTCGGCCGAGAGTTGCTGCGCGGTAATGGTGGGCGGCTGGAAAACAGCGGGCTTGCTTGGTGCTTTTGCGGCGGCCGCAGCTTTGGCTGCCTTTGGTGCTGCAGCTGCCGATCCGGCCGCGCGCGTGCTATGAGCCGCCGGAGTAAGCAGCGAACGCCGAATCGGCGGACGGCGGTCGAGTTCCTTCTTCAGTTTCGACACGCGGCGGAATTTCTCGAATGTGCTGCCGTAATCGGCTTGCAACAGCTGTTTTTCCTGGATGGCCGCCACGTGTTCGACGGTGACTTCGACTCCATCAACCGTTGTGAGAATCGTTCCACCCATTTCTTCCAGCGCCTGACCGAAGTTCTTGATTTCTCCCAGTGCCTTCACAAAAAGGTCGTCAAAGCGCTTGCCGAACGCCGCGTTATAGGCGGACACCGTGGCCAGAACTCCCGGGTGATAAAACGAGGAATCCAGCCACTGCTTCAGCTCCCGCACACGCCCGATCATTCCCGAATCGATCAGCGAGTTGAAATCGCGGAAGCGATTGACCTCTTCGATGAAGGGGTCGAAGCGACG
>Ga0335071_10007710_pt1 | contig 11077 bp, 6 predicted proteins | sample Lox_Sample_15_FD_206724 | JGI IMG/M metagenome (GOLD analysis project Ga0335071, IMG submission 206724) | Soil microbial communities from Loxahatchee National Wildlife Refuge, Florida, United States - Lox_Sample_1.5 | ecosystem: Environmental > Terrestrial > Soil > Wetlands | place: USA: Florida...
TGAACATTTACTTTCTTCGACGCGCCAGGAGCCGGAACGCGCTCTGGCCAGGGCACAGGAGCCATTGTGACCAATTACCCAACGGGCATTACAGCTGGAAATTACATCGATGCAGGTGGAGCGATTCACGCTTTCCTACGCGACCTAAATGGCACCATCACCAGCTTCGATGCCATGGGGGCAGGGACAGCCCCGGGCCAGGGCATAACACCCCTGTGCATTAATTCTGCCGGGTCGATTACAGGCCTCTATATCGACTCGAATGGCGTGAATCACGGTTTTGTCCGAAACCCATAATTGTTGGATACGACTTTTATGCAGGCTGCTCACCCCGGGTGCGGTGAAGCTTCGTAGCTCGGATTGAAAAGCGCGAGACCGGGAATCTGGGTGCGATGCGGATAGAACATGAACATCACAGTAGGAGAGTAGGACGGATGACTCCGGGCCGAGGAGCGACGGATAAAACCTAAGAACCCCATCGAAGAGATTGGGAACCCAAATGTCTACTAATTGGAAGGCGGAGGATTGGTGATGGAGTTCATGCCAAACATATTTCGGCTTACTGCGAGCCAAAACGCGCGCCGGAATTCCACTTTCGCAAATCTCAATCTCTGCCTACTTTCCGCGAGCCTCTGGGTTTCAATGGTCTCCTTTTTTGCGGATGGTTGCGCTGCTCAGACGGTTCCTCCGCGTGACCAGTGGAACGAGCAATCCAATTCTCCTGGAGCGACCCTCAGTTACAAGGAGACAGGAAGAATCATGATTAAGAGCAATACCGCTGTTACCTACAATTTGTTTGCCTCTGGTCTCCCTAGAGACGGGCAATACACAGTGAGCATGGCAATGGTTGCAACTGCGCCTTTCAAAATGGCGGATGTACGACTGGATGAAGAAGGCAAAATCGTCTATGCAACTGGGGATCCTGCGGGCAAAATTGTTGCTGGTGAGCCACTCAAAATCAGTATTTTCGCCTCGAAAGGACAACCTTTTCAATTTGCATTCGTTTCCACAGATGGGCGACTGCGTGCATTCACAAAGATCATTCCATTTCCGATCGAAGCGGACGCAGGGCCCTGTCATCTGTCAGTGGAAGAACTCATTCCTGACTATGAGGGCATACTAATTCTTTTGTCAGGGTTGCAGTCGAACGAGGCCGTTGTACTGAAATGCAATTGTGGAAAAAAGGGGCACGAGACCAAGGGCACCGCCAACACCCAAGGTACATTCATAGCTGCTATAAATCCATGCACTATGACGCAGAACAAAGCTAGACGACAGAAAACGGGGGAGAACAATGATCAGAACTTGGCGCATACGAGGTCTGGCCACGGCCGCACTTACAATTGCTCTGTTCGTCGCGATGCCGCTCTCTAGAGCGGCCCAGGTCGGTCCAGGCTACAGCATCGAAATGAGCCGCATGATTCCAATGCGCGATGGCGTGGAACTTGAGGCGTGGATATCGAAGCCGGACAAGCGCGTGGGCAAAGCGCCTACCGTGCTGGAATTGACGCAATACGACATCGATGGTGGTAGGCGTCGCGACTTCTCCACATTCGTCAAGCGAGGATTCGTCTTTGTGCAGGCCTACGTGCGAGGCCGGGGCAAATCCGGAGGAATCAAAACCGACAATCTTGGTCTGCAGGTCGGGCGCGATGGCTACGACGTTGTGGAATGGATTGCCAAGCAGCCATGGAGTGATGGACGAGTCGTAATGTACGGCGGCTCTTTCGTGGGCATGACGCAATGGCGCACAGCTGCACAGCACCCGCCGCATCTGGCAGGAATAGCTCCCTATGTCCCTATCTATCCTGGGTGGGACATCCCGAACACCAACGGAATCCCGCAAGCCTGGACGACGGTCATTTTGGGCATTACGGCGGGTCGTTCGTACAACGAGGGCTTTGTTGCCAATCAGGACTATTGGCTGGGAAAAATGCTCGAAGAGTACGCAGCCTATCATCCTTTCACACAGCTTTATTCCGGGATTGGCATTGAGGCGAACGATTGGTGGATGCTTGACGAACATGGGGACAAGAAACCGATGTTGAATGTCTGGATGGATCACGTCGGGGATGAGATTTTCAATCTTGCGGCCGAACCCAAAGCAGTCGACTTCAAGCAGATGACATTTCCCGTGCTTACGGCCACGGGTTTCTTCGACGACGATCAGCCGGGCGCGTTACGCTACTACCATCGTTACATGGCCGACGCACCGGCAACGGCAGTGGACAACGCTTATCTCGTGATTGGACCTTGGGATCACGGAGGGACGCAACATCCTTCAAAAGAAATTCTGGGCTAAACATTCCTGAAGCCGCAGTCATTGACATGAACAAGTTGCGCGCTGATTGGTACGACTGGGTGCTCGGACGCGGCCCTCGTCCCGAATTTTTACGCGACAAAGTGACTTATTTCATGCTCGGAGCCGACGAATGGCGGTCGGCCAAGTCGCTTGACGCAGCTTCCTCTGGAAAGACTCTCGATCTCTTTCTTTCTGCGCCCGAAGGCACGCCAAGGGACGTTTTTCATTCCGGCTCTCTAGTGGAACATCCAGCGCCGGTAGAGCCCCCGGCAACAATCGTCAGCGATCCTCACGAGCTGCCTGAGCTCGAAGTCGCAAAGTACTTGAACGACGAAGGCGTGACCAGTGAATTTCGGGACTATCAGAAGCGAGCCATCGTCTTTCATTCCGAGCCATTCACTCGTGAGGTGGAAGTCGCAGGGCAGATGAAGCTGAAGCTAATCGTCCAATCTGACGCCCCGGATTTCGACCTCTGGGCTCAGATCCTGATGATTCAACCGGACGGGTCAACGATTCGTCTGGGAGAAGACATACGGCGGGCGAGGTTTCGCAACAGCTTCTTCAAGCAGGAACTCTTGAAGCCAGATCAAATAGTCGAAATGCCATTCGAATTTTACTGGATGGCAAGACGGATTCCCGCAGGCGCCAGGTTACGGCTCACCATCGCTCCCCTCAACTCGCCCCTATATCAGAAGAACTACAACACCGGCGGTCGTATCGGCTACGAGAAGATCGAGGATGCGCGGATCGCCAACATCAAGTTATTTCACGATACACAGCACACAAGCGTACTCGAATTACCTCTTGCAGCTTTACCGGCAAGCAAGGCCCCATAGATAGGAGGATTCATGAACATGCGGATGTTAGCCCTGCTCTCGTTTTAGCCGCTGGTTTTGTTGGGGGTGCTTCAGGGTGGGGATGTCAGTCAGGACAAGTTAATGTGTCCGCCAATCGAGAGCGTAGATTTCCTGGGTGCTTGTGTCATGCAGGAGAATGGGTGAATCGTCAGGGGCCATGCCTAGCCAGTCGCCGTAATAGCCTGTTGGCAGGAACCCCTTCAGGTCAGCTACCCGCTCGAGCTTTCGATCGCGAATGCGGACGCGCATAACCCACGGTTCATAGGTTCGGAAGTAAATATACTCGCCAGTTTTAGACCAATTTGGGAAAGACATGGGCATTTTCACGATCTCTTCCCACTTTTGGTTGGCAACGTCGAAAAGCATCAAGCCGTGAGCATCGAAAGGCATCGCGGCGATGTAGCGTCCGTCGGGAGACCAACGGGGTGAAAACAGGCCGTTGGAGCCGGGTAAAGTCGAAATTTCATGAGTCTCGACCTGGAGAATGCCGAGGCTGGAGTTCGGAGCAGGGCCTCCATTGCTGAAAACAATTTGTTTTCCATCCAACGACCAGTTTGGATCAGCCTGTTCCTGGAGCGCTCCGGGGAGAAGCTCACGGGGCGTTCCCCCATGGGAAGGAACAGAGTAAATCTTTGACTTCTGGTCAGGCGAAATTCCAGTAAAAACAATCACCTGACCATCAGGCGACCAGCGAGGCAGAAGAACAGCGAGCGGCGGGTAACTCAGCTGGACTCGGTCGCTGCCGTCTGCTTTGCTTCTCCATAGTGAACCTTCCGGGAAGCTGACATAAGCTACCCACTGGCCATCATTAGAAAACGTGACGCTGTCTGCTGAAATTCCGGATAGGAAAGAAACGAACGCATTGGACTTCGCGTTGAAGCGAGCGAGTTCTCCCCGCAGTAGTTTCCCGACGACAAACAGCTTCTTGCCATCCTTGCTCGGCAGGGGCGACGAGAAAACCATCGGACCGGAAGTTAGCTGGAATGGTTGGTCTTGGTTCGATTTTCCAAACCAATTCCTGTTTTCGTCAAGAGTCCAGATGTTGTCTCCTGCTTGGAAAACATAATACTTCCCGTCAGCAGTCCATTGGCCACAACACTTGCCGAGAGAAGTCTGCCAAGTGGGCAACAGGGGATGCAGGTTTGTCCCGTTAGCGGAGACCTGCCAGATGGAGCCTTGTTCCCCTGACCCGCTTGCCACGGTGAAGCGAATTACTGAGCCGTCCGGCGACCAGGTAAGGTCGAACACTCGGTTGGGCGCGGAGACAAGCTTGTGGGGTTCAGCACCACCGCTCGTTGCCACAAATAAATCTGCTCCGTCGGCGTAGACAATCATTTGACCGTCGGGTGACCATGCCGCCGCCTGTCCCACGGCGTCTCCCAGTCGGCGGGGGGCCCCGCCAAGCACAGGAACTATCCAAAGTGGTCCTCTGAACGCAATGGTCCCTACATTGTCTGCCACAAGCAGGGATGCCCCGTCAGGGGAAACGCCCAGCAGAATCATTGTCGAGGCCGCATCCGGAACATGCACCACCTCTCCGCCAGATCCAGACACCTGTGCGATTCCCGAGCGTGCAGCGGCGAATTCGTTGAAATAAATCCGCGCTCCATCTGTTCCGACGAAAGTTTTTTGACTTCCGTTGTGAGTAACTGCAAGGTAGCCAGAAACGCTGGGTGGAGGATGCGGGCGAGACTGAAGAAATATGATCGACGTGAGACCGACAAGACCGAGACTGCCGACCGCCATTGCCCACCTCTTCCTTTTAGGCCATGCGGGCTCAAGAACGACAGTCCCACTCGGCGGGCCATCCCTCTTAACCTCTAAATGAGCCTCATCACGCCCGGCCGAGACTCTTGCGACAGACCGGCCCGAGTCACTGTCCCGCTTCAGCCGTTGTAAATCGGTCCGGACGTCAGCGGCGTGTTGGTATCGCAGGTCTTGCTCTTTCTCCAACGCCTTGTTGATGATCTCTTCGAGTTTCAAGGGAAGATCAGGATTCAATCGGACCGGGGCGACGGGCGTTTTCTCGAGAATGGCATTGAAGATGACACCAGAACTCTCGCCACGGAATGGGAGCGCGCCAGTAGCCATTTCATAGAGAACCACACCGAAGGAAAACAAGTCTGTTCGAGCATCCAATTCCTTGGCCCTGACCTGTTCAGGGGACATGTAGGCGACAGTTCCCAGAGTGCTGCCCGGACTGGTGAGGTGGTCGGGGTCGACATCCTTTGTTCCGAGGGTCGCTGCATCAGCTGCCGCCGACGTAACTTTGACGAGCCCAAAATCGAGGATTTTGGCGTGCCCTCGCTCCGTGATGAAAATGTTCGCAGGCTTGATGTCTCTGTGGATGATACCTTTGGCGTGAGCCGCATCGAGAGCGTCGGCGACGTCCACCCCGGTTCCGAGAATCCGGTCCAATGCCAAAGGGCGACCCGAGATTAATTGCTTGAGAGTCCTGCCCTCTAGGTATTCCATCACGATGAAGCGTCTACCTTTATGTTCGCCGATTTCATAGATCGTGCAGATGTTTGGGTGATTCAGGGCAGAAGCGGCACGGGCCTCGCGTTTGAAGCGTTCGAGCGCTTGAGGGTCGCGGGCCAGTTCATCAGGCAGGAATTTCAAAGCGACAAAGCGACCGAGTTCCGTGTCTTCGGCCTTATAAACGACGCCCATGCCGCCGCCGCCAATTTTCTCAACGATGCGGTAGTGAGAAATGACCTGGCCGAGGAGCGACTGGGAATCCGGCATGGTTGCGACATCTTAGGTTGTGAAGGAAGGTAAGTCAACGAAGAGGACCCGTGCCGGGCGCGAGCCTGGACGCACCAATTACAGGTGAAGTTTTCTGGGGAGCTTTGCTAAGTAATTGAAGGAATGGTAGGCCCGTGGGGACTCGATTTACGGTAGTTTCACAAATCGCCAGTGTTTAGGTACCCTATTTACGATTCTGTCCTACGAATCATGCGTTTCTCGTACAAGTAGGTCTTTCCAGAACAGGGTTTGGCTTCACCTCGCGATACGGCCAGGCCCCTCGTCCTGATGATGAACTTCAATCAGCGGCGGAATCCACCGCCGCCACGGAAGCCACCACCGCCGAAACCACCGCCACCCCAACCGCCGTGAAAGCCGCCATCGCCCCAACTGCCGGAATGGCCGCCCCAGGCTCCGCCACCCCATCCACCAGAGCTGCGGTCTCCCGATCCGCCGCTGCCCCAACTGTTGCTGTGCCCACCACCGCCCCAGCCGCCGCCGTCCCATCCACCGCCGCCGCGAGAGGAATAGCCATCGCCGGATGAACTTCCACCCCAGCCACCAGAGTGGAAGTTATTCCAACTCTGTGAGCCCTGATCGCGAGCAGCAGACTCACTGCTCAGGTTCGACTGCGAAGACTTGGGAACATTATTCCAACTGCCATTCGAATACTGTTGCCAACCGCCCGAGCCAGGGCTGGCTTTGTAGACGTTGCCATCATGGTCCGCGTAAACATTGTTTCCGTTGTAGCCGATACCGTTTCCAGTGCTCGGCTTGTAGGCGTAGCCACGGTCCACACTGCCAGATGCGCCGCTATAGGCATTGCCGTAAACGCCGTGGGCGCCTCCCGCGACGATGCCAGTGGAAGGATTGTACGCCGCACCGCGACTTCCCGCCGCATAGTTGCCGGTGTATGCGTTGTAGTTGTAGCCACGACCACCGACGCCAGTTGCACCGGTGACGGGATTGTAGAAGCTGCCACGATTGCCGGCGCCAACATTGCCGGTGTAAGGATTGGCCCAAGCCGCACGAGTTCCGCCATAGGCAGCATTCCCCCAGTGGCCGTAGTAATTCGCTGATGCAGCACCACCGTATGCACCCCAGCCCCAAGCAGGCGCAGCCGGGCCCCAACCGTACCAGCCGGTTGGTCCCCACCACGGACTGCACGCGGCTCCGACAGCCATGCCGATGCCAAAGCCAAGCGCCCAACCGCCGACGGCGCTCCATCCAAAAGAAGCCCCAACGCCATACGTAACAGGAGCGGGCAGCCAAACTGTACTGGTTACAAAAGGTTGGTAGACATAACCGGTGCCGTAAACGACCACTCCGTCTGTAGACACGACCGTGCCGTAATAGCCCGGAGTGTATCCCACGTATACAACACTTGGCGTGTAACCGTAGACCTTCACATAGGTCACGTTGTAGATCGGCGAGCTTGGAGGAATGGAGTAAACAACATCGGGAACGGATGTGGCGACAGTCCACGGACCGTTCGGCGAGGAGCCCGTGAACCATACAGCGCCTTGGCACGCATAATAATTATTGCCGGAAATCTGGATCACCGGCGTAGCAGAGTTCACCGCATAGGTAAGATTGGTGCCGGCGATGGGTTCAAAATCGGGAGTGCCGAAGTAAGTGAGATTCAATTTTGCGGCATCTCGCTTGATGGTGGCGGTCTGCGGAATCTGATTGGCAATCAGCGCTTCCTTCGATTGTGAAGTGCCTGGAACCGAGGCAAGCACGCTGGCTTTGGGACTGTAAGGAGGAATCTGAGAAAAATCGTGAGGCAGACTCACAGCGGGAATATAGGTCCAAGGACCGTTAGTGATGGATGGGGAGGAAAACCAACGCCCGGCGACAAGAATGTAGTAATAGGAGTTGTTTATGTCCATGAAGATGTCGTCGCCAGTGTTGGTAACGTAAAGGAGGCTTGTGCCAAGGAGCGGCGTGAACTGGGGATCGCCCTGAGTGAGGATAAGCTCGGCGGGCGTGGTGCTAATGATTACGTCGGGAGCTTCATAATTCTCGAACGCGAGTTCGAGGGACTGCTCCGGATTACCGAGGATCTGATTCTGATCGTCAACCAGAGCGGCTTGCTTGATTTTGTCGAGGTCCTTTTTCGGATCGTGCTTGGCTTGGAGCCATTCACCATTGAGCGAATCAGCCTGAACCCAGCCGTCCATAAGCGCCAGATAGTATTTCTTCTTGCTGGTGTCGTAGAGGATCAGAGAACGCGTGTTGATGATTTTCTGAATGTCTTTGGCAACGTCTTGCATCACGGGTTGTCCATCAACCAGAGCCAAAACCGCAGGCGTGGTGCTGAAGATGATCCTGGGAGGATCGTTGATAACGGCGACCTTCTGTTGCTTGCTGGCGATGTCTGTGAGCCCAAGACTGGCTTGCAACTGGTCCAGGGGCATGGATTGTGTCCAAGCCTGGCTCTTCTGAAAAGCAGCTGTATAAGCGGAGCCATTGTTCTGCAAGGACGGAAAATTCTGTTTGGTAAGCTGAAAATCGAAAAGAGTGACGACGCGATTGACCTTATCGATTTCGGTGTGCGCGGTGAACCAGATTACGCCATAGTCGATCTTCTGCGCTCCAGCCGCTTTTATGCTGACGGCACAATAAGCATCAAGTAGATTGCCGGTCCAACTCTGCAATTGCGGCTGGTAAATGGCGATTTTTGCTCCCTGGTAGTTAAGTTGGCGAGGCCAAGGATCGCCGCCCGGCGGTTGAACGGCTTGCGACGGAGTGCTGGAAGTGGATTGAGAAAGTGCTGTGCCGGGGCCAGTCAAAATGAGGCAAAACACAACTAAGGCACACGTCAACTGATGGACCAACTGCCGCACATTTACATTCATTAGGGCTACCTCTTGCGCGCTATTTTTTCGGAAGCAAGCGCTTCACGGTGGAAATCACCTGTTCCGGTTCAAAACCAAACTTCTTTTGCAGTTCTTTTAATGGGGCGGAAGCACCAAACGTTTTCATGCCAATAATATAGCCAGTAGTGCCAACGTAACGCTCCCAACCAAACGTAGAAGCTTGTTCGACAGCGACGCGGGCAGTGACTTTGGGCGGCAGAACACTATCGCGATATTCCTGCGTTTGAGATTCGAAAATTTCCCAAGAAGGCATGGACACCACACGAGAACGAATACCTTCAGCGAGTAGTTTCTCGTGCGCGTCGATTGCGAGACTCAATTCACTGCCGGAGGCGATGAGAATGACCTCCGGACTGTTGCCAGGGGCGTCGGCAACGACATAAGCACCTTTCGCAACTCCAGATGCTGGGGCGTATTTTTTGCGATCGAGCGTGGGCAGTGGCTGGCGGGAAAAAGCGAGCACCGCTGGCTGATGACGCAACTGCAAGACATACCGGTAAGCTTCAACCACTTCGTTGGCGTCTCCGGGCCGCAAGGTAATCAGACCGGGAATAGCGCGCAAAGAGGCGAGGTGCTCGATCGGTTGGTGCGTCGGGCCATCTTCGCCGTCACCCATGGCGTCATGGCTAAAAATAAAAGTCGACGGTATTTCCATCAGAGATGCCAAGCGGATCGCCGGACGAAGGAAATCGCTAAAGATAAAGAAGGTGGCGCCGTAGGGCCGCAACTTCGAGAGGGCGAGACCATTCACGATGGTGCCCATGGAATGCTCGCGAATGCCGAAGTGGAGATTCTTGCCATGGGGAGTGTCAGCCTGAAAATCGCCGGCGCCTTCGTAGGTGAGGGTTGTTTTATTGGAAGGGCCGAGATCCGCGGAACCGCCGAGGAACCACGGAATATTTTGAGCGAGCACGTTGAGAACTTTACCGGACGCGTCGCGCCCAGCAACTCCCTTGGGATCAGCCGGGAAGACGGGCAGGTTGCGGTCCCAACCCTCTGGCAATTCGCGGCGCTGCATCAGGTCGATCTCGTTGGCAAGATCGGGATACTTGGCGCGATAGGCTGAAAAGAGGGATTTCCATTCGGCATTCGCCTTGGCACCGCGAGTGCCGATGCCCATACTGAAATGGTTATAGACGCCATCCGGGACCAAGAACTGCGCGTCTTCGGGCCAACCGTAGGCGCGTTTGGTGAGGCGAACTTCCTCTTCGCCCAGTGGCTCGCCATGCGCGGCGGACGTGTCCTGCTTGTTGGGCGAACCATAACCAATATGGCTGTCGAGGACGATGAAGGTCGGACGGCCTTTTTCCTTATGAAATACGTTCAAAGCATGTTCGATGCGTTCGATGTCGTTGGCATTGCCGACGCGCAGCACGTTCCACCCATAAGCGAGGAAGCGCGCTTCAACATCTTCAGTGAAGGCAATCTTGGTGGTGCCTTCGATGGTGATGCGGTTGTTGTCGTAGACCCAGCAGAGATTATCGAGGCCGAGATGAGCAGCAAGCGACGCGGCTTCGGGGGCCACGCCTTCCATCAAGCACCCGTCGCCGCAAATGGCGTAGACGCGATAGTCGAAGACGTCAAACCCGGAGCGATTGTAGTGGGCGGCGAGCCACTTCTCTGCAATGGCCATACCCACACTGGTGGCCACGCCATGACCGAGCGGGCCAGTGGTGGTTTCAACGCCAGAAACCCAGTGATACTCGGGATGGCCCGGAGCTTTGCTGTCGAGTTGGCGGAATCGACGAATATCTTCTAGCGTGACGGATGGCTGGCCGATTCTTTCGTAATCCGCATTGACAGCTTGGGTCTTTGTGAGATGAAGCGCAGACCAGAGCAACATGGACGCGTGGCCGTTGGAGAGGACGAATCGATCACGATTGGGCCAAATAGGATCGGCCGGATCGAAATTCATCACGCGATTCCAAATCGTGTACACGAGTGGAGCAAGCGCCATCGGCGTTCCTGGATGGCCCGACTTGGCGGCCTGCACTGCATCAATGGATAGGGTGCGAATGGTATTGATGCAGAGCTCATCGAGTTCCGTGTTGGTGAGGGTATTTTTCGCGATAGTTGCACACATGGACTGCCTCCACTCTTACATTGAAAAAGTTAGCTGGCTCTGCTGGCTTCGGCCAAAGCAACTTTCCCTAGCCGCCGCAAATGGCGTGGTTCCTGGCTGAACTTCGCGTTCAAGAACGCCTCTACGAGATCCCATGCGACCAGAGGACCGACGGTGCGTCCACCCATGCAAATGACGTTCATGTGATCGTCTTCGACACCTTGCT
>Ga0335071_10007711_pt1 | contig 11077 bp, 7 predicted proteins | sample Lox_Sample_15_FD_206724 | JGI IMG/M metagenome (GOLD analysis project Ga0335071, IMG submission 206724) | Soil microbial communities from Loxahatchee National Wildlife Refuge, Florida, United States - Lox_Sample_1.5 | ecosystem: Environmental > Terrestrial > Soil > Wetlands | place: USA: Florida...
CGGAGTGGCGCTACATTGGCAAACCTGTCCCGGGATATGACGTCGCTGAGCTCTGTTCAGGCAAGGCGCTCTATGGAATGGACGTGCGCATGGATGGAATGCTTTACGCAGCCATCGCACATCCGCCGGTTCTCGGTGGAAAAGTAAAGTCTGTCGACGATTCATCGGCTTTGCAAGTAAAAGGCGTTAAGAAAACAATCCGCATCGATCCCTTCACGCCTCCCCATCATTTCCAGCCATTGGGCGGCGTTGCAGTCATCGCCGACAATACCTGGTCCGCGCTCAAGGGCCGCGACAAACTCAAAATTGAATGGGACAACGGCTCTCACGCGGTCTACACATCGGCTGAGTACAGGAAGGAATTGCAGGAGACGGCGCGCCAGCCCGGAAAAGCCGTACACACTACGGGCGATCCCGATGCGGAGTTTGCCAAAGGCGGCAAGATCATCGAGGCGGAATACTACGCGCCGCACCTGGCGCACGCATCGATGGAGCCTCCGGTTGCAACAGCCGACGTGCAGGCGGACAAGGTAACCGTGTGGTCGCCGACGCAGAATCCGGTAGGCGTTCAGGAAGAAGTTGCGAAAGCACTTGGCATGAAGAAAGAACAGATCACGTCCCACGTGACTTTCCTGGGTGGCGGCTTTGGCCGGAAATCCAAACCGGATTACGCTGTTGAAGCAGCAGTCCTTTCAAAGAAAACTGGCAAGCCGGTAAAAGTCGTATGGAGCCGAGAAGACGACATCAAGTTCGGCTACTATCACTCGGTCTCGGCGATGTATATCAAAGCGGCCGTCGACGACAAAGGAATGCCGAAAGCCTGGTTGCAGCGTTCGGTCTTTCCCCCTATCTCCTCCACATTCGACAAAGACGCTGTCTACGGGGACGATGAGATGTCGTTAGGGTGGAACGTTATCCCTTTTGACGTTCCAAATTTCCGCTCGGAAAATGGAAAAGCCGCGTACCACGTCCGTATCGGCTGGCTGCGCTCGGTGGCGAACATCTATCACGCATTCGCCGTGCAGACATTCGCCAACGAACTGGCTTACGCTGCAGGACGCGATCCATACGACTATCTGCTCGCTCTGATCGGATCAGGCAAAACAATCGAAGCTGATCAGGAGAAAGAGGTAGCCGGTAAGTATCCCTATGACACAAGGCGATTGCGGCACGTTGCGGAAATCGCCGCCGACAAGGCTGGATGGGGAAAGAAGAAACCAGGGAACGGATGGGGCATGGGCATCGCCGTCCATCGCAGCTTTTTAACCTACGTTGCGAGCGTGGCCGAGGTCGAGGTCGATAGCAGCGGCGCGGTTCGTATTCCTCGGGTCACGACCGCTGTGGATGCCGGAATCGTCGCCAATCCTGACATGGTTCGCTCGCAGTTCCAGGGCGCCGCTGTTTTCGGGACCAGCCTCGCTCGCACCGGAGAGATCACCGCCACCAAGGGAGCGATCGACCAATCGAATTTCCACGATTATCAGGTCGCGCGCATGAACGATGCGCCTGTCTACGTGGATGTACACATTGTGGAGAGCACCGCTCCGCCAGCCGGTGTTGGAGAGCCGGGCGTACCTCCCATAGCGCCTGCGATCTGTAATGCAATTTATGCGGCCACCGGAAAGCGTGTACGCGAGCTTCCGCTGACACGAAACGGCTTTGCATGAAGAAAGGAGCCGCGTAGGCGGCTCCTCCTATCTTCTCCGACTGAAGTATTACTGAGTTATCTCGCCCCGCAAAATCCTGATCGATGCTTTAGGAAGCACATAAGATGTACCCGTACTTCGCGCTTCACCGTGGCAGTGAATCGTTTGAGTACTGGGAATTCGATGCGACGAGCATACCTCCAGATATAAGAGCACAAGCGCTCTCAGCGGGATCTCGGCTCACCGCATTGACCGTGTTCCGGTCACCCTGATACCGTCATATGTTTGCCTTTTTGAACGAAAAGCGTTGGGGTGCCCTTGGGTCTCAAATCGCCTTTGCGAGACGTGGGAATCTCGATCGCAACGCTCCAACCGGTCAGTCTGTAAGGGCCAGACGAGCGCCGACTGCACAGAAACGGAGATTCTTCATGCCTGCTATCAAATTCCGTGGTGTCGATTTCATCCAATATGATTCCCTCTTGACCGAGGAAGAACGCCTTGTCCGCGATACCACGCGTCAGTTCATCGAAGACAATCTGGTTCCGATCATCGAAGAATGCAATCGCGCTGGCCGGTTTCCGCGCGAACTTGTCAAGCCGATGGCTGACCTTGGATTCTTCGGTGCATCCATCAAGGGATACGGCTGCGCTGGCATGGGCAACGTTGAATACGGATTGATGACGCAGGAACTGGAGCGCGGTGACTCCGGCGTGCGTAGCTTCGTCAGCGTTCAGTCGGGCCTCTGCATGTATCCGATTTATGAGTTTGGCAGCGATGAGCAGAAAGAAGAATGGCTTCCGCCCATGCAGAAGGGTGAGAAGCTCGGGTGCTTCGGACTTACCGAACCCGATTTCGGATCGAACCCTGGCGGCATGCGCACTCGCGCACGGAAAGTGGGAAATGAGTATGTGATTAACGGCGAGAAGATGTGGATCACCTCCGGCACCATCGCCGACGTCGCCATTATCTGGGCGAAAGTTGAGAATGAGAATGATCGCGTTCGCGGTTTCCTGGTTGAGACGGATCGCCCCGGGTTTAAGGCCGACGACATCCATGGCAAGTGGTCTTTGCGCGCATCGGTAACCTCGGGCCTGTCGCTACAAGATGTCAAAATACCGGAATCAAATCTGCTGCCCAAGAGTGGCGGACTGAAATCTCCTCTGATGTGCCTCAACCAGGCGCGCTATGGAATCGCGTGGGGAGCCGTCGGCGCGGCAATGGCATGCTATGACTGCGCTCTGCAGTACTCCCTGCTGCGCAAGCAATGGCGCGACCAACCCATAGCCTCGCACCAACTCGTGCAAGACAAACTGACGTGGATGATCAGCGAGATCACAAAAGCCCAGTTGTTGGTTCTGCAGGTAGGGCGCCTGAAAGATGCCGGTAAAGTGGCGCCGCAGCACATCTCGATGGCGAAGCGCAATAACGTCTGGATGGCCTTGGAATGCGCTCGCCTCTCACGCGACATACTTGGCGCTAACGGTGTTGCCGACGACTATCCGATTATGCGGCACCTGATGAATCTCGAGTCCGTTAAGACCTACGAAGGCACTCACGATGTGCATTCGCTGATTATCGGGCAGAGCGTGACAGGAATCGACGCTTTCTAAACGGCTATCGAAAGCGTATTGCATCATTTCGCCTGGTGACTTAGCCACGCGCTGAAGTGCCGCTGTCTGACTTCAACTCCGTACCCGGGCCTGTCCTCGGCCGATCTGTCTTTGATCAATGTTTTTGCCGCGGAAAGCATTCGCCAGCCGCGGACATTTTACGAATTTGAGACAAATCTCAACCTTGTTAGAACGACCTCCACTTCGATAGTACCCTCGCTGGCGGGCCTGAGAATCAACGCCCGTGTCTTCTCACCCCCCGTTACTCTTACTTGTGTGGGAGAATCGCAGATTCAATCCAGCGGCCCAAGCGTCCCAGCATCGAGCCGCGAACGCTTGCGGTCGAGATGCGATGGGGTAAGAAGGAGGAACTCCGTGGGAACACTTCAGACGTTGTTGGCATTGGTTGTCCTGATTTATGTACTGTGCGTGGTTGTCCAGGGTGTGCAAGAGGTGCTTAAGTCATTCCTCAATACAAAAGCCAACATAATGGCTAAAACCCTGTTCGAATTCATGGGAGAACACTTATTGACCCCGGAACAAATAGCAGGGGCACTGAAGATTCGCGGCCTGGACAGTCTCGCCGCCCTCGAGCACTTCAGTAAAGAGGACTTTCGAAGCCTCATAGAGACAATCCCATTCACCGAGCAGCAGCTTCAGATGCTCGCCGAGGCGAAGATGACCGGCGATCAGTTTAAAGACCATGCTGCCGCTTCTTACGATGCTGTTATGGCAAAGTTCCAAAAGTCTTACGCTGCGAATAACAAGAAGTGGGTCATTGGCGTGAGTTTTGCCGTCGTCTTGCTGCTCAATGCAAGTGTGATCAAGATGTATGAGGTTCTCGCGGTGGACCAGAAGCTTTCGCAGACGATTGCGGGAACAACATCAACGTTCAGTCAGTCAAATCCGTCCGGAACTCAACCAGTCGATCTAAACGTGGCCTATCTTAAAAGCCGTCAAGCGATCACCGAGGATTTGCAGAAATACCCGATCCTTCTGAGAACTATGCAATACCCAACCGACATAAAGGACCTAGGTAATGATTTCGGCCTGATCATCATGGGTATTCTTGTCTCTTTGGGAGCTCCATTCTGGAATGACGTCCTAAAAGGCACGACCGGCATCAACAACGCACTAAATACGGCTGCGAAGAAAAATTGATGAAAAATGATCGCCAGTAGTAAGAGGCGGCTTAGTTCGTAGCCGAACTGGGACCTACGGGTGGCCATGAAGGAAAATCGAGATCTCTACCCGTAAAGTTCTCCCAACAATTCGTATGCTCGCCGCAGATGCGGGATGACGATACTCCCGCCGACCACCATCGCCACATTCAGCGCTTCCTCCTGCTCGGCTCGGTGCACACCTAGGCGGTATGCCTGGATCGCATGGTAAAAAATGCAGTCGTCACAGCGCAGGACTGCTGACGCAACCAGCCCCATCAATTCTTTAGTCTTCGCCGGCAGCGCTCCCTCGAGATATGTATTGTGATCGATGTTGTAAAAGCGCTTTGCCAGGAAATTGTTTGCCCTGTCCACCTCGCCGTTCAGGCGCTCCCGCGTATCCAAAAAGCGACGTGCGAGTTCACTCTTCTCTGAAACATATTTCTCGGTGAAGAGATAGGTTGGCTCTTTGCGCTCTGGAGTTTGTTTTTCCTGTACCGAGTGCTCGCTCTGTTCGCTGATGCTGGTAGGCATGGGCAAATAGTAGCACCATAGGAGTTCGAACGAAGCCAGATTCGCGCCCTGGATTTCACACCCTCAGGCTGTCGGTTTGTCCCGCGGAGGCTCAACGGCCATGAAATCTTGCGCAAAACGCTGCGCGTACTTTTCCAGCAGTTCAGGGATCCGATGTGAATTGCTCGACTTCAGCACCAGTCCGGCATGGTGATGTTTCCTGATGCGCAGAAAAACCTCAGGGTCGCTGTATGAGGACGTATCTGGATTCTCTTGCTTGGCAAGCGACAAGATCACGCCAGCGTAGTCTTCTCGCGTCGCAGGCAGCCTGTAGGTTCCGTCTCCGCCCGATACTTCAATCCGTGCCCATTCTCGCCATAAATTGATTCCAGTGGCTGTCTCGACCATCTCGCTGATATAGGCTCCCCCAACACGAGCGGCACACTCCAGGAAGTAGAATTCACCATCCGCGTTGGCCCGAATGAATTCCGCATGGGAAACGCCGCGCAATAGGCCCAACGCTGCAATCAACTCCCGATTAATGTTACGAAGCCGTAGATCATCCTCGCTGCCACGAGGAACAGTGAAAGTAGTAAAAACTCCTCCGTGTGCGACATTCATCGGAGGCTTCCCGTACTTGCTCACGTTGGCGAAGACAACCTCATTTTCAGACACCACGGAATCGACGTGATAGACGTCGCCCGCGACGAATCCCTCCAGCAAGTAGTTCGATTGCTTGTCGCCTAACTGCTCCAGTACTGGCCACAGATCACCGGCTGCCTGAATTTTCTTGATGCCAATAGCCGACGCTTCCTGCCTCGGTTTGAGTACCCAGGGTCCAGGCACATGATCGAGGTAATACCGGATATCACCGTGATTCACCACAGGCACAAAATCCGGAACTCGAATCTTGCGATCGAGCGCGCGCATGCGCATGGCAAGTTTGTCACGGAAATACCGCATGGTGGTGAGCCCCATGCCTGGAATCCGCAAGTGTTCACGGAGCGTAGCGGCCGTTTCCATGTCAAACTCGTCGAGCGCGACGATACGGTCGAGCTTTTCTTTTCGAGCAAGGTGCGTCACAGCCTTGACGACGTCATCCAACGGAATCTCTTCGGGAAGGTAGTAGGTGTCGTCCAGGCTTTCGCGCGGCCAATCGGCATTGCGCAATTTCTCCGCCGTCAGCAGGAGCACGCGGCAGCGCGCACGCTTGCACTCTCGCATGAACTCCTGCCCCTTTTCGTAGGTAGTGATGCAAAGGAAAGTGAGCGAACGTTTTTCAGACATGAGTCAGGTTCCGATTAGGGATAGGAGAATACCATGTCATGCCGTCTCCACTAATCTCTTCAGTACTTTGGAGAATATCGATTGGGTGAATCCAGTATTTTCATACCCGCTTGAATTGCTGTATAGTCTCAACCCGGAACCGGCCCTTTGCCGCGCGAATGGGAGAAAGTAAATGGCAACGCAAACACGTCCAGAAGGTAAGGCCCGCACGTTCGGGGAGAATATTGAGAGCGATCTGGCATCGCGATTCCTGCGCGTGGTCGAAGTAGCCGCTATCGAATCGGCTCGCACAATGGGCCAAGGTGATCGCAAGCTCAGCGATCAGGTTGCCACAGAGGCCATGCGCAGAACGATGGATTCAATCCCCATGCGGGGCACCATCGTCATCGGCGAAGGCGAGCGCGACGAAGCTCCCATGCTCTATATCGGCGAAAAGGTCGGGGCCGAGTTCCCGGACGGAACCGAAGTTCCCGAGGTTGATATCGCTGTCGATCCTCTGGAAGGTACCAATCTCTGCGCCACGGGTGCCCCTGGCTCGATCACCGTGCTCGCAGCCTCCGAACGTGGTGGACTTCTGAACGCCCCCGACTGCTACATGGACAAGATTGTGGTCGGCCCGTCCTGCAAAGACGCCGTGTACCTGGACGCTCCCGTCTCTCACAACCTGAAAAATATTGCCCGTCGACTGGATCGGGACGTCGAAGACCTGGTCATCATGGTTTTGGATCGGCCGCGACATGAAAAGCTGATCGCCGACATTCGCACCGCCGGAGCGAGAATTCGCCTCATCGGTGACGGCGACCTTTCCGCAGGTATCGCGGCCGCCGTCATCGGAACGGGCGTTCACGCCGTTATGGGATCAGGTGGCGCGCCAGAAGGAGTGATCACGGCAGCCGCGGTTCGTTGCCTCAATGGCTACATGCTCGGGCGCCTCATCGTAAAGCCAGATCAGGAAGAACGGCTGGAGCGCATGGGAATCAAAGACAAGAACCGGATCTACGAAGCCGAGGATCTCGCCCCCGGCAAGCAGATTATTTTCGCCGCTGCCGGTGTCACGGACGGCGCACTGATGAAGGGAGTCCGGTTCTTCGGCGAAGGCACACGTACGTCGTCGGTAATCATGACGCTCCGCACCGGAAAAGTGCGCTTCGTCGACAGCATTCATCTCGAGAAGGGACCAGATTTTAAAGTCAGATTTTCGTAGTCAGTAAAACAAACCGAGTCACTTCAGGTACTCCGAATCTTTTTTCAGCTCTTCCGGAATCGGCGGGAATGGCGGCCATTCCTGCGAATATCCTTTGAGCAGGGGAGTCGCGACTTCCGAACGCAACGTACCATCGTGCACCGCAAACTTGTGCGGATGACCGGCGGAATATCCTTCCCACAAGCTCACGCCCGCATACGCACCGTCTTTTCGAAGGATGTAGTACGTCATATCCATATAGCGCAGCTTGTTCATGTCGCCGTTGTAATTGCGGACGATCCGCTTCAACGCGTCCGTTCCTGCTTCTTGCGGCGACATGCCATGACGCATGTTTTCGACAATCGTGTGCGCTCCCGCGACCTTGATATTTTCTTCCCCACTTCCCGTCGCCCCGGCTGAGCCCACGTCTTGATCCGTATAGCATCCCGCTCCGATAATCGGCGAATCGCCACATCTCCCGGGGAGTTTGAAAGCAAGACCGCTGGTTGTCGTAATCCCCGACATCTCTCCCTTTTCGTTCAGCACCGAGCAATGAATCGTACCGGTTGGAGGAAATAAGACGCGTCGAACTGCCGCGAGTTGGAACTCCGGCTCAATCCCCAGATCGGCTGCACGCGCCTGAAGTTGTTGAATACGATCGCCCCACAACTCCGCCTTCGTTTTTGAATCCGCGGGAGCTTGCCAGTGAGGATCAGCAATTCCTGGTCCCCACCAGTCGCGATCGGAGTTGAATTGCTTCCAGAGCATCCAGATCTTGCGGGAACGATCGGTGAGCAGGTTTTCCCGCGGAAAACCCATCGCCACGGCGAAGCGCTCAGCGCCCTCGCCAACAAGCATAACGTGTCCCGTATGTTCCATGACCGCTTTCGCGACCATTGACACGTTCTTGATATTCCGCACTCCGCCGACCGACCCAGCGCGCCGCGTTGGACCGTGCATGCAGCAGGAATCCAGCTCGACTACTCCTTCTTCGTTAGGTAATCCGCCAAGCCCGACAGAATCGTCATTCGGATCATTCTCCGGACCTTTCACCACTCGAACCCCCGCCTCCAGTGTGTCCCCTCCGCCCTTCAGGAAGGCATAAGCATCCTCGACGTAGGGATACCCATTCTGGGCGCAGATGATGATCGCCCGCTTCGTACCCTCAGGAACAGTTCCTTGCCTCGATGCAGACATTTCCGCGATTGCCGTTTGACCGGTTTGCGCCGCAACCGCTGCTACCACCGACGTCTTGACGAAGTCACGTCTTGAAATGGACACGAACGTCCCTCCCTGCGCGTGAGCCGCTGAAGTATCTCGGGCTGGCGCAAACGCGCAAGAATATCATGACAGCGCAATGCGCCGCCCTACACGCTAACAAGTTTTGTCGAATGGGTTTTGATGATTAGCGCCGCGCATACCGCCGCAACCGTCCGGGATACTCAGCTCCAGCTTTTTCCAAACGGTCCGACGCCACCTGGCTGATCGGCTGCACTTTTTCCGAACGAAAGCGTAGCAGCGCAGCGATGTTGCCAATCTTATCGAACTCAGAATCACTCTTCACATAGAAGGTTTCAATGTCGCGGCGCACAACCCATGGCAGGATGGCTTCTCCTACATCCACGATTTCCTGCGTGGCTCGGCCGCAGACCGGACAGTAGCTCACCAGGTGCGCATCGATGTGTCCGCAACCAGTGCATTCCACCGCATGCCCCTGCAAATTTTCCCCGATCAGCAATGTCTGCACTTCCCCCAATTCCAGCGAACGCAAGACCCGGCGCAATCCCGTAACGCCTCGGGCGTTGCTGCGTGCCTGGTTTAGAGTTTCGCTCACGAGTTGCCGGCGGCGATTGTTTTGCCAGTCTTCCAGGATGTGCTGTGCCTGAAAACGAACGTCATCTTTGGAAAAATGCCCCACGTCCGCATGAAACCTTCCAATCATTGCCTGGCTCGCGTATGGATGCAATTGCGGCTCGAACAATGAGCGATGCGCATCCTGGCACGCCAATATCCACTTTTCGAAAACTCCTCTATCCAGCAACTCTTTAATGTTCTCTGCCACATTCTTGAAGTGTTGCCGCACCTCATCTTCAACTCGCCGTTGAGCATGGCCGCCTTCGTATCCACCAAACCCATCGCTTCGACCGCGTCGCGATAATGGATGAAATAGGTCTTCCCTCTCGGTCAGTTCCCCGAGCCGAAGATCAAAAATCCGGGCTCGATGCCGGTCAATCAGAACAACTCCCAGCAGTGGAGACGCCCCCAGAAGGTTCGCGAGCGGCTTTAGATGAAAATGACGGTCGATGAACAATTGCGTGCTGCCCAACGTTGCTGGCAGATCGTATTCTTGCCACAGATTTTGACCCGCACAGGCAAAGACCGCTTTACCGTGGATACCATTACTGCGAAACTCGCCCGAGAGCCGCACAACCCGCTCGATATCCTCGCGGGCAGAATCTTTTTTCCCCTTCACCTCAAGCCGGCGCATAGCTTCGCGAGCCAGATCTTTGATAAGAATCGTGTCTTCTTTGTGTGCCTTGTTGCGCGGTGTCGAAGGTTGGAAATAGAAAGTGACAGCACAGGATTTGTCATCCTGAAATTCGGCCAATTGGCGGATTTGTTCGCGACTAATACTCATAGATCATCTCCCCACAGAATTAGTTTTGGATCACGCTGCGCCAGTTGGAGCAAACCGGCCCTGGAATCGGCCGGCCAGTCCTGGCGCTTTGCGCAGATGTTCGCGCGCTGCCATCACAAAGGCGAGCACGCTCTCGGCAGTTTGGCCAGTAATGGCCGCTATCTCTTCAACGCTAAACCCTTCGATGGAATGAAGGATAAAGGCTTCGCGGGATCCCCCCGGCACATCGCGCAGAGCCGAGGCGACCAGACGGAGGAGTTCATCAGACGCCAGAATTTGCTCTGGATTCGCAGCTCGTGAATCCGGGATCACGTCCTCTCCCGTGATCGACTCATCCGGCTGGTGGAACTGCAACTGTGGCTCGTCACTGCCCTTCACATTCGGGCGCCGAGCGGAAGCCTCCAGATGCACCGCGTTCCCGTTGCTATCGTCTGTGCTGGAAAGCCGGTCTAAGGCGCGCATAGCTTGCCGGTACAGCCAGGGTTCCAGTGCAAGCTTTTCCGGCTTCTCTTGTCCTTCGGTCAACGCCGAGGCGATTGCCTCATCGATGACCTCTTCCTTCGAAACCGAGTTCGGAGCAATCGTTTCCTGCGCCTCCCGGATGTAGATCTCGCGTTCCACGAATCGATCAAGGCGGGCAAGATTCGCATTTACATAGGAGCGGACATCATCCGAAGAAATTTTCGCTGGGAAAACGACCGCCACAGTCTCCTCGAATGGAACCGCCTTTAACTTCGCGCCTTGCCGCGTTGCGTTTCCGCGACGATCACGCTGCCACTTATGCGAGGCACGCAGCATGTCCTTGTGTTTGTTTAGTTGCTGCAAAAGATCTTCGAAGCCGGCCTTTACTGCCGATTCGGGGTTTGGCGCATTTTTCTGGACCGCCATTTGTCCGGACGGCAAGCGTAGGTTTAGCGAAATGCTGATCCCTTCGCGTACCGAAAGTTCTTCCACCACGCCTCTCAGATGGACCAGTTCAGGCCGGAACACCTGCAGGCGCCTTTGGAGTTTTTCGATTTGGTGCTGAACGTCTTTCTCTA
>Ga0335071_10007712_pt1 | contig 11076 bp, 6 predicted proteins | sample Lox_Sample_15_FD_206724 | JGI IMG/M metagenome (GOLD analysis project Ga0335071, IMG submission 206724) | Soil microbial communities from Loxahatchee National Wildlife Refuge, Florida, United States - Lox_Sample_1.5 | ecosystem: Environmental > Terrestrial > Soil > Wetlands | place: USA: Florida...
GGGTTCGGCGTGCGGAGAATCATCAACGGCGAGCCGCGATCGCCTCACACCGGGCAGGACTACGCAGCGCCCGCAGGCGCTCCGGTCGCGGCGGCCAATGCCGGACGGGTCGTCGTAGAGGCCGACCAGTTCTTCTCGGGAAAATCCCTGGTCATCGATCACGGCCAGGGGCTGTATACGATGTACTTCCACCTTGCGGAGTTCCTGGCCCCCGCGGGACAGCGCGTGGCGAAAGGCGACATCGTTGCCCGCGTTGGCAGTACCGGGCGCGTGACCGGCCCGCACCTGCACTGGGGGGCGCGTCTGAACGGCGCCCGGATCAATCCCGAAGCGTTGCTGCGACTAGCGGACTAACAACAGCGTTATCGACCGGCTGTCAGTCACCCTGGAAATCGAGCAACCGCTCCTTAAACTTTGAACCGTGATCGTGAACCTCGAACATCGGACGCCCATGACATCTTCGACCTCGGACATTGGATCTCGGACCTCGGACGAACCTTTTCGCGCCGGCTACGTCGCGATCGTTGGACGCCCCAACGTGGGCAAATCCACCCTCATGAATCGGCTGGTGGGCCAGGACCTCTCGATCGTGTCCTCACGGCCGCAGACCACCTGGCATCGTATTCTCGGCATCAAAACGCTCCCGACGGCCCAGCTTTTGTTTCTGGATACGCCGGGTATGCACGAATCTTCCGCCCTGTTCAACCAGACGCTGGTCCAGGCCGCCGAGCGGGCCATGGCCGAGGCCGACGTGATCCTCTGGCTTATTGACGCAACAGCCAGGGACCACCCCGACGATCATCGCATCCTTGAAAGGCTCCAGGCCGAGCCGCCGCGCGGCCCTGTCCTGCTCGCTATCAACAAAGTGGACCTGATCGCCAAACCGCTCCTGCTCCCGATCATCGACCGGTGGCGCACCGCGTACTCCTTCGCAGAGATCGTCCCCATTTCTGCCGCCACCGGCGAGAATGTGGCCCGACTCGAATCCCTGCTCGCGCAAACCGTGCCGGCCGGCCCGGCGCTCTACGACCCCGACGATCTCACCGATCGCCCTGAGCGGTTCTTCATCGCCGAGATTCTCCGCGGCCAAGCCTTCGCCCTCCTTCGCCAGGAACTGCCATACGCCGTGGCCGTCGAAGTCGAAGCTGTCCGCCCGCGTGAAGGCCAGAACCTGACGGACGTGCAGGCCACTCTGTACGTCGAGAGGGCCTCGCAGAAAGGCATCGTGATCGGAGGCGGGGGACAGATGCTGAAGCGCATCGGGGCTGCCGCGCGGCCCGCCATCGAGGAGCTACTGGACACGCGGGTGTACCTTGAGCTGCACGTCAAAGTCGAGGAGGCCTGGCGCCGGGACGCCAACGCCCTCCGCCGCCACGGTTACTTGGAGTCATAACCAATGCTGGCACACTTTGCCTTCACCAGGCGGCTCAAAAAGGCCCAGATGCCAGGCGCGGTGCCGGGTACCCATCCGTCGGGATGGGTGGGGGCGCGAGGCGTACTCTGTGCGTACGTCGCAGCGCCGCGCCGGGTACCCATTCCGATGGGTGGCCGCAACGCTGCAGATGGGTCTTTTTCGGCAGCCTGCTGACATGCCGGTTCAGAGCACCGACGCCATCGTGATCGGCGGCCATGACCTCGCCGAGGCGGATCGGATCATCGTGTTTTACACGAAATCTGCGGGCAAGGTCCGGGCCGTGGCGCCTGGCGTCCGCCGGTTGCGCTCGCGGTTCGGCGGCAGCCTCCAGCTGTTCACGGCCGGCCGCCTGGTCTACTACGAACGGCCGAATAAAACGTTGCACAAGGTCAACGAGTTCGGCGTCGTGCGGGCGCACCAGCGGCTGCGCGAAGATCTCGAGCGGATCGCGTTGGCCTCAGCGGCCGTCGAGGCGCTCTCGCTTGGCGCCGACGAAGGCGAGCCCTCTCCGGACCTCTATCGCCTGCTCGATGAAGGCCTGGATATCCTGGAGGAGGCTGCCCGTCCCAGCGTCGTCCTGTATGGATTGTGGCTGCACACCCTCCGCCTGCTGGGCTACCTACCGGAGCTGACCGCCTGTGTGCGCTGCCGAAAGCGCACCGCGGAGCCGCTCTTCCTCAGCCCCGCTCAAGGCGGGCTCCTGTGTGCCGCCTGCCGTCCCGGCGTCCCGGAAGCCTTGCGCGTGTCCCCGGACGCTCTTGGCTTCTTGCGCGGCGCCAGCGCCAGCGCCCCCCGGCTCTGGGACCGAATCGTCCTCGCCCCCGACACCCAGGACGAAGTCGGGCAGCTCCTGCAAGCCTTTCTTCGCCAGGTGTTAGGCCGCCCCCTGCGTTCGGCAGACTTCCTCGACAGGCTCTAAGTTACTATCAGATGGGGTTTTTGGCCATTTCGCAGACGGCTTTTCGCTTGACACTTGCTGGACGAATTTGTTAGCTTTCCTGTTTACACCGACCCGAGATTCCCGCCGGAAAGGAATCAGATGACCTTTCAGGAGCTGGTCCTCGCCCTGGAAGCTTACTGGGCGAAATACGGCTGTGCCATCCTGCAGCCCTATGACGTGGAGCTGGGCGCCGGGACCATGAACCCGGCCACCTTCCTCCGCGTGCTGGGGCCGGAGCCGTGGAACGTCGCCTACGTGGAGCCTTCGCGTCGGCCCGCCGACGGCCGCTACGGCGAGAACCCGAACCGACTGCAGCACTACTACCAGTACCAGGTCATCCTCAAGCCCTCGCCGGCAAACATCCAGGACGTCTATCTGAAGAGCCTGCAGAGCTTCGGCGTGGACCCCCTCAAGCACGACATCCGATTCGTCGAGGACGACTGGGAAGCCCCCACGCTCGGCGCCTGGGGCCTCGGCTGGGAAGTGTGGCTGGACGGGCTGGAGATCACCCAGTTCACCTACTTCCAACAGGCCGGCGGCATCGAGGTGCGGCCCGTGGCGGGCGAATTGACCTACGGCATCGAGCGCATCGCCATGTTCCTGCAAGGCGTGGACAACGTCTACGATCTCAAGTGGAACGCGACGCTGACCTACGGCGACGTCCACAAGCAAGGCGAAGTCGAGTGGTCGGTCCACAATTTCGAGGCCGCCGACGTTCCGTTGCAGCTCCGCTTGTTCGACGAATACGAGCGGGAGTCGCGGCGGCTGATCGAGCGAGGGCTGGTGCTGCCCGCATACGACTACTGCTTGAAATGCTCCCACACCTTCAACATCCTGGATGCGCGGGGCGCGATCAGCGTGACCGAGCGTACGCACTATATCGGCCGTGTCCGCAGCCTCGCCCGCAAAGTGGCGGAAGCCTACCTGAAGCAGCGCGAGGACATGGGTTTCCCGCTCCTGAAAGGGTCGCGCTGAGTGGTTGAGCAATCGCCGAAGGACGCCATGAAGGATCTGCTGTTTGAAATCGGCACCGAGGAGATTCCCTCCGGCTATCTGCCCCCGGCGCTGGTTGAGCTCGCGGCGGCCGCAACCCGTCTTTTGACCGAGCACCGGCTCACCGCCGCTGCAGTCCGGACGTTAGGGACGCCCCGCCGACTCACCCTGATCGTGGAGGGCTTGCCCGACCGGCAGGCCGATTCTCGGCGCGAGGTCGTCGGGCCGCCCAAGGCGGCCGCGTTCGATGCCGAAGGCAAGCCGACCAAGGCGGCCGAAGGGTTCGCCCGTGGACAGGGCCTCGCGGTCGAAGCGCTTAAGGTGCGTGCACTCGAGCGCGGGGAATACCTGGTCGCCGTCCAGGAAGAGCACGGAGCCAAGACGCGCGAGGTCCTCTCGCGCCTTTTGCCCAAGCTGGTCACCGCGCTGTCGTTCCCGAAATTCATGCGCTGGGGCGAAGGAACCTTCCGCTTCGTCCGACCGATCCGCTGGCTGCTCGCGGTCTTCGATGGCCGGCTGGTGCCGTTCGACATCGACGGCCTCAAGGCCGACGTGAAGACGTACGGGCATCGGTTCCTGGCTCCGCGTGCGTTCCGGGTCCGCGGGGTCGAGGAGTACCTGACAGGCCTCGAGGAGCGGTCCGTGATCGTGGATCCGGCGCGGCGCCGCGAGATGGTCCGCACGCTGGCCACCGAAGCGGCGGCCGCCGTGGAAGGTGTTCCCCTTTGGGATCCGTCGCTGGTCGAAACAGTCGCGGATCTGGTCGAGTACCCGACGGCGGTGTGCGGCGCGTTCCGGCCGGAGTACCTCGAGCTGCCGCGCGAGGTCGTCGTGACCCCGATGCAGAAGCACCAGCGGTATTTCCCGGTCGCAGATGCGGAGGGCGCCCTGCTCCCCTACTTCGTGACCATCTCGAACATGCGGGGGAAGGACCTGCACCTCGTCCGGCAGGGGAACGAGCGCGTGCTGCGCGCTCGGCTCAACGACGCCGAGTTCTTTTTTCGGGAAGACCTCAAGCGGCCGCTGGCAGACCGCCTGACCGACCTCGACCACATCATCTTCCAGGTGAAGCTGGGGTCGGTGGCGGATAAGGCGCGGCGCCTCGGGCGGCTGGCCGCCTGGATCGCCGACCGCCTCGACCCTGCCGCCCGGGACACCGCCGAGCGCGCCGCCCGGCTTTGCAAAGCAGATCTCGCCACCAACATGGTGAAAGAGTTTCCGAATCTGCAAGGTGTGATGGGGAAAGAGTACGCTGCCCGGTCGGGCGAGCCGGCGGGGGTGTGCCAGGCCATTGCCGAGCATTACCTGCCCCGCTTCACCGGCGACACTCTGCCCGCCTCGACGGCGGGGGCCGCTGTCGCGTTGGCGGACCGGTTCGATTCGATCGTTGGCTGTTTCGGAATCGGCCTGATACCCACCGGATCCGAGGATCCGTACGGCCTCCGCCGGGCGGCCCAGGGCATCGTCCAGATCCTTTTGCAGCGGAAAGCCCGCTTTTCCCTGTCGGCGGCGATCGCCGCCGCCCAGGACGGTTACGGCACCTTGGCGGCGGGCGCGTCGGTTGGACCGCAGGCGCTAGAATTCCTCCGCGGGCGCGTCCAAGCCATTCTGACCGACCGCGATCTGCCGGCCGAAGTGGTCGATGCTGTCTTGTCGGCCGAATCCGACGACGTGGCGGACGCCGCCCGGCGCACGGAGGCCCTGGCCGTGCTCCGGCACGACGCGGATTTCGCAGAGCTGGCCACCGCCTTCCGCCGGGTGGTCGGCATTATTCCGAAAGGCTTCGAGCGGAGCGTGGAGCCTGCCCGGATGGTCGAGGGCGCCGAGCGGGCGCTCTACGCGCAAGCGCTCGAACTGAAGGCTGAGGTCAACCAGTTTGTGGCCGCCCAGGACTATCTTGGAGCGCTCCGGCGGATCGCGGCGCTCAAGCCGATCGTGGATATGTTTTTCGAAGAAGTGCTGGTGATTGGGCCGGATGAGGCATTGACGCAAAATCGTTTTGCGCTCCTCAAGACGGTCGGGGACCTGTTCGCGAAGATCGCGGACTTCACAAAGTTCTCAGGGTAGGGGGACGGAGGCATCTATGGCAGCGACGAAAAAATGGGTCTATTTCTTCGGGAACAAAAAGGCGGAGGGGCGGGCCGAGCAGAAAAACCTGCTGGGCGGCAAGGGGGCTAACCTCCACGAGATGACCCGACTGGGCATTCCGGTCCCGGCGGGCTTCACGATCACCACGGAAGCTTGCATCTACTACACCAAGAACAAGAAGCAGTATCCGCAGGGGATGTGGAAGCAGGCCGAGGAATCCCTCAAGAAGCTCGAGAAGGCCATGGGCGCCGTCTTCGGCGACGCGACCAATCCCCTGCTGGTGTCCGTGCGCTCCGGCGCCCGGGTCTCCATGCCCGGCATGATGGACACCGTGCTGAACCTGGGCTTGAACGACACCAGCTTGCAGGGCCTGATCGCCAAGACCAAGAACGAGCGGTTCGCCTACGACTCCTATCGCCGCTTCATCCAGATGTTCAGCGACGTGGTCATGGGGATCGCCAAGAAGGAATTCGAGAAGCTGATCGAGGCCAAGAAGCACGAGAAGCGGGTCACCCAGGACACCGAGCTGACTGCCGAGGATCTGAAGGACCTGGTGAGCCTGTTCAAGCGCGTGTTCAAAGAGAAGACCGGGAAAGAGTTCCCGCAGGATCCCAAAGAGCAGCTGAAGTACGCGATCAACGCCGTGTTCGGCTCCTGGGATAACGAGCGCGCCGTCACCTACCGCCGGCTGAACAAGATTCCCGGCGACTGGGGCACCGCCGTCAACGTGCAGGCGATGGCCTATGGCAACATGGGCGACAACTCCGGGACCGGCGTGGCCTTCACCCGCGACCCCGGCACCGGCGAGAAGCGCTTTTTCGGCGAGTACCTGATCAACGCCCAGGGCGAGGACGTGGTGGCCGGCGTGCGCACGCCGCTCCCGATCGCGGCCCTGCAGAAGCAGATGCCCAAGATCTATGCCGAGTTGGAGGCGATCTACAAGCGGCTCGAGAAGCATTACCGCGACATGCAGGACATCGAGTTCACGATCCAGGAAGGCAAACTCTACATGCTGCAGTGCCGCGTCGGCAAGCGCACCGCGGCCGCGGCCGTTAAGATTGCCGTGGACCTGGTCAAGGAGCGGTTGATCGGCAAGGAAGAGGCGGTCCTCCGCGTGGCGCCCAGCCAGCTCGATCAGCTCCTGCATCCGCGCGTTGACGCGACGGCCAAACCCCAGAAGATCGCCAAGGGCCTGCCGGCGTCTCCGGGCGCTGCGGTCGGCAAGGTGGTCTTCACCGCCGCCGAGGCGGAAGAGGCGGCCGCCAAGGGCGAGCGCGTCGTCCTGGTCCGGCTCGAGACCTCGCCCGAGGATATCGGCGGCATGCACGCCGCTCAGGGTATCCTCACGGCGCGGGGCGGCATGACTTCCCACGCGGCCGTCGTGGCCCGCGGCATGGGCAAGCCCTGCGTGGCCGGCTCGGGCGACATCACGGTGTACGAAGAGCACGGCTACTTCTTCGCCAAGGACGTGAAGGTCCAGCGCGGCGAGTACATTACCCTGGACGGCGGCACTGGAGAGGTGATGCTGGGCGAGGTGAAGCTGATCCAGCCCGAGCTCTCCGGCGACTTCGCCACCTTGATGGCGTGGGCGGACAAGTTCCGCGAGATCGGTGTGCGCACCAACGCCGACACCCCGACCGACGCCCGCGTGACCAAGAAGTTCGGGGCCGGCGGCATCGGCCTGTGCCGGACCGAGCACATGTTCTTCGAAGGCGACCGCATCGACGCGGTGCGCGAGATGATTCTGGCCAAGGACCTGGACGGCCGGAAGAAGGCGCTCGGCAAGCTCCTCCCCATGCAGAAGCAGGACTTCAAGGCCATCCTGGACATCATGGGCAACCTGCCGGTGACAGTCCGCACCCTGGATCCGCCGCTGCACGAGTTCCTGCCCAAGACCGAGGCCGACATCCAGGATCTCGCGGCCAAGACGGGCATTTCGGTCGAGCAGCTCAAGGCCAAGGTGGACGGCATGCACGAGTTCAACCCCATGCTGGGTTACCGCGGCTGCCGCCTCGGCATCGAGTACCCCGAGATCACCGAGATGCAGGCGCAGGCACTCTTCGAGGCCGCCTGCGAGCTGCGCAAGGAAGGCAAGAACCCGTATCCCGAGGTCATGATTCCGCTGGTCGGGACGCTGCAGGAGCTGCAGCTCCAGCGCGACCTGGTGGAGCGCGTGGCCCAGGAAACCATGAAGAAGTATAAGGTCAAGGTCCGCTACATGATCGGGACCATGATCGAGATCCCGCGCGCCTGTCTAGTGGCGGACCAGATCGCCCAGACGGCCGAGTTCTTCTCGTTCGGCACCAACGACCTGACCCAGACCGTCCTGGCGCTGTCCCGCGACGACGCCGGGAAATTCCTCCCGCTTTATGTGGAGAAGAAGATCTACACCGAGGATCCGTTCGTCAGCATTGATCAGGAAGGCGTCGGGGCCATGATGAAGATGGCCATCGAGAAAGGCCGCAAGACCCGCAAGAACCTGGAGCTGGGCATCTGCGGCGAGCACGGCGGCGAGCCGCGGTCGGTCATGTTCTGCCACGAGATCGGTCTCGACTACGTCAGCTGCTCCCCTTATCGGGTGCCCATCGCCAAGCTGGCGGCGGCGCACGCGGCCTTGAAAGACAAGGTCAAGATCAAGGAAATGGGCGAGAAGTAGGTCGCTCGTCTGATAAGAAACAAGAAAGGGGTCCCCACCGGGACCCCTTTCTTGTTTGTGAGCGGCCGTCGCCTCCGATGACGATCGAGGTGATATCGGCTTCGCGCAACTGCTTTGCATGGCCTGCGCAGACTGGAACGGGCCGAGAATCTCACGACCTGGGGCGCGCGGCTTTTGCCTTGACTCATGCTCCGAGTCGGCTTAGCGTTTGGTTTATGGCTCCGCAAATTGCTGTTGATCAGCAGAAGGTTGCAGATTTTTGCCGTCGAAACCATATTCGCCGATTAGCGCTTTTCGGATCTGTTTTGCGAAGCGACTTCCGCCCGGAAAGCGATATCGATGTGCTGGTTGAGTTCGCACCGAGCCAGAGGATTGGATTACGACTTATCCGTATGCAGGAGGAACTGTCTACAATACTGGGAAGAAGAAAGGTTGACCTGATCACGCCGAAGTTCCTGAATCGGCGTATCCGCGATCAGGTGCTGAGTTCCGCTGAGGTTCAGTATACAGAAAGATGATCATGTGTACGTCGGGCATATGTTGGATCTGTCGCGGAAAGCTGTAGAGAAGACGAAGGGTATCGGCCGGGGTGAACACGACCACGATGAGAACCTTCGATTAGCGCTTGCGCACTTGATTCAGATCATCGGGGAGGCCGCTCGTCGAGTTTCTGCCGATTTCCAACGAAAGCAACCTGACATTCCGTGGGCAGAGATGTTCGGAATGCGTCACAAGATCGTCCACGACTATTTGGAAATTGACGAAGATATCGTTTGGGACGTGGTCATTCAGGATCTTCCCTTGATCGTCCCTGTCCTCGAAGAGATTATTCCAGCCGAGGGCCCATAACACAGCGTGCCGTTTTGACTCACGTCTCGTGCCTTCTGCTTGACAGCACCTCCCGCCGGCGATAGCGTGTACAGGTTCTCATCCCGCATCTACTCAGTGCGCTCTGAAGGAGGCTCCCGATGGATATCGGCAAGACGCATTTCATCCACATGACCCCTCGCCTCGTGTTCGGCGTGAACACGGCCCAGCAGACCGGGGAGGAGTTGGCGCGCCTGGGCGTGTCGCATGCCCTGGTCGTGACGGATTCGGGCCTCGTGCAGACGGACGTTCCCGGCATCATCACGAAAAGTCTGGATGCGGCGGGCGTCAAGTGGTCGCTCTTTGGCGAGGTCGAGCCAAACCCGAGCATCGAAACGGTCGAGAAAGGTGCAGGGTTGTACAAAGAGAAGGATTGCAATGGCATCGTGGCGGTCGGCGGAGGTAGTCCGATTGATGCCGCCAAGGCCATCGGCATCCTTGTCACCTCGGGCGGCTCGATGCGGGACTACTTCGGCGGCAAGAAAGTGGAGCGTCCGCTGCCGCCACTCGTCGCCATCCCCACGACCTGCGGGACTGGCTCCGAATCCACGCAATTCACGGTCATCACCGATACCGAGAAGCACTTCAAGCTGGGCATCGGCAGTCCCTTCGAAATCCCCAAGGTGGCCATCGTTGACCCGACCCTGCTGGCCAAGCTCCCCGCCCGGATGATCGCTTCGACCGGCATGGACGCGCTTTGCCACGCCATCGAATCGTATACCAGCAGCCTCGCCCAGCCGGTCTCGGATGCGCTCGCCCTCCATGCCATACAGCTGATCGCCCAGCACCTGCGGCCGGCGGTGGCGAACAGCAACCTGCAGGACCTCAGCGGCATGGCCATGGCCAGCACGCTCGCCGGTATGGCGTTCAACAACACCCGAACGACGCTCGTACATGCCATGTCCCACGCGGTCACCGGTCACGCCAAAGTGCCGCACGGCGTGGCGAACGCGATCCTCTTGCCGCACGTCTTGGAGTTCAACCTGATCGGCAGCCCGGACAGGCATGCGGATATTGCCGTTGCGCTCGGGGAAGACGTGGATGGGCTTTCGACCATGGATGCGGCCCGACTCGTAGTGGACGCCGTGCAGGAACTGGCCGACGATGTGGGTATCCCGCATAATCTGCGCGAGGTCGGCGTGACCGAGGTTCTGCTCGACCGCATGGCGGATGACGCGATGAAATCCGGCGGCATTCCCCTCAATGCGCGCCGGCCCAGCCGCGACGACGTGCTGCGCCTCTATCGCATCGCTCTTGGCTAGGAGAACACAGAATGCAGGTCGCATTCGAACAGGTGGATGTTTTCACGGATCGCGCGTTCGCCGGAAACCCGCTCTGCGTCGTGCCCGACGGACGCGGCCTGTCGTCCGAACAGATGCAGGCCATCGCGAAAGAAATGAATCTGTCCGAAACGACATTCGTGTTGCCGCCCACCGATCCACAGGCGACCTATTGGATGCGGATCTTCACGCCCGCGAAGGAGATCCCTTTCGCCGGACACCCAAGCATCGGAACGGCGTACGTCATGGCGTGCGCCGGCCGATTTCCGTTGCAGGCTCCGATCACGCGGATCGCCCAGCAGGTCGGCGTCGGCACCCTGCCGTTGGAGATCGAGGTCGCGGGCGGCAAGCCGGGCCGCGTGATCATGACGCAAGGCACCCCCGTGTTCGGCGGCGTCATTCGGGACGTGGCGCCGCTGGCGGCCGCGCTCGGCATTGATGATAGTATGTTGGCGCGCTTGCCGTGGCCGCCGCAAGTGGTCTCGACCGGCCTCGAACATCTGCTCGTTCCGATGCCTACCCTCAAAGATGTCGCCGAGCTTCGGCCCAACCTGGCCGCACTTGACCTCGTGTTGAAACAGAACGGGGCGTTGGGATGTTTCGTGTTTTCGCTCGAGACACCCTCACCGGATGTCTTCGCCCACGCCCGCATGTTCGCGCCGGGAGCCGGCGTCCCGGAAGATCCCGCCACCGGATCGGCGGCTGGCCCGCTGGGCGCCTATCTCGCCGCCCACGGCGTTCTCCCCCGCGACCGGGCGAGCTTCGAAGTCGAGCAGGGTGTCGAGATGGGTCGCCCCAGCCGGATGTGGGTCGAAGTCACGCGGGACGCAGCTGGGCT
>Ga0335071_10007714_pt1 | contig 11072 bp, 7 predicted proteins | sample Lox_Sample_15_FD_206724 | JGI IMG/M metagenome (GOLD analysis project Ga0335071, IMG submission 206724) | Soil microbial communities from Loxahatchee National Wildlife Refuge, Florida, United States - Lox_Sample_1.5 | ecosystem: Environmental > Terrestrial > Soil > Wetlands | place: USA: Florida...
TCTGCAGCTCGTGGTGATATTGGGTGGGACCGCCGAGCCGCACACCCAGCGCCCCGGCGAAGGCCGCCTCGACCACACCGGCGTTCGGGCTGGGATGCCCGGCCGCGTCGCGGCGCCAGGCGCGCACCGCGCCCGCCGGGGATCCCCCGACGACGGGTGCGCACATCACCACGAGCGCGGCGGTCAGCCGCGCGGCGATGTAGTTGGCCCCGTCGTCCAATCTCGCAGCGGCCCAACCGAATCGGAGGTAGCGTGGCGAGCGGTGGCCGATCATCGAATCCAGCGTGTTGATGGCCCGGTATGCCAGCACCGCGGGCGCCCCGCCGGCCGTCGCCCACAGCAGCGGCGCCACCTGGGCGTCTGAGGTGTTCTCCGCGACCGACTCCAGCGCCGCGCGCGTCAGGCCGGCGGCGTCCAGCCGGGCCGGGTCGCGCCCGCACAGTGACGGCAGCAGCCGTCGGGCCGCCCCGACGTCGCCCCGGTCGAGCAGCCGCGACATCTCCGACCCGGTACGCGCCAATGACGTTCCGCCCAGGCATATCCAGGTGGCGGCGGCGGCCGCGACGGGCCGGCGCGCGACAGCCCCGCCCAACACCGTTGCCGCACCGACCAGCAGCCCGGCGTGCAGCGCGCCGGCGGCTTTGGTGTCGCGGTAGGTGACGCGCTCCAGCGCCGCGGCCGCCCGGCCGAACAGCGCGACGGGATGGCCCCGTTGCGGGTCGCTCAGGGCGAGGTCTGCCAGGTACCCGGTCAAGACCCCCACGATGCGGGTCCGCGTCGCAAACACCCCGGCAGCGTCTCACACGCGCCGCGGGAACGGTCTCTTCAGATGGCCAGAATGGCCGCCACGATCACCACGACGATCAGCAGGCCCACCACCCACCACAGCAATGCGTCGGGGTCGGCCGTCGGTGACAGGTTGGCCTTACCAGGTGGAGCGCTCATCGTGCTCGTGTGCCCACTTTCGGGCGGAAATAACGTCCGCCGTGGTGTACTCGACTGCATGAGGGGTAAACGGTGGTGAGGCGGCCCGCGACGCGGATCGCCGATTTGCTGAACCCGGCGGCGGTGTTGTTGCCCGCCGCGAACGTGATCATGCAGCTGTCCCTGCCCGGCGTCGGTTACGGCGTGCTGGAAAGCCCGGTGGACAGCGGCAACGTCTACAAGCATCCGTTCAAGCGGGCCCGCACCACCGGGACCTACCTGGCGGTGGCGGCCATCGGGACCGAGTCCGATCGGGCGTTGATGCGCGGCGCCGTGGACGTCGCGCACCGACAGGTTCGCTCCACGTCGTCGAGTCCGGTGTCCTACAACGCTTTCGACCCCAAGCTGCAGCTGTGGGTGGCGTCCTGCCTGTACCGTTACTTCGTGGACCAGCACGAGTTCTTGCACGGCCCCCTGGACGACTCCACCGCCGATGCCGTCTACCGCGATGCCAAGCCGTTGGGGACCACCCTGCAGGTGCCCGAGCGCATGTGGCCGCCGGACCGCGCCGCGTTCGACGAGTACTGGAAGCGCTCCCTCGACGAGCTGCGCATCGATCCACCGGTGCGCGAGCACCTGCGCGGGGTGGCCTCCGTGGCGTTTCTGCCGTGGCCGCTGCGGGTCCTGGGGCCGTTCAACCTGTTCGCGACGACGGGATTCCTGGCCCCCGAGTTCCGGGCGATGATGCGGCTGGAGTGGTCGCAGCGCCAGCAGCGCCGGTTCGAGTGGCTGCTGGCCGCCCTGCGGCTGGCCGACCGGTTGGTCCCGCACCGGGCGTGGGTCTTCAGTTATCAGCTTTACCTGTGGGACTTGCGCTTTCGGGCCCGCAGGGGCTGGCGCATCGTCTAGCGCTAGTCTCCTCTGCCGCCGCCCCCAGCCGCCGAGCGTGAAAAAGGCGACGCTTCAACGGTGTGTCGCGTCGTGAATTTCACACTCGGCGAAGGGCTCTTCAGCGCACCGTCGCGAAGAACGCGCGCACGTCATCGACGAACAGCTCCGGTTGCTCGAAAGCGGCGAAGTGCCCGCCGCGCGGCATGTCGGTCCAGTGGGTGATGTTGTAGACCGGCTCGCACCAGCTTCGCGGCGCCTTGAGCAGCTCGCCCGGGAAAGCGCTGACGCCGGTGGGCAGTTCGACGCGGTCCATCTGGCCCCAGACCCGGAAGCTTTCCCAGTACAACCGCGCCGACGAAGCGCCGGTGGCGGTCGCCCAGTACACCATCACGTTGTCCAGGAGCTCGTCCCGGCTGAACACGTTCTCGGGATGCCCGTCGCAATCGGCCCACGCCCAGAACTTCTCGACGATCCACGCCAATTGCCCCACCGGCGAATCGACCAGCCCGTAGCCCAGAGTTTGCGGCCGCGTGGACTGCTGCTTGGAGTAGCCGGTGCCCCACTTGCGGTGCTCGGCCATCGCGGCCAGCGCGCGTTGCTCCTCCGGCGTCGGGTTGGCCAGGGATTCCTTGCTGGGCCGCCCGATCGGCATGTTCAGGTGAATGCCCGCGCAGTGCCCCCGGTTTCGGCCCATCTGCGTGGTGACCGCGGCGCCCCAGTCGCCGCCCTGCGCCCCGTAGCGGTCGTAGCCGAGGCGCAGCATGAGCGTCTCCCAGGCCTCGGCGATCTTTTCGACGCCCCACCCGGTGCGGGCGGGCTTGCCGGAGAACCCGTACCCCGGAAGTGAGGGGCACACGACGTGGAAGGCGTCCTCGGCGCGTCCGGACGCCGGCTTGGTCAGCGGCTCAATCACCTTGTGGAACTCCACGATTGAGCCCGGCCAGCCGTGGGTGATCACCAGCGGGAAGGCGTCGTCGTGCGGCGAGCGCTGGTGGATGAAATGGATGTCCAGCCCGTCGATGTCGGTGACGAACTGATCGAAGCGGTTGAGCGCGGCCTCGCGGGAACGCCAGTCGTACTCGGTCACCCAGTAGTCGGCCAGCTCGCGGGTGTAGCCCAACGGGATGCCCTGGCTCCAGTCGTCGACACATTCGGCTTCCGGCCAGCGGGTGCGCTCCAGGCGCGATCGCAGATCCTCCAGGACGTCGTCGAAGACGTCGATGCGAAACGGCTCCACGGGTTGCTCGTTCACGCCCCTGAGGTTGCCACACCCCGCTTAACGCCGACAACGGAGCGGCGACATACGCATGCCGGCGCCGCAAATATTGGCGATTTCGCTGATGTTCGCTGTCGCAGGTCACCGCATGCTGGCTAGCATGAGCGAAACGAGCTGGAGCAGCGTAGACATGGGCGAGCTTCCGACCGGAACGGTCACGTTGCTGCTGGCCGACGTCGAGGGTTCGACGCGGTTGTGGGTTACCGAAGCCGAGGTGATGAAAGCCGCCGTCGCGAGGCTCGACGAGACGCTGTCCGACGCGGTGGCCGCCCACCGCGGTGTGCGGCCCGTCGAGCAGGGCGAGGGCGACAGCTTCGTCATCGCGTTCGCCCGCGCCGCCGACGCGGTGGCCTGCGCGCTGGAATTGCAACGGGCACCGCTGGCGCCGATCAAGCTGCGCATCGGCGTGCACACCGGCGATGTGCAGCTCCGCGACGAGGGAAACTACATCGGCCCGACGATCAACCGCACCGCCCGGCTGCGGGACCTCGCGCACGGCGGCCAGACCGTCCTCTCGGGTGCGACCGAACCGCTTGTCGTCGACCAACTCCCGCCGGACGTCTCGCTCACCGACCTCGGCTCCCACCCGCTGCGCGATCTCCCCCGCCCCGAACGCGTCGTGCAACTCTGCCACCCGGACCTGCACAACAACTTCTCGCCACTGCGCAGCGTCAATGTCGTTCCCGCCGAGCGACTTCCGGCGCAACTGACGAGTTTTGTCGGGCGCCAAGCAGAGATGAAGGGCATCCGCGAGGCGCTCGCCGACAACCGCCTCGTCACGCTGACCGGCGCGGGCGGCGCGGGCAAGACGCGCCTGGCCGTGCGCGTCGCCGCCGAAGTAGCCACCGAGTTCGCCGACGGCGTGTGGTACGTCGACCTGGCGCCGATCACCGATCCCGACGTGGTGCCCGTGACGGTGGCGCGCGCGCTCGGTCTTCCCGACCAACCCAATCAACCGACCATGGAATTGCTGCGGCGGTCCATTCGCGATCGCCGGATGCTGATGCTGCTGGACAATTGCGAGCACCTGCTCGACGCCAGCGCCGAGCTGATCACTGGCCTACTGGGCGGTTGCCCGGCGTTGACCTTGCTGACCACCAGCCGCGAGCCGATCGGCGTGGCGGGTGAGGTGAGCTGGCGGGTGCCCTCGTTGTCGCTGGCCGACGAGGCGATCGAGCTGTTCGCGGACCGCGCCCGCCGAACCAAGCCCGACTTCCGCGTCACGGCGGCCAACGCCGACACCGTGACCGAAATCTGCCGCAGGCTCGACGGCCTTCCGCTGGCCATCGAGCTGGCCGCCGCGCGGGTCCGCGCGCTGTCCCCGACCGAGCTCCTCACCAGCCTGCACGACACGTTCCGGCTGCTCACCGGCGGAGCGCGCACCGCGGTGCGCCGCCAACAAACGCTGCGCGCGTCGGTGGACTGGTCCCACGCACTACTGTCCGAGCCCGAGCAGGTGCTGTTCCGCCGGCTCGCGGTGTTCTACGGCGGGTTCGACCTCGACGCCGCACAGGCAGTGGCCGGTGAGACGGAGCGCTATCAAGTTCTCGACCAACTCACGCTGCTCGTCGACAAGTCGCTCGTGATCGCCGACGACAGCCCGCACGGCACGCGCTACCGGCTGCTGGAGACCGTCCGGCAGTACGCGCAAGAGAAACTTCACGAGTCCCGCGAAGGCAACGATGTCCGCACCCGTCATCGCGACCACTACACCGCGATGGCCGCCCTGCTCGGCGCACCGATAAGCGGCGAGCACCAACGGCGCCTCGAACAGGCCGCAACCGAAATCGACAATCTGCGAGCCGCTTTCGCATGGAGCCGGGAGAGCTCGGACACCGAGCTGGCGCTCACCCTAGCGTCTTCGCTGCTTCCGCTGTGGCGGTCCCGCGGCCTGATGGAGGAAGGGCTGGGCTGGCTCAACGCGGCGCTTGCCGATGCGGATTGCAACGGCGTCGACATGCCCGCGGCACGGGTGCGCGCTGCGGTGGCAAGAAGCGTCTTGAAGTCCTTTCGGGGCAGGAGCATCGATCTCGACGAGGCCGAGCGAACTTTGGCAGCGGCGCGCGAACTCGGCGACCCGGCACTTGTCGCGAGGGCGCTGACCGCCTGCGCGTGTCGCGCCCCCGACGACCGCGAATCGTCCGTCGCTTACTTCGCCGAGGCGGCCGACCTTGCGCGACACACGGACGATTCCTGGTGGCTGGGGCAGACGCTTGCGTTGGAAGCGACGTTCGCACTCTTGTTTGGCGAACCTGTCGCGGTGCCGGTTGCCGCCGAAGAAGCCCTTCGCATTGCCGACAGGATCGGCGACAAGTTCGTATCCCGCCAGAGCCGCTACGTCTTGTGCTGGGCGCAAGTCCTGCGCGGCGAGCTAACCCAGGCCCTCGATGGGCTTCGGGAGGTCGACGAGGAGGCCACCGCAGCCCGCGACGCCTTCTTCTCCATGCAGACATCGCAACTCCAAGCGATGGTGCTTGCCTACCAGGGGCGCATAGACGCCGCTCGAACGGCATCCGAAATCGCCTTCCAGCGCGTCACCGACCTCTTCGATACCTTCACCGGAATCGTCTACGGGGGCGCCGCTCACGTGCACCTGGCCGCGGGCGACGCGGCTGCAGCTTGGGACGCGTATGAGACGGCGCGCGAGCGCACTGCGCTGGATCCCCAGCTGGCCGCGATGCACAACTTTGCGGCGTTGGCCCCGCTGGCATGTGGTGATCTCCCCGCGGCCCGTCGTTGGGCCGACGAAGTCGTGTCCCTGACCAAGGGTTGGAGCTTGGCATGTTCACTGACTGCGCGTGCGCGCGTCGAGATCGCCCAGGCCGAATTCGACGCCGCCGAACGCGATGCGTTCGACGCGCTCGACTTGGTGGCCCGGCTGCAGGGCTACCTCCTCCTTCCCTTCACACTTGACTGTCTCGCCGCAATCGCGGCCCAAGCCGACAACCACCTTTTGGCGACAAGGCTTTTCGGTGCCGCGGACGCAGCCCGACGGCAGATGGGCATGGTGCGCTTCCAGGTCCTCGCGGCTGACGACGAGGCCACGATTGCCACGGTTCGAGAATCATTGAGCGACAACGACTTCGACGTCGCACGGGCCGAGGGCGGGGCGCTGTCGATCGAGGACGCCATCGCCTACGCGCTGCGCGGGCGTGGCGAACGCAGGCGCGCCAGCAGCGGTTGGTCGTCGCTGACTCGGGCGGAGCTCGACGTCGTGAAGCTCGTCAGCGAGGGCCTGGGCAACAAGGACGTCGCCGTGCGGCTGTTCGTCTCACCGCGCACCGTGCAGGCGCATCTGACGCACATCTACACCAAGCTCGGGTTAACCTCGCGCGTGCAGCTCGCCCAGGAAGCAGCGCGCCGTGCCGCCCCCGCGGGCGGCGTCAACCCGCGCGCGTGACCGCGGATTTACCGGCGAGCGCTAGCGGTCGTGGTGCTGATTTGCCTTCCTTGGAAAGCGAGGACGCAGCCGCACACCATTGCCGCGCATTCGTGCAGCCCTAAGCGTCACTGAAGCTTCGTCTCGGATTAATGCGTCCAAGATATTGTTCGCAGGGGCTCTCCCAACCGAAAGTAGGCGGGTTCATGGCCGATCATCGCTCGGAAATCGATCTACCGGACTCGCTGTATGGCATGGACGACCTCGCACTCGACATGCGGCTCATCTCATCGCATCGCGCCGACCGCGTCTGGCATCGCGTCAACCCTGAGCTGTGGGTTGCGTCGCGCAATCCCTGGGCGGTACTCAAATCGGTCGGTCAGTCTGAGCTCGAGGAGCTGGGCCGCGACGAGGCATTCTGCGCCGCGGTGCGCGCCCTGATCGATGATCGCAACAGGCGCAATAGCGACCCGTTCTGGTTTCCTCAGTCGCCGGCGGCGAATACCCTGACGTTGGCTGCGTACTTCAGCATGGAGTTCGGTCTTTCGGAAGCGTTGCCGATTTACGCGGGCGGCCTCGGCGTCCTCGCAGGCGACCACATGAAGGCGTCAACCGATCTTGGCGCGCCGGTGGTCGGAGTCGGTCTGCTGTATCAGCAGGGGTATTTTCGTCAGGCCCTCGACTCGCAGGGAAACCAGCGCGAGTTGTACCCGTTCAGCGATCCCAGCGAGATTCCGGTGCAGCGTCTGCGCGGCAAGGATGGTTCGTGGATTCGGATCCCGCTGTACTTTCCGGGCCGGACCGTGTATTTGCGCGCCTGGGCCGTCAACGTCGGCCGACTCTGGTTGTACTTGCTCGACAGCAACGATCCGGCCAACGACCCATCAGACCGCGGTATCACCGCGCAGCTCTACGAAGCCGATCCCGAGGTTCGGTGGCAGCAAGAAATGGCGCTTGGGTTTGGCGGCTGGCGGCTGCTACGCGAACTGGGACTCGAGCCGGACGTATGTCACCTCAACGAAGGGCACGCGGCTTTCGCCGTGTTGGAACGCGCCCGTTGGATTGTGCGGGAACAGAACGTACCGTTCGACGTCGCACTGACCGTCGCACGCGCGGGCACGGTTTTCACCACCCACACGCCGGTCGCCGCGGCCTTCGACCGCTTCGATCCCAGCTATGTCATCGCGTACCTGTCGTCGTACGCGGCCGAGATGCGCGTCAGCATTGGCAAGATCCTCAGCCTGGGCCGCCTGCAACCGAACGACGACTCCGAACCGTTCAACATGGCCTACCTCGCCATTCGCGGGGCTTCCCGCATCAATGGCGTGAGTCGGCTGCACGGCGAGGTGAGCCGTGAGCTGTTCGCAGACCTCTTTCCGCGGTGTCCGATCGATGAGGTTCCGGTCGGGCACGTCACCAACGGTGTCCACGTTCCATCCTGGGACTCTCCGGCCGCCGACGAGGTGTGGACGGACGCCGAGATGCGCCAGCAGTGGCTGGGCATTCCGACGCCGGTCGCGGAGCGGATGGAGAAGGTCCCAACGGCCGAGTTGTGGAGAATGCGCAATCGCAACCGCGAGCGCTTTGTGCTCTGGGCGCGCCAACGGCTGGCACTCCAATTCACCATCGCCGGCGCCGGCGCGGATCGCGTCGATGAAGCCCAGCGCATTTTCGACCCGAAAGCCTTGACGCTCGGCTTCGCCCGGCGCTTCACCGAGTACAAACGCACCGCACTGCTGCTCCACGACCCCGAGCGCTTCGCGCGCATTCTCACCGATCCCGAACGGCCCGTGCAGATTGCCATTGCCGGAAAGGCGCATCCGGCAGATTCGTTCGGGAAGGCGATGATCCAACGCTGGTATGAGTTCTCCCAGCGGCCGGAACTTCGCTCCCGTGTCGCGTTCATCGCCGACTACGACCTGGTCCTCGCCGAACAACTTGTCAACGGCGTCGATGTCTGGGTCAACACACCGCGCCGGCCGTGGGAAGCCAGCGGGACGAGCGGGATGAAGGTGCTCGTCAACGGCGGACTGAACCTGTCGGAGCTCGACGGCTGGTGGGCCGAGGCGTACACGCCGCAGGCCGGTTGGGCGATTGGCGACGGGCAGGAGCACGACGATCCCCAGTGGGACGCCGAGGAGGCAAACGGCCTTTACTCACTGCTGGAAAACGAGCTCGTTCCGATGTTCTACACGCGCGACGACAACGGGGTCCCAGACGACTGGATGCAACGCGTGCGCGGGAGCATGGCGACGCTGACGCCCCAGTTTTCGTCCGAACGCACGGTTCGGCAGTACGTCGAGGAGCTGTACGCGCCCGCCGCGGCGGCTTACCGCACGCGCCTGGCCGACCATTGCCGTGTCGGCACCGACGTACAAAGCTGGCGCGAACTGATCGCAAACTACTGGAGCGACGTGTCGTTCGGCTCCCTCCATGTCGAGCCGGCCGGAGACGGGCACGACTTCCGAGTTCTCGTTTCGCTCGGCGCGGTCGGGCCCGACGCGGTGCAGGTGCAGCTATACGGGGACGCCTGGGAGCATGGTCCGACCGAACGGATACCGATGCAACGCGGCGACGAAGTCATTCGCGGCACCTTCAGCTACCACGTTCATGTCGAAGGGCCGCGACCGCCCGAGACGTACACCCCTCGGGTCGTGCCGTATCACCTCGACGCGTCCTTTCCGCTCGAAGCCGAAAAGATCTGCTGGTACGTTCGCTAGCTTCACCGGCAACGCTGCGAACTTCGCAATCCATGGATGGGCCAGCGGTCGGGTTTCGGTGGATCGACTGCGCCGGAAGAGGTTTGAGCTGGCTCGAAGCAGTCTTGCAGAGCGAATCCAGGTTTGCCGACGGACAACAACGGCATCAATTCAGCGCGGAAAGCCAGCTGGCACACCCTTGACACAGCGGGGGTTCGCCCGGTCAGGCCAGGCTGGATCGCGATCTGACGCCGACCTGCACAAACGTTGGTGGGCGCGGACGGTATCGAACCGCCGACCGCTGGTGTGTAAAACCAGAGCTCTACCACTGAGCTACGCGCCCTTGAAACCCGGGGGTCCGCCGCAGGCTACACGCCGCCGGGCCGAGCACCCAAACATCAGCTCTTCAGAGCCGTCAGCGCTTGGGTCCACAGCCGCTGGTCGCGGGACTCGCCGGGCTGCTTCATCTCAGCGAAACGAATTATCCCGGACCGGTCGATGACATAGGTACCGCGATTCGGGTAGCCGGCGTCGGGGTTGAACACGTCGTAGGCCTGGCTGACCTCGCCGTGCGGCCAGAAATCCGACAGCACCGGAAACATGAACCCGCTCTCCAGCGACCAGATCTTGTGCGTGGGCGGCGGACCCACCGAGATCGCCATCGCCACGCTGTCGTCGTTCTCGAACTCCGGCAGGTGGTCGCGCAGCTGATCCAGCTCGCCCTGGCAGATGCCGGTGAACGCCAGCGGGAAGAACACCAGCAGGACGTTCTTGGCGCCGCGAAAGGAGCTCAGGGTGACGGGCTGCTGGTTTTGGTCGCGCAAGGTGAAGTCGGGGGCGGTGGTGCCGACGGGCAGCATCAACGCTTCCCGGTCCGCGACTTGGGCTGTACCAGGCGGCTGGCGCTCCAGTCGCCGAGGTTGACCGACGAGGTCGGCATCAGGCCGGCGGTGGGGGCCGCCTCGGCGATCTCCGCGGGCAGCACGTGGCCGGGCTTGCCGGTCTTGGGCGTCAGCACCCAGATCACGCCGTCCTCGGCCAGCGGGCCGATCGCATCCATCAGGGTGTCCACCAGATCGCCGTCGCCCTCGCGCCACCACAGCAGCACGACGTCGATGACCTCGTCGCTGTCTTCGTCGAGCAACTCACTGCCGCACGCGTCCTCGACCGCGGCCCGGATGTCGTCGTTGGAGTCCTCGTCCCAGCCCCATTCCTGGACGACTTGGTCCCGTTGGATGCCCAGTTTGCGAGCGAAGCTCGAGGCGTCATCCGCCGCGACCACCGTGGACCCTCCTTACATCTGTCCGCAAGCTCTCTGCGCGCCGTGCGATGGGGATTATCGTCGCACAGCCCTAACCCGGTCCATACCCGTGCCTCATCAGGTGCCTCAGAAGGATGCCAGGCAGAGTTTCAGCGCCTTGGTCTTGGAGTCGTTGAGCTGGTCGACGCGCCTGTTGAACTCCGCAATCGACGCGTGCGTGCCGATGGCGTTGGCCACCCCGCGCGCCGCGTCCACATAGGCGTTGAATGCGTCCTTCAGCTGCTGCGACAGCGCATCGTTGAAGCTGTTGGACACCGTGGTGGCGCTGTCGTTCAGCGCGCCGATCGCCGGGCCCTCGGCAGGACCGGTGTCGTGGCCGGCGTTGAACGCCGAGACGTAGTTGTTCACCTTGTCGATCGCGTCCTTGCTGGAGGTGGCCAGCGTGTCGCACGAGGTGCGCACCGCCCTGGTCGTCAGCGATTGCTGCCGCTGCGACTCCCGCACGCGCGACGTGGCCGAGGAGGCCGACACCGACGCGGACACCGATTGCCGGTAGGCCGGGGCGACCTTGGTATCGGGCGTGGCCGTGCCGTTGGTGACGGTGGTACACCCGACGATCCCCATGACCAGCGCCGCGACACA
>Ga0335071_10007715_pt1 | contig 11071 bp, 11 predicted proteins | sample Lox_Sample_15_FD_206724 | JGI IMG/M metagenome (GOLD analysis project Ga0335071, IMG submission 206724) | Soil microbial communities from Loxahatchee National Wildlife Refuge, Florida, United States - Lox_Sample_1.5 | ecosystem: Environmental > Terrestrial > Soil > Wetlands | place: USA...
GCGCTCGGCATCGTGCGGCCGACCCTCGTCGGGCACTCGCTCGGCGCCGCCGACGTCGTCGGCGAGGCGCTGCGCCGTCCGCACGCGCTGCGCGGCATCGTCCTCGTCGACGGCGACGCGATCCGCAGCGGCGGCGCGCCGTCGTGGATCGCGGATCTCGTCGTCGACCCGTACTACACCGCGATCTACCGGATCGCGACGAGCTCCGACTGGATCTTCCGCCGTGCGCTCGCCGGCGCGTACGGGCCGCATGCGCCGCCGCTGACCTCGACGGAGCTCGCGCGCTGGCAGCGGCCGTTCCGCGTCGCCGGGACGGCGGCCGCCTTCAAGCAGATGCTGCCGCACGGGATCGCCGGCTGGACGCTCGCCGACCTGCACCGCGTCCACGGCGTCCCGGTCGTCGTCGCCTGGGGCGCGGACGACACGGTGGACTCCGTCTCCGCGGGACGGCGCAGCGCGGCTGCGCTGCACGCGCCGTTCGTCCTCCTGCCGGGCGCGGGCCATCTCTCCATGCTCGTCGACCCGCGGCGCCTCGCCGCGGTCGTCGAAGGCGTCGCCGGCCGCTGACCTCACCCGGGCGCGCGTCTAGAGTGAGTCGACGATGACCGGGCTGACGCTGAACCGGGAGTCGCGCCTCGCGGCCGGCTACGTGGCGGTCGGCGTCGTGATGATCGGGCTCTACTTCGCGTTGCCGGCCGGCGGCGTCGGGCAGGACACGATCTACGAGACGCTCGGGCTCGCGGCCGTCGTCGCGACGTTCTGGGCGGTGATCCGCTACCGGCCGGCGACGCCGTGGCCGTGGATCCTCTTCGCGCTCGGCAACCTCGCATTCGTCGTCGGCGACGTCATCACGGACGCGGACCCGAGCCTCACGTCGCCGTCGGTCTCGGACGCCTTCTACCTCGCCGGCTACCCGCTCGTCGCCGCGGGCCTGATCCTCCTCTTCGTCCACGCCGGCGGCCACCACCGCTTCGCCGCGGTCGCGGAGGCCGGGATCGCGACGTTCGCGTTCGCGCTCATCCAGTGGGTGTTCGTGATGCAGCCGATGCTGACCGGCGACGGCAGCACCTCGGCGCGCATCGTCGCGGCGACCTATCCCGCGGGCGACGTCGTGCTGCTCGCGGGCTTCGCCGGCTTCCTCGTCTCGCCCGCGTGGCGCTATCCGTCGTTCTGGCTCCTCGCCGCCGCGGTCGTCTCGTTCCTCGTCGGCGACGAGATCTACGCGCTCACCGTCGACATGTACACGAGCGGCGGGCTGCTCGACTCGACGTGGATGCTCTCGTACGTGCTGTTCGGCGCGGCGGCGCTCCACCCGTCGATGCGCGAGCTGTCGGAGCCGCGCCGGCGCGCACGGCTGCGCGTCAGCAACTGGCGGATCGCGCTGCTGACGGCGGCGGTGCTGACGCCGGCGGTCGTGCTCCTGATCCAGTACGGACGCGGCGCGACGCTGAACGTCGTCGCGGTGGTGGTCGCGCAGATCGCGATCTCGCTGCTCGTGATGCTGCGCCTCACGGGGATCGTGCGCGCGCTCGAGCGGATCCGCATCCGCGAGCGCGACGCCCGCGCGGCGGCGGTCGAGGCGCAGGCGCAGCTCGCGCAGCAGAACGAGCGGCTGCTCGAGGCGGACCGTCTGAAGGACGAGTTCGTCGCGCTCATCTCGCACGATCTCCGCACACCGCTGACCTCGATCGTCGGCTACACCGAGCTCGCGCTCGACGAGGAGTCGGAGCCGCCGCTCGACGCCGAGCGCAAGTCGTACCTCGAGGTCGTCGCGCGAAGCTCCGAGCGGCTGCTGCGGCTCGTCGACGACCTGCTGTTCGTCGCGAGGCTGCAGGCCGGCAAGGGCCTTCAGCTCGAGCGCACGGAGCTCGACCTCTGCGCGATCGCGGCGCAGGCGGTCGCGGAGGCGCAGCCGCGCGCCGCGAGAAAGGGGATCACGCTGAGCTGCGTCGCCGACGGTCCCGTCCTCGTCGACGCCGACAAGGGCCGGCTGTTCCAGCTCCTCGAGAACCTGATCTCGAACGGGATCAAGTTCACGCCGCCCGAGGGGCGTGTCGACGTGCGCGTCGCGGGCACGGAGGGCGGCGGCGTGCTCGAAGTGTCCGACACGGGGATCGGCGTCACGCCGCGCGACGCGGAGCGGCTCTTCGACCGCTTCTTCCGCGCGTCGAGCGCGGTGAACGCGCAGATCCCGGGGACCGGGCTCGGCCTCTTCATCGCGCGCGCGATCGCCGACGCGCACGGCGGCCGCATCTCGGCGACGAGCGAGGTCGGCCAGGGCACGACCTTCCGGATCGAGCTGCCCGCGCACGCGACTCGTCGCACGGCAGACGACGACGGCGTGCTCGTCGCATGAGCGGCCGGCCGCTCGTGCTCGTCGCGGACGACGACGACGACATCCTGCTCCTCGTCACGACGCGGCTGCGCCGCGACGGCTTCGACGTGATCCAGGCGCGCGACGGCGACGAGGCGCTCGACCTGGCACTCGAGCACCGGCCGGCGATCGCGGTGCTCGACGTCGGCATGCCCGGCCTCGACGGGCTCGAGGTGATCCGCGCGATCCGCGCCGACGACGCGACGCGCGCGATGCGCGTCGTGCTGCTGACGGCGAAGGCGCAGGAGTCCGACGTGCGCCGCGGCTACGACGTCGGCGCCGACCTCTACGTGAAGAAGCCGTTCAGCCCGGCGGACCTCTCGGCGCGCGTCCGCGAGCTGGCCGGGAGCTAGTCCGGCAGGCGGTAGCGGTAGCCGAAGCCGCGCACGGTCTCGATCGGGGCGGCGTCCGGCGTCGCCGGCTCGAGCTTGCGGCGGAGGTAGCCGACGTAGAGCTTCACCTGGTCGCCGCCGACGCCGAACGTGTCGCCCCAGACGAGCTCGAGCAGCTGGTCGCGGCTCAGCACCTGCCGCGGGTGACGGACGAACGTGGAGAGGAGCCGGAACTCGAGCGGCGTCAGCTGCACGTCGCGCTCGCCGACCGAGACACGGCGCTGCGCGAAGTCGATCGTGAGGTACGTGTCGCCGTACGAGTCGGGCTCCTCCTCCTGCGGCGCGCGCGACGCACGGCGGAGCAGGGCCTGGACGCGCGCGACGAGCTCCTGCTTGCCGAACGGCTTCACGACGTAGTCGTCGGCGCCGCCCTGGAGCCCGCGCACCCGTTCGAGCTCCTCGCCCCGGGCGGTGAGCATCAGCACCGGCACCTCGGAGAGATCGCGGATCCGCTCGAGGACGGCCCAGCCGTCCATCTCCGGCATCGAGACGTCGAGGATCACGAGCTCGGGCCGCCAGGCGTGGAACTCCTTCAGCGCCTCGCGCCCGTCCGCGGCCTGGCGGACGACGGCGCCCGTGCGCTCGAGGAGCGTGGCGACGAGCCGGCGGATGTCGTCGTCGTCGTCGCAGACGAGCACGCGGGGCTCGTTCATACCTTCTTCATACCATGGGCATCCGCCGTTCCGGCTGTCCGGGTCGAAAGTCAACCGTGGTGGCGACCATCCTGATCGTGGATCCCGATCCGGCGACCCGGTCGCTCCTCGAGCTCCTGGTCCTGCGGCTCGGTCACAGACCGATCGGCCCGCGCGAGCTGGCCGAGGGAGAGGAGCCCGATCTGCTGCTGCTCGAGCCTGTGTCACGCGCGGGGGTGCGGCTTGCCCGGCGTTTGAGACACCGGCTGGAGCAGTTGCCGATCCTCTGCGTGAGCATCGACGCTCCGAGCTACGAGACTCGTCAGCTCGGTGCCGGCGGGCACGTGATGAAGCCCTTCCGGCGATCCCAGCTCGAACAGGCGATCGAGCTGGCGCTCTCCCCGGCGCCGGAGGTGCTCGAGGTTCGGCATTGAGAGCCGGGCGTTCCCCCGCGCCCGGCTCTCTCCCTCGTCGAGTACCGTGTCGCGCGCGCGTGCGCAATCGGATGGCCGCGCGACACGGTGCTCGGTGACCAGGGAGGCGTGATGCTCGTCGTGACGGAGCAGGCCGCGGATGCGATCAAGGGCATCCTCGAGGAGAACGGCGCGGGCGACGGCGCAGGCCTGCGGATCACGGGCGACGCGGAGGGCGACGAGACCGCTCTCGAGTTCGCGGTCGCGGACGGCCCGGAGGACGGCGACGCGGTCGTCATGCAGAGCGGCGCGTCGGTGTTCCTCGACTCGGCCGCCGCGGAGGTGCTCGCCGACCGCGTCCTCGACGTCGAGGAGCACGGCGACCACTTCCACTTCTCGCTCGACGAGCAGGAGAGCGCCGACGACTGACCCGGGACGCACGCCGCCGCGACCGACATGTGCGGGCGCGGCACGGCGCGGCCTCGAGACGCGGTAGCCTGCGAGCGGAAAGCACAGCGCGAGGACACGCGCGCGGAGCGCGCCCGGCCCGCGCGAAGCGGGCGAAACAGCTAGGAGATCGTCCAGGTCTCGCCGCTGTGGAGCAGCTCGGCGAGGTCGCCCTTGCCGCGCTTCTCCTCGGCGGTTGCGAGCTGTTCCGCCATCAGGTCGTCGTAGACCGGGCGCTGGACGTTGCGGAAGACGCCGATCGGCGTGCCGCCGTGGGTGGCTTGCGTCACGCGCGTGAGCGCGAACGCGAGGGCGGGCGTCTCGTGCGCCTCGTCGTGGTGGAGGATCCCCCCGTCGTCGCCGGCGCAGACCTCGATGTACCCGTCGCTCCGCTGGCGCAGCGCCTTCGACCCGTCCTTGCCGAAGCGGATCGGCTCGCCGGTGCGGAGCGCGATCCGGTTCACGCCCTCCTTGTCGTCGCGCACGAACTCCCACGCGTCGTCGTTGAAGATCGGGCAGTTCTGGAAGATCTCGACGAACGCGCTGCCGCGGTGCTCGGCCGCGGCGCGCAGGACGTCGGACATCCCGGCCTTGTCGGTGTCGATCGCGCGCGCGACGAACGTCGCCTCGGCGCCGATCGCGAGGCTCAGCGGGTTGAAAGGCCAGTCGAGCGAGCCCATCGGCGTCGACTTCGTCACCATCCCGAGCTCGCTCGTCGGCGAGTACTGCCCCTTCGTCAGCCCGTAGATCTTGTTGTTGAACAGCAGGATCTTCAGGTTCACGTTGCGGCGCAGCGCGTGGATCAGGTGGTTGCCGCCGATCGAGAGCGCGTCGCCGTCGCCGGTGACGACCCAGACGGAGAGGTCGGGGCGCGAGACGGCGAGGCCCGTCGCGATCGCGGGCGCGCGGCCGTGGATCGAGTGCATCCCGTACGTGTTCATGTAGTACGGGAAGCGCGCGGCGCAGCCGATGCCGCTGATGAAGACGGTGCGCTCGCGGTCGATGCCGAGCTCGGGCATGAAGGACTGCATCGCGGCGAGGATCGCGTAGTCGCCGCAGCCCGGGCACCAGCGCACCTCCTGGTCGGTGCGGAAGTCCTTCGCGGTCAGCTCAGCCATGATCCCGCTCCCGGCGCCGGCGAAGCCGGCACCTCCGCTCCTTGATGAGCTCCGTCGAGCCTACGCTCATTGATCCACCAGCGCCTCGATCGCGTCGGCGACCTCGGCCGCACGGAGCGGCAGCCCGCGGACGCGGTTGTAGCCGACGGCGTCGACGAGGAACTCGGCGCGCACGAGCTTCAGCAGCTGGCCGAGGTTCATCTCGGGGACGAGCACGTGGTCGTACGCGCGCAGCACCTCGCCCGTGTTGCGCGGCAGCGGATTGAGGTGGCGCAGGTGCGCATGCGCGACCCTGCGCCCGCCGCGGCGGACGCGCTTGCACGCGGCGGCGATCGGGCCGTACGTCCCGCCCCAGCCGAGGACGAGCACCGACGCGTCGCCGTCCGGGTCGTCGACCTCGAGCAGCGGCATGTCGGCGGCGATCCCGGCGACCTTCTGCGCGCGGAGCCGCGTCATCAGGTCGTGGTTGTCGGGGTCGTACGAGATGTTCCCCGTGCGATCCGCCTTCTCGAGCCCGCCGACGCGGTGCTCGAGCCCGGGCGTGCCGGGGAGCGCCCACGGCCGCGCGAGCGTCTGCTCGTCGCGGAGGTACGGCAGGAACTCGCCGTCGTCGCCGTTCGGCTTCGTCGCGAACGTCGTCGAGATGTCCGGCAGCGTGTCGACGTCGGGGAGCAGCCACGGCTCGGATCCGTTCGCGAGGTACGCGTCGGAGAGGAGGTACACCGGCGTCCGGTACTTCAACGCGATGCGGCACGCCTCGACCGCGGCGTCGAAGCAGTCCGACGGCGAGCGCGCGGCGACGACCGGCACCGGCGACTCGCCGTTCCGTCCGAACATCACCATCAGCAGGTCGCCCTGCTCCGGCTTCGTCGGCATCCCGGTCGAGGGGCCCGCGCGCTGGATGTCGCAGATCACGAGCGGCAGCTCGAGCATGATCGCCAGCCCGATCGTCTCGGCCTTCAGCACGATCCCCGGGCCGGCCGACGTCGTGACGCCGAGCATGCCGCCGAACGACGCACCGACGGCGGCGCCCGCGGCGGCGATCTCGTCCTCGGCCTGGAACGTGCGGACGTCGAAGTTCTTGAAGCCCGCAAGCTCCTCGAGGATCGCGCTCGCGGGCGTGATCGGGTACGCGCCGAGGAAGAGCGGGAGACCCGAGAGCCGCGACGCGGCGATGAGCCCGTACGAGAGCGCCTGGTTGCCCGTGATGTTGCGATACGTGCCGGGCTTGAGCTTCGCCGGCTTCACCTCGTACGTGACGGCGAACGTCTCCGTCGTCTCGCCGAACGCGTAGCCGGCCTGCAGCGCCTTGACGTTCGCGGCGGCGATCTCCGGGCGGCGCTTGCCGAACTTCGTCTCCAGGAACTCGATCGACGGGTCGATCGAGCGGCCGTACAGCCACGACATCAGCCCGAGCGCGAACATGTTCTTCGAGCGCTCGGCCTCCCGCGGCGTCACGCCCTCGACGCCCTTCAACGCGCCGACGGTGAGCGTCGTGAGCGGGACCGCGTGCACCTGGTACTCGTCGAGCGAGCCGTCCTCGAGCGGGTTCGCGGCGTAGCTCGCCTTCTGGAGGTTGCGGTCGTTGAAGGCGTCGCTGTTGACGATCAGCGTGCCGCCCTTCGGCAGGTCCTTCAGGTTCGTCTTCAGCGCCGCCGGGTTCATCGCGACGAGGACGTTCGGCTGGTCGCCCGGCGTGAGGATGTCGTGGTCGGCGAAGTGGACCTGGAAGCCGGAGACTCCCGGCAGCGATCCGGCCGGCGCGCGGATCTCCGCCGGGAAGTCCGGGAGCGTCGAGAGGTCGTTCCCGAGCAGCGCCGTCTCGGTCGTGAACTGCGCCCCGGTGAGCTGCATCCCGTCGCCTGAGTCGCCCGCAAAGCGGACGATGACCTGGGACAGTTGTTCGACCGGCTTGGCCACAGGGCGCGACGAACAAGGTATACCGGACCCTCGCCGGAGCCGGTTCGCCCATCCGGGGGAAGGTAGGCTCGGGACACGATGCGCATCCGCTGGTACGGACAGGCCGCCGTGCTGCTCACGAGCGACGAGGGCATGCGCGTCTTCCTCGACCCGTGGGGCGAGATCCCGGCGGAGATGCTCGCGCTCCGCCGCGAGCGGATGCCGGACTTCCGCTTCGACTACGCGCCGATCGAGGGCGTGGAGGCCGACCTCCTCCTTGTCACGCACGAGCACTTCGACCATGCCGCCGTGGAGGTGATCAGCGGCGAGCCGCACGTCGTCCGCTCGACCGCGGGCACGTTCGAGACGCCGATCGGCGAGGTCGTCGGCATCGCGTCGGAGCACGACGAGGTCGCCGGCACGCAGCGCGGCCCGAACACGATCTTCGCGTTCACCCTCGACGGGCTCCGCGTCGCGCATTTCGGCGACTTCGGGCAGGCGGAGCTGCGCCCCGCGCAACGCGACGCCCTCGGCGATATCGATGTGGTGTTCCTCCCGGTCGGCGGCGGACCGACGGTCGGCGGCGAGAGCGCGGCGGCGGTCGTCCGCGAGCTGAGCCCGCGGCTGGTCGTCGCGCTGCACTACGGCAACGACGCCGTCAGCTTCCTCGGGCCGCCCGAGCCGTTCCTCGAGGCGCTCGGCGCGCCGCGAGTCGAGAGGCTCGAGACGAGCGAGGCGGAGGCCGTGCCGCTGCTCGGCGAGCGCGGCGCTCCCACGGTCGCGCTGTTCGCGCCGCCGCTGTAGCGGGCTCAGCCATCCCGGTGCTTCAGCGCAGCCTCCTGGTCCTGCGCGTCGCGGAGTGACAGGGAGCCGTCGCAGACCTTCGCGTTCAGCTCGTTCTCGATCTGGTCGACCTCGGAGGCGCGCGGATACGGCTCCGGCCAGAGGTTCCTCGGATCGGTCGGGTGGCCGCCGAGCTCGAGGCTGATCAGGTGGTCCTCCTGGTAGGCGGAGAGCGGCCCCGCCTCGCCGTAGAGCGGCATCTGCTTCCGCTTCAGCGCGTTCGTGTAGTCGACCGGCGGCCGGATCGTCCGCGTCCAGCCGCGCTTGCAGATCGTCGAGGCGATGTTCGCCTGCGTCACCTCGGGGTTGACGACGCCCGGCGTCCGCACGGGGTCGGCGACGACCGCGGCGTGCCGCCGGCCGTGCCCCACCGTGAGCACGAGCGCGACGAGCAGCAGCGCGACTGCAGCGCCCAACACGATTCTCGTTGTCACGACCGACAACGGTAGAGGTGCGCGCGGCCGCGCGCAAGACGCTTATTCGGCCGTGTCCGGAACGACCAGCGCGCCGCCGAGCACCCAGATGCAGTACGCAACCCACGGGTCGCCGATCACGTCGGTCTGGATCGCGAGCGCGAGGATCGCGGCGAACGAAGCCGCGAGCGCGGCGGCCCAGCGGTCGTTCCGCCCGGCGCGCAGGAGCGCGACGAGGAGCGCCACGCTCCACGCGGTCCAGAGCACCGCGCCGAGGAGCCCGAGCTCCGCGCCGAGCTCCGTGTAGTTCGACTCGCCCGCCTTGATCGGCGTCCCGGTTCGCGACGCGGTCTGCCCGACGTTCCCGAGCCCGAAGCCCTGCGGGTGGTGGATCACCGTGCGGATCCCGTCCTTGAGGCTCTGCCAGTGCTCCGAGAGCGACGACTCGCTCGCCGACGTCGGCGCGTTCGTCGTCCCCGGGTGCGCGGCGGCGAGCTCGTGCTGGTACACGAGGTCGGCCTTTGTCCAGTTCCCGGTCGGCGCGACGTGCGGGAACGCGTGCGCCCAGCCGACCGCGACGACCACGACCGCGGCCGCGCCGGCGAGCGCCCAGGGCCGCCGCTGCACGGCCGCGAGCACGACGAGCCCGACCGCGACGGCGAGCAGCGCCGACCGCGAGAACGTGTAGAGGAGACCGGCCGCGACCACCGCGCAGAGCAGCAGCACGACCGCGCGCCGCCGCCGCACGAGCGCCGCCGCACCGACGAGCGCCACGACGAAGAGATAGCTGCTCGCGAGCGGAGAGAGGAACGTCGACACGAGCCGCCGCAGGAACGGCCGGTCGCCGCCGAGGTTGTAGATGAAGTTCTCCGGCAGTCCTGCGACGCGCGGATTCTCGCCGGTGCCGTGGTAGTCGTAGCCGAGGTGGCGGTGGAAGTAGTCGACGACGCCGTTCGTCCGCCACCAGCCGATCGGGACGAGGTACACGTCGAGCAGCCCGACGACGGCGACGAAGCCCGCGGTCCCGATCAGCGTCCACGCGAGCCGGCGGAGCTCGACGCGACCGAGACGGAGCGACCGCCCGAGGAAGTACGCGGCGACCGGAACGAGGTCGTGCCGCAGCGCGAGGACGACCGCCTTCCGACCCGCCTCGCCGCCGAGCGCCGACTGCGGGATGAACGCGTAGACGACGCAGACCGCCGCGAACGCGAGCGCGAGCCAGTCGACGACGCGCATCCGGAACGGCAGCCGCCGCGCGCGCGCCGCGTCCGTCCCGACGCGCACGAGCGCGACCGCGAGCAGGATCTCCTTCCACGCGGTGATCGCGGTGAGCGTCGCGCCGCGAACGCCCCACGCGTAGAGCGCCGCCATCGCCGCGTTGTGCAGCGCGAGCCCGACGACGAAGAGGTACAGCGCGACGACGGGACGGCGCCAGACAGCGACGCCCGCCGCGCCGAGGACGATCGCATACGCCGCAAGCTCGACGACCGTCATCCGCGCGAGGGTACAGCGGGCAGGCGCCGAACCGGGCGCCTGCCCGCCGGGTCAACGGCCTAGGTCGGCCCCCACGGCTCAGTGCCCAGTGCGACCGCCGCGAATGCAAGAATCGCGATCAGCAGCACGAGGCGGATGTACCACGACGTACGGAGCATGGACATGCCCTCCTCGTTCCCCCGAGCCGGACGGCCCGGCGGGGCGATGATCGCACCGATAGGGTGACCCTTGTCAAGTATCCATCACGTTTGACGATCTTGAGACAACCGGTGAGAATGGGAGCCCAATGAGCACTGGTCCTGGCCCTGCCGCGGGCGAGTCGATCGGGCAACGGCTGAAGCGGCTGCGGCTGGAGCACGGGCTCTCGCAGCGCGAGCTGGCGTCCCCCGGCGTCTCGTACGCGTACATCTCCCGCATCGAGGCGGGCACGCGCCAGCCGTCGGTGAAGGCGCTGCGGCGGCTCGCCGCGAAGCTCGGCGTGTCGGCGGAGTACCTCGAGACGGGGTCGCAGCTCGACCCGGCCGAGGCGCGCGAGCTCCGGCTCGCCGACCTCGAGCTCGCCGTCCGCCTGAGCCAATCCGAAGGGATCGAGGAGTCGCTGCAGGCACTCGTCGACGACGCTGTCCTCGCCGGCGACACCGCGTGCGCGCTCCGCGGCCGCGTCGCGCTCGCCGCGCTCGCGATCGAGAACGGGCGCTACGCGCACGCCGTCGACCTGCTCGAGGCCGCGATCCAGGGGGACCCGTTCCTTCCGATCGAGCGGTTCGACATCTACGCCGCGCTCGGCCGCGCGTACGCGGCGTCGGGGCGCGCCGACCGCGCCGTCGATCTCTTCGAGCGCTGCATCCGCCAGGTGCGCGAGTCGGACGGCGACTCGACGATCGACGCGCGCTACTCGACGATGCTCAGCTACGCGCTCTCCGACATGGGCGACCTCGCGCGCGCGGAGGTCGTCGTCGCCGAGGCGCTCGACCGGGTGCAGGATTCCGACGACCCGTACATGCGCGTCCGCCTCTACTGGTCGATGGCGCGGCTCGCGCACGCGG
>Ga0335071_10007717_pt1 | contig 11071 bp, 4 predicted proteins | sample Lox_Sample_15_FD_206724 | JGI IMG/M metagenome (GOLD analysis project Ga0335071, IMG submission 206724) | Soil microbial communities from Loxahatchee National Wildlife Refuge, Florida, United States - Lox_Sample_1.5 | ecosystem: Environmental > Terrestrial > Soil > Wetlands | place: USA: Florida...
AGACTTCACAGGCGATCCAAGGTTTGCCGAAGTGTGCGGCGCGGACAATGCAACGAACTGCATTTACAACCCGTATTCGACAACCGGGCCGGATGCGAATGGGCTCTTCCATCGCACTGCTTTCACCAACCCAGTCGTCCCAGCCGACTTGATCGACCCGGTGGCGGCGTTCTACCTCTCGAGCTACCCTAACCCCAACTTCCTTGACCCGTTGCAGCAAGGCGCCAGCGGTTGTGGAATCTATTGCAACAACTACGTGGGCATGGTGGGCAGCAGCATGACGACCCACAACTTCTCGGTGAAGATTGACCACGCCGCTTCGGATAAACACAAGTTCTTTGGCGAGTGGCTCTTCAACCCCAGTTATTACACGAACTATCGTTATCCCTGGAACGGTCCAACCGCTCAAACACAGACAGGTTTGGAGGGCGCCCAGCCGTACCGCACCATCAACCAGATATTTGCGCTGGGCTTGACGTCCACCCTCAGTCCCACACTGCTCAATGAAGCGCGGGTTATGTTCAACCGGCAGGCGCAGATCTCCATCCCAAACCCGGACAGCGTAGTTGGCAATGATGCGGTCTTGCAGAAAGTCCAAGGACTCAACTTTATTCTCTTCCGGCCCTTCCAGGTAGTTCCGGATATCAGTGTAGGAGGGGTGGGCGGCTGGGGTCCGCAACAATGGCAAAATGGCATCCAGGGAACGCAGGCTTACACCTTCTTGGACAACGTCACCAAGATCATAGGAAAGCACACGCTGAAAGGTGGCCTGCTGTTCCGCAGAACGAACTATTGGGTGAATGAGGCCTGGGGTTATGGTCTCAATTTCGGCGGAGGCCTGACCAACGATCCGGTAAGTGGCCAAGGCGGCACCGGGTTGGCCCAGTTCCTGATGGGCGCGGTGGATGAAGGGTCCGGTACGGGCACCTTCCACGGTCCCTACCAGTCGAATAACGACTGGGGATTCTATGTGCAGGACGATTACCGGGTGACACCGAGTTTCAGCATCAATATCGGGTTACGTTGGGACGTTTTCGGCTGGTCCAGCGAGCGCCACAACGACATTGCCAACTTCAACTTCACCGGGATTAACCCCGATATCAATCTCCCGGGGAGAATCGACTATATTGGGACCCCTGCGCATCCCTCTGCCAACATATTTCCCGCCTACAAGGATGATCTGGGACCGCGGTTCGCCTTCGCCTGGACGCCCTTCGGGAACCAGAAAACGGTGGTGCGAGGCGGCTTCGGCCTGATTTACAGCAATGCTGCCGGCTCATCGAGTTTTGCCTACATGAACATCGGTAGCAGTCCAGGGTTCGCCAACTATGTCGGCTATAACGGCGACTATACCTACCAGCGCCCGGCTTTCCAGCTTAGCGCCGGAGCGCCGGATTTGGCCCTACCCCCCGCGGATGTCGCCAAAACGACCAATCAACAATTTCTCGGCACGGGTGAAGGGTTCTTTGCCCGTGGCAGCCGTGACCCTTATGTGGAACAGTGGAGCTTCTTCCTGCAAAGAGAACTGCCGGGCAACATGCTGGTGAGCGCTGGCTATGTGGGAACCCACGGACAGCATCTGCTCGACGACTGGGGCCGTAATTTCAATTACACACCCACGGCCACGCGGTTGGCGCTGCGTAGGAACATCAATAATCCGGTGACCGTTGACCCCGCGGTAGGAGCTATTTACGGCTGCGATACATCCTGCCCCGGAAATGTTGTGCTGCGCCCCTACCCGCAATACCAGGGCATCAGCGGGCCGGTGGCCGATGGCTTCAACCGCTACAACTCTTTCCAGATGCGCGTGGAGAAGCGTTACGCGCAAGGGCTCAACTTCCTTCTGGCCTATACCATTCAGAAGAACATTGAGAGCCCGAACACGGGTAGCCTGATCTTCAACGGCACGAACCCTACCGTGAACAGCCGGGGAGTGGGGAGAACCGCATCGGTACCCGGCGCAGCGGGTGGCGCCGCGGGGGACAACTTTGCCTCGGCGGGCGCCGAGGACCCCGACAATCGCAGGCGCTACGTGGCGCTTGCCCCGGATGATGTTCCGCAGATCCTCAACCTCAGCGTGGCTTACGAATTACCGGTTGGACACGGGAAGCCGTTCCTTAATAACTCCAAGGCTGCGGACAAGGTTCTGGGTGGCTGGAAGCTGATGCAGAACTGGAATATCCAGAGCGGCGTTCCCATGCTGTTTTCCAGCCCCTGTGATGGCATCAGTTGCCGTCCCAATCTGATCGGTAATCCTGCCGCCGGCCGCAGTGGCAAATCCAGGGTGGACCAGGAGAACCAGTGGTTCAATCCCGCCGCGTTTACCGCGCCCTTCGGGTCCGACCCCGCCGTGATCCAGGGTATAACGACGGGGACCAATCCGGATGGGAGCGCGTTCGATTACAATTCCGATGTTTATTGGCAATTCGGGAATATCGGAACCAGGCCGCCGTCGGGGCGCATGCCGGGATTTTGGGGCGCGGACTTTACCCTGATGAAGGACTTCCATTTTTCCGAAGCTCGTTACTTCCAGTTCCGCTGGGAGTTGTATAACGCGCTCAATCACCAGAGCCTCGGGGTTCCCAATGCCAGTTGGTGTCTGCCGCCGAATGCTGATGGAAGCGTGGACGCTGTCCACGTGTTCGGTTGTCAGTTCGGCAAGATTACCAATGTCCAGACGGACCCACGGGCCATGCAATTCGCGCTGAAGTTCTTCTGGTAGGCTCGGTTATCTTGGAAATCCCAAGGGGTGGCGGAAGGCTCTGCACCCCTTGGGATTTTCGTCCCTCCGACATCTCCGCTCGACACGGCTGGTCTCCATGGAATTCCGCTCGACACTTCGGAACGTGCGCGTCTTCAGCATCACTTTTCTTCTGTTGATTTGCTCCTGCCGTTCTCATCCGGCGGGGCAAGGCCTGGTGCTCCGTCCCGGCGAAGCGGTTTTGTATGAGGGATTCGGCAATTACGCCTGGTCGCGTGGGCGGGTCGAACTCTGGCTGAGTCCGCGCTGGGATTCTCGCGCAACGGCGAAGCGAGTTCTTTTCCAAACCAACTCGCGCGACTGCAACACCGAAATCGGTTTTGAAGCGGGCAGGTACTATTTGCGAATTCAAGGCCAAGTGAAATCGACGGCTCCCCAGCTCGATTTCAACCCCGGCGATTGGCTTTACTTGGTTGGCAACTACGATTTCCCGGGTCAGGCCTTTCAATTGTTCGTCAACGGTAAAGCCGGCAGTGCCGAGCACGCTGCGCTGAAAGAGCCGGATGCGGATTGGGCCGGCGTCCCATTCAAGCTTTATACCGGGGGCCTCCCGCAGAGCCCCGCGGCGGGAGAGTTTGCGATCGCGGCGATCAGGACGGGTAATCGTCCTCTTACGGCACAAGAGGTGGAGGCTGACTACGACCTGCTCCATCGTTCTGAGCAGATGAATCCCGATGCAAACACGTTGCTTCTTGCCCGATTCAACGCCGGCATCGTCACCGAGCGCGGATACGGTCTGCCCAAGATTGAAAGGCGGGCGGAGGAGCAGCCATCATACTTAACCTATCAATCCACGCCCGTGCCACCGCTGGATCAGATTTTGGGGCCCGTTGGAAGCGTCGACTCCTGGCTGATCAGCGACGCGACGTGGAAGGCTCATCCCGGAACTGCCGCCGGCGAGAAGTGGTCAGGCTACGATTTCAACGATGGCGCGTGGCAGATGGCGGTTGCCTTGCCCAGCCAGGTTGGAGAAGACGCCGCACGCCTCTATCTACACAACGATAAGCCGCATCACCTCGGTACTAGCCGCGGGGTCTGGATAGATTTTGGCCAAGGGCATGAAGGGGTGCTGCGGCGGACCTTTGCCATTTCGGCGGCCGACAAAGCGGCGCTGAACGGCGCACCCGGCACGTTCTACATCACCTCGGCCGAAAAGTTTGACTGCTTCATCAATGGCCACCGGGTTGGTTCCAACGGAGCCCATTTCCGGCCCGGCTACGGGAACAACCCGGAGGTTATCACCCAGTGGCAGATTCCGCAGACGTTCAACATTGCGGCGTTTATTCGCGAGGGGAAGAACGTCATTGCGGTGCGCCTGCGTCACGATCCGAAAGTCGCGAGCGAGGAGCGGCACGGGCTCTTTGTGGACTGGCGGAAAGGCAAATTCAATAGTGTGGAGTTCGATTGGCCTTCGCTATCCGGAGCCGAGTTGCTCCGGCCGGCCACGCTCGACCTGCGGGAGCCGGTACTTCACGCCCTCGAATACCACTTCAACACCGACTTCAAAGGTACGCTGGTGGAGAAGGGCGGCATTTTCTACGGCTGGAGCTACGGCGACACCATGGGCCGGTCGCTGGAAGCGCTGGTCTTCCTGCGAGCCATGACCGGTATTCAGTCCTTCCCAGACGTCGATCGTCGCCTCATGGAGTTGACTCTTCAGACGTTCACCCACCCTGACGGCATGAGCTACCGCGAGCTGGGCGTGGTTATTCCGCCCCAACTGGAACTTCCCGGTAGTCTGCCTTACGCCTGCATGTGGGACCAGGCGGAAGTAATGTTCGGGCTGGTGACTTGGTACGAAAAAACGCGGTCGGCATTGCTCCAGAAACGCATCGAGGAAATGATCAAGGGGCTTACGGACGCCAGCGTCAAAGCGCGGGACGCCTACCACGTTCCGCAAGAGTTCTGGGACGGGCGTCAGTGGGTCGATGTCCCCATCTGGTTTAATCCGGGAGCGGTGCTGTTGGACCCCGTCGCCCACTACTACGAAATCTCCGGCAGTCCCGCCGCGCTCAGCCTATTGAAGGGTCTCTATCAATCGCAAAAGGAGCATCTTGGCCGGGGAAACCACGTCGAGCATTACTTTGATGAAGATTTCCGCTTGCGCACGCTGAAGATCTCAGGCGAGGGGCAGGGTAGCGAGAACTTTGGCGCCGGGATTTCTTTGGGCTGGCTGGGAGCCTTGCGCACCGCGCTCATTTTGCACGACCAGGAGATGGTGGATTGGATCAGTCGCGGCTACGACTGGGCCATCGGTAACGCTGCTACCCGCTACGGGCACGTGCTGGAAGGGTTGGGCCATACGCCGGGAGAGATTTGCGGGGCCGTGGACATGGTGGAAACGGCCGTCCTGCTGGCCGAGCACAAGGACCCGAAGTATTGGAACTACGTCGAGTGGTTCATTCGCAACCAGATTCTGCAAACCCAGGATCCCAAAACCGGTATGTGGGGCCGCGTCACGGCAGAGGGAACCATGTCGTCGCCGCTGCCCTGTTGTTCCTCGCGTGGCGTCCGCGGGATGTACATTGCCTGGCACCATACCGTCACGAAGAAACCGGAAGGGGTGTTCGTCAACCTGGCTTTCAACCGCGATTCGCCGTGGCTGGAAGTCGTGAGCTACCTGCCGTATCAGGGTCGTATCGACCTGAACATCCACGACGCTCCCAGAGTCTTCGTTCGCATCCCGGACTGGGCAACACAGGAGCAGGTGAAGGTCGAGCGCGCCGGAAGACCTCTGGCAATTGCCGGATGGCAGAACAACTTCGCCATCCTGGATGGATTGAAACCGGGAGAGAAGGTCACTCTGCGCTTCCCCATTCATGATCGCGACAGTGTGGAGCAATTCCGGCTGACCCCGGATCAGCCTCCCGTGCAATTCAAAGTGCGGTGGCGCGGATATACGGTCCTCAGCGTATCCCCCAACGGTAAGTACAATCGCACGTCCATGGACACCTCGGAAGTTCCGATGAGGAAGGTGAAGAGCTACGCCCAGCCCGACCGGGAAATAGACTGGTAAGTCATCGACAAGTGGTTGGAGTGCCGCGAACCGTCTGTACTGGTGCGAACCAAATGGTAGAAGACCCGGGAGGTGGCTGATGGATCGAAGGCGATTCCTCGATAGCGCCGCATTGGGCGCCGTCGCGCTCGGACTGCCGCGAGCGGTGTCTGCTTCGAAGGCTGGCAGCGCTTTGAACGACTCTTGCGGCCTTTTTGTGCCGCCCGGCGTGGATTACTTCTCGCGCGCTGAACTCGAAAAACAGGCCGACATTTCGCTCTCGCTTGACGGGATCAAGTTTCAATCGGTGTGCATTAATTTTCCGGCCTGGCATCCCAGTCCGGCGCAGGAGAAATACTTCGGCAAGGGCTGGACCGAATGGGAAACGCTGAAGCGCGCCAAGCCTATGTTCGACGGCCATCTTCAGCCCAAGCGCCCGCGGTGGGGCTACTACGATGAGGCCGACCCTGTCTGGGCGGAGCGGGAAATTGAGCTGGCGGCGGACAGCGGGATCGACGTGTTCGAGGTCGACTTCTACTGGCACGAAGGTATGACGTGGTATCACGAACAGCTTGAAAAAGGTTTCCTGGCCGCTCCGAATCGCGGCAAGATGCAGTTCTTCATTATGTGGGCGAACCACGATTGGACGAATGACTATCCCTGCCCGGAGTCTGGGCCGGGCGCCATCATCTACCCGCAGACTTACAGCGATGCCGACATGGATCGCATCGCCGATTACCTGATTGAGCACTACATGAGCCAGCCCAATTATTGGCGAATCGGCGGCCAACCCGTGCTGGCGATTTACGATATACCGCACATGCTGAACTTCTTTGGCGCGCAGAAACTCCGCCGGGCGTTCGACCGGATGAAAGACCGTGCCGCGCGCGCCGGTCTGAAAGGGATGCACTTTCAGGCCAGCCACATCTACAACGCGGGCGTAACGCCCCTGCGCGAACTCGGCATCGAGAGCGCGACTCATTACCACCCCTTTGCGGGGGGACCCATGGGGCAGATCAGTCCCTACGTTGAGGGCGTCAGAAAGAGTATTGCCCTGTGGAAAGACACCGCCGCCAAGGTGGGCCTGCCCTATTTTCCCGATTGCGCCGCCGGCTGGGACGACAGCCCTCGAACGGGTAAGAACGCTCACGTTTATGTGCACCGCAGCCCCGATCAGTACGAACTGTTTCTGCTGGCCGCCAAGTACTTCATCGCCGAGCGCCACATCGATCCGCCGGTAATCTACCTTTCCAGCTGGAACGAATGGACCGAGGACCATCGCCTGCTTCCCGACGATCTGTACGGGTACAGCTACCTGGAATCGGTGAAACGGCAGTTCAGAGGATAACCACCGCGGCGCGATATCCCGGCACCGGGCACTTTGGTGAGGAGGAAGCAATGAGCAGGTATTTCGCAAGGCGTGAGTTCCTGCGCCAGGGCTCGATTGGCGCGGCAGCATTGCTGGCAGGTTCGTCGAGGGTAGCTACGGCTGGTCCTGCAAAGGTGATTTCATTGGCGGGGAACCCTGGAGGGACCGCCTGCCCAGATTCGGCCTCGGTACGCATCAAGTCTGCGTCGCTGGGGAAACCCATTCGTTATCCTGAAAGTCACGGTGATACGTGGACCGCTACATGGGCGGATGACGACAACATCTATGCAACGTCGGATGACACGCAGGGTTTCGATAAAGGCGCCAATAGTAATCTGGCGCTTAACCGCATCACCGGTAACATGCCGCCTGACATCCACGGCGTGACCGTCAATCCCATGAAGGAGTACGGCGGCTGGGGGGAGGTTCGGAAAGACGATGGCGCCATGTGGAAGGCCTGCGGGCTCGCCTCGGTGGATGGAGTGCTGTATATGTCTGTCAGTCGTAACATGAACCCGGATTATGCTCCTTGGATCCAGCAAACCTGGGATGCAACGATCATCAAGTCGAGCGATCACGGCAAGACCTGGAGTACTGCCCCACCTTTGAACCACTCGATGTTTCCCGGGCGTGTCTTCAGTACGCCCTTCTTTGTCGATTATGGTAAGGACGGTCGCGGAACCAAGGATGGCTCTGACCGTTACGTCTACGCCACGTCCAATGACGGCGCGTGGAATAACGGCAATTGGATGACACTCGGACGCGTGCGCCGCGACTTGCTCCCGCGCCTCGACCCTCGCGACTGGGAGTTCGTGCACGGCTACGACGGGAAAGGCGGAGTCGTCTGGCAGCCGCGTTGGGAGAGCGCAGTTGCGACCTTCTATAATCCGGGCCGGACGAGCATGGCGCCGATCAACTACATTGCGCCATTAGATGTCTACATCCTGTCCCAGTGGTACTACACGCGGCTCGATGACCCGGCGCGGAGATGGAAAGCTACCCGCTTCGAGTTCTATCACGCCCCTGCGCCGTGGGGACCTTGGACCCTTTTCCACGCTCAGGATTTTGAGCCCGAGGGCTGGTACAACCCTAGTATCCCCAGCAAGTACATCAGCGCCGATGGCAAGTCGATGTGGACCTTTGTGGCGGGCGACTGGACCGACGCCGAAACCACACACGGCCTTTACGGGTTGTGGATGATGCCGCTGCAGCTTGAAGTTGAACACGTGTCGAAACCCTAGTGCTTGTCCCCCCCTAAGGAGGAGCAAACGAATGAGCGATGCAGATTCTCACGCTACATCGAAGTCGGTTCCCGGCCTTCTCGACCGGCGGGAATTTCTGACGGCCGCAAGCGGCACGATAGCTTCAATTGGGTCTTGGGGCCACATCGCGCTGGCTCAACCTAAGCCTCCTTCGTCGGTCTCAGCCGAGGCGATCGAGGAGGTTGACACCCCAATCTGCCGGTTGCGTTTGGACCGCCGCAACGGCAACTTGATCGGCGTGGCTTGGAAGGATCCTTCGCTGGAGGTCATTGCGGAGCCCCGGCTGGGGGAGAATTTCCGCATCCTGCTGCCCCGCTCCGATTACGAGGCCAACTACTTCGCCAGCACGGAGCAGAAAGTCAGCCGGATTGAGAAGACCGGCAACGGGGTGGTCTGCGTCTACGAGAATTTGCGTAACGCGCGCGAAACCTCGGACTTGAACGTACGCTACGCAGTCAGTGCGGTTGGCGGCGGTCTTGAGTTTGCGATTGAAGTCGATAACCCCACCGGTTTGCCCCTCGCCGAGGTCTTCTTCGGCATCATCGGCGGGAACCACGGGGTCGGAAGGCGCGTGGACACAGAATCCTTGCTGCCGTCATTATTCGGCAACGCAGCCCCACACGTTTTCACCCAATTCACCGGCGGCGAATACGGGGGAGGAAACCTGGGCATCCCGTACGACGCTATGGGATTCCGTTATCCCGGCGACCTGCAGATGGGATGGGTCGAGTTCTTCAACCGCAAGCAGAATCTGGGCCTCTATTATGCCAACCACGATCCGGAATCGCGTCTGACCGGCCTTTACTTGGAGCTGCGTCCTTTCGCCTTGAGCGCCGTGCCGGAAGACAACTGGCCGGCGCCGGCCGATGTGCCTACGGGCGACCCGATTGGGCTGACAATGGGCTGGCTGAAGTTCCCTTATTTGAAGCACGGCACGTTCAAAGCAGGCCCCGTGGCGCTGCGGGTTCATCCCGGTGACTGGCACCAAGGCAGTGAGATTTACCGCGCGTGGTTCGACCAGTATTTCCCGCCACGCCCGGTCACCTGGCTGCGCAAGGAAATGGCTTGGCAAGGGGTGATACTCTCCAACTGCGAAGACGTGGTCAACTGGAAGTTTGCAGATCTGCCCAAGCTGGCCGCTGACGCGAAGAAATACGATGTGACCACGTTTGAGATTCAAGGATGGGACATGGGAGGCATCGATCGCGGATACCCCCAGTACCGGCCGAATCCGCGTCTGGGAACGCCGCAGGATTTCCGCCAGGCGTTGGCCGAGATGAAGAAGTTGGGCGTTCACCCGCTAATCTTCACCAATATTCAGTTCGCGGATACAGCGACGCCCCTTTTTAAGGAGAAGCTCCATCGCTTCGCCGTGCAGGGCCGATGGGCGCCGGATTCCGTCGTGATGGGATGGGGCGAAGGGACAACGAGCGCGCGCATGGGTTTGACGAACTCCAATATGACGCTGGTCAGCCCCGCTCACCCGGAGTTCCGGCGGCTGCTTATCGACGAGTTCGTCCAATTGGTTAAGGATGGCGCCGACGGATTTCAGATTGATAAAACCAATGTCGCCATGTTCCTGGATTTCAACCCTGACCTCCCCACTTCGCCCGACAAGTCTCTTACCCAGGAGCTACTGTCGCTCATGGATGAAATTACGCGCGAATGCCGCAAGGTCAACCCTGAGTTCACCATGGCATCCGAGTTCTTCTGGGATAGGTCATTTCCGCTGCTGGATGTTTCTTACATCCGCTTGAATGACATCGACATGAATTCTCCTGCCCTGCGTTACACGTTTCCCGAGTGGACTTCGACCATTTGCGCGGAACGTCCGGGCGACTTTAATATCATGAATAACGGCATGCGCTACGGGCTGGTGTGGGCGGTTCAGCCCCGGCACTACATCGACTCCATGGATGAGCCCTTGACGAGGCCGCTCTCACGCTATGTACAGGAGCTGGTCCGGATTCGGTCAAAGCACAAGGACGTGCTGTTCCACGGTCGATTCTGCGACACGATCGGGGCTGAAGTGAAGGCGGAGGGCGAGGTGCGCTACTCGGTCTTTACCGGGATGAATGGACAGGGCAAGGCCTGCGTGGTGGTGAACTATGGGAGCGCTGCCACCAGCGCGGAAGTGACGTGGGCGGGAGGAAAGGGAATGCCGGTCGAGATTCTGAAGCCTTTTTCGCCGGACGTCGCGGATAGGCTGCCGGCAAAAGTGGGGCTGGCTCCACGCTCCTGTGCTGTGGTAGTGTCCGCGTGAGCAGATTCTGCCTGTCAGATTCATGGGAGAGAGGTTGATGAACACACGCGAGCGCTTTCTGGAAACTATGCGGTTCAATACCAAGGTGCGAGTGCCCAAATGGGAGTTCGCCTATTGGGGCGCGACCATCAAACGATGGTATGCCGAGGGATTACCCGAAAAGAACTACCCCACCGTCCCCACACGGGTCCCGACGATCAACGCCTCACTGTACACCGTGGCCTATACCCACGAGTGGAGGAAGCACCGGACGCTCTTTGAGAAGACCTTTGGCGAGCGCGAGAGAAGAATCGATCTGGCAGACGGCATCTTCGTATGGGGCGGCGGCCTGTATTGGCCGACGCAGGGGATGCCCATCGACAGCGATGTCGCCTCGCACTTCGGCATGGACCCGACCACTGCTCTGGTTAACGTCGAGCAG
>Ga0335071_10007718_pt1 | contig 11070 bp, 7 predicted proteins | sample Lox_Sample_15_FD_206724 | JGI IMG/M metagenome (GOLD analysis project Ga0335071, IMG submission 206724) | Soil microbial communities from Loxahatchee National Wildlife Refuge, Florida, United States - Lox_Sample_1.5 | ecosystem: Environmental > Terrestrial > Soil > Wetlands | place: USA: Florida...
GTCTTTGTATCCTTCGTGCTCTGATCGCCAATGAACCGGCTTTGTGTCCTTTGTAACTTAATCTAAAAAAAGACTTTGTGAGCCTCAGTGCCATCGTGCCTTTGTGGTGAAAATAGTGCCCTCCGTGCCCTTAAAAAGCTTAAAATACGGGAGTAATTCACCACAGCAAAAGAAATTAATTATGACTAAACTCATTCATTTAATATTAAATCTCTAAATGTAGCTTCGCGGTCTTCGCGCTCGAAACAGTCTTCGCGGGCTTGTATGCTCTTCGCGGGCTTAAGCCGGACAGCAAAAATATTAAAACTTCTTGCCACGCACGCGGTCGATGTCGAACACGGCTGTCTTGGCGACGTGCATGACGGCGAAAGTGCCGGCCTGGATTGGGTCGGTGACCACCAGGTCGGCGTAATCGGGAACGCTGCCGGCCATATTTAGCGAGATAACGGGTATGCCCTCGTCGTGGAGCTTCTTGACCTCCTCCGATATGCTGCCGCCCATGATAGAGCCGGCCAGCACGAGGATCTGCGCCCGGTGAAGGCGCTTCACGGCCTCCACGGCGTCGGCCAGCGTGTCTTCGCCCACCAGGGGGATCGTGTCCACGCTAATGCGCTCGCCCCGGATGTTGTGCCGGTCCGCCTCGTTGATGGCGCCCACGGCGACCTGGGCGACCTGGGCCCCGCCGCCGATAATGATGACGCGCGACCCATAGATCCGGTCCAGAGGCGGGTGCAGCGTGACTTCCTGCACCAGAGACATCTTTTCGAGGGCCTTGACGAGGTCGTCAATATCTTTTACGTTCTCGACCTCCATGTAGACGTTGGACATGCCCTCCTTGTCGCCCTTGTCCACGATAAACTGCTGAGTGTACGTGATGTTGCCGCCGTGCTTGGCGACCATGCCGGCCACGTCCCGGAGCACGCCCGGCTTGTCCTTGCAGAACATGTTGAGGGCGGTCTTGCCCGTGGACATGGCGCTCCGGGAGTAGATCAGCTCGTACTCGTTGACGTAGTTATCGACGTACAGGACCTTCTCGGTCCGGGCGATCTTGAGCTCCCAGCCCTCCTTGTCATAGACGTCTAACGTCCAGCCCTTCTCGCCAGGCTCGATGTCCTCGAGCATGTCGGCGATCTGCGACGCCGGGAGGACGATGGCGTTATCCGGCTTCTCGCAGACGAGCACCAGGTGCTTGATGGTGGGGTTGTACAGGAATTCCTGGGGGATGGAGAAATAGTAGTGGCCGTCCTTGTTCTTGCTGTAGCGCAGTACAAGTAAAAACTGGCCGTCCACACGGTAGACGTGCTGCAGGCCCGATATGAAATATTCCTTGAGCTCACAGCCCCGCTCGATCCTGTCGATCACGGCCTCCATGGCCCCTTTCATTTCCTGCGAATTATACCTATATGCCATCCCGGACTCCCTCAGGCTTATCCTTTATATATCGTTTTAGGCTTGAACTTTTCTTCAGCCCGGTAAAGGGCAGTGGCGGCTTGAAAACTCCCTGCTCGGTGATGACGGCAGTGACGTTCTCCATCGGCGTCGCGTCGAACGCCGGATTAAATGCCGGCACGCCCGCGGGCGCTATCTGCGTGCCATTCCAGCGCCTCAATTCCTCCGGGTCGCGCTCCTCGATCACCACGTCCTTTTCCGCATGGCGGAAGTCGAACGTCGAGAGCGGTGCCGCCACGTAGAAAGGGATACCGTGGGCCTTAGCAAGGACGGAGTGCGAGTAGGTGCCGATCTTGTTGAAGACGGCGTCCTCGACGATGCGGTCGGCGCCGACGATGACTTTGTCCACTTTGCCCTGGCGCATCACGTGGCCCGCCATGCTGTCCGTGATTAGCGTGACCGGTATGCGGTCCTCCATCAGCTCGAAGCAGGTGATGCGGCTCCCCTGGTTCAGGGGCCGCGTCTCGCAGGAGATGACCTTGATATCCTTTCCCTGCTCGATGGCGGAGCGTATCACGCCCAGGGCGGTGCCCCAGTCGACGCACGCCAGCCGGCCCGCGTTACAATGTGTCATGACCGTGTCGCCCGAGCGCAACAGCGCAGCGCCGTGCTCGCCGATGGCCCTGCACTGCGCCACGTCCTCGTCCGCCAGCGCCTTTGCCTCAGCCAGGGCTAATGTTTCTATTTCCGCCCGGTCCCTGCCGGTGAGCGCCTTCGTCAGCACACGGTCGGCACCCCAGGAAAGGTTCACGGCCGTCGGGCGAACGCGTTTCAGGCTTTCAGTCTCTTTTATCAGCTCTTCCCTGTAGTCTTCCGCCTTTATCGTCCTGGCCAGCAAGGCGACCCCGAAGCCGCCGGCCGCCCCGAGGGCGGGAGCTCCCCGGACCTTCAGCCGCAGGATGGCGTCGTTAAGCGCGTTAATGTGATAAATGTCTATCAGGGCAAGCTTCAGGGGCAGGGCCGTCTGGTCGATTATCGTAACGCAGCCCTTCTCGTCGCTCCAGTCTATGGTTCGCATCAACATTAAGTAATGAAGAGAAGATAAAAACCTGTTGGTTTCACACGGGTGGCGTTGATAATTGCGAATGCACCCGTAGTCAAGGCAATATATTTCATCTCGACAGCTAATTTCTAATCATGAGCGACGGTCTTTCAGGCATAAACAGGCGGGCATTCCTAAAAGCCATGGGCGCTGCCGGCGCCATGGTCCTGGGCTCCGGCGCCCTGGGCTGCGTGGGCAGCTCTATGAACGAGGGCCCCACGCTACGACCGACGGGCAACCTCACGTATACTGTGGCAGGCAAGACGCAGGCGAAGTTCGCCGAGTTCCAGCCGCTGCCGTCGGCGGTCACGCCCTCCCTTAAAGACTATAGTGTCGACGTTTCAAAGCTCTCGGGCCTGGATAAGCTCGGCGTCGATGACGCGGGGAAGAGCGCCCTGGCGAAAAATTTATTCTACCTGACACCGTCGAGCGACGCCCAGATATACGACGTCTACAAGAGCCTGAGCGAGGCCGGGCTCCCGGCGTTCGTGACCACCGACTCGGTGCTTCACACCTATCACGTCTTATTCGATTACATTTTAAGGATGCTCGAAGTCCAGCACTTCAGCCCCGACATCCTCGACCTCTCGAAGCTGTTATACGACGAGTCGAAGGCCCAGATGGACTCGGCAACAGAGTCAGTTAAAACGGCCGCCCTCAAGAACACGGCGTTCTACGCTGTGGCGCTCACGCTGCTGGGCGAGTCGCCCTCGATACCATCGAGCGCCAATGGCATGGTCCATGATGAGCTTTCCCTCATAAAGGCGCACGAGGGCTTCTCAAAATCGCCTATCTTCGGCTACAATGAGGACTACAGCCAGTACGTGCCCCGGGGCCACTACGACCGGAACGACACCCTCAGGAAATATTTCATGGCCATGATGTGGTACGGCCGCATGTCCTTCCGCCTAAAGGATAAGGACAACCCGGAGCTGCCGAAGGAGCAGACGCGCCAGGCCATACTGATCACGCTCGCCTTGAAGGGCAAGGCCTTTGACCTGTGGAAGGGCATCTATGAGCCCACGGTATTCTTTGTCGGCGAAACCGACGACCTCTCGGCCTATGACTATAGCTCCCTAATACCGGAAGTCTACGGCGGCAGCGTAAGCCTGACGGACCTGGCCGACGACGTGAAGCTCCAGGCGTTCATGGATAAAGCCCTCAAGCTGAAGGCGCCGAAGATCGTATCCACGGAGCTGACGGATACGGATTACGAGGAAAGCGGCACGGACACGGTCAAGGGATTCCGCTTCATGGGGCAGCGCTTCATCCCCGACTCCTACATGTTCCAGGAGCTGGTCTACGCGAAAGTGGGCACCCAGAGCGACCCGCGGCTTTTCCCGATGGGCCTGGACGTAATGGCCGTGCTGGGGTCAAAGCGGGCCTACGACATCCTGGACAAGATCTATAACGAGACCCATTACAAGAATTACGTGAAGCAGATGGAGTCTCTTAAAAGCCAGTTCGCGGCTCTGGGAGCCGATACGTGGACCCAGAACCTCTACTGGTGCTGGCTCTACTGCCTGATGCCTCTGCTGAACGAGAAAGGCGACGGGTACCCGACGTTCATGAAGAGCCAGGCGTGGACGGATAAGGAGCTCGACACGTCGCTGGGAAGCTGGGCCGAGCTGAGGCACGATACGATTCTATATGCCAAGCAGAGCTACACGATGCGTGCCACGGCCATCATGACGCCTCCCGAGCCGCCAAAGGGCTACGTGGAGCCCAACCCGGAGCTATACGGGCGCCTTGCGTCGCTCGCCGGCATGACCATCGACGGGCTTAAATCCAGGAACCTGCTGCTGGACGTGTTCGGCGACCGCCTGTCAAAGCTAAAAGACCTGTTGGCGGCGCTGAAGGCCATCTCGGAAAAGGAGCTTACGGGCACGACGCTGTCGCAGGACGAGTACGATACGATCCGGTATGTCGGCGGCACGCTTGAAGGAATCACCACCTTTCCGCCGGAAGTCAAGGATGCGATCACCAGCGATACGGACGACAGGATGGCCGTCGTGGCCGACGTGCACACCGACGTCAACTCGAATAAAGTCCTTGAAGAGGGCGTCGGCGATCCATACTACATTTACGTGGCCGTGCCCGCCGGGGGCAGCGTCGTCGTCGCAAAGGGCGCGGCCTTCGCCTATTACGAGTTCAAGTGGCCCATGGACGACCGCCTTACGGATTCGAAGTGGCAGGACATGCTCAAGGGCGGCTCGCCGCCCGAAGCGCCCGGGTGGACAAAGAGCTTTAAAGCTTAACGTCCGCCCGCTTTTTTACCGTTCAGGGCAACAGATATATATTTTAACTTCGTTTTAATCAACTAAGGGTTTACAATGGAAGGGGATATGAAGGAGATTGTGCTCGGGCGATTAGAGCAGAGGCTGAAGGAAAAGGACGATGAGATCCATTCCCTGAAGAAGGAGCTCAACGCGGGCGGCGACGTGAAATCCCTCTCGGAAAAGGTCGACCACCTTGAGTCTGAGGTCAAGGAAACACAGATAGCCTTATCAGAGGTAATGAAAAAGGTCGGGGCTCTTGAAGGCGCCCTGAGCACGATGCTCATGAACCTGTCGAACGCGGCCGAGGAAGGCTATCCGGAAGAGGACTTATCGTCGCCGGGCGTGCCTCCGGACGACCAGCCCTTCGACAAGTTCGCCGCCAACCAGAAGGATATTAAGGAAGACGGCCATAACCAGAGCGACGCCACCAGGTTCTTCCACCTGAGCAAGAACTCATAAGCTTCTGTCACTATGCACATCAAAGAGATCGAGCTGAACAACTTCAAATCGTTCGGCCGTAAGGCCAAAATACCCTTCTTCGATGATTTTACCACCATCAGCGGCCCCAACGGGTCGGGGAAAAGTAACATCATCGATAGCATACTCTTTTGCCTGGGCCTGTCGAACTCCCGCTCCATGCGTGCCGAAAAGCTGACCGATCTCATCTACAGCGTCAACGGCAAGAGCACGGGAACGGCCGATGTCACCATCCGGTTCGACAACACGGACCGGGAGATGCCCATCGACCAGGACGAGATCACGGTCACCCGGCGCATCAAGTCCAGCGACAGCGGCTATTACTCTTACTACTATTTCAACGACAAGCCCGTCTCGCTCTCGGAGATCCATGAGCAGCTCCTCAAGGCGAAGATATCGCCCGACGGATACAACGTGGTCATGCAGGGCGACGTCACCCGCATCATCGAGGTCAGCGACTTCGAGCGGCGCAAGTTCATCGACGAGATCGCCGGCACGGCAGAGTTCGACGAGAAGACCGATAAGGCGTTGAGCGAGCTGGACATCGTCCGGGAGCGCATCGACCGCGTCGCCATCATCATCGCCGAGGTCGAGGCCCGCCTGACTCAGTTGAAGGCTGAGCGCGACCAGGCATTATTGTACCAGTCATACCGGGACGAGAAAATAAAAAATGAGGGCTATTTAGTCCTGTCCGAGCTTAAGGAGGCGCAGCAGCTTCTAGACTCCCTGCTGGACGACATCCGGGACAAGACCGAGAAGAGGGCGTCCATCACGGCCGACGTGGACAAGAAGAGCGCCGCGGTGCAGAAGCTCAAGGACGACATCAAGGCCCTCAACGCCACCATCACGGATAAGGGCGAGGGCGAGCAGATCCAGATCCGCAGGCAGATCGAGGAGGCCCGCGCCGGCATCAAGGCCTGCATCAACATCATCGATTTCTCAAGGTCAGAAATAACGAACAGGGACGCGGAAAAACAAAAGCTCTTCCTGGAGACGGAAAAGGCGAAGGGCCAGATCGAGGAGTACGACGGCAAGATCGCCGAAGAGGAGAAGCGGAAGCTAAGCCTTACCAGCGAGATGGGATTCTGCACGGCCGGCCTGGACGAGGTGCAGAAGAAGATCTCGGCCATCGACGAGCGGTTCGCCGGCGTCCGGACCCGCCTGGCCGAGATCAAGGCGGCCCTGGAGGCCTCACGTAACCTGAGGAACGAGAAATTACGGGAAAAGGATCGCATACTGGACGCGGCACGCCGCAAGCAGGACGAGGAGCAGGACGCCGGGACGGAGATCACGTCCAGCAGGAGCCGTATCGAGGAGGCCCGCGTCGAGTCCGGGAACCTGGAGAAGGACGTCGCGGAATTGCAGCGCCGCAGCCAGGCATTGATGGCGGACATTAACGATATGGACGGGGCGCGGTCACGGGCGAAGGCCGAGCAGCACGGCGTAGAGGAGAAGCTGCGCAGGCTGCAGGAAGAGTACGCTAAAGCTGAGGCCCGGGTCCGGGCCTACGAGGACCTGGACGGGTATAGCGAGGCCGTCGGGGCCATCATCAGCGCCCGCAACTCGCACGAGCTGCCGGGCATATACGGCACCATTGCCGAATTAGGCAAGGTGGACCAGGAGTACGCCACTGCCCTGGAAGTGGCAGCCGGTAACCGCATGCAGAACATCGTCGTGGATAACGACGAGGACGCCGCCCGCTGTATCTACTACCTGAAAGGCCGAAAGCAGGGCACGGCGACCTTTTTACCGCTCAACAAGATGCGCCAGAGGGTCCAGCTGCGCAACATCCGGGAGCCCGGAGTCATCGATTATGCCATAAACCTGGTCCAGTTCGACGCGAAGTTCGATCCCGCCTTCTGGTACGTGTTCGGCGATACGCTCGTCGTGGACACGCTGGAGACCGCCCGCCGCCTCATCGGCACGGGCCGCATGGTCACGCTGGACGGCGATTTAATAGAGAAGAGCGGCGCCATGACCGGCGGCTACCGCTCCCGCACGAAACTAAAATTCAAAGCCTCCGAAGAGGAGCACATCAAGGAACTGGCGGAACAGATCACGATCCTCGAGGCCAGCCGCGACGCCGTCCTGAAAAAGGTCGAGTCCATCGACGGCCATATCTACACCCTCAAGAAGGACCGTTCGGATATCGAGACGCAGGCATCCAGGCTCAACGCCCGCAAGGAAGAGCTGGCCGGACGCCTCACGAGGCTCGATGCCGTCATAAAAGAAAAGGAAGCCGCCATTCAGACGCTGCGCGAGGACCGCCGGAAGCTCCGGGACGAGCTGATCGGCGCCGAGGAGGCCATCTCCAAAGCGGATGGCGAGATCACTACCATAGGCGCCGAGGCGGGGAAGCTTGAGGAGGAGCTGAAGGGCTCCGAGGTGCCGGCACTCACCGAAGAGGCGGCACGCATCGAGGACGAGATGAAGCGCCTCGACGGCCGGCTCCGGGACACGGAAGCGGCCATCGCCTCCCTCAAAATGGAGCAGAATTACATCAACGCCCGTATCCAGGAGAGCAAGGGCCGCGGCGAGCAGATCGACCAGAACATCGCCGCCCTGAAGGAAAAGATCTCCCAGAACGAGGTGCAGATAAAAGCCCACGAGCAGAGCGTCGAGGAGCTCACGAAGCGTGAAAAGGCCATAGAGAAGGAGCTCGCCGGCATGAAGAAGCAGCGCGAAGAGATGTCGGATGCGCTGACGGAGGCGGACCACGACCTTTACGACGCGAGGCGCCAGCTGGAGCGGCTGACCGGCATGCTGAACTCCCTTGAAATAACGAGAGAGGAGAGCCTGGATAAGATCAAGGCGCTCGAGAAGACGGTGCAGGAGCGCGGCGTCCAGCCTTCCGAGGAGGTGCCCCCCGTGGACAAGGTCAGGTCAAGCATATCCCAGCTCGAAAAGAAGATGCAGGCGCTGGAGCCGGTCAACATGCTCTCCATCACGGAGTACGACAGCGTCCAGGCCCGGCTCACCGAGCTTACGGGCAAGCGGGACACGCTGCAAAAGGAACGCGAGAACATCCTGGAGAAGATCGAGCATTACAAGACCATGAAAAAGGAGACGTTCCTAACGACCTTTAACGCCATCAACGAGCACTTCAAGGCGATCTTCAACGAGCTGTCTGACGGCTTCGGCGAGCTCATCCTGGAGAACGCGGAGGACCCGTTCGCCGGCGGCCTCACCATCCACGCCCAGCCCCATGGTAAGGCGCTCCACCGGCTCGAGGCCATGTCGGGCGGCGAAAAGAGCCTCACGGCCCTGGCATTCATCTTCTCGATCCAGCGGTACCGGCCCGCGCCGTTTTATGTTTTCGACGAGATCGACATGTTCCTGGACGGCGCGAACGCAGAGCGGGTCGCCCGCATGATCAAGAAGCTCGCGGACAACGCCCAGTTCATCGTCGTCTCCCTGCGGAAGCCCATGATCGAGTCGGCCAACCGCACCATCGGCATCGCCATGCAGGAGAACAACATCTCCAGCATCACGGGGGTGAAGCTCCGTGCAGATTGAGGCAATGGTACAGCACCAGGAAGAGTCCATCGAGATCCTGCTGGAGATGGCCAGGGCCGGCGAGATCGACCCCTGGAACATCGACATCATCGACGTCACCGACAAGTTCCTGGCCCGGATCGTGGAGCGCGAGAAGATCGACCTGCGGGCTTCCGCGAGGACGCTGCTGTACGCTTCTATATTATTGCGCATGAAGTCCGACGTGCTCGTGAACGCTCCTCCGCCAGAGCCCGAGGACGATTACCTCCCCGACTTCGACCTGGAGCCCGAGGACTATCCGATGCTGGAGCCCAGGCAGAGGAACGCCGTCGCCAGGCCCGTCACGCTGCAGGAATTAATTACGGAATTGCAGCGGGCCGTGGCCACAAGGGATGCCTCGCACATGCGGAAAGCCCTCAAGATCGAGAAGCCCCCGCGGAAGACCATAGAGGAAGTCCTGGGCATCGCCCACAACGAGGACATCGAGGCGAGCATCATAGACATGACCGGTATCCTGGACCGGGAGTTCGCCTACCGGGAGTTCGTCATGTTCTCCGAATTAGTAAAGGACCCGACGCCCCACGGCATCGTGGACGTGTACCTGCCGCTGCTCTTTTTAGCGAACCGCAAGTACGTCACGCTCACACAGGAGGTCCTGTTCGAGGACATTTTCATCCGGAGGTCGCCGCCGAATGGATGAGAAATGCCTGCTGGAAGCCGCCCTGTTCTCGGCCGGGAAGCCCGTCGGCGAAGCCCAGTTAAAAACCCTGCTGAACCGCTCGAACACCTACATTAATTCGCTGGCGGAGAAACTCATGGAGGAGTACCGGGAGCGGAACTCGCCCCTCGAAGTGGTCAGGCTTGAGGGTAAGTACGCTCTTCAGCTGAAGCCCGAATACGCCGAGCGCGTGGTCGGCTTTTCGCCTGGCGAGCTGAGAGCCCCCGCGCTACGGACGCTATCCGTCATCGCCTACTATCAGCCCCTCCAGCAGTCGGATCTCGTCGATATCCGGGGCCAGGCCGCCTACGAGCACGTGGCCATGCTCCTTGAGAAAGGCCTTATCGCGAAGAAGCGCGTCGGGCGGTCCTACGAGCTCACGACGACCGACGCCTTTTGCGACTACTTCGGGCTTACAAAGGGCGACGTGCAATCGATTAAAAATCAGATCATGAAGAAGGCGAAGCTTAAAAAAGAGTCTCTCACGAAGTGGATCGACTCGAAGGTGCCTGATAATAATGCCTTCGACGCCGTCAGCAAGCTCATGCCCACCGTGAAGTAGCCCTTATAGTAGCTTTTTTATTATAGTACATTAAACATGTAATTACCGGAGGCCTTCGTGTGCTCGTTGAACAACTGCTTCGCCCTTACGGCGCCAACAAGTTCGAGATCGTGGAAAAAAAGGGCCTGGGACACCCGGATACCCTGTGCGACGGCATATCCGACGCCATTTCCCGGAGCCTGAGTAAGTATTATATAGACCATTTCGGCAGCATACTGCACCACAACGTGGATAAGGTCCTGCTCATCGGCGGGCGATCGAAGCCGAAATTCGGCGGCGGCGATATCGTGAGACCCCTGGCCATTGTAATAGGCGGAAGGGCCACGGACGATGCGGACGGCACCCGGATACCGGTCAACGATATCGCAAAAGAGGCTACGGAAAAGTTCCTCGGGAAGACAGTGAAAAACCTGAATGGCCACTTCACGGTGGAGCCCCGCATCGGCATGGGCTCGACTGAATTGAGAAGCCTCGTGGGCCGGGTCGTCTCGAACGACACGTCCATCGGCCTGGGCTATGCGCCCTTCAGCCATCTCGAGGAGAACGTCACGAAGATCGAGCCGCTGATACGCTCGGTAAAGGGAGTCGGCGAGGACGTAAAGATCATGGGCATCCGCAAGGGGGACGGAATCCAGCTCACGATGGCCGCCGCTATGGTCTCGAAGTATATCGGGGACATGGAGCGGTACGACGATACAAAGCGCAGTGCCGAAGAGAAAGTCCTCGACTACGTGACGCCCGGCTGGGCCGACGTATCCGCTATCGTGAACAGCGCCGACAAAGGCGATGACATTTACCTGACCGTCACCGGCACCTCCGCCGAGATGGGCGACGACGGCGAGACCGGCAGAGGTAATCGCCCGAATGGCCTGATAACGCCGGGGCGGCCCATGACCATGGAGGCGACGGCGGGCAAGAACCCGGTGAGCCACGTCGGTAAGCTGTATAACATCGTGGCCGGCCGGATGGCCGCGGACATCGCCGCCTTCGACGGCGTGGAGGAGGCTTACGTCTATCTGGTGAGCCGCATCGGCGCCCCGCTGGAGGA
>Ga0335071_10007719_pt1 | contig 11070 bp, 7 predicted proteins | sample Lox_Sample_15_FD_206724 | JGI IMG/M metagenome (GOLD analysis project Ga0335071, IMG submission 206724) | Soil microbial communities from Loxahatchee National Wildlife Refuge, Florida, United States - Lox_Sample_1.5 | ecosystem: Environmental > Terrestrial > Soil > Wetlands | place: USA: Florida...
AAGGCGCGACCAGGGGAGGGGCCGCGGTACCATGGCTGAGCCGCAGATCGTCATCGAGGGCGTACACCACCTCTACCGCCCGCCGAGCGGCCGGCCGGTGCTGGCGCTCGAGGACGTGTCGCTCGAAGTCCGGCCACGCGAATTCCTTGCGCTGCTCGGTCCGTCCGGCTGCGGCAAGTCGACACTGTTGCGCATCCTCACCGGCCTGGTGATGCCGACGTCCGGGGAGGTCTTGTGCCATGACCGACCCTTACAGGGCCTGCATGCCGGCGCCGCCGTGGTGTTCCAGAGCTTCGCCCTCTACCCGTGGTTGACGGTGGCGGAGAACGTGCGCGTCGGGCTGCACCGCAAGGGGCTGCCACAAGACGAGGAGCAGGCGCGCGTGCACCGCACCATCGACCTCGTCGGCCTCGAAGGCTTCGAGGAAGCGTATCCGAAGGAGCTGTCCGGCGGCATGAAGCAACGCGTCGGCATCGCGCGCGCGCTCGTCGGCGGTCCCGAGCTGCTGTGCATGGACGAGCCGTTCTCGGCGCTCGACGTCTTGACCGCCGAGTCCTTGCGCTCCGAGGTCTATGGCCTGTGGTCGCGCGCCGACATGGGCCTGAAGAGCATGCTGCTCATCACCCACCTCATCGACGAGGCCGTCTTCCTCGCCGACCGCATCGTCATCATGGGATCGAAGCCGGGCGTGGTGCGCGAGGTGGTCGACAATCAGCTGCCGCATCCGCGCGAATACCGCGATCCCGCCTTTATGGCGCTCGTGGATGACCTGCACGACGTCATCACTGAAATCCACCTACCGGACAAGCGCCCCGCAGCTCCCGGCTTTGTGCGCTTGGAGCCGTTGCCGAACGCGCACGTCACCGAGATCGTCGGGCTGCTCGAAGTGGTGCACGATCACGGCGACCGCATCAACGTGTTCGAGCTCGCCGGCCGCCTCGGGCTGGAGCTGGGGCACGCCATCGTCGTCATCAACGCCGCCGAGCTGCTCGCTCTCGTCGAAACGCCGAAGCAAGACGTGGTCTTGACCGCCGCTGGCCGCGAATTCGTCGCCGGCGACGAGAACACGCGTAAGCGCATGTTTCACCGCCAGCTGTTACGGATTCCCACCTTCTCCGTGCTCATGGAACGGCTGCGCAGCGTGCCCGAGATGCGCTTGCCCGCAGAGGTCATCCTGGAAGACCTCGTCATGCAGCTGCCCTACGAGCCCATGCAGCAGCTCTTCGACACCTTGATCGCGTGGGGCCGCTACGGCGAGCTGCTCGGCTACGATCCCGACGCCGAGGTTGTCTACCTCGACCGCGAGAGTACGGCCATGGAAGCGCCGCGGGCGTGACCAGCGCTGCACCGCACGTCGCCTGACGCAGCCATGTCGGTCATCCTGCGGCCGCCGGCAACCGCCCCGACTCCGACACGCAGCGCGTGGTGGATTGACGTTGTTCTCCTCGCCGGCTTGGGCGCGCTCGTCGCCGGCGTCGTCGGTCTGGCGCGCGGGTGGACCGCGCCGCTGCGGCCCACCGTCGAGATCAACCTGTCGCTCTGGTCCTTGCCCCGTTATACGCTGCTGTCGCTGGCGCGCGGCCTGGCGGCCTACGCGCTGTCCCTGGCGTTCACGCTCATGTACGGCACCACCGCGGCACACAGCCGCGCCGCCGAGCGCATCATGCTACCGGTGCTCGATATCTGTCAGGGCATTCCGGTGCTCGGGTTTCTGCCGGGCCTCGTGCTGGGTCTGGTCGCGCTCTTCCCGCACTCCAACATCGGGCTCGAACTGGCGTGCGTGGTGATGATCTTCACCGGCCAGGTGTGGAACATGACCTTCTCGTTCTTCGGCTCGCTGCGCACCATCCCTGCCGAGCTGCGCGAGGCGGCACAGGTCTATCGCTTCGGCTGGTGGAAGCGCTTCCACACGCTCGAGGTGCCGTCGGCGATGATCGGGCTGGTGTGGAACTCGATGATGTCGATGGCTGGCGGCTGGTTCTTCCTGACCGTGACCGAAGCCTTCACGCTCGGCGACCATGATTTCCGGCTGCCTGGAGTCGGCTCGTACATGAGCGTGGCGATCGACCGTGGCGACGGGCGTGCCATGACGGGCGCCGTGGTGGCAATGATCGTGATGATCATCGGCGTCGATCAGCTCCTCTGGCGGCCGCTGCTGGCGTGGGCACAGAAGTTCAAGGTTGAAGAGATCGAAGCGGGTGAGGTTCCCACGTCGTGGGCACTCGATCTGATACGCCGCTCGCGCCTCATCCCCTGGATGGAGGCGCGTGTGGGGCAGCTGTTTGCGCTCGCCGAACGCCGCCAGCTCGCACGCCTCGGCGCGCTCACCGGCGCGACGCGCGTGCATTCTCTCACCATCGTTGCGCGTCTCGCCGGAGCGGTCTTCGTCATGCTCGGCCTCTGGGGTGCGGTCCGCCTCGTTCTCTTGCTGCGAGCGCTGACCCTTGCCGAGTGGCTGCACCTCACGGCCGCGCTCGGCCTGACGTTTCTGCGCACCTACTCGGCGCTCGCGCTCGGAACGCTGTGGGCGCTTCCGGTGGGCATTTGGATCGGGCTGTCGCCGCGCCGCGTGCGCGCCTTGCAGCCGGTGATTCAGGTCGCCGCCGCGTTTCCGGCGCCGATGATCTTCCCGCTGGTGACGCTGCTTTTGATCGCGGCGCACGTGAACTTTTCGTGGGGTTGCATCATGCTGATGCTGCTCGGCTCGCAGTGGTACATCCTGTTCAATGTCCTCGCCGGCGCCGGCGCGATGCCGCACGATCTGCAGGAGGTGGCGACAATCTACGGCCTCAGCGGGTGGACACGCTGGCGCACGCTGTATCTGCCCGCAGTCTTTCCCTACCTGGTCACCGGACTGATCACCGCGGCGGGCGGCGCATGGAACGCCAGCATCGTCGCCGAGTACGTGCGCTACCGCGGCGAGACGTTGATAGCCCCCGGCCTCGGCTCGCTGATCACCGAAGCCACCGCCGCCGCCAACTTCCCGCTCCTCGCCGCCGGTGTCCTGACGATGTCGCTGGCCTTGGTCACCCTGAACCGCACGCTCTGGCGGCGCGTCTATCGCATCGCCGACGAACGCTTCAGCCTAAACCGATGAGCCGTCGAGCCGAGGCTCTGTCGGGACTGCGACTCGCAATTTGCGGTACGTCCATCCTCCATCTGCTGCTTTCGGGGATAGGTGTACAAGCCGCCGAGCTTGCCGACGCTCCGGTCGCCCCGGCAAACAACCCGACGGTCGATTGGAACGGATGGTACGCGGGCGGCCATTTCGGCTTGGCCACCGGTTCCTCGAGTTGGACGGCGACCCAACCCGGCGCGCCCAACCTGAACGGCTCCCTCGATCTCTACAACGCGCCACATCTTTCCGACGGGACCGGAAGCTACTTCGGTGGCTTGCAAGCCGGCTACACCGCTGTGACGCGATCGCACCTCCTGTTGGGCGCCGAGACCGATGCATTGTTCCCCAACACTATTTCCGGCACGCAGACGTTTTCCTCACCGCTGGTGGGACAGGCGAGTTACCAGGACACCGTACTGGCAGCGGGAACCGTGCGCGGCCGACTGGGCTACGCGTTCGACCCATGGCTGCTCTACGGAACGGGCGGCTTCGCCTGGGCCTATGACCAGCTGACGCGCACCCAACTCGCCGGCGCGTCGACGACCGAGAACGCAACGCTGTGGCGCGTCGGTTGGACCCTGGGAGCCGGCATCGAGCTACCCGTCGGGCCGAAGTGGAGCGCCAAGCTCGAGTATCAATACAGCAACTTCGGCCGCAGTGACGTCACGTTTCCCACCGCGGGACAAACATTCAAATCCGACCTCGACTTGCACAGCGTTCAGCTGGGCCTCAACTATCACATCGGCGGCACTGCCGGGCTGGCCGATTTTGCCCGCAAAGGACCGACACCGCTGCAGCTCGAGTGGCTGGCTCTGCACGGGCAAACGACCGTGGTCGGTCAATATGCGTTCCCATTTCATGCGCCGTATCACGGCCCGCACAGCCTCGATCCGGACGTCGCCCGCGAGACCTGGGACGTCACGCTGTATGCCGGCATCCGATTGTGGGAGGGAGCGGAAATCTGGATCAACCCGGAAATCGACCAGGGGTTTGGCCTGACCGACACCCTCGGCCTCGCCGGATTTCCGAATGGCGAAGCCTACAAGGTGGGCGCCCGCTATCCCTATGCGCGCGTGCCCCGGCTGTTCATCCGGCAGGTGATCAATCTCGGCGGCGACACCGAGGAAGTCGAAGCCGGTATCAATCAGTTCCCTGCAACCATCACGAGCGACCGGATGGTGCTCACAATCGGCAAGTTCAGCGTATCCGACATGTTTGATGACAATCGCTACGCGCACGATCCAAAGAATGACTTCTTGAACTGGGCGCTCGTCGATGCCGGATCCTTCGACTACGCCGCCGACGCGTGGGGCTACACCTATGGTGCGGCGGCAGAGTGGTATCAAGGACCGTGGGCGCTGCGTGGCGGCGGGTTTGATCTCTCCACTGTGCCCAACGGCACGCAGCTGGATCCGTCGTTCGCTCAGTTCCAACTGGTTGGTGAAGTGGAGCGTCGTTTTGCGCTCTGGAAGCAGCCGGGGAAGGTTGCGATCACTCCGTGGCTGAGCCGCGGCCGCATGGGCAACTACAATGATGCGATCGGCTTGGCGCACGCGACCGGTCAGCCCGCCGACATCGCCGCCGTCCGCACGTACCGGAGCCGCTGGGGGCTGGCCGCAAACCTCGAACAGCAGGTGACACCCGACTGGGGCGTGTTCGTCCGGAGTGGATTCGCCGACCCCAATGTTGAACCGTACGAGTTCACCGATATTGATCGCACCGTCGCGACCGGCGCTGCAGTCTACGGTGCACCGTGGCAACGTCCCGATGATGCCGTCGGAATCGCGGGAATCATCAACGACATTTCAGGCAGCCATCGAGCCTTTCTCAACGCCGGCGGTCTCGGCGTCTTGGTTGGCGACGGACGCTTACCTCATGCCGGCCTCGAACAGGTGCTTGAGACCTATTACTGCCTCGCCCTCAATGCCGTGCGAGTGACCTTGGACTACCAGTTCTTCAACAATCCGGCCTACAACCGCGACCGCGGTCCGGTGTCGGTGCTGGGGCTGCGGCTGCACAATCAATTCTGAGCGCCAGGTGATCCCTGCGGAACAGGAAGGAGTACACGATCTATTTCCATCATGCCCTACGCTGCCGAATTCCCCCTTGACAAAGACGACCGAACGCGGGTTAAAAAACCATGCACACCATCCATCGGATTCGGCATGCACCCTACGCGCTGTGCGCTACGGTGGCCTTCTTGGTGATCGCGATCTCGCCCGCTTCCACATCCGCGCAAACCTTTCCAAGCGAATTCCGCACCTTCGACGGCTCGAACAACAACCTGGCGCATCCGGAATGGGGAAGCACCGGCGTGGAACTCATCCGCCTGACGTACGCCGACTACGCTGATGGCGTGTCGGCCCCGGCCGGGCCGACGCGGCCAGGTGCACGAGCGATCAGCAACGCCGTCGTGGCCCAGCCCGGACCGCTGCCGAACAGTGAGAAGCTCTCTGACTTTGTGTGGCAATGGGGGCAGTTCCTCGACCACGACCTCGATCTTACAGGGGCGGCAAGCCCGGCGGAGCCAGTCGATATCCCCGTGCCGTCGGGCGACCAGTTCTTCGACCCAGGTGGTACGGGCACCCAGGTCATCCCCTGTCCGCGCTCGGTCTACAAACGTTCAAGCACGCCACGGCAACAGATCAACCAAGTGACGGCATGGATCGATGCGTCGATGGTCTACGGCTCCGACGACGCAAGGGCGCAGGCGCTGCGGACCTTCCGCAACGGTCAGTTGAAGACGGGGCGGCGGAAGCTGTTGCCCTTCAATGTCGACGGCCTTCCCAATTCACCCAGCACCGACGCTTCGCTGTTTGTCGCAGGCGACGTACGCTGCAACGAACAAAATGGCCTGACTGCAATGCACACCCTTTTCCTGCGGGAGCACAACCGCATCGCCAGGGAGCTGCGTTTTCTCGGCGACGAACAGGCCTACCAGGCGGCGCGTGTCGTGGTCGGCGCTGAAATACAGGCAATCACCTACACGGAGTTTCTGCCGCTCGTGCTCGGTCCGAATCCCCTACGGCCCTACGGCGGGTACAACGCCAACGTCAACCCGGCAATTGCCACCGAGTTCTCCACGGCCGCGTTCCGGTTCGGTCACAGCATGCTGTCGCCAATGCTGCTGCGGTTGAAGAGCAACGGCAAGCCGATCCGCACGGGCAACCTTCCGCTCCGGTCTGCATTCTTCAACCCCAAGGAAATTGTGCGCAACGGCATCGAACCGCTCCTGCGCGGATTGGCCGCGCAACAGGCGCAGGAACCCGATATCTTCATCGTCGACGACGTGCGCAACTTCCTGTTCGGGCCGCCGGGAGCCGGCGGCTTCGATCTGGCGGCGCTCAACATCCAGCGTGGCCGAGACCATGGTCTGCCCACCTACAATGAGGTGCGCACGGCGTTCGGCCTGCCCCCGGCGCACAGCTTTGCAGATATCAGCTCCGACCCGCTCGTGCAGCAACGGCTCGCCAGCGTTTACAGCTCGGTTTATGACGTGGACCTGTGGGTCGGCGGGCTTGCGGAAGACCATTACAATGGCGGAATGGTCGGGGAACTCTTCTTCATGATCATCCGCGACCAGTTCGAGCGACTGCGCAACGGCGACAGGTTCTGGTACGAGACGTATCTCTCGCCGATCCTGCAGTCGACCTACCTGGACAACCTGACCCTCGCCGAGATCATCCGCCGCAACACCAACGCCCGTCAACGCCTCCCGGACAACGTGTTCGTCATTCAGTGAGCCCTCCGGTGGGCTGCGTTGGTTCATTGCGCCTCATCCGGATGAGGCGTCGTTCTCTTCTTCGCTCGTAACGTCCGTTGACGGCACGCACGAAGGCGATTAAGAACTTCTGCAGTGACATTGGCGATGGGGTCCGCCAGATAACCGCCCGCTTGGGATGATGACTCCTACCAGACCTTCGAGGGTAGGAGTTGACTCGTGGCAGGAGCCCAACAGCAGATCGGACCGCAGCATACCGCCGGCGATCGTTCGCGCGATTTACTCGCGGCGGTGTCCGAGTTTGCCGCAGAGGTTGGGGCGTCCGACATCGCGGCGGACGCACTCGCGCTCAACGAGCGCCTCGCAGAAGGGCGCTTTTACGTCGCCTGTGTCGGGCAATTCAAACGCGGAAAATCGACGCTGCTGAACGCGTTGGTGGGGCAGCCTTTGCTGCCGGCGGGTGTGGTGCCGATCACCACGGCCGTCACCGTGTTGCGCTACGGCGAACGCGTGCAGGCACGCGTCCGTCTGGGCTCCGAATGGCGCGACATCGCCCCAAGTGAAATCACGGCCTACGTATCCGAGGAGCAGAACCCGGCCAACGAAAAGGGGGTGGGCATCGTCGAGGTGTTCGTCCCCAACGCCCTGCTCGCTTCCGGGATGTGCCTGGTCGATACGCCCGGCATCGGCTCGGTGATCGCCGCCAACACCGAAGCCACCAAGGCGTTCGTGCCGCACGTTGATGCGGCGCTCGTGGTCATCGGTGCCGACCCACCGATCTCCGGCGACGAGGTCGCGCTGATCGAGCAAGTTGCCCAGCACGTGCAGGAGTTGATTCTCGTGCTGAACAAGGCGGATCGGCTAACCGAGGATGAGCGGCGCGAAGCAATCGCCTTCGCCCGCAAAGTGCTGGCGCAGCGGCTCGGCAAACTGATCGCACCGGTCTTCCAGGTGAGCGCTACTGAACGCCTCAGTAGCGGCGATCCGGCGCGCGATTGGTCAGGCCTCGAAGCCGCGCTGGCAACGTTGGCGGTAAACACGGGCGCCAAGCTGGTCCGTGAAGCCGAGCGGCGCGGCAGCAAACTATTGGCGCAGCGGCTGCTGCACGAGATCAGCGAGCAGCGCGATGCCCTGCTGCGGCCCGTCGAAGAATCGGAACGGCGGATCGCGCTGCTGCGAAGCTGCGTTGCAGAAGCCGAGCAGGCCCTCAACGACCTCGGACCGCTGTTCGCGGCAGAGCAGGCGCGCCTGAGCGCAACGTTCCGAACGCAGTGGGACCACTTCATCAAAGCGGCCGTGTCTGCGGCCCGCCAGGAGTTCTCGGCGGCGTTGTCACCGGTCGTTGCTCGTCGCAGTCGCGTCCGCAGTGAGGCAATTCAGCTCGCGCAAGACAGCGCAACCCGCTGGTGTGAGCGCTGGTTCAGCCAGGCCGAGCCGGCCGCCGAGCACCTGTACCGCGCAGCGGCGCACCGCTTCGTGGAGGTCGCGAACGGTTTCCTCGAGCGGCTGGCGACCTCCACCGGCGCACTCGCCGGACTGCCGCGCAGTGTTAGCCCGGAGCTGGGGTTCCGGACGGGCAGCCGTTTCTATTCCACCGAACTGATGCACCTCACCGGCCGCTCACCCTTGCAGTGGCTCGCGGACTCAGTCCTGCCACCGGCAACCGCTCGCCGACGCCTGGAGCGCGAAGCCGGCGACTATCTCGAACGTCTGGTCACTACGAACACCTCCCGCATTCTCAACGACCTCGATGAGCGCGTACGCGAGAGCCGGCGGCGGCTGGAAGCCGAGATCCGCGGCTACCTGCACGAGGTGTGCACATCGGCAGAGCGTGCGCTGGAGCATGCGCGTGGCCGCCAGGCGGCAGGAAAACAAGCGGTGCAAGCCGAAGTGAAGCGTCTGCAGGCGATCCATCGGCGGATTGAGGCGCTCTGCCCGGAGTGAATGGTAGTTCGGCGACATGGGGCTCGGAGTCGGTATCGGAATCGAGGGCGACATGAGCTTGGGCCGCGAGCCACTTGATCTATGCCGGGAAGCACGGAACGCCGGTCGTGGGAAGGGTTGGGCATGAACATCAGGCGTTTGGCGACGACGCGGCTCGGCCGCGCGGTGCTACGCGACGCACTGGGCGATGCAGCCGCGTCCGGCGCTTCGTCGCGATGCTGTGGACCGCCGGCCTCGCGCGTGGCGGCGGCGTTATGACCGTCCTCGGCTGGCGGCTCGAGCGTCTGAACCGCAAGGTCGGTACGCCGCCAGCCGAATCTCGCGCGAAACCTCCAACACGAGGCCTCGAGTTCACGGGACGAAGCCGTCGCTGAGGGTCTTCATAAACGCGACGATCGCATCCTCCTGCGCGTCCGTCAGGTGCAGGTTGCCCAACTCCGTGGTGTTCACGTTCACAGGCACTTCGGGTGCCGGCCAAGAATTCTGGGCGATGGCGTCCTCGACGGTAGTGCAGGCGCTCAGACACGCCGGCTTGGCGTCCCTCGTGTTGTAGAAGTGCACAATCTGCTTCAGCGTTTTGAAGTAGCCGTTGTGCGTGTACGCTTTGACCCGTGGCCCCAAGACGTTCGAGTCCCACTTGTCGGCGTTGCGCAAGGTAGGGACTTTCATTTTGCCGTTGTTTGCCGCCGCGAGGTGCTGATAGTCCATGCGTGAAGCGAGGAACCCGCCCAGCCCGAGATCGATCCACGCCGCGCCCAGCGGGTTGAAGTCGGCCTCGCCGTAAAAGGGATTCATCGGGTTCCTTGCAACGCCGAGGTTGTCGTAGGTGAAGTCGGTGAGCAGCGTACACGGCGCCGCCGGCGTTGATGGCCGCAGTAGGACCGCTCCAGCCGGACTGCGGCGCATGACACGCAGCGCAGGATTGGTTCCGATTGCTCGAACGTTCTGGTCGAAGAATATGCTCTTGCCCAGATTCTCCTGTGACGAAAGCGCGACCGCAGGCGCGGTCCACAAACCAAACAGGACCATGAGACCCACAGCAAGGACAGCTAGCCTTTTCATTGTACGGCCACCTTTCGTAGGCTTGGTTTCACACCACTCTCACAGGCGCGTTGCCACAAACCACCTCGTCTCAGCTGCCCGGCACGTTACGTGCCAGGGCGATGTCAGATGCACCCCCGTGGCGCCGGACTGGCTCCCATCGCAAGGCCGAGACAACAGTGAGTGGAGTTGCGGCGGACGTGAGAACGAGGGCTTGAGAACTGACCGCTGAGCGGACACGAACAATGGCTGACAGCCCGGCGGAACCAGGCGCGGCGCTCCTGGCTCGTGAGTTCCGTCCCGCCCCTGCGGGGCTCATGGTGGCAGTGCAGTCCGCACACGGTCCGCAGCCTCGGCGGGGCGGCACTCGCCAGCCCGGGACATGGACGCTGTGGGCAGGGCCTTTCCTTTCTCATCCGTGAGACGGGAGGGCGCTAGCGTCGCGCGGGCAGCGGCAACGCTGTGGCTCGGCGACCGCGGCACGGCGCATGCTGCGGATGCTGTCCGGGAACAAGACTGACGTCCCGCTGGAAACATCATGCGATGGGAGGTTGAAATGGCTCGAAACGCTGGAGATCGTTACGTCTGCGAGAAATGTGGCGCGGCGCTCGTCTATGAGACAGCGTGTCCGTGTACCTCCGGACATGCCCATTCCGAGATCTGTTGCGGGCAGCAGATGAAAGCCGCGAGCAAGACTGCCCCGGCTGCAACGGTCTGAGAAAACCGACGTCGTGGGGCAGTCGCCTCCCGCTGGCAGTGGCGGGGTCGAGCCGGACCTTACGCTCGGTTATGCGCACCTCCCGAAGGAGTACCTCCCAGAGGCGACCTTCAAGGCGCATACGATCGTGGCGGCGCCCCGCTGTGACGTTTGGGAGCCGTTGGACCGATGCACCTACCGGTGGTGGTCAGCGCACAGATCAGCATTTACCCACTCCGGCAAGCACACCTGAGCCCGGCGGTCGATGCCGTCTGGCAGGCGTTGAAAGGCCAGGGCCTGCAGCCCGATGTCGGACCGATGAGCACGGTCGTGACGGGCGAGGTGGCGGTGGTCTTCGCTGCCTTGCAGGAGGCATACGGTCGCGCCGCGGCCGCCGGACACGTCGTGATGGCGGTGACCATTTCGAATGCTCGTCCGGTCTGACGACGGTGTCCTCAGCCTTCTTGCCGATGGGAAATCGATCCGTGGCTAATGACCTGCAGCGGTTGAAGGGTCGCTGGGTCGCAACTTACACCTGAACTGGCGCGT
>Ga0335071_10007720_pt1 | contig 11069 bp, 8 predicted proteins | sample Lox_Sample_15_FD_206724 | JGI IMG/M metagenome (GOLD analysis project Ga0335071, IMG submission 206724) | Soil microbial communities from Loxahatchee National Wildlife Refuge, Florida, United States - Lox_Sample_1.5 | ecosystem: Environmental > Terrestrial > Soil > Wetlands | place: USA: Florida...
GCCTCCAAACACCGGCGGGTGCTCAATCGAGGCATAGACCATGCCATCCACGCGCACGTCCATGCCGAAGATCGCTTTGCCGTTGCCCATTGACACGATGTCGTAGCTGGGCACTCCCTTGCCGATGTGCCGCCACGCGCTCTTAGGCTTCAACTGCAGCTCTTCCTTCTTCGGCACGGGCAGCGTCGATGCGGTTGCCACCAGCTCGCCGTAGCTCAAACGGCGTTGTGTTGGTTGGTGAACGATGGTGTGCAGGTTCGACGCGCATTCCGATGGCGGCACGCCCCATTGCTGGGCTGCTGCCCGAATCAGCATCAACCGCGCCGTGGCGCCGGCTTCCCGTAAGGGAAGGAAAAAGTCTCGGATCGAGCGGGAGCCATCCGTATCCTGCCGGCCATACCGCGGGTCCCCAATGGCTTGTTCAATTCGGACCTTCGTCCAATCGGCGTCCAGTTCGTCAGCGGCTACCATGGGCAGTGTCGTTCGCGAGCCCTGCCCCATCTCCGAACGGTGGGCGATGATGATCACGCTGCCGTCGGTCTCGATGCCTAGGTAAACGCTCGGCTGCCACGGCGGCTCCGCCGTCTGTATCTTGTCCGCCGCACGAGCTGGCATTACTTCCGCGGCCAGCACCAGCGCACTCGCCGAGAACATCCCGCCTAAAAATCCACGGCGGCTGGCGAGGTCAACCTTGTTCATGACTTCACCCCAGCCGCGAGCTTGATCGCTTGCCGTACGCGCTGGTAAGTCCCGCAACGGCAGATATTCCCGTGCATGGCTTCATCGATGTCACGGTCGGTCGGTTTGGGCTTTTTCTTGAGGAGCGCGACGGCTTGCATGATATGGCCGCTATGACAATAGCCGCACTGCGGAACTCGCACGTCGATCCAAGCCTTCTGGACCGGGTGATCTCCGTTCGTGCTAAGCCCCTCGATAGTCAGGATTTCCTTGTCGGCTACCTGTCTCATGGTGGTCACGCAACTGTGGAGCGCTTCCCCGTTTACGTGGACCGTGCAGGTGCCGCAGATGCCTATCCCGCAAGAGATTTTCGTGCCGGTCAACTGAAGCAGATCGCGGAGATACCAAAGAAGCGGCATCGCCGGATCTCCATTGAACTGCCGTGCGACGCCGTTAACTTTCAACCGGATCATTGGTTCCTCCTATGGACCGGCGAAGCTAAAGCCAACTGAACGAACCATGTACGGCCGCAAGCGTGGAGTTCGCGGGTAGCGCATAAAAATTTCAGCTTTTGTAATACGATACCATGAATAGACGCCGCTATCAAGACATCCCTATCCGATTCGTCCGCCTGCCAGGCGAACGGACAATGAGGGTTAGATGACGGATTTATTGGAGCGGGCGATCTCGATACCCGCGGGGTCCGGTGTGGCTGCTGTTGCCTTGCGCGATTGCGCCTCCAGCACGGCGGAGCGCAGCATCATCGTGGCCGCGTAGATCACCACCACTATCACCAGCCATCTCACCGCTGTAAGAGGAAGCGATTTAACCAGGATGGCGACCGCGAGAACTCCCGGTAATCCGCCAATTGCCAGTCCCAGCGCGGCTTTTATGTCATAACTCTGTCGCCGGATGAATGGAATGCTTCCGACCGGCATCATGAACGCGCAGGAACTCATCATGATGGGGAACGCTGCCGCGGGATTCATCCCCAACAAGCACACCATCACCATGCACGGCGCATAGAAGCCGATGCCGAGCATCATCAGCATGGCGAGGATGAAGTTTCCCACCACGGCAACCGCTAACTTCACTCCCCCTAGGCCTAGGCTGTCACCGCCCGGCGGGAACAGTGAGAATTGCGTCATCACCATGGCCGTGGCTGCGAGCAACAGAGCGATCCCCATGCCGATCTGGATCTTCCGGCGCGGCCACCCCGCCACCACTTCAGCCCCCAGCCACGCGCCAAGAATCGTGGCGCCAACCATCGGCATCAACGTCGTCATTTCTACGTGCACGAATGTCATGTAGAGAAAGGCTTGCAATACAGAAGGGAGGGTGTGCCCTACGTTGAGCGTACCCGGAATCTGCTCGTCGGGCACCACTCGCCACAGTTTGAAGAACGCACTGGTGGTCGCGAAGGACCCGACTCCCAGGGTGTCGAAAACGTTGGTCACGAACCCGATGCCGCAATGGCGCAGCGTCGGCCGCATTTCGCCAACCGGCCTTGCGGCATGCACGCGTGCCAGCGCCATCGCCCAGACCGACAGAAATACACTGGTGTCCACACCTAGCGCTGCGAACATTACCGCGATCATGGTTACCAAACCCAGGGACGATTCGTTGGCTTCAGATGATATAATATTACATTCAAGGCTACAAGACGCGCTCTCCTTTTTGAATGGAGCGCCCTCCACTTTCAGGAGCTTTGCAGAATGCGTTTCGTCACGTTTCGACACCACGAGTCGGCCGAGCCTGGTGCACTTTTGGGCGACCATGTCGTCAGCCTCAAGACCCTTGGTTTCAATAGTCTGTTGCAGTTGATCGAGGAAGGCGACGACGCGCTCCAGCGTGTCCGCACGTGGCTCGGGCAGCCGCCCGCCGGACAATTGATCCCGCTGGCTCAGGTGAAGCTGTTAGCTCCCCTGCCCCGTCCACCCAAGATCATTTGCGTCGGCCTGAACTATCGCGATCACGCGATCGAATCGAAAGCGGAGATCCCGAAAGTGCCGACTATCTTCTCCAAGTACACCACCGCTGTCATCGGCCCATACGACGAAATCGTTCTACCCAAGCACTCCGCGGAACCCGACTACGAAGCTGAGTTTGCGTTTGTCATCGGCAAGGGCGGGCGCTACATTCCCAAGGACCGCTGGCAGCAGCACGTATTCGGATACACCAATTTCCACGACGTCAGCGCGCGCGATTACCAGGCAGCTACCAGCCAGTGGATGATGGGCAAGACTTTCGATACATTCGCGCCCATGGGCCCCGCCATTGTGACTGCGGATGAAATTCCCGATCCCCATGCGCTTCGTATTCAGATGATCATCAACGGCGAGGTGCTGCAAGACTCCAACACTGCACAGTTGGTTTTCCGCATTCCCGATCTCATCGAGCACCTTTCCAGCGTCTTCACTTTGCAACCGGGGGACGTTGTTTCCACCGGCACTCCCGCCGGCGTGGGCGAGGCTAGGACGCCGCCGCGTTGGCTCCGTCCGGGAGACGAGGCAATGGTGAGAATCTCAGGGTTGGGCGAACTGCGCAACCGCGTTCGCGCTGAATAGCCAGTGACGAGCGGCTAGTCTGCAGCCTTCTGTTCGGCGTTCTTGACCTTCCGCCGGTATGCCCGCCAAGTCATGGCGCGTCGTGAAGGATTTCGCAAAGACTCGACGTTCACCCGATGGATCGAACTGCTGTGAGGCGCAGTCTTCACCATATCCGGATTTGTGTACGCCTCGTTGACGACGTGCTCCATGATGCTCGCATACTCGTCGAGTTCGCGCTGCGAATACGATTCGGAGGGTTCCAGAGTGCATGGGTTGGGTACGACAAATGGATGATGACTGGTCCAATAATGGACTCCGAAATCCGCGGCTCGTAGTCCCAAGTCCTGCGTGGTCACGCCGGTGTCACGCGCCAATTCTTCCCAGCTATAACGGACCTGCTCGATGCGATGCCTGCCGGCTGCGTAGGGAGCACTTAGTCCTCGCAGCTTCAGCAGTTTTTGCATCAGATAGTTGTTGTTGAGCACCGCGATCTCGGCCACTTCCCGCAGTCCATCGGCGCCCAAGCTCATGGCCCAAGCGTACGACCGGACCACGTTCGACGCCGACCCGTAGAAATAAGACACTTTACCGATGCTGTGTGGCCGATCCCAGTCCAGAAAATATTTGCAGCCTGTCCGCTCGATCGTCGGCGACGGCAGAAACTTGGCAAGTTCGCTTGTGACCCCGACCGCTCCAGCACCCGGACCGCCGCAGGCATGAGGAACGGCAAACGTTTTATGCAGATTAAACTGGCATAGATCAAACCCGGCCTCGCGTGCCCGTGCAATGCCGAGAACGCCGTTCGCATTGGCCTGGTCATAGCTGCACAACCCTCCGGCGCCGTGTACCGCCCGCGTGAACTCCGCGATCCGCGGATTAAAAATGCCCGTATCCTCCGGATTGGTGATCATCAACCCGGCGGTCCGCCCAGAGACCGCTTTGGTCAGCGAGCTCAACTCGGGATATCCATCGGGCCCTGGGGGGATGGTTACGATGTCGAACCCGACCAGGTGAGCACAGGCGGCGTCAGACGGGTGAGAAAAATTGGTGGTGATTACTTCACGGCGCTGCGCTTGCTCGCCCCGGGATTCATGGTACGCACGCAGCATCGCCATGTTCGTGTAGATCCCGGCGGAACCGGAACGGGGCTGTAGGGAGAACCGATCCAGCCCCGAAATAGCTTTCAAAACCTGCTCGAATCCGTACAGGATCGCTAACATCCCCTGTACCGTTTCCTCCGGTTGCAGCGGGTGTAGTTCGGAAATGGCCGGCGCCCGGACCACTTGGTCGTTAAACTTCGGGCTGTACTTCATGGTGCACGTACCGTAGATGTCGACGTTGAAGTCTGCGCCCAGATTTTCTTGCGATAAGCGAAGATAGTGGCGCACCACTTGCGGCTGAGCCAACTCAGGCAAGTCCAGAGGCGTTTGCCTGCGTAACTCCGGTGGGATTTCCGACAACGGATCCCCGATATCCTCGCGGATTTCCGGATCAGGCTCCGGCGGCAACAAAGCCCGCGCTCCCGTCGTGCTCAATTCGAAGATAAGAGGCTCACTCCAGCGCGCCTGATGAAAATCGCGCAGTAGTGGTTTGCCCGCGACATATCGTTTGGCGGTTATGTCTTCCATAGCTAGGTCAAGACCTCTCGCAGAACGGCGGCAAGCCGATCGATGTCTTGCTTGGAATGGAGCTCGGTGAAACAGTACAAAGCGCAATGAGGCATGTCGGGAAACTCTCGATAGAGCGCTTTCCCACCGAAGATGCCATACCTGACCAGCGTCTGATTGATTTCCTGCGCGGTCTGATCGCTCTCGAACTCGACCACGAACTCCTTGAAGAACGGGGCCTCATGGAGCGGCGCTCGCACGCCTGGGATTTTAGAAAGCTCACGTGCCGCGTATCGGGACCGGTAGAGGATGCTCTCCCCGAGCTCTTTCATTCCTACGGGCCCCATCAGCGCCAGATAGACTCCGGCCGTGATCCCCCAAATGGCCGCCGCTGTGCCAACAAACTCCTTCCCGTTCTCCCGTTGCGCGAGGGATGTTCTTTCGAACGCTACGTCGCCGAAACCATACTCCCCTTCAACACGCGTGGGCGCGATGCCGTACAGCCGCGATGGAAACTCTTGAACGAAGCGCTCATCGTCGTGCGTGGCGACAAATCCGCCGTGCCCGCCTCCGTACTGCATGTGCATACCGAGCGTCTGGAGATCGCCGCACACAATGTCGGCACCGTAGTCGGCCGGTGGCGCCAGAACACCGAGGGAGATTGGGTCGACACACGTCACACACAGCGCGCCGTGGCGATGCGCGAGATCCGCGATCGCCTTTCCGGACTCGATCGCGCCAAAGTAAGACGGGTTGTCGAAATACACAGCGGCGATTTCGGACGATAGCAGCCGCTCCAGCTTGTTCAGATCGATCTGTCCGGACCGCCTGTCAAACGGAACGATGTCGATTGAGGTGCCCTGCCGGCAGTAACACTGCATGTGGGAAAGCTTATCGGGATGTGTGTTACCCGCGACCAGCACACGCTTCCGTCCGGTTATGCGCGCGGACATCAAAATGGCCGTGGCCGCCGCCTGGCAGCCGTCGGTTGTGGGAACGTTGACCACGTCCATGTTGAGCAACTCGCCCATCATGCTGGTGTATTCCCAAATGGCCTGCCACCTGCCGTGATCCTCGTAGGGCAGGCCTGCGTAGGCCGTCAGGAATTCGCTGCGGCCGTTGATTTCGTCGCAAACCGATGGAACGTAATGTTGGTAGCAGCCGGCGCCGAGAAAATTCAAGAACTGGCCACAATGGGTGTTCTTGGCCAGTAATTCATCCATGTGGCGGCGTAGCGCGCTTTCGGACGGCAGTGAGGCGGGGAGATCCAGCAGTCCACGAAAACGAAGGGACTCCGGAATGTCCTGGTAGAGCTCTTCGACGTCTTTGATGCCAAGTTCCTCCAGCATACGAGCCTTGGTTGCGGGGCTCGAATTCGGAATATAAGGATGCACTGGCATAAATAAATATGGTTATATCATATAATAAGCTAAAATGCACCGGCTTTTAGGACTCCAGCCGCCGAGCACGTTCAACGCAACTGGGGCGACGCAGTTACTGCGAGATCCTCTTTCCATCCACTCTCGTGCGGAACAGAACGTAAGGCTTCTGCCTGCGCTCCTCGCCATTGTTGAAAGCGGGCTGGCGCTCGAGTTGATTCGCCGTGAAGTAGAGGTAACCGTCCGCTGCCAGCGACAAGGTATCCGGCCATAGGATACGCGGGTCGTGCACGAGGGTCTCGATCGTCCCTTCTTGATGCCAGCGGCGAACGGAATTGTGCTCGTAGTCGCTGAGGTAGATGCTGCCTTCCATGTCGGCCTCCAGGCCATCGGAGGCGCCGCCTTTTTCGCCGAGATCTTCCACTGTTTTGGCCACCTCAGTGTCGGAGCGCTGCTGGTCCACCAAAGCATCGACGCTCACCCGATACAGGTGCCGGCTGCTGAGTGGGCAATAATAGAGCATCTTGCCGTCGGGGCTCGATGCAATCCCATCCGCGCCAGCGAGGAACGGTTGTGCTTTTTGTCCGGGCGGCCGCAACATCAGCACCGAACCTTCCACAACCCCCAGGAAGTGGGGATCCGCCTTCGTAGACGGATGGTTGTGCAGCCTTCGCCAGCTCTTGCCGGTTGCCAGGTCGATCACGATGATGCCGTTGGGACCCGCGGTCGACGAATCAGTGATGAAGGCCATGCCTTCCTTGCCGCGATGCAAATCGAATCGCACATCATTTAAATATGTGGTTGGCAGCGCGACGTCTTGCGGGAGCAGGATCTTTTTGAAAACGCGATCGTTCTTTAGATCGATGCCGATCAGCTTCGGACCGCCGAACGTAACCGGCGCAAACGCGACACTGCCAGTGTCCAAAAGCCACAAGCGTGTTCCCGTCGGATCGACGACAACACTCTGAACACAGAGCAGCGAGTCCGGCTGATGCTGCATGTCCACGCGGTTGATGGCGGCGTCCGGGTATGGGATCTCTTGACCGTTTTTCAGTTCGGCGACGGTGTATGCGACCGGATCAGCCCAGCGCGGGTAATTCACAAAAATGCGGCCATCGTTCGCGACCGTCACTCCCGTCGGCATCTGCCCGTGGAAGGTCGCCACCACTTCCATTTGTCCGATGACCCTTTCGGTTGGAATTCCCTGAGCCAGACAAGCGGGTGCCAGAACAAGCAGGGGCGTCAGTGTCAGAATCGATCTCACTTCTTGTCTCCTTTACGAAGGCCCGTAGCACCGCTACGAGCGGCTTCTGCGGTCAATCGACCGGCATGAACAGAACGCACACCGGCGCGTCCAACTTTAGGACCTGGCGGGTCGGTAAGATGCGGCCCGTAGCCTCCTGGGTGCGGAAAATGATGATGTTGTCGGTGGCTTGGTTAGCCACGAATAAATACCCGCCGGTGGGATCCATCTCGAAGCTGCGAGGCCAGAGCCCGCGCGCGGATACCTCTTGAATGCGGGTCAGGGTTCCCGTTGCGGGGTCGCGCGACCAGACGCCTATGATCTCGGGGCCGCGAGTGGATGTGTACAAGAACCTGCCGCTCGGGTGCAGGACCACCTCGGCGCTATGGTGGTCGCCTTTAAAATCCGACGGCAGCAGGTTAATGTGCTGGATGCTGTTGAGAGCACCGCGCGCGGCGTCCCATGCAAATGCATCGAGTGTGCCGCCCATTTCATTAATGAGGTAGCCGAACCTGCCGGCGGGATCGAACTTGAAGTGGCGCGGGCCGGAGCCGGGCTCGACCTTGGCGAATGGAGGATCGTTGGGCGTCAGCGAGCCAGTGGAGGCATCGAAGCGATAGACCATCTCTTTGTCGATGCCAAGATCGGAGACCAGGACAAAGCGGTTGTCGGGGGAAACGAGAATACAGTGAGGGTGCGGTTGCGTTTGATAGAACGGATCAGCACTACTGCCGGTGTGCTGTACGAAAGCGGATTGTTTGCCGAGAGAACCGTCGTCGTTCACACGAAAGACCGCAATGCTACTGCTGCCGAAGTTGGTCACCAATACGTTCTTGCCGGTATGGTCGAGAGAAATGTGACAGGTGGCGGTTCCTCCCGAAGGGACTGTATTGAGCAGAGTCAGTTTGCCCGTGGCGCGTTGAATAGCGAAAGCGCTCACGAAGGAGCCTTTATCGCGGGTGGGCCCCAGAGATTGCGGGTCTTCGCTCAATGCGTATAAGAAACGGTGAGTCGGATCGATGGCGAGGAAAGATGGATTGATGATCTCAGCGGCCAGTCGCGGTTCCGTGGCTTCGCCGGTCGCAGGGCGAAAGCGGGAGACGTATATGCCCTTGCTGGAACTCTGTCCCGTGGGTACACCTTTTCTCGTGTAATGGAAACCGGTGTAGGTGCCGAAATAGACGAAACACTCCTGGTCCGGCGCGGGCGCGGGCGTAACACGGAGTCCCATGGCTAAGATGAATCCAAGAACCCGCCTGGTCATTCTCGGTAGCCTATTTTACGGTCATGAACTTGATGCACACGGGCGCGTCTACCTTGACCGCCTGACGCGTGGGCAGGATGCGGCCGGTTGCACCGTCGATGCGATAGATGATGACGTTGTCGGTGGCCTGGTTAGCGACCAATAGGTACGCACCCGTGGGATCAACTTCAAAGCTGCGCGGCAATAAGCCACCGGAAGACGCCTGCTCGACAATGGAGGGCGTGCCATCCTGATTGAGCGCCATGACGCCAATGGTGTCCGGACCGCGATTGGAATCGTACAGGAACTTTCCGGTTGGGTGAACCACTACTTCGGCACTGTGATTGTCCGAGCCAATCGCAAACGGAACGTAATCTTTAGGAACCGTGTTTACTTCCTGAACCGGAGTGAGCACGCCGCGCGAGCTGTCCCACGTGTAAGTGATCACGATTCCGCCCATCTCGGTCATCAAATAGCCGAGTTTGCCGTTTGGGTGGAACGTGAAGTGGCGCGGGCCGTATCCGGGCTTCACGGTTACGAAAGGAGGATCGTTCGGCGCAAGCGAGCCGGTGGCGGCATCGAAGCGGTAGACGTACAGCCTGTCGTTGCCCAGGTCCGCGGAGATGGCAAACCGGTTGTCGGGCGAGACGTCGATGGAATGGGCATGCGGCGCGGTTTGATAGAGCGGATGGACACTCGAGCCGGTTTGCTGGACCGAAGCCGACTGCTCGTCGAGAGAGCCGTCATCCTTCACTCGCAATACCGCAACATTGCCGCTGCCGAAGTTTGCGACCAGGACATTTTTGCCCGATTTGTCTATCGAGATGTAGCACGCGCTGGTGCCGCCGGATGGCTTGGTATTGATCAGATTCAGCTTGCCGGTGACGGAATTGATGGCGAACGCGTTTACGAACGAGCCCTTATCCTGGAAGGGCCCCAACGACAGCGGATCTTCGGTGAGTGCGTACAGAAACCGGTGAGTGGGGTCGATGGCAAGAAACGAGGGATTGACCACCTCTGCTGCGAGTTCCGGCGGTGCGAGCTCCCCTGTATCCGGACGAAAGCGGGAGACGTAAATGCCTTTGCTGTGGCTCGTGCCCGTGGGCCGGCCTCTGTTAATGAACTGAAAACCGGTGTATGTGCCGAAATAGACGAAGTACTCCTTCGGCGAAGATGCGCCTCCGGAACTTGATGCGCCAACCAAGCCCGCGATCAACACCAGAGTGGTTGCAATATGTTTCATCCGCCCGTGAACTCCTGCCCCGGAAATATGGAATGCCTTATTCTACAGGCACAAACTTAACGCACGATGGCGCATCCACTTTCAAAGCGTTACCCGTAGCCGCAAGCCGGCCGCTTCCGGCGTCAATGCGCAGGATAGCCACCTCGCCCGAGTACTGATTAGCCGAGAAAAGGTATGCGCCGGTCGGATCGATCCCGAAACTCCGAGGCATGATGCCGCCCGGAGACGCCTGCTCCACCGGCGATAATGTGCCCTTTTTGGAGTCGATGGAAAACACGCCGATCGTATCTCCACCCCAATCGGGACCCTCCTTCCTGCGATTGGACTCGTACAGGAACTTGCCGTTTGGATGGAGAGCGATCTCCGCGCTGTCATTCAGACCGTGGAAGTTCTTGGGGAGCGTGGCGGACGATTGAATCTCGGTCAAAACTCCGCGCCGCGCGTCCCATGCATAGGTGGTCACGACTCCGGACCTCTCGTTGATCAGATAGCCGAACTTGCCATTCGCATCGAAGGTGAAATGCCGCGGCTCGGAGCCGGGTTCGACCGTCACAAAAGGCGGATCGTCTGGACCGAGGGAGCCGTTGGCAGCATCGAAATGATAGACCAGCAGCCGGTCGAGGCCGAGGTCGGCGACGATGGCAAAGCGGTTATCGACGGAAACGTTGATGGAATGAGGGTGTGGCCCCGTCTGGCGGAAGTCCGCGCCTTTGCCAGTGTGCTGCATGAAACCGGTGAGTTCGCCAAGCGAGCCATCATCCCTGATTCTCAATACCGAGACGCTGCCGCTGCCGAAATTGGCGAGCAGCGCGTACTGGCCCGACCGGTCGAGCGAAATGTAGCAAGTGCTGGTTCCACCGGCAGGCACGGTGTTTAACAACGTCAACTGGCCACTCCGTGGGTCGATGGCGAACGCGCTCACGTAAGACGAATGGTCGCGGGCAGGGCCGAGCGATTGCGGGTCCTCGATGGTGGCGTATAGAAACCGATGGTTCGGATGAACCGCGAGATACCCGGGATTGACAATTTTAGCCGCGAGTTGCGGGTCGGTAACCGTGCCGGTCCCCGGCCGGAATCGTGCGACATAGATTCCCTGGCTTTGACTCCTGCCCCAGGGATCCGTATAG
>Ga0335071_10007721_pt1 | contig 11068 bp, 8 predicted proteins | sample Lox_Sample_15_FD_206724 | JGI IMG/M metagenome (GOLD analysis project Ga0335071, IMG submission 206724) | Soil microbial communities from Loxahatchee National Wildlife Refuge, Florida, United States - Lox_Sample_1.5 | ecosystem: Environmental > Terrestrial > Soil > Wetlands | place: USA: Florida...
CTGCTACAGTCTACTCAGCTGCCGATCTCAGGAAGCTGTCCCCTGTTGTCAGCGCCACAGTCTTTCTAAATACCTCGCATAACCAGGCTGGTGACTTTTATAACCGGTATCGCGGCAACGAACTCTATGCGCTGCTTCGGGCCGCCGGCATCTCGGATAAAGCAGAGAGTGTGGACTTCATTTCTCTTGACGGCTTTGAAAACGCCTTTTCCATGGAGGAACTGAAAAAGATCTGGCCGCAGGGAGCCCCATTCCTGGGTTTGGGCAAAACGGAATCCAATCCCTGCGGGTGGGTGAATTACAGCGTTGCCGGACTGGATGCCAAGAAAGTTCTGCCAAGCATGCGTGTCCTGCTTGCCTTCGAAGAAAACGGCAAAAAGATTGAAGCGGCAACGATGGATGCGGTAACCGGCAAAATCAAAGGGACAGGCCCGCTCCGTCTGGTCGTGCCTCAATTTCAGATTTCTCCGCCGGATCTATCCGAATACGCGGACAAATCCTGCCGGGACAAAGTGGCGCCCGAATTCCGTTTCAACTCATCTTACGACCACAACGGCGGCAGAAGCTCATTCTCCATCATCGCTATTCGCGTCAATCCACTGCCGAAAGGTACGCGTGATTTCGAATGGGAGAAGGTCCGAGATGAGTTTGTGGCGCAAGAGAAGCTCGTGATATTTGGGGCAATAAAATAGAAATGAAGACAGAATGGATCGCGGTTAGCTCTTTGGTTTTTGCAGAGATGCTTGAGGCATGGTTGGCAGGAAGCTTGGCGCGCGGGTAGTATGGTTGGGTAAAGAGAAAGGAGGCCGACGCATGAAGAAGTCATTTGGGCTGTCTGCGATATGGTTTTTTTCACTGGCGATTGCCGTTCCGTATTCCAGCGGGCAGCGCACCAAGGAACAGATAGAAAAGATTCACCAGGACCCGAAGGCCTATATCGCCATGCTGGACAATCCCCAGCGGGACAAGGAGCAGAGGCCGGACGAGGTCCTCGCGGCTCTCGATCTCAAACCGGGCGAGACGATTGCAGACATCGGCGCAGGCTCGGGATATTTCAGCTTCAGGTTTGCCCGCAAGCTGGGCGACACCGGTCGCGTATACGCGGTCGACATCAACTCGGACATGATTCTGCACATGAACCGGTATATCCGCGACAACAGGTTGAAAAATGTTACGACGATCCTTTCCGCTCCGGATGATCCGCTCCTGATGGACGCGTCCATCAACCGCTTTTTCATCTGCAATACCTGGCACCACATTCAAAACCGGCCCCAGTATGTCGCGCGCATGAAGAAAATGCTGAAACCGGGCGGACAAATCATCATCATCGATTACAAAAAGAAGCAGCTGCCCGTAGGCCCGCCGCCCGAGATGAAACTGGCCAAGAGAGAGGTGATTGCCGAAATGGAGGCCGGCGGATTCAAGCTGGCGAAAGAGCACGGCTTCCTGGAATACCAGTATTTCCTGATCTTCACCGCGAAATAGCGCCCGTCCCAAACCGTCTCACAAAGACGGATGTGGATATGGTTCCGAATGAAGACAACTCCAACCACACCCTGACTTTGTGCACGACGCCACCGAAACGGAAAAATCAGGATAGCGCGTTAGAGGATCGAACCACGAAATATGCAAATTACACGAATGACTATTTTGAGCATTTCCTGTGTTTCGTGGTTCGCTTTTTCAGGGTGATGGACTGCCGCAGGCGCCACCGAAACGATAGAACTTACATAGCGAGCTAGAAGAACGGAACACGGAATACACAAACAAAACAGCGCGTACCATTCGCGGCCTTCCGCATTTCCGTAAAAACTCCCGTTTGACAAACCCGGAGATCCGTTGTATATTGTTTCCATGTTAGGAAACTTATTAACTATGAAACACTCAATCGAAGACAAAGCGTTACAGCAAAAAATATTTCAAATGCAATGCGAGATCTGCAAGTCGCTGGCAAACCCGCTCCGGATGGCCATCGTGAACCATCTGGAAACAAAGGAAGTTGCGGCCGGCGACCTGATCGAGAATCTGGGCATTTCAAAAGCGAATCTTTCCAAACACATGGCCCTGCTGCAACACGCCGGAATCGTGGAATCCCGGCGCGACGGCCGGCAGATATTGTATCGCCTGATCGATCCGGAAATTCGCAAGGCCTGCGCGATCATGAGTTCCGTGCTCTATCGACGGCTGAAGCGCGGGGAAAAGCTGGCGTTCGCAATCGACCGGGCAAAGGCATCCCGATAATTGCAATTGAAACAACCCTCCTGCAATGAGGACACCATGCGTACTCTAAAGCGTCATTTGTATTGCTCTTTGCCGATCCTCCTGGTTCTGACGGCGTTTCCGCTTGCGGCCCAGGACTCTCTCACCCTGTCGGCAGCCGTGGCCCGCGCGCTGGAAAGCAATGCGGACCTTGCGGTAGACGCTCCGGGGCAACAGGCGGCGCGGTCTGACTTCGAGGCGGCAAAAGCCGGCTACCTGCCGCGCCTGGATTTCGAGCAATCCTACCTGGCCGGGAACAATCCGGTTTTCGTGTTCGGAACGCTCCTGTCGCAGCAGAAATTCGGCCCACAAAACTTCACCTTTCCGGCCCTTAATTCCCCTGACCCGACAGACAATCTGCAAACCCGAATCACAGCGCAGCAGACGATCTGGGATTTCGGCAGGACGAGCGAGCGGCGCAATCAGGCCCGCCTCGGAATCGAAATCGCCGACCGGTCGCACGAAGAACACGAACGCCAGATTCTGCTGGCGGTCTTCGACAGCTATCATGCGATCTCGCTGGCGCAATCCTCATTGGAAACGGCGCGCGTGGGGCTTCGTTCCGCTCAGGCGATCGAGAGTCAGGCCAAAGCGAGAGTGGAAAGCGGCCTCGCAGTAGAGGCAGACCTCCTGCGAAGTCGCGCATATCTTTCGGCGGCGAAGCAGCAGGAGATTAATGCTCAGGGGCAGCTCGAAAGCGCATGGGCCCAGCTGAACCGCCTGATGGGAACCCCCCTCGACCGCAAGATTGGGGAGACGGCTCCGCTCGCAGCCAAGAGCATTGCCATCCCATCCGAAGAAGCGCTGGTTGCCGAACAGAAACAGCGCCGCCCGGACTATCGGAGCCTCTTGACGGAATTCAATCAGGCGGAAAGCGCGGTCCGTTCCAGGCAGAAGGAGTTTCTGCCTGTCGTAACGGGCTATGCCACCTGGGAAGCGGACAATCCTTCTCTGCACGACTATGGCGGAAACAATTGGGCGGCAGGGATCAATTTGCGCTGGAACATTTTTGCCGGCGGCGGCGACTCGGCGCAGTCAAGCGCCGCGCGTCAGCGCCTGGAGCAAAAGCGCAGGCAGATATCCGCCGCCGAATCCGCGATGGCACTGGAAATACGAAATGCGCTCATCCGCTACCGCACGGCCGAACAACAGGTCGCTGCGGCCCAGGCGGCCGAAGCCCAGAGCGAAGAAGGATTGCGCATGCTCCGGAACCGCTATGACGCCGGATTGGCCACCATGACCGATCTGCTGTCGGCCGAAGTCGCGCGTAGCAGCGCGCGGACCAACCTGGCGGAAGCAGTGTACAGAGAACGGCTCAGTTACGCACAGATCGAATATGCCGCCGGCATTTTGAGTCCGACATCGCCGGCAATGACAATGCAATAAAACTCCTTCGGAGATGCGGCAGCAAGCTGCCGCTTTCAGAGTTCCCAGTTTCTCAATAACTGGGAACTTTGAACTCTAAACTCTCAACGCGGCGGCAAGCTGCAGCACCCCGAAGGAAAAGGGACACGCTATGAAAACGAATTTTTTAATCCTCGCATTGATTTCAGGGCTTGCAGTCCAATTGGGATGCGGCGGGAAGAAGACGGAATCGTCCGACTCTTCCGGCAGATCCGTACCCGCAAGCGTGATTACCGTCCGCTATGCATCCGTGCCGGCGATCGTGGAAGCGCCCGGAACCGTACAGTCGCGAAACCGCATTGCGCTTTCATCCCAGATCAACGGTTTCGTGCGCGAGATAAGCGTGCGCGTCGGGGACAGCGTAAGACAGGGACAAATCCTTGCCACCCTCGATGCGCGCGACGCCGATAGCCAGAAGGCTATGGCGCAGGGTGCCGTCGATGAAGCGCAGGCTGCGCTTTCCGAGGCTCGCAAAACATATCAGGCTGCCGTAGAAAAAAACGCGGCGGCGAAATCGGCGATGGATCTCGCCGGCCAGACATATCTGCGCTATCAGAAACTGTACGAATCCCGCTCCGTGTCGCCGCAGGAGATGGATGAAGTGAAAATGCGGCGCGATGCAAGTGCTGCCGAACTCGCTTCAGGCGAATCGATGGTCGCCGCAGCACAGGAGCGGATCAAGCAGGCCGAAGCACGCATCGCCCAGGCAAAAGCTCAGTCCGGCCGCGCGGATGTCCTGCTCGGCTACACACAAATTAAAGCTCCTTCCCCAGGCAGGATCGTTGAAAAAACGGTGGATGCGGGAACGGCCCTATTTCCCGGAACCCCGCTGATGACGATCGAATCCACCTCCAGGCCGCAGGTATTGGCGGACATTCCGACCGAGCATGCCCAAAGATTGCAAAGCGGCATGACGGTTCATCTTAAAAACAGCCTGACCCAAAATCCCCTGGAAGGCCGCATCGTCGAGATTGTTCCGCTGTCCAATCCCGCCACGCACAGCGTTCAGTTCAAGGTGGATCTACCGGCAGATGCTGCCGTGCCCAACGGACAATTTCTCAAGGTCGAAATTCCGATCGGAACGCGGAACGTCATCCTGGTTCCGCAGCAGGCGATCCGCGAAACCGGGCAGCTCACCGGCCTGTTCGTTGTGGACAGTGCTTCCAAAGCGCGCTTCCGGCTGGTGAAGACCCTTCCTTACGACACCGCACAGTATGAAGTCCTCGCCGGAATCGAGCCCGGAGAAAAAGTGCTCGCCCGGCTGAGCGACGAGATCACCGATGGAACAACCGTGGAGATGCGGCCATGAGCAAACCACAAATGGCGGGAAAACTGGCACACGCCTTCATCCACTCGAAGCTTACGCCGCTGATCCTGTTCGCATCGATCGCGCTCGGGGTCGCAGCCGTTATCATGCTCCCCCGGGAGGAGGAGCCGCAGATTATCGTCCCGATGATTGACGTGATGGTTTCTTTTCCGGGCGCGTCCGCCAAAGAGGTGGAAACCAGGATTGCCAAGCCTATGGAGCGCCTGCTCTGGGAAATCCCCGGCGTCGAGTACATCTACACAACCTCCAGTCCCGGCTTTTGCATGGCAATCGTTCGCTTCTACGTGGGAGAGGACGAGGAAAAGAGCATCGTCCGGCTGAATCAGAAAATGTTTGCGAATTTTGACCTGATCCCTCCGGGCGCTTCGCAGCCCCTGATCAAGCCGCGTTCCATCGACGATGTCCCATTCCTTGCTCTCACGCTTTGGAGCAATGAACTCGACGGATACCAAATCCGGCGCGCCGCCGCTGAATTGCGCAACGAGCTGCAACAGATCCCCGACATATCCGCCACGCAGCTCATCGGAGGCCAGCGTCGCACCCTGCTCGTGGAACCGGATCCCGCGCGGCTGGCCGCTTACGGCGTCAGCGCCTCGAACCTGCAGAAAATCCTGCAGACAGAAAACCGCGAAACGCATGCCGGAGTCGTGACCGAAAACAATACGGCCTACTCCGTCCATCTGGACGGCTTTTTCCGGAATACCGAGGACGTGGGGTCCCTGGTCGTAGCGGTACAAAACAGCGTTCCCGTGTATTTGCGGGACGTGGCTAAAATCACCGATGGCCCCGAAGAGCCTGCGGACTACGTATTTTTCTCCCCCGGCCCTGCCGCAAAAGCGAAAGGCATTCCGATTCCAAAGGAAGGCAAACTGCCGGATTCGGCCCACGCCTCCTCGGTAAAAACAGGCAACGACCTGATGCCGGCCGTTACGATAACCTTCGCGAAACGGAAGGGCAAGAATGCGGTCGTTCTATCCGATGCGGTTTTGGAAAAGGCCGAGCATTTCTGCGCGCGAAACTTCCCTGCCTCGCTTCACATGACCGTCACGCGCAATTATGGGGAAACGGCGTCGGAGAAATCGAACGAGCTTCTGCTTCACATGATGATCGCCGTCATATCCGTCACGATCCTGATCTGGCTGATCCTGGGATTCAGAGAAGCGGGAGTGGTTGCGGTTGCAATCCCGGTGACTCTGGCCCTGACGCTTGTCGTCTTTCTGCTGTATGGCTACACGCTGAACCGCATCACGCTGTTTGCGCTCATCTTCTCAATCGGCATCCTGGTCGACGATGCCATTGTCGTGATCGAGAACATCGTCCGGCACAAGCGCATGCCGCAGAACCGGGACCGGTCCTTTGCCGACGTCGCGGTGGAGGCGGTCAATGAAGTTGGCAATCCGACTATCCTGGCCACATTCACGGTGATTGCGGCCATTCTGCCGATGGCGATGGTGCGAGGACTCATGGGGCCTTACATGCGCCCGATCCCTGTCGGGGCGTCGGCGGCCATGATCTTCTCCCTGATGGTCGCTTTCGTCATCACCCCCTGGGCAGCGCAGCGCTTCCTGCGCGGGGCGAAGACCAGTCACGGCGAAGGCGAAGCCGAAGATCGCACGACCCGTCTATACCGCTGGTTCATGGGTAAACTGCTCTCGAGCGATAAAAATCAGTATCTGTTTCTCGGGCTCGTGGTGTTGCTGCTTCTTGTGGCGTGCAGCATGGTGTATTTCAAGCTCGTCGTCGTAAAGATGCTTCCCTTCGACAACAAGAGCGAGTTCCAGGTGATCGTGGATATGCCGGAGGGGACCAGCCTCGAACAGACTGCCGCGGCGACGCGCGCTCTTGCTCTCAAACTGCACCAGATCCCCGAAATCACGGATTTTGAAACCTACGTCGGAACCGCTTCCCCATTTAACTTCAACGGGCTCGTCCGTCATTACTACACGCGCCGCGGAGAAAATGTGGCGGACATTCAGGTCAATTTGACTCCGAAAGGAAACCGTTCCGATCAGAGCCACGCGATCGCGCGGCGTGTCCGTAACCTGCTCGTGCCTGTTGCAGCACAGTACGGAATCCGGATGAAGGTGGCCGAGGTGCCGCCGGGGCCGCCGGTTCTGCAGACTCTCGTGGCGGAAGTGTATGGCCCCGATTACGATCGACAGATCGAGTTGGCGGCGCAATTGCGCGACATGCTGGAAAAAACTCCGGGCGTCGTGGACGTCGACTGGTATGTCGAGGATCTTCAGCCGGAGATGCTGTTCCACGCGGACCGGCTCAAGGCTTCGCTGGCCGGCGTTTCCATCGCCGAAGCCCAGCAGGCCGTGGCGCTCGGCATCAGCGGAACTGAAGCAGGACTCCTGCACCAGAACCGGGAAGCGGAAGATGTGCCGCTGAAGCTGCGATTCCCGCTTGCCGACCGTTCCAGTATTGATGCCTTGAATACATTGCGCGTCGCCTCCGCCTCGGGCAGACTTGTGCCGCTTGGAGAGCTGGGCCACTGGGAAAAGTCCGTGCGCGAACGGAGCATCTATCACAAAAACCTGATGCCTGTCGTCTACGTGACAGCCGATGTCGCCGGCCGCGAGGAAAGCCCCGTGTACCCGATCCTCAACATGAACGAAAAGATCGGGGCGATGAAGCTGCCGGAGGGATACCGGCTCGAAACCTACACGGCCCAACAGCCCACGTATTCCGACCGCCTGGGGATGAAGTGGGACGGCGAATGGCACATCACATACGAAGTCTTCCGGGATCTTGGCCTGGCTTTCGCCGCCGTGCTCGTGCTGATCTACATCCTGGTCGTCGCCTGGTTCCAGAGCTTCAAGGTCCCCCTGGTGATCATGGCGGCCATCCCGTTTTCCCTTGTGGGCATCCTCCCAGGGCACTGGGCGCTCGGAGCGTTCTTTACGGCAACGTCCATGATCGGCTTCATCGCCGGAGCGGGCATCGTCGTACGGAATTCGATCATCCTCGTGGACTTCATCGAATTGCGTTTGAGTATGGGCGAACCACTGGCGCAAGCGGTGGTCGATGCGGGCGCCGTCCGTTTCCGCCCCATGATGCTCACCGCAGCGGCTGTCGTGGTCGGCTCCGCCGTAATTCTATTCGACCCCATTTTCCAGGGTCTGGCGATTTCATTGATGGCCGGCGAAGTCGCATCGTTATTCCTCAGCCGCATGACCGTGCCGGTCCTGTTCTATCGGATGCGGCGCCTGGAACTGGCGCATGCAAAGCCGGCCACAAAAGCATAAAAGAGTTAAGGAGCGTTTTATGACCGTTGAAAGATATATTCGACTGATTGCGGGAAGTTTTATTTTGATCAGCCTGGCGTTAGCCCACTGGGTCAATATCCATTGGCTGTGGTTCACGGCGTTTGTGGGAGCCAACCTTTTCCAATCGGCTATCACCCGCTGGTGCCTGATGGAAAATATCCTCGTCAAATTAGGAGTGGCGAAACGGAAATAAACTCGGGTTACAGGTTGCAGGTCTCAGGTTATAGGACGAGCAAATATCCTCCGGAAGAGCCGGAGGCTTAAGCCCATGAGCCGCTCAAAGCGGCTTAAACAGTATTGCTCGTGGTCGGCATCGGAATCGGGGTCGCAATCGGATTCGGTATCGCCGGGGCTTTTCGCCTCCCGATTGCGACCCCGATTCCGATACCGACCACGATCGATTTGGTGATGCCGGACTGGTTATTTCTAATTCGAAACAAACATTCCGGAAATCTTCCGCTAATAACTCCTGCACCTGTCAAACTCTGGCTGCCTCCCGGCAGAGCCGGGGATCTCCCAATGGATTAGGGTTCGACCTGTAACTTGAAACCTGCCATCATTCCGCAACGGAGCGCCGCTTAGCCGGCAGGCTGGGATTGCCGGAGCATATCCGAACTTAAATCCTTTTTCTTGTCGATAAAAAACTCATCCAAAACCGTGCCGTCCTGCAGGATCGTCTTGACCGTGATCAAATTTTCGTTTGCATCAACAATCAAATAGTTAGGCTGCTCCACGGAATCATGGAACATCGTGTCGTAGGCCATCTTCTTTACAGCTTTATAGGATTTTCCGCCGCTTTGCCCTGAAACATAATAAATGACGCCCTCCGAAGGCTTTTTCATCAGGACATCGCCTTTGATCGGGTAGGTTCTCGCAATGCCGTGATCGTGCGCATTGAATACAAGGTCCACTCCGTGTTTTTCCATGATGGGGCAAAATGCGGCTTTGACGGCGCTGTTGTTGCGTCCCGGATATATCGTGTACGGAGGCTTGTGGAAGAAGACGATCTTCCACTTCGCCTTGCTGGCTGCAAGATCCGCGTCCAGCCAGGGTTTCTGGATCGCCAGAATATCCATATGCGACTTCTGTTCCTCGGCCTGACTGTCCAGCACGACGCAGTGAACCGGGCCATAGTCGTAAGAGTACGCGCGGCCCTTCAATCCCTCCGGTCCATTTTGCGGCAAAACCCACTGCGCATCGAAGTACGGCGATCGGGTCATGTCCTGCGAACCGAAGTATTCGTGGTTCCCGGACACAACCATCGCCGGTATCCGGTCGATGACGCCTTTGGCGGCGGCAAACCACGCGTTCCAGTGCGCCTCCATCTGCCCATAATCGACCAGGTCGCCGATATTCACGAAGAACTCTGCATCCGGATGTGCGCTATAGGCATTGTGCAGTGTTTTGCGCCATATTCCGTAAGGATCATCCCCGCCCACCGAACTCTGGCTGTCGGCGAAAATAAGAAACTTGGATGTGCGGGCCTTCCTTGGCGCCGTTGAAAACGACGTCTGGTCGCTCCAATGCTCCCCATCGCCCACGCGATAGGCATATTCGGCATTCGGCGAAAGGTTTGCAAGAGTGCAGGTAAATAACCTGGTGGCGCCGAGATCCGTGACAAAGTCGCGTGAGACGGCTTTTGCCTGCTGCGCCTTCTTCGAAAGCCGGCCCCCTTTTTGATATTGAACAACGCCGGATGTCACCGTCGGGTCCGTTCTCCATGTGATCGTCATGGTAGTCGCCGGATCGCCGGTCCATGTGAGTGCAACATGATCCGGCGTCGCCGTCGCCCCGGTATTCACCGGAGCCAGACACGAAAACCGCGGCAAAAGGGCGATCACGAATACGAGAATAAGCGTTTTGGTCCGGGCATTCACTTTCATGCGAAATCCTCACGGGCAGCATTTGAATATATACTCACACATATTCAGATTATGAACGGCATGGGGGCGGGTCAAGTTATTTTGATTCCAGATTCTCGATTTCGGATTCCGGACAAAAAAGAGTGTGATTTGGTGCGGCATACCCAATATCATAAACACCGGCAACGATTTCAGATCGGGAATCTGGAATCGAAAATCTGGAATCCAATCGCAGCGAACTGAGGGATCTATATGGCATCGGCTGACAAGGACGAAAAATCGATCTTGCTGCAGGTAATTGGAACGGTCCATTCTCCATACCGTGAAGCGGCAGGAACTCCCATACAGACAGTGTATGGGCACGGAGTGGAAGGCAGCGTCGTGCTGCGCGAATCCTACGCGCCCGCGCTCGACGACATTGAAGGTTTCGAGCGTCTCTGGCTGATTTACTGGCTGCATCGGGCCGGGGCATTCAAACCAAGAGTCCTTCCGTATCGCGACAACGTGGAGCATGGCCTCTTTGCAACACGATCGCCCAACAGACCGAATCCGATCGGAATGTCCATCGTCCGTTTTGTTCGAAGAGAAGGCGCTACACTCTATGTCGCGGACATGGATATTCTCGACGGCACCCCGCTTCTGGACATCAAGCCGTACGTCCCGGAGTTTGACTGCCATCCGGATTCCCGCGCAGGATGGTTTGACAATGCCGGCGTGGACAGGCGCGTTGCCGATTCGAGATTTCACAAACAGGATACGACCACGAAATCGCATCTTCCATAAACCGGTGCTCCCCAGCACGCCAATTTCCCGATTCTCGATTCTCGATTCCAGATTTTCAATTCTCGATTTCAAACAAAAAGGGTGGGATTCGATAGGGATGATCCAATATCATAGGCATCGGCGATGTTTTTATATCGGGAATCTGGAATCGGGAATCTGGA
>Ga0335071_10007725_pt1 | contig 11067 bp, 16 predicted proteins | sample Lox_Sample_15_FD_206724 | JGI IMG/M metagenome (GOLD analysis project Ga0335071, IMG submission 206724) | Soil microbial communities from Loxahatchee National Wildlife Refuge, Florida, United States - Lox_Sample_1.5 | ecosystem: Environmental > Terrestrial > Soil > Wetlands | place: USA...
ACCACACCCCCCCGTCTCCGAAGTTGATGCCGTCTGAATCCCTCTCCTCTTCCCTGCTGCGCTCCAGCATCGCAGGCATACTTGCTTTGCTGCTCGCAGTCGGAACCGTCTTCCGCAACCGCTTGGGACGAGCATTGAATTTCACTCGCCGCCTGGAACTTGGTAGTCCCTCCCTACGCCAGTTGCACAGCGGACATCCGGGCGATTATGTGGCGTGGCTCTCGGCCGGTGCGGCCGTATTGGGTGGGAGCTTCTTTTGGTTTTTGCGCTAGATGCTCAACGGATCGGAACTATTGCGCGGCGGCCAGATCCTCAGGTGTGTTTAAGTTGCGAAACATTTCCCGAGTGAAGCCCGCTTGCCGTAGCTCTTCTTCCGATATTCCGTCCGTGGGAACAACTGCAAAGAGCCGATCGATTCTGAAACGTCCGCCCCGCAGGGCCTCCTCTGCCGCCGGCGCGAAGCTACGATGATAGACGGCGCACAGCGGTTGCCATCCTGCGTTCGTGCGGGGGACGGTCACACATACGCCGGGATTTCTTTTGGCTCGTTCGATGAGAAACTGCAATAGTGCAAGAGACGCAAAGGGTACATCCACGGCCAGGACCAAATTGAGCTCAGTGCTGGACGCGCCAAGGGCCGAGTGGATGCCGGCTAGCGGTCCGCAATCGACGAATATGTCTGGAACCACCGTGCCATGACTCTCGTATTTTTGCGGATCGCCCACAATCCAGACGTTCGGTGTCAGGGACCGGGCCCGCTCCAGTGCATGTGACAGCAACGTTCGTCCGTTCAATGTGACGAAGGCCTTATCCGAGCCCATACGCGTGCTCTTGCCGCCAGCGAGGATAAATGCGGAGATGTCGTCGCGCATGCTGCGATCATACAAGCTCAGCGACGCGAGCTTGCGGCCGAAGTTTCGCAGGATCCACGGCTCCCCTTCTCATTTCTTCGGCTTGCAACTATGTGCGCCCCAACACCTTATTGCGTTCGGCGCAACTGCACGAAAGTAACCTAGTCAGAATCGGGCCCCGCGAGGGATGATGACGTTGCGTCCGAGAGCTTGAGTGATCCGGAAGTAACCATCATGCCCCAGAAATTTATGGATGTGCTTATGCTTGGGCGCTGCTCCCACGAGTTCTCCTGGCCTCGCCGTGGCGCCGACGGCGACTACTACCAGGTCTGCCTGGTCTGTGCCGCGGAATACAAGTACGACTGGGCAACGATGCGTCGTACGGAGCGTGTTGAGCATAAGCCGGAAACCGGTATTCGCCGCAGCCACACACGCGAAAAACGTCCATCATGGGTTCCACGGGCGCGCCGGCTCAAGCTGGACATCCCCTTACGTTATCGCGTCAACAAAACCAGCAGCTGGCATGAAGGGATCATTGAGAACATCAGCCAGAGCGGAGTGTTATTCCTCGGCCCGCAGCCACTGCCGGTGAACGCTCTCATCGAGATGGTCTTTGAGATGCCCGAGGAGATTTCGGGCCAGAAGAACAGCAACGTGGTCTGTCAGGGGCGTGTCATGCGCGCCAAAGACAAACCGGAAACGGACGATGGCCGTATAGGGCTGGCCGCCTCCATCGTAGATTACAAGTTCATCCACTAGCTTCCGCCTGTTTGTTGCCCGACGGTACGCTTCCTCGCAGTTTCCGAATGCATGCGTTCTGCCTACTATCCACGGTAGTTCGCGTTGTCTCTTCTGCATTTACATCTGCAGGAATTCCTCCCAGCATCTAAACTGTACGCAGTAATCCGAAAACGGGTGTATACGGAGTCGAGTATGAGGCGAAATTCGCGGTTCATGTCTTCATTTGTGCTGCTCATCTTTCTCGGGGCCGGCTTGGGATGCGCGAAGAAGGCGGACGATGCCAAGATTTCAAGCCAGGTCCAGTCGAAGTTCAACCTGGATTCTGGTCTTTCTTCCAAACAGTTAAGCGTTCAAACGGCAGACGGGGTGGTGACACTGAGCGGGACAGTCGACAATGATGCACAAAGGCAGGCAGCCGGACGGCAGGCCGCATCCGTCGAGGGCGTCAAGACCGTGGTCAATAATCTGGAGGTGGGGAATACGCTCGCTGCGGCAGCATCGTCCGCTCCCCCGGCGGAACCGGTGCGGACAGCCGGAAGTGCGCCGCCTCCGCTGCATGAGAAAGCCAAGCCGGCGGCAGGCAAGAAGTCTCGAAAATCTCATGCCTCCGATTCTTCCGCGCGGCCGAACGATGCCCCCGAGCAATCCGAAACCGACCAGATGGCGGCCAATGACGGGGCAGCTGCTCCAGCAACGGGGCCGAATCCGGAGAATCCTCCCGCAGTATCAACGCCCCCACCGCCCCCGGCTCCTCGAAAATTCATCGTTGATCAGGGAACGCAGCTCACGGTGCGACTCATCGACCCGATCGACAGCGAGAAGAATCAAGTCGGGGATACGTTTCGCGCAACTTTGAACGCTCCTCTGACGTCCGATGGAGAAGAAGCCGTCCCCGCGGGAGTGGAAGTAACCGGACACCTGGTCGATGTAAAAAGCGCGGGGAAATTCGCGGGACAGTCCATGATTGCGATGCAACTGGACACGCTGGCTTCCGGGGGAAAAACCTATAACCTGCAGACCGATCAATACAAGAAACAAGCCGCATCGCGGGGCAAGAACACGGCTGAAAAAGTCGGTGGGGGCGCCTTGGTAGGCACGATCATCGGAGCGATTGCCGGCGGGGGGAAAGGTGCCGCAATTGGCGGAGTCGCGGGAGCGGGAGTTGGTGGCGGCGTGCAAGCCGCCAGCAAGAGTCAGCAAATAAAACTGCCCTCGGAGACGGTGCTCAACTTCACCTTGCAGGCACCGATAACGGTCGTGCAGGCGCCGAAGCCGGACGCAAATCGACCAAAATTGACAGACTCGCAATAAGCGGCGCGACGAGTCGTGCCGCCAGGCTCTTCACTTGCCAAGGCGGCAGAGCCATGGGTCCGCCCGCCCACAGGCCTGCGGGGCGCGTGCATGGAGCCTTTCTCTTTTCCTCCGAGCTCGCGTACACTCTGTGCAAGCTCCTGCATGCCTTCAATTACGGCATTACTTCATACGCACAACGATGCCCTGCGACTGGGTCGTTGCCTCGAACTGCTTCATCCGTGCGACGAGGTTGTGATTGTCGATCACGGATCGACTGACGCCACGCTACGTAATGCGCGCGAATACGGCGCAAAAATCGTTGCTCGGCGTGAGCCGTCGGGAGCGGTCCAACCCTTGCCACCCGCCATTGATGGAGAATGGATTTTGTGCCTGGAGCCGCGCGAGTCGTTAACCGAGGGCCTGGTTGCGAGTCTGTTTGAATGGAAAAAGGCGGCGCCAACTGCTCCCGCATACTCGGTGTTCCTCAGAGAGGAGAGCTCAAACGGCTGGCTGGATCGACCGGAGCCCCAGATCAGGCTAATTCCGGGAGGTTGGCATCACTGGCTGGGGCACTTGCCGGAGGCGGAGACCGCTACGCCTTCTCTTGAAGGTTCACTTTTGCGCTTTTCATTCCCCTGAACCGGGGAAAATCCTGCTGTGCGCGAATCTATGGTCTCTGCGGCAGGAGTGCACTGTTCCAGCAAAGCGTTCGCATGACGATTCGATCCTGAACGCTCACAAGCCGTTGTGATCCTGATCACATTCCAATCTGAGTTGCGATCCTAGACTGCGCTGTTGTGGCAGTTGGGGCACTCGACGGCCCCCAGGAGGATGTGATGCAAGTAACGAAATTCATCAGTGTCGCCGGAATCATGATGCTGACTGCCGGCTTATCCGCGGCCCAGCAAAAAGTGGCAGACTCCGCCCCTACCGTGAAGCATGTGCCGATCACCAATACGTCGCCGAACTCGGGGAAAGAGATGTTCAAGAGTTATTGCGCGGTATGCCACGGGGCGGATGCGAAAGGAAATGGCCCCGCCGCTTCAGCCCTGAAACTTCCGCCGACCGATCTGACCGGTCTGGCGCAAAAGAACGGCGGCAAATACCCGGCCGCCCATGTCGCGGCCCTGATCCGCGGACAGGCTTCCGTCCCCTCTCACGGCACGCAGGATATGCCAATCTGGGGACCGTTATTTTCCAGCATCAGCCAGGGCCACGAGTCTCAAGTACAGCAGAGGACCGCGAACCTGGTCGGATATATCGAGAGTTTGCAGGCGAAGTGACCGCTTGACGGTTGCCATGATCCTAGGGCTCCGGGACGCGGAAGCATTGCTCCCGGGGCCGTCCTTCTGGCCATCTGACTGCCGCCAGAAATGCCATGAACCTGCTCGCTGGTTTGACTGCTCGCAAAGGTAAGCCCTCCGCGGGGCCAAACGCGCTGCACGGACTGGCCGGCTGGGCAGTGACTTCAGTACCTTAGGCCACTCGCGGATCATCCCCTTATAATCCAACTAGAAAGAAGAAATATCAGGAGATTCGTGCGTCTCGAAGGAGACGGTCGCACGGAATCGGGTGCGGGTGTTCGAAGTCGGGAATGCGAATGCGCTTTGTGGATCCGGTGATTTCAGCCGCAATTTTCGTTCTCGGGCTGGCCTTTGGCAGCTTTCTGAACGTGTGTGTGTACCGGCTACCACGGGACTTGTCGGTGATCACACCTCGTTCGGCGTGCCCGAATTGTCACCACCCGATCGCATCCTACGACAACATCCCGGTTTTGAGCTGGATCATCCTCGGTGGCCGCTGCCGCTATTGCAAGGTACGGATCACGTTTCGCTACGCGGCCGTAGAGCTACTCACGGGCGTTGTGTTCTGGATCTGCTACTGGTACTTCGGACTTACCTTCTCTACCCTGAAGTATTGCGCATTCGCCTTCCTGTTGCTTGGCTTAATTTTTACCGACGCCGAGACCAAGCTGCTGCCCGATAAGCTGACCCTTCCTGGCGTGGCTCTGGGTCTGATCTTCAGCTTGTTCGTACCGGTAAACGATCTGGCATCGCAGTTCCTGCCCGGAGTGCTGAACCCTCCCTTAAGTGGCGATGTTTCCTTTCGCGCCCTCTCCCTCGCAGACTCAGTCCTCGGGGCGGTGCTGGGTGCTTCGTTTATCTATGGCGCGAGTGCAATTTACTTGCGATGGCGCGGTATGGAAGGGATGGGGTTTGGAGACGTGAAGTTGATGGCCATGGTCGGCGCATTTCTGGGGATGAAGCTGACCGTTTTCACAGTGTTCGCGGCCTCCGTGGCGGGGTCGGTGTTCGGTCTGCTTACTGTGTTTGTAGTGTGGATCAAGCGGACGCATCGCTTTACCCGACGCCTTCGCGATGTGGCGGCGGCGAGGCGGCGCGGTTGGCAGTCCGCGCAGATGGTCTACCGCTATTACCAGATGCCGTTTGGAGTGTTCCTTGGCAGCATGGCCCTGCTGGCCCTGTTCGTGGGCAACCAGATCTTGCGCTGGTACGGGAGGCTCTGGTGAAAGCACTCGCCAATCCCGTGCTGCTGCGAGCGGCGGTAGTTCTTTTCTGCGGATGTTTCTCCTTCCTGCTTGCCCTGATCTGCATGCGCCTTCTGCGCAAGAGTATTCAGGAGGAGGAAATCTCTTCGGAGGGTTCGCCAGGCCTGGACGCGATGCCGTTGCACGTGTACAACACCGTGATTCACGAACTGAAGCAGCAGAAAAGTGAATTGGCGGCGCAATCGCAAACCGAGCAGCAGCGGGCGCGAGTCAACGAGGCCCTTGCGCAGGCGATTCTGGCGAATTTGACGAACGGCGTGGTGGTTTTTGGAATGAACGGTCTCGTGAAGACGAGCAATCCGGCAGCGAGATCCATCCTGGGATTTGCATCTCTGACCGGGATGGGGATCGAGGACATCTTTCGGGATGCCTCAGTCTTCGGCGCCAAAGCTGATGGGGAAGCCGGCGAACCCCTGTGGGTAGCCGATCAGGCACGAGAAGTTCAGCATCAAGGCGGCGCAACTCGACGCATGTGCGCCCATTACGAAACACCCGAGGGAACGAAACAAGACATCGGAGTGACTATCCTCCGAGCCCCCTCTTCAGATGGCACGAACAGCGGAGTGGTCTGCCTACTGGATGATTTTGGCAGCTTCTGCCGTACAAGCCTGCAGGAGCAAATTGCCGAGCATACAGAGGCCGCTTCTGTCGGATCATAATTTGCCCAAAACGGGAAGGTATTCTCGGTTCGGGCGGTTCGCGTTTCGAGGTTCGGTGATCGAGAAAAGGTGAGAGAAATGAAGAGCATCATGAAAATCAGCCTGGTGTTTGTGCTTGCCTTGAATGTGATGGGAATCCGCGCCGGCGCGCAGAATCAGGATCAGTCTTCCGGTTCGTCGCTTGGAGACTATGCCCGGCACGCCCGGAAGACATCCGGAAATAGCTCTAAGCCCAAAGTCTATGACAACGACAACCTGCCCACCAAGGAAAACCTGTCGATCATAGGGCCGGCTCCCGCGACAGAAAACGGTTCGGACGCAAAGCCCGCGGAGCCCGGTAGCAGTACGTCGTCCGGCGAGGCGAAGCCCAATTCCGAAGCGAAACCGAATGCCGAACCCAAGCCGCCCTCACCAGACGGTAAGGCAGAAGAAGGTGGCGCCAGCAAGAGTTCGACTACAGAGAAGTCTTCGGACGCGGGTGCCGTCAAGACAGCGGAACAGGATCAAGCCGAGAAAGAGGCAGCGTGGAAGCAGTGGGGCGAGAAACTAAAATCTCAGAAGGATCAGATTGACCTGCTCGCCCGGGAAGTCGAGGTGCTGCAGCGGGAATACCAGATTCGGGCAGCTGCCATGTACGCGGATGCGGGCAACCGCCTCCGCAACCAGGCCGATTGGGACAAGCAGGACGCCCAGTACAAGCAGCAGATCGCCGATAAACAGAAACAACTCGACGATGCCAAACAGAAGCTGGAGGATTTGTCGGAAGAAGCGCGGAAGGCGGGAGTTCCCGCCAGTGTTCGAGAGCCTTAATGACGCTCAGCGCACCCTCGCAAGCCTATTTGTCGCTCAACACGGCATTCTGGCGCAAGAACCGGATCTGCTTGATGTGATGCCGCCCGTGGATCAGGTGGAACTTCCTCCACTGCAATGCCGTAAGCGGGCCCAGGATGGGGTGATTCAGTAAAGGACCCCTGCCAAGGGTATTCTCGCATTTCGAAATGATCTGACCCATCTCCGCGATCTTTCCGTCGATTTCGGCCAAGATCGTTTCTCTTGGCAACCCGCGAGGACGCGCCGTGACCGGTGCCGTCCTGCCCGAAGGCAGGTAGCTGAATCCGAAAACCAACAGCCTTCCCGCGAATTGGACTATGCTCGATTTTGAGCAAACTGGGTGATTCGCAGCTGATACTTTCTGAAAGCCCTTGATGGTGCCAGTGTAGGTCAGGTAGAGGTGCTCGAGGACTTCGGCGGTGCACCACTTGCCGGGAGGACGCCAGCTCATTTGTCCCGGTGTCAATCCAGAAATCGCAGCCGCTAATTCTTGCTGAAGTCTGGAGAGATAACGGTCCATGAGTGTCACTTACCTTTTTCGGCACATCGGGTAGAATGTTGCGCGGCAATCAATCTCACTGAAAGTTATACAGGAACAGCGACATGAATCAGTCCAGGCGAAAGCGGATGGAGCCCAACGCGTCGTGCCCGCGGTTTGTTTTTGCCTCTTTAGGTACACCGTTACTCATACTCTGTTTCATGGGGTGCCTCGGAACGCTGACGTCCTGCACATCGGAGTCCAGCAAACCTGCTGAGACCAAACCGGAAGCGAAAGGTCCCGATCTGCTGACAGCACGCTCCGGGTTCCAGAAGTTGTATGTAGCCGCGCGCGGATGGAAACAGGATGCACAGCCGTACCGTATCGAGTCGAGCATTACTAGTGATGGAAATGGACACGATGGAAAGTCGGCCATCTGGCGGGCCAGTTTCGCCTCTCCGTCTTCGCGCACGGAAAAGTCCTATACCTGGTCCGGGAGCGCCGCCGATGGCGCGCCCGAGCGCGGAGTGAATCCCGGCATCGAAGACAGCTACACGCCGACAAATTCATCGACTCAAGTCTTCGACATGGCATTTCTGAAAATCGATTCTGACCAGGCTTTCGCGACCGCGCAGAAACATGGCGGCGACAAGCTTCTGGAAAAAGATGCGGCCACCCCAGTCCTGTATATGTGCGACTGGAATCACAACTCGAACGAACTGGTCTGGCATGTCATCTACGGAAGCAGCCGTGATAATGCAAAATTGACCGTCGCGGTCAATGCTTCGACTGGTGAGTTCATTCGCGTAGAAAAGTAAAGTACGTTCGTCTTCACAGCCAACCGAATGGCTATCTGGCTGGTCGCAGGCGGGAAACGCATTCCGCGTGAGGGGCTGCGACGCACATGGTCGGGGGGGAACTCCCGGGCGAGGTCGTTTGTTCTGTGGGGTGGCACCACCAAAACACAATTTCTCCCTGAATTCCAGAAATCATTTCCGATACAGGAGGATAAGTGCCCCGTCGGCCCGATCCCGGTTTAGAGCGGCGGATTCTCGATGCAGCTTTGCGTCTTTGGGCCCGCGGCGGCGAAAAGGCGCTCACCATGCGCGGTGTCGCCCAGGCCGCGGGAACCACGACTCCCACTGTTTACGAACGCTATCGCAACCGGGACGACATCCTGCTGGCTTTGCGGATGGAAGCCCGGCGCGAACTTTTCGGGGACCTGCGCAAGACGACGACCCTTCGCCAGGCAGTGGAGCACTATCTCCGGTTCGCGCTCGCGCACAGCTACGCTTACGAGGTGCTGTTCGATTCGGTCGGAAGACCGCCCTCTCTTCACGAACCATGGCCGTCGTTCAATCTGATTCGTGAGCGTGTGGCCAAGCAGATTGGAGGCACGCCGCGGCGGCATACTCGCCTAATGTTATCGCTCTGGTCCCTCATGCATGGCACGGCGATGCTTGTCATCCGCGGGCGATTTGAAGGGGCTCTGAAGTCGCAAACCGTGTACGCGTGCCTGGATGCTTTCGACGCGATTGTGGAAGCGGCACGTTCGAAGAAGATCGAGAAGGCGGGTTCGGCATTCCCCGCTGGCCTGATCCTGGGCGAAGGGGTACGAAGCCGCGTAGGAGGCGATGCAGGCGGGAACCGCCGAAAAAACTCTAAGAAGAGAAAACGCTGAACGCAGTTTCCCCAAAAACTACTTGGCCGATCCGCTATTCGCAGCTGTGTCCTTCAGACGTTCGATTGCTTTTTTCGCGTCCTCGGCCTCCGGGCCGTGGGGCAGAATCCGCAGATAGGATTGGTATTCCTGCAGCGCGTCCGAAAATCGGTTCAGCTTCTCAAGGCATATGGCGAGTCGATACGTCGCCAGCGCGTCGTTATCTTTATAGAACAATGCTTCGCGGTAGCGATCCTCGGCTGCACGATAATTCTTGCGCTTGAAATAGAAGTCGCCTACCTCCACGTCCTTCGCGGCCTTGTGGGGATCCCAAGGATGAAACTCGTTGGTCCCGGAGGCTGATTCTACGTCCGTAACTGCTTCCGAGCTTTCAGGATGCGCTTTCTCATCGCCGGGAGGCGGGCTGAGATCGATTTGCGAGTCCTTGCTGGAACTTTCCCCTGGCTCGAGCGAGTCAGCACTGACACGATCGGAGCGTGGAGGCGTTAAATCGGGTGTATGGGCCTTGGAAGCGCGATCAGCCCCGGCGGCGGCCTCCCGAGAAGACGGCGTTGAGGAGGGAGGTGAGTTTTGCGCCCAAACCGACGCACCCGTAAGAATCAAGATTCCCAGCAGCAAACTTCGCATAACTTCAATTCTAATCAGGCGCGAGTAGCACGAAAAGCCTGCAGGCATCGCCTCGCGGTCTCGAGTTCGGGAAACCTGCTGCCCTCCTGCTCGACCAGGTAATACTCGACGCCTCCGACGCTCTCGGCTGCCTGGAAGATTGCCTTCCAGTCCGCCTTCCCTTCTCCAAACAGAGTCTTGTAACCGACGTTCGGATCGGGAGACCAGTCTTTACAGTGGATGGAGTGAATGCGACCTGGGTTGGCTCGGATCCAGGCGACGGGGTCTCCCCCGGCTTCCAGGCAGGTACCGACATCAAGTTGCAGCATGACACTGGGCTTGGTGTTGGCGGCAAGAACCTCCAATGGACGCTTGCCCCCGATTGGCTTCCATTCGGCGTCATGGTTGTGATACCCGACCTTCAGGCCAGCGGGTGCGAGTTTGTCTGCGGCCGCATTCAGGCGGTCTGCCAGGGACTTCCAGCCGTCGAGGTCGGGCTTCGGATCACTCCAGGCCTGCACCATGTACCTCGCACCCAGAATCTGGTTCAGAGCGCGGGCGTGGTCAATCTTGGCGGCGCTGAAATTATCTTCATCGTTGTGGGTGGAATAGCACTTGATACCGAGGCCGTCCATGAGGGTACGCATCTGTTTAGCCTGCGCTTCGCTCCACTCGAAGTAGGGACCGTAGAACTCGACGCATTGGTATCCCATCTTGGCGACAGCGCGAACCGTGCCCTCAGGATCTTTTTGCAATTCGTCGCGTACAGAGTAGAGCTCAAGACCAACAGGGATCGCGCTCGCCTTCGCGAAAGCGCGGAAAGCCCAGGGCAAAGTGGCAGACATAGCCAGGAAACAGCGGCGAGTAAAAGATATGTATGGCATGGCTGCCATCTTACGCCTGCGAGGCAAGCTCTCCAATGAATGAGACCGAACAGCCGGTTCGCGTGACCCGCGTCACTGACACTCTTCTCGGTGTCCTCTGACAATGGCGTGTGATTCGCTGCTTGCCAGAAAGCGCCTCACCAAGTCACTCACAACAGGGATCGAATCTTCCCCGATCGGGGGGGCTGCTTTGAACGAAAGGAGTTCGCAGTGAGCGACACCAATAAAGCAATCATCCGCCGCTTCTTCGATGAGTGTCTCAACTTACACAATCTCCAGAATTATCCAACCTTCTATTCCGATGTTATCTACCGCGCATCCTCCATCGGCGTGCTTCGAGGCGAGGAGCACCTGCATTTGCTGTCCTCTCTGCTCGCCGCCTTCCCCGACGCTCTTTGGACCCTGGAAGATCAGATCGCCGAAGTCGATCGGGTAGTGACCCGCTGGACGATGCTCGGCACGCACACCGGCACA
>Ga0335071_10007728_pt1 | contig 11061 bp, 7 predicted proteins | sample Lox_Sample_15_FD_206724 | JGI IMG/M metagenome (GOLD analysis project Ga0335071, IMG submission 206724) | Soil microbial communities from Loxahatchee National Wildlife Refuge, Florida, United States - Lox_Sample_1.5 | ecosystem: Environmental > Terrestrial > Soil > Wetlands | place: USA: Florida...
CACTGTATCGGCGGGGGGAATTGCGAGCGCCTCAGCGAGTTTCGTCCAATTCACCACGTGGGCCGTTATAAACGCGCGTTTCGCGAGGAAACCCATGGCCTGACATTCTTGGGCAAGAGTCTCGTCCGTTGAGAACAGGGACAGGGACTTGCCTCGTTTTTGCGCGAAGGAAAGAAGAAGATTGAGAAAACGCAGGTCGGCGTCGGCCTGCGGTTTCAGATAAGCCAAGACGCGGTACGTGTCTGACCTCTCCTCCAAAATTGCAAAACCGTCGGACCCTGCTAAGACCAGAGATCTCGTTGGCCGAAGGACGAATTGCGAATACCAGTCGTCGACGGAGGGGTATCCGAAGCAAGCGAACCCACGCCTGGCCCTGATCCAGCGATTTACCATCTGTTCGGAGATGGTGGGAACCTCAGAAAAGTCAAAGTCTCGCGTGGACATGGACGGGCAGGACTGAGAGGCCAAATATGAAGTAACGAACTGAGCGGCGCCCGATTTCTGCAATTGTCGGCAACTCGGATTACCGTGAGTCACAAAGGCCAGCAAAAGCGTAGCCCCACGGAGTTTCGCCAGCTGTATGGATTCCTCGATCATTTGGGTGAAGCAACCGCGGCCGCGAGCTGCTGGCAAGGTCCAGGATCCGGTCATAATGCCCGCGGTAATCGCTGCGCCATCAGGCAGCAGAAGCTGTCGATAAGTGATCCCCGATCCGGCGACGACCTCCCCTCCCTCGCTCAGCACCAGGTAGTCTGACGCCGGTTGGTCGTGTATCGCTCGTTTATATGCCCATTCAAAAGATCGCCCGTCGCCCCATCCAGAGAAGCAGACGTTCAGGTGTTCAAGCGTCTTGATCGCGTCGGGCGGATTGATGTGCAATTCCACTAAGCCGCTCCGCACGATTGGACTGAAAGACCTTCGTCATTGCACCGGGCGGTTATTTCGGCCATGGACGTCCACCAGAGGTCGTCACCATAGTTATTTTCCAGATCAACAAAAAGCCGGTGAAGAAAGTCCCTGTAACCTCCGTCTAATCCGTCCAACTGTACAAACCCGAATGCCGACTTAGTAGCATGGGCCTTTATGCTCAGGAGGCCGCCCAGCCGTAGAATCTGATGCGCTCTATCCGATTCCGAAGTCGCTTGAAAATTAGTTGGAATGTGAAGCAGACGGTTACCCATGATCTTCTGGGGAAAGAGGATAGAGGCGCCTTTCAAGCCACTCATCGAATTCACAGCGTCTGGTGTAATGGGGGCCTTAATGTCTCGGGCAGAGGCAACAAATCTCAGACCCACATCGATCATCGCACTGGCCAATGCGTTGGTTACGTTCCAACATGGCGGACACATTCCGGGGGAGTACGGTAACCCAGCTTCTTCGAAGATTTCTATCGTCCGCTGCAACCGGCGTCTACACTCGAATTCACTTCTCCCTTTGTACTCTTCCGTTATAGCAAGCCCTTTATTTACATGGTGAAGGCCATGCAGGGCGACATCCGTCCGCTCGAGGGACTTGATGTAAGTGACAAAGGAAGGATGCCTCCCAATGTGCATCGTACCTTCTGGCAGAACTGTTGTTAAATAGACGCGGTCGCGCAGGTACGGTATCCGGGTCATAAACGTCCGGCTTGGCAAGGGACTAAGTTCACGCCAATCAGCAGTTACAAAGAGCGTTACCTGCAAACGGGGATGCCGTTTGAGCAGCCATTCGACGTGACCCAGAACACCCTTGCCCAAGTCACCTCCTGCTTCATACGCATCGGTTGACTTCCCTGGATGCACGTCATCAATGCTGAAGCAAACGGCACACTTCTTGTTCTGCGGTAGCCACATGTCGGTAATAGGCGCAACGCTTCACGCGCCGCTCAGCATCGCCTTATGATGTGGATGGGTAGCGGGTATGCCGGTCAGAGAAGCGGCCCAGATCAATTATTGTTCCGTTTCCAGCATTCTGATCAATGTATTCACGACTCAACCTCGGCGCAGCAGCCTCGGATGGCTTCGAAAGGGGAGCGAAGTAGAGCACTAGTGCTGCAGCCAAGCCCCCGTGCGTGACCAGTACGGTGCTTGGCAGAGTGTTGCTGACCTCGGCTGCGGGCATGGCGACTTGGAGCATCGCCATCGTCGGGTCGCGCCCGGCGGCCACAGAATCGTAAAGCCACATCGCCAGGCCCCAAACAACGGTATAGAGGACCATCCCAAGCAGGCCGATTTCGGCATATCCCTCTGCCCACAAATTGGCGTTGGCGTTCACATTCGCATCGTCAAAGTAGGCGAACCCGATTTCATTAGGTGGTGTGAGCACCCTTTCGTCGCGGGACCAGGAAAAATGGACACCTAGTCCCGCATGGGGGACTTGGGAGTAGTGTTCGAAGTAAAATCCTGTCAGCAGTCCCGGAGTCAATACCGTGCGCCGGGTAAACACGTGCGTGAAGAATATGGTGTCTGTGGCACGATCGAATACCGTGGATCCAACGACGGCTATCATCAAACCGGAGGCGAGCGCAAGGCCTAGGCTGCGCCGCCAACGGCGAATAAAAACTGAGAGTAGATAGAGGAAAGCGATAGACGCCACTGAAGCTTTGAAGCCCGTAAGGCTGAATGTGACAATTTGCCCGGCAATACCTGCAAGCAAACAGGCCCTGTTGCGGTATCTCAACCCGAAGGCCATGAGGAAAGGATTAAGCGCCTGAGTCACTTGGCCTTCAATATAGCCGAGAAAGGGAAATTCCCCTCCCAGATCAATATACTTGCCTCGAATAGTGTACTCATCTGCGCCATGGAACAACGAAGTGATATTGCCCACTAACGAACTGAAGTGGGCCAGTCCAATGACGGTCCCAAGGCCGACAACCCACATCGTCCAGAAAACTGACCAGAACAACGCTGGGCTCACGGCGATCTTCCCGATGGAGAGTAATCTGTGGGTGGAAGAGGCCCAAGAGAGAATTCCCATGCACAGGAGCAAGGTAAGTTGGAGCGGCAAAAGCCTCTCAGACGGCGTGCTCAGGCTCAATGCCGGCACCATAATTGACGGAATATAGACGGTGAGATAGAGCCACCACAAAACCAGCACCGAAGGTCGTGAGGACGAACCAGGGAGAAACAAGACCGGCAAGAGAGTTATGGCGACCAACCACGCCACTTGAACGGCGTTTGGCCACCTCAGCGCAAAACCCTCGTAGCCGTAACCCGGCACGACAATGGTGGCGTAAGCCCACAGGAGCGCCGCCAAATACAGGCACACTACCACCAGCAGTTTGGCTTTCATCACCACATCTACGCCGCCAGCGGGGGTCACAAAACCCTCGTGCCCGGTTCGAGACAGGGCAGTTCCGGGCAGCACTGAGGGCAAGTGCGGCGAAATTTCGTTCGCTCCATTCATGCTCCAGCTCTTGGTACGGCAACCCGCAGGACAAAACCGAGCCACTTCGGCTGTGACTTGCGCAGGAACAGAAAAGCCAGCCCCACGTTGATCAACACCACCATCGCGAATGCGGGTTTGGTAATTTGGAAGTGAAATGCCAGTTGCGCGGTCACGCTCGTGGTGCCGAGTAGGCCGGCCAGCCAGATCGAACCAAATTGCGGCGACCGATCGGCCAACTGAAGTGTCTGCAGGGTGCGGTGGGTCGCAATCGCCAGCACACAGACGCTGACTGTAGTTGCTGCCGCCACTGCCATTACCAGATGTTCTTGGGAAACAAACGCAACCGCAGCAGCCAGTAGTGCAATAAGTACAGACATGGTGATAAGGACATTCCGTCCGTTATACGCCTGCGGGCTGGCAGCATCCACCACACTGCGCAACGCGGTGTAATACATGTAAGCGGGAATCGCCAGCAGGACCATTCGGATCACCGGTATGCCAGGCAGGCAAGATGGTCCCAACCACCAGAGCATAAGGGGGCGCGCGAAAATAAGGCCTTGCACAACCAATATCAACGAAACCTGCAATACGGCTGAATGCAGGTAGCCGACGATTTCGTTCACGTCGCGGCCGCGGCCTGCCCCTAATAGCCGGCTGATGCGGGCTAATAACACCATTCCCATCGGGGCAAAAGCGACCCCCGTCATTGTTAAAGACGTGATTCCCAACAGCAAGTAGGAGTTCTCCGCGATATTCACGTAGTGGGCTGCGAGCATGGGCCCGAGCGTTAGTAATCCGCCAAACGCGATGTCACCGGGGACCCGTGCTGCCCCGTAGGTGAGCAGTTGGCGAGCATCCATGCAAAGCTGCTGGTAAGACCACCGCGCCGCCAGCATCTTGGGGACTGCCCAAAAACCGAAGGCAATCGTCAGCCCAACGCCGGTCACTCCAATCAAGAGGGGCGCTGAATGCGCCTTATAGGTTGCGCCCAAAGCAAGCATTGGGACCACAACCGCGCCTCCAAGACCGACAAGGTTCGCCATCTGCACGCGTTCCAAACCGCGAAAATACCCGTAAACCATCGCTTGCCCTGCCGTTCCGAAAAGAAGGAGCAACATGCCGTAGACTAAACCCTGGTTCTGCGAGCCCAGACACCATCGCGCTACACGCTCCGCGTTCCACGCCGCCACCGAGCCCGTGATGGCGACAAACGCCACAAGTATGACAGCAGCAGCCAGGAAGTATTGCAGAGCGCGCATTTGCGTGTTTGCGGCGGTGCTCGCAATCTGCCGCGGTAGCGCAATCCCCAGACCAAGCTGCGAACCTACGAGCAGCCATCCGGAGACCCGCTTGACCAAAAGGTATTCCCCCAGTACAACCACGCCCATGCTTCGGCTGATAACTGACACCATGAGGAAATTTGCGGCCAGCGTGGAGACCTGTGTTAGCCCCGTCGTCAGCACGTCGAGAAGGAAAGGGTGCAGCCGCAGGCTAGGGAATTGATGCCAGATTTTCACTTCGAGCACGCCCCGTCGCCAACTGCCGCTCCGGCCCCCGCCTCGCGAACTGCACAGACAATCGTCCGCTGGTCATCTGCGGTAAGGTAGGGGTACATCGGCAAACTGACCACGCGTTCCCATGGCCTAATTCGGGAACGGCAAAAGAGAAGCCTAGACACCGCGGCCATCACCATTACCGCCCGCCGTACTCAGGTTTGCGTAGTGCACCAGCTCACAGTAAGTGTGGCTGGCTTCGTACCACAAACCGCAAGCTTGACAGCGGGCGTGCTTATAAGTCCGATTTAGTTTTACTCCACACTCACAAATCCAGCCGATCCTCCGCCCCGGATTGCCAACCACCAACGCGTAATCCGGCACGTCTTTCGTAATTACGGCACCGGCGCCGACCATCGCATACCTGCCGATAATGTTGCCGCAAATTATCACCGCGTTGGCACCAATCGTCGCGCCGCGCCTGACCAGCGTCGGCCGGTATTCGGACTTGCGCGGAATGTGGCTACGCGGGTTGCTTACATTAGTGAAAACCATGCTGGGCCCGCAGAAGACGTCATCCTCCAGCGTCACCGCGTCATAGACCGAGACGTTGTTCTGGATCTTTACGTTGTCGCCAATCCGCGCGTTGCCGATGTAGACGTTCTGGCCCAGGCTGCAGTGGGCGCCGATGACCGCCTGGGAACTGACGTGCGCCCAGTGCCAGATTCTCGTGCCCGGACCAATGATAGCGCCCGAATCAATAATGGCTGTTTGGTGGGCGGTGTAAGTAAGCACCGATGTTTCGCTGTCCATTTTCTAATGCTCCAGGGGCAAGCAGACGCGGCTTCCGTCCCTCGCTGAAAGATACATGGCGGTGAGGAGTTCAAGCGAGCGCAGGCCTTCACGCCCGTCCGTATCCGGCTCACATTGGCCGCGTAGCACTTCGACGACATTTTCAAAGTACAGGGTGTGGCCATTGCCATAAACCGTGGCCGGGGTGTAGCTGCACTGTTTCGCTAGTTCGTCATCGGGATCGGGGGCGTCGAATTCCCAATGTTGGATTTCGTTCGCCGCTACCCCTCCCACTCGTACCGTGCCGCGTTCTCCCAGAATTGTGATGGATCCTTCCATGTTCTTCGGGTACGTCAACATGGTGACGTTAAGCGAGCCCAGCGCCCCGGAACGCCAACGCAACCCTACCACGCCGGTGTCTTCGACTTCGATATTGCGCGCGAGCGTACCGGTGTAAGCCTGCACGCTCTCGACCGGGCCGACGATCCAGTCCAGAAGGTCAACATAGTGACTGGCTTGGTTCATCAGCGCGCCGCCGTCGAACTCCCACTTGCCTCGCCAGCCATCACTGTCGTAATACCCTTGCGGCCGGGTCCAAAACACATTCACGGAGGCCAAATGGATGCGTCCGAACCGCTTCTTGAGCATGGCCCGGCGGAGCAACTGCAAAGTGGGATTCCGACGGTTCTGCTTAATCACGAACAGTCGTAGCCCCGCGTGATCGAAAACGTCTACCATCTGACGGCCGTCTTGCCACCGGGTCGCCATGGGCTTTTCTGTAACCACGTGGCATCCGCCCCGCGCGGCTTCGATCGCCTGGCGGGCGTGCAATCCGCTAGGCGTCCCCAAGACTATGACTTCTGGCTCTGCCCCTGCCAACAGATCAGCCAAGGCGATGTACCCAGGAACGTTGTAGGTTGAAGTTGCCGCCTCCAGTCGCTCCGGATTCGTATCGCATACACCCACCAACTGAATGTCGGTCTGGTGAGCGAGCAAAGCGGTGAAGTGCATTCTTGAGATACGCCCGCATCCCACTACACCGAAGCGTATGCGACGGCCGAGGATAGCGTTGCGGGCAGAGAGCCCTAGTGTCAGTGTGGAAATAGAAGCAGACATCGAAGACACCTTTGCCGCCTTTAAACCAAATGCGGGGAGGTTAATCGACGAGAAACTAATTGTGCCTTGAAGACGAGAGGAAGCTCGAACTGGGCATCACGGGCGGACAGCGTAGACAGCGGCCAAACCCACGCTCGACTCGATGATGTCGAGACTGGTTCGCCCCATGCCTCGGGTCACACTACCGGGCACGTAAATGATGTCGCCTGCGGCCAGCAGAAGATCAGGGCTTTGTGATTTCAAGATGGCTTTCAAATTGATAGGGATCTGTTGGCGATTTCCCTCAACCGTACGGATGAGCAAAGCCTTGGGCAACGCCGCCGAAGACTTGACTCCCTGCGCCAGAGCGACAGCCTGCACCACACTCAAGGTGGTGCGACGGTCCATCAGGAAACCACCTGGCCGTTGGACGTCTCCCAACACGTACACAATTCCCGTTTGCGCTACCGTGATACTGTCTCCCGGCAGTATCTCAGGATTGCCACGGGTTTCGTCTTTGTCGTCCAATTCAACCACCAACCGCTGGTCGGGTGCATCCTTCCGTACTACGGTGACGGTGTTGCCAGCGCGCGGTGTGAGTCCCCCAGCCACCGAGATCAAATCAAGCAGGCGGTGCGATCGAAGCAGCGAGTAAGCACCCGGACGGGTCACTTCGCCCGTAATGTAAGCCATTTGCCCGGCATATTCCAAGACGAATACCGAAACCTGCGGCGATTTCATGAACCGGCCTTCCACCAGCTTGCGCGTGATGAGTTTGCCCAAGCCATCCGGTGACATGCCGCGAGCGGTGAGTTCGCCGATCAAGGCAAGGGTGATCTTGCCCTCGCTATCCACCCGCACGCGCTGGGTAAGCTCCGGGGTGTCGAAGACGCTGACCTCAATTTGATCGCCGGGGCCGAGTTCCACCCGCGCGCCAGTAATGGTAGTGGAAAAGGCGTCATGGCCGTAAGCACTTTCGGAGCCCGTCGGAGAGAGGGGCCTCGCCGCCGGCTTTTGCGCCGAACTGTCGCCGGGTTGCGATAACAAAGCGTTCCCCGAGTCTTGCTGAATCTGGTCCGACTGCCGGGGCTGCGCCCAAGCCCCGAGTGGGACGGAGAGGAGCAACGCTGCGGCAAGAAGGGGTCCACACACCTTATTTTCCATTTCCGTTTCCATCTCCATTGCCATCCCCGTTAAAGTACTTGTGATACAATGACGGGTAATATCCAAGCCGATGCACATCGAAGTCATTGATCACCGCCCCGCCCAGATGGGCGTCCACGCCCGCGAGCACTTCAATGGCATGCCGTAGATCCTGTCGGCGACTCTGCTTGGCACGCACGACGAGAACGACCGTATCCGCCATGGTGGCCAGAATCACCGCGTCGCTGAGGCCCAGCACGGGCGGCGCATCAAAAATGATCTGGCTGAATTCCTGACGCCAGCGGGCGATCAGCTGGCGCATTCGATCCGAGTCGAGAAGGTCGGGCGGCATAGGTGGCCGCTTCCCGGCGGGCAGGATGGTAAGGTTCCTCAGGGTCGGGTGAGTGACATAAAACTGACTCGGATCCTCGCCGACCAACGCGGCGCTTAACCCCCCGTTGGGGGGCAGATTCAAACAGTGGTGAATGTCGGCGCGCCGCAGGTCACCATCGACCAGCAACACGGACCGCTGTTTCTGGGCGAAAACGACCGCCGTGTTTACCGTCGTCGTCGTCTTCCCGTCCCCAGGCACGGGACTGGTAACCACCAGCACTTGAGGCGGCGTACCCGCCATGGATAGGAGCAGCGAAGTCCGCACCGAACGATAGGCATCTGCCATCTCGCTTTGCGGCTGCTCCAGCGAGACGATCCGGCGCAGCTTGCCGTTGGTCGCCGGACCGATCCGCGGCAGGCCGTATTCGCCACTGGTTAAGTTAGGCACCACCCCGAGAGCCGGCAACCGCGCAAAGTCCGTGACGTCATTCAAAGTCATGATGCGAGTGTCAATACTCTCTTGCAGGAAGCACAGGGCCGTTCCTCCCAGCAAACCCAAGAAGGCGCCCAGGGCAAGGTTCATAATAGGACGCGGCTCGATAGGACTCGTCGGAACGCTGGCTGGATCGATGACACTGACATTGGTCGCCTTCAGACCGGCTACAATTCCGGCCTCTTTGACTTTCTTCACCAATTGCTCGTATAGCTCGCCCCCGGCGTCGACATCCCGCTTTAGCAGCCCCACCTGAATCGCCTCGTCGTTGCTTATCAACGCCTGCTGCTTCTGGACCTCAAAAGCGTTGTTCAGCATGCCTTCGCTACTTAAGGCCGCCTCGTACTCCTCCTTCATCTTCACTCGGGTGCGCTCGAGTTCCTGGCGGGTGGCTTCTTCTGCGTACTGCAACTGGGCCTGCACTGCTCTGACTTTGGGATAAGCATCGCCAAACTTGGAATCAAGCTGTGCGTACTGATTCCGCAATGTTATTTCCTGCGAATGTAGAAGTTGCAGTGTGTTTCCCGGAGCGACGACGGCCAGCGCTTCCGGATCACCTTCTAGAGCCACCCGATACCGTGCCTCATGCACAATGCGCTCCGCCTTGGCCAGCATCAGTTCGTGGTTGAGCGCAGTCAATCGTTCAAAGAGCACATTGTGAGTCGCATCGGTGCTGATGATACCAGTACGCCGCTGATACTCGATGTATTTCTGCTCTGCCAGCTCTGCTGCCCTTTTCACATCCTGCAACTGGCCCGACAACCACTCGGACGCCCGCATGACATTCTGGTAATTCGATTGGAAGTTCCGCTGGATATACACGTCCGTCAGGGTGTTGACGACTTCTGCCGACAACTCTTTCCCTTTGCTCCGGAAACGAAGCTCAATTACTTCCGTCCGGGGCACGGACTGAACCTGCAAACCGTAACGGAATTCATTCAGCAGCGTTTGCCGGCACTCCGGAGTAATACTGTCGAGCGACTGCGTGGGTCCGGAAACACACCTTGCGGGCCCGATAAGGAAACGCCGCTGGGCAAGCTCCTGCCGCCGGTCCAAACGAATACGCTTGATTACCTCCCAGGCAATCGAGTCGGTATATAAGACAGCGACTTCGGTTTGCAGCTTCGTTTCCGTCGCCCCCCCCCCAGGCAGACTGGTCAACCCGAAGGAGTCCGAAGACTCACGGTCCACTCGCAGACGCGCAACGCCCTCGTATTTATTCGGCAGCATGCAAGAAAGCAACAAAGCCGCAATCACGGCGAAGCCCAGACAGGAAAGGAGAGTTGCCCGGCGCCGCCGCACGGTTTGCCAGATATCGTGAACCGTGATTTCGTACGAAGCGCGAGAAGAGGCCATCGCCACCGGCGCCGGGTAAACCCCTGCGCCACCGCGCGAAGCCCAAGTGCCCTTAGCACTGATCTTTTCGATTTTCACATTGACTCCGCAGTAGCCGGCAGGCTTTTCTGTTTAGCGATCCGTACCATGCGCCGTCCCAGCCGCTTTCCCGTAGCCAGTTCAATGCGACGCGTGTACCGAGTGTACGATAAGCAAGCTATTGAGGCCCGTAACAACCGCCGGCGGCACATACCACCAACGGTTACCGTGCCGTTTCATTTCGTAACTCAAAACCGCGAAACCTGCCGCCACCGGCAATCCGAGGTTGTACAAGGCGGCACGCGAGTGGAATGGGGTAGGTATGGCAGTGCATGAACCGGAGTTGATGCAGTTGGAAGTGGTTTGCGCCGCCGCAATGGTCGTTGCAAATAGCGCACCCTGAAGTGCCCAAAAACTTATCCTCGAAACTGGACTACCGGGCCAACCAGCATGCGGAGAGTCACTGAAGACACTCAGCTTGTTATCCCACTGTAGCCCTGAGATGTGAAAGCTCCCTTGCGAATCGGTCAGCGCTCTGCGGGAAATACCTTCCGGCGACCTGACGATCACAGACAATCCAGCCGCCGCCTGCCCGGACTTTTCTTTGACGCTCCCGTCAAAGCTCATCCTCGTTCTCCCGGACGAGCCATTGGGGAGGACCAGCAGCGCAGTCGAGTCGCTGGTTGCCGGGCTCGCGGCGTTCGATCCCGTGAGCAGGAAATGGCCCGCGGCATCTGTCACCAGCTCCTTCATTGTCCCTGCGGGCTCGCGTATCGAAAGCACCACGCCCGGCACGCTCGCCCCAGTGTCATCCATCACCGTTCCTTCTAAGGACGCGGCGCTTTGCTTAAGCCGAGCGGTGTTGTCCACGTCGCCCGCAGCGGCGTTGGTTACCGACCTGTTGAAATTGTTCGCCCCCTCGCCAGTCAGCACCCGGGCGAACTGCTGGTTCCGGTCTGTGGAGCCGAAAAT